>SESH01045758.1_pt1 | contig 10536 bp, 7 predicted proteins | sample 3171561 | NCBI WGS metagenome assembly SESH01 (sample SAMN10866947, study PRJNA518727) | freshwater metagenome | biome: subpolar coniferous forest; feature: holomictic lake; material: water; isolation source: holomictic Lake 442 2011 16.5 m and 2014 13 m | place: Canada: near Kenora, Ontario
AGGTTCTCGCCGGCGCGCGCCGCGGCCGTGGCATAGAGCTCGAATGGAGTCTCCCCGCCTTCGTGCCCGCCCACCGCGACGCCGTTGACCCACACCTCGGCCAGGTAGTCCACGGCACCGAAGCGCAGCAGCAACCGTTCGTTCGCGCCCGGCAGCGCCGGCAGGACAAAGCGCGTCCAATACCATGCAACACCGTGGTAGTTCGGAAACACCTGCTGGATGATGCCAGGCACGGGCGCCGCCTCGGCCGATTCCGGCATCGCCTTGAACCACTCCAGCACGCGCCCCCGGTTTTCAGGGTCACGCGCAATCTTCCAGCCGTCTTTCAAACAAACGCTCAATATCATACCATGCTCCATTCGTCGTAAACCGCCTCGCAGTTCTCCATCCGGTGATCCTTGCCGGAGAAGCACTGCCCCACAACGCCCGTTCGCCGCTTCCGCAGGAAGGCGTTGGCGACTCGTCGCACAGCAGCGCGGACTTCCGCCGGCGTACCGGATGTCAGCAGCCGCTGCCGGTCTATCTCGCCCCAGAAGCAGATCCGCCCGCCAAACTCGTCGGCCAGCTGTTCGATCGGCATGCAGAAGAGTTGCGCGTTGACCGCGTTGACACCGATCTCAATCAGGTCGGGAATGATGTCCTTGATGAAGCCGTCCGAGTGCATGAGCACGTGCTTCCCGTGTGCGTGGGCGAGATCGCAGTAATCCTTGTACAGCGGCTTGAAGAACGAACGCCATAGATCCGGCGAGATCAGAAGCGACTGCTGCGTGCCCCAGTCGTCGGCAATATGTACGCCGTCGATATCCGTCTTCACCCAGAGAGCCATCTGGCGCATGAAGTATTCATGCACGAGGTCGCGGAGCGTATAGATCTCAGGCTCCAGATAGGCCAGGTCCATCAGCAGTTGCTCGGAGCCCCGCAGGTGCTGCATGCGCTCGAACGGGTTGGGCATGCTGTCCCACATCGGGATCATGAACCGGTCGGTGGCGGCGCAGGCCGGGTTCACCGCCGACAGGTCGGCCCCGTCCAGAACGTCGTTGGGCGCGCGATACGCCTTAAGCCCCTCCCACCCGGACCGCAGCGGCGAGTCCTTGACCTCGCCGCAGACGCCGTCTTCACCCGCCTCCCACACGCATCCCCAGATGTCGACGTACCTCCCCTTCCGGTTCGGCTCACCCCGGCTTCGCCCAGCCGGGTAATGATAGGGTGGTGACGCCACATCGCTCGGATAGCGCTCCTGGAGTTCCCCCCAGAAGCCGTTTTCGATGGGAATCCGGTCCACCAGCTCAAATGTCATCGCCCTGCTCACCCGCTCGCGCGACGTCATGCGTGTGTCTCCTCGGCTGTAAGTCATCTCACCAGGGGTAGTCGGAGACTATCCCCAGAAACCCGTTTCAGTTCTTTCTTGCCTCCCTGACCGCACGGATGAAGCGTTCCGCATTGCCTGCGATTCCGACGGCCCCAACAGGGTCAGACCTAGAAACTAGCAAATAGCTATTCATTGGCATGTTACTTGGATATGCCCTTGCGCACGACAGACTCAATTGTGGCGACCCCGCTGGCGAGTTTCTTGTCTTCGGCAAGTTGCGCCTGCACTAGCCTTCTTTGTTTGCCAGCCGCGCTTTCGCTTCTGTAGCCGAAATACCGCGCGACATCCCTCTGCTTCTCCCCGTCAAGCGCCAACACAACCTGATCCTCTTTCAGCGCCTCATCCAACTGCTCAAGAAAACGCTCTTCATCTTTCCGATTCCAGAGGACCGCTTCCCGACCGTTCCCGCGTGACGTGACGTGGTACTTAGCTCCGGCAAACCGTATTCTCCATGGTCGTGCCATGCCGCACAATCTGCCACTATCCACAGGCGGCGTATGCCGTCTTACTAGTTTCCAGGTCTGACCCTGTTGGTCGCTTCACGTCGCCGCATCCCGCTCCGCCACGCTGACGCTCAGGTGCTGATCTTCGCCGACGCGCACATCCGACGGACGCATGTGTTGCAGCTCACAATTCCTACCGGGAAACGATTCATCAACAACATTGCCGGAAATATCGACCTCCCGACATCCGTCGAGCAGGAAATTCACCGGACGACCGTGCATTGGATAGGCCGTCGTCCGCTCGATGCGGTTATTCCTGAACGCCAGACGGCGAACGGAACGGGCGTAGAGCAGGCTGTAGTCGTAGTGCCGGAAGGTGTTGCCCTCGATCCGGATATTCTGGTGGTACGGTTCGGTATTGACGTCAGACGGATAGTGCGTGGGCGTGATGCAAATTACGGCTTCGCCCCACTTCTGCCAGCCACCGGGCTCCGCCGAAGAGCAACAGTTCTCGAAGATGTTGCCACGGATGGTGAGGTCGCGCACTGCCCCGGCCTCGTACCAGACATCGGTATCACCGTCGATCAGAATTGCCGCACCGGCGGTTCGAAAGATGTTGTTCTCGATCACGGCACGCCTTGGCGTAGAAATCAGGATGCCGCGCGCCCGGTGACGCCGGGAAATCGTGCAGTTGCGCACCTCCACCTCGGGATGCCAGGTCAGGTTCTCCACCACAAAGGCGGGGCCCGCGTCTCCCGGAAGCGCCCCTTCACAGGTCAACAGCATATAGCCCGACTCCAGGTCCTTGACCTCCACAACGCGGCACGGCGAGCCGCGTTGCATTGTCTTGACATCCACAAAGCATATTTCGTCGCCCGCATGGTAGTAACCACGGCCGCCCCATTTCACCTTGACCTCAACGCGGTTGGGTGGCTGTACCGCTATCACCATCGTGTAGGTGCCGCGAAAGTTGGCCCAATCGTCAGTCTGCCCGGTGTGGGCGCAGTTCTCGATCCGCACCAGCCCCCTGCAATTTGGAAAATAGAAGGCATCGGCGAGGGCGCTGAACACCCTGCCCTTCCCGGCGCGCGCCTCGACGTTGACCGCGTTAAAGTACAGTCCGTCGCACATGAAGGAAAGCACCCCGCCTCCCGGAGCGTAGTGGATGCGGATGTTCTCGAGCACGGTGTCCAGATTCTCCGACAGCGTGATGCCGGCCATTTCGCGCTGCCCGTAGAGAGCAAGGTAGGTTCCAATGTCGGGTTTATACGGAACCCGCCCATGCAAACGGACCCTTCCCGGCGACAGGGCCTCGGCCTGGCCGTCGAAGATATCCCCCAGCGCGCCATCGCGGGTCAGGGGCACAATTTCCAACTGCGTCTTGTCGAACAGGCAGTAGTGCACAACTGCCGACTTCCAGCCCTCACCCACAAATCGCAGCTTTCCGTCCTCGATGACGTATGGATACGCCTGCGGGTCGATGATGATATCAAGATGCTCATCATCCACGGCTTCGACCACCGCCTGCGAGGTCAGGGGCCGGTCCCAGTCGATCACGAAGTTCATGAGTTTCATGTGACGGCATTCGCTCACGGCAATCGGCGCCATCCGGCCGTGACAGACGAACTCAGACCCATCGCCGTCCAGGGTCACGCCCTCCAGGCCCCGGAGCTCAATGCCGACCGTTGCGGGCGACTCCGCCCAGAAGTCGTAACGCCCCCGCGGGAAGACCAGCGTCGCGTTCCCGCGGCCCCGGCAAGCCGCCACGGCCTTCGCCACGCAGGGGATCGCATTCTCGCGGCTGCCGGGACGCGCGCCATAGTCGGTAACATCTAGAACCGTCATGCTCCTCCGTTCTTCCAAGCCGGGTGCTCACGGCCAGGGTTGTATAGTTGCGCACCGGCACAGTCAGCAGCACCGTGCCGCTGCGCCTGCTCGGGTTGCAGCTTCAAGATTGGACGCAAAACAGCCGCCAGGTTGTGGCCCATCAGGTGATGGCCATTGGGGCTGGGGTGCAACAGGTCGGCGGACAGAGCGGTGTAGCTCGTCAGAACCCTGTCTCCTTCGATGAGGTGCAGGTTCGGGTCGCGCGAGTCGCCGTGCACCCGGCGCAGTACGTCGCGAAATGCGCGGTTGATCCCCGTCATCCCATCGGGCGTGGCCAGGTAATCCTCGAAGGTGGGAAACATCGTGATGAGCACAATCGGGCTCTCGGCCGATGTGTTCCGTAGTTCCTGGATCAGCATGCGGACGCGCTGCTCGAACACCTCCGCGGTGGTCCAGCCGCGCATGTTCACGCCCAGTTCCAGCGTCGCAAAGTCCCACTCGCCGCACACCGCCAGGAAGCGGCCGGTCTCCGGTTCGCAGGCGCACGACCCGCACAGGCCCTTGTTCAGCACATCGGCCCGGAGATAGCGGGCACAGTGATGCACGTAGCCGGGGACGCTATTGGTAATCGAGGATCCATACGCCAGCCAGCGCAGTTCCGGCTTCTCGTCCGGACGCGGCGGCCGAACAGGCTGTCCCCCCGTCTCGAGGCCGTGATAGATGACAGTGGCGCCGCTCACGACAATCCGCCACAGGTCCCGGGCGAATAGCCTGTCCGTAAACGCCCCGAGACCCATCTGGTCCTGAAGCGCCGGCGCAGCGAGCCGCAGGGTCTGGGTCGCCCCGTCGGCGATCAGATGGTCGGAGACGGGAATATCCCCGCGAAAGACACTGATGTTCGCGCCGGTTGACCAAGGGAAGCGGCTGAGGGCCGAGAGCGTGAGATTAACCCAGCTGCTGCCAGTGACAAACCGCAGCTCAACCCCATCCGAGCAGGCGGCCGCGTGCTGTCCCAGTACGCTCAGGTGCTCGATCGCCGCGCGGCTGTAGCGGTACAGCGCCAGCCCGGCCGGGTGCGCCAGCGGGACCAACTCGGCGGTATTGTGGAATTCAATCTGGTCATGAATGTGCATGGGACCGATCCTCTCTAACTTTCAGACAAGCGCGGACATCATCCCTCACCAGCCCGGTCTCTTCAATGGGAATCTGACCCTTTTGGTTCGTGCTGACGTCGTCATAGTTTCAGCTTTACGGGCTGTAGGCCGCCCGGACGGCGCCGAACGCCATCTTCCGGTTCCGCCGGTAGTCCACCAGCCCCTTCAGGTTCATCTCGTTCCAGTAGCCATTGTGTACCTTGCTCGGGTCGCGGTAATCGCTGAAGCAGAACGGGAACGTGCCGACGATCTGCGGGTAGCCCTTCGCCAGGGCCAGGATCTCGCGCAGCAGGTCGGCGTGGTAGTCTTCGCTCCACATCTCGCGGCTGGCTGAATGGCTGCCCGGCACCGAGTCGACGCCGATTCCTTCATGGCTGTGCCTCCTCCGCATACGCATCCGACCGGCTGACGCATCTCAGAGATCCCTTTTCAAAATGTGCCGTGCCTAACTACCGACAGCAACTGCCTCGGTCCTCTTTAGCTGTGCAACGGTCAAGCGGGCTCAATCCGGTATCGTATGCCTCGCCGTGTCGAAAACGTGGCGATGCCATCCGCCATTGCAGCTTTCACGGAAACCGGGGAATTCGTGCCGCCCGCCGCAGCGCTGATGCGGAAGCCGGACCACGGAATCGCCACGCGGCACTCCCGGCCCGCTTCGCTGACGACGTCTATGTGTGACACGCTCCCGGACCGCGACTCGCTGGAGACCAGGAACGCACCGACTGCCCGCAGGTTGCCGAATCGCGCGGATGCGCCCTCAGGCAGGGACGGGAAGACCCGAATTACGCCCTGATGGCTTTGCAGCAACACTTCGTTAACCACCAGCGGGATCGCGCAGTTCTCCACCCAGATGCCGTAGCCGTGCGCGCCCGAATCGCCCTGCCCGACCGGAAAACAATCAACGGCCATGTTCGAGTACAGCCGCTGACCCAGGTCGCGCTTGAGAAGATCAAGCGCATCGCTGCGGCCCACGCGGGCCGCGGCGGTCGGCAGAAGGATAAACCGATTGTCCGGCCTCGCAGGCACATGGCGCGATGTCGCCCTGGCGATCTCCAGCGTGCGTGAATCGCTGCCCAGCCCAACGTCGTCGCCCGAGAAGATCGGATAGAGCGAGACCGCGTAGACCTTCTGCCAGGCTGTTCCACCCTCGACATCGGCAAAGACCGTGACCGGCTCGCCCCCCTCAGCAGGCTGATACTCCATGGTCGGATACGGAGCAAGGTTGTCCAGGAGATCGCGCCAGCGGGCGCGCGGCAATTCGTCCGCCCCGAGGGCGAGGCTAGCGTCGATCAAGCCCCTCATGAGGAAGCGGATGAGGGCCAGATCAATGATTACATTCGTGGTCAGCGGCTTACCGGTCGCGTCGAACGACCGCCCCTCCTGCGGCAGCGAATCCGGCACGCAATAACGGCCGGCCGCGTCCTTCCGGACGTACGAAAGGTAATAGTCGCCGCATTCCTTCAGCATCGGGTAGAACCGGCGCAGGAAAGCCTCATCACGCGTGTGTAGCCAGTGCCAGAGGAAGCCCTGAACCACCCACGCCGTCAGGCTCTTCTGCCCGATATCCGAACCGTCGCAATAGGTGTAGTCCGGATCAAACGCATAGGTCACGCCGGGAAAGCGGATCCCCTCGAAGCCGTCGCGTCGGGCCAAGTGCCGGGCCAGGGGCACAAGCGATGCGATGTGCTCGTAATACGGCCAGGCCAGGTCGAGGCGGTTGCTCGAGTAGATGGCGTAGAACACCTGCTGGAAGTTGTAGTCGAGGTGATAGTCGCCATTCCACGCGGGATAGTCACAGACGATCCACGGCCCGTACAGGCCCGGCGCCTGCTTCCCGTGCCGGCATGCGCAGCCGAGGATATACTGATTGGCATAATAGAGCCGCTCGAGGAACGCGTCGTCAATCTCGACAAAGGAGGCCGACCAGTACTCGCGCCACCATGCCGCATGCGCCTCGCGCAGCGCTGCAACATCGTTCATCGTGATCGCCCGGATACGTCGCACGGCGGCATCGGCCGGCGCTGGCGCATCGAAGCTCGACAGTGCATGAGCGACGACAACGATGGTTTGACCGGGCGCCGCGACAAACGATGCGGTCGCGGTCAGATCAGAGGTCCCCGTCCTTGCGGCAGCCCCGACAACACTTGCTGCAAAGGCGGCTATGATGCCCTCCGGCAGCGCGGTTGAAGGCGGCAGGCGCTGTTCGACACACAAGGCGCCCCCGGCCGCTGAAGGGACGGCGTCGGGAATTGACTTGTCCAGAATGTCGCGATGCCGGTGCAGCGCCACCTCAATCTCCAGCGCGGCTTTGCCCGTGTTGTGGATTTCCGTGATGACCGTGTTCTCCGTGGCCGACAGCCAATGGCGAATCAGCACCGAATGATCACCGGCATCGAACGACGACTCAACAACGGCTTCAAAGAGGTTCTGTCGTTGCATAAACCGGGCCCCGGCCAGCGCCGGTATGCGGAGCTCAATCCGGCCAAGCGGCTTCGGGCAGGGCGGTCCGGAGCAGTTGAGATGAACTTCATTTTGCTCATCCTCGCGAAGCCAGTCCGGTCGGATGCGGTGTCCCATGTCCGGCCACATTCCCTTGGTCGGGCCGCGTACCAGTGCGGGATCTCCTATGGACTCGGGGGATATCCACGGATCGCCGCGCCGCGTGTCCCAGAAATCGTTCTTTCCAAGTTGCAGCAGCAGCCGGTCAGGCGTCCCGATAATGATCGCGCCAAGATCGCCGTTACCCAGCAGCGGACCATCGCCAGCGCCCCCCTGATGGCGATTCACGTTCAACCCGGCCGGCTGAGTGTACTCGATAATGTGGCAGTCCAGACGCCGCCGCGCTTCGGCGCCGCAGTCCATCCGTCCGAATTCCTGACTCTCGTTCATGTTGCTATCCCTACTCCCGTTCAAGCCGTTTTCCGGTCTCAGTCCTCTGCCAGCCACCACTCGGGGTCGGGCGGCGTGATGGCACCGCGTTCGACGGCGATGGCGTAGAGCGGCCCGGAGTTCGGGCCGAACGTTCCCTCGTAGCCCGAGTCCGCGCCGGTCCAGGTCATGAACTCCTTGCCGGTGCCGTAAGGGCCGTGGAACAGGCCGTCGGCAAACCCCCGTTCGAGGCTGTCGGCAATCACGCGGGCCTCAGCCGCCAATCCGGTGCGCGCCAACGCCCGAATATAGTACGTTGCGGTAAGCGGCGACAGCGCGCCGTCGGTGTAGTTTTCGTAGGTCGGTTTGGTCCGGTAGCCGATCCTGGGCAGCATGTGGTCCTCAGCCGCGATGGGCAACAGGTTCAGCGGCAGGCCCGCATGGCCGCTCTCCGGAAACACCTCCCGCCGCTTGGCCTCAAGATTCAACAGCGCCCGCCGCGTGGTCGCCGGATCCATAACACCGAAGGCGCAGGCCACGCCGTTGATACACAGGAATCCGTAGTCATGAAGCTGCCCGTCACGGCTTCGCCACCCGGATACCCAACCGGTCTCGGGATTGACCAGTTGCCGGGCGTAGTTGGCGGCCAGGGTAGCCGCGGCCTCCGCGCAGCGTGCGGCCAACCCGTCGTCGCCGAGGCGCGCGCAGAGGGCGGCGGCATTCTTCAGGCCGCGGAACGACCAGGCGTTGACATAGGCGTCGATGTGTCCGAAGCCCACCACGTCCATGGCATTGCTGCTCCAGCGGAAGGTTCCGGAATTTCCGGAAAGCGAGCGGCAGACGATCATGCCTTCCTTCGGGTCAAAGTTGTCCAAAATGCGTCGGGCAGCGGCACGAATGCCGGGGCCGACCCGCGCCAGCCAGTCCCGGTCACCGGCAAGCTGCACAATGCGGCCGGCACCGCAGAGCAGGATCGGATCGGAGTCGAGATAGAGGCTGCGGTGATACCCGTAGCCGCCGCCGTCGAGCAGCGCGCGGCCGACGGAGAATTTGACCAGATCCAGCGGGGCCGGGCCAACGGCCGGTGCTGCCGTGAACGCGGCGAAGTCGAAGGCTGTATTCTGATTCACGTGGCAGTTCGTCGAAATCGCATTGTTCGAGAACCCGCCGAACTCCGGGCGAAATGCGGAGAAGCCGGCGGTCCAGCATTTCCGCAACCCTTCGGTAAGCGCGGCCTCCTTCGCGGCGGGCACCGGCAGAAGGGCGCAGGGACGCAACTCGAACACGGCTCGTTGCCGGCCGCGCGGAATCACCAACGGCGTGTCCGACGTGTCGGCAACAGCAAACACAAACCCAGTGGACCGCGCCTCGGAGAACCTGTAGCTCTCGGCGTGGAAACTGCCGTTTCCTTCGAGCCGCCTCACCGCCAGGCAACCGCCGCTGTCAGCCGCGATCAGGGCGGGTAACTCGACAAAACCGTTCCGGCCTGCCCGATCCTGCGGCATGGCAGCCACGCTGGTCAGCCCGGCCCGCATATTCCAGAGCAGCCGCCAGGCTTCGCCCTCAATGACGGGAAGGTCCGCTTCGGCCTCCTGCTCAAGAGCGACCGTCAGCGCGTCGGCGGTCACAGTGAAGACCGCATTCACGGTGACGCCGGCGCCGGTGACGATGCCGAGATACCGGACCTGGTTCCCGATCACCTCGACGGCGCCGGTCATGTTCTGGGGCACGAAATTGCCGGCCGGCGTGATATAGGAGGGCCCGTTCTGTCCGCCGAGGGTGTCGTCGCTGCCGTAGCTTCCCCTGAAGAACAGCCGGTTGCCGGCAGGCGGCCGGTCGCCGAAATGATTCCAGTCGAGCCGGGTCAGCATCGGCCTGATCAGCGAAAACCCGACCGCCAGCCGGTCTCCCCGGAAGACCACCTCGAGAGGATTACGCGTGTCGAGCATCATGCCTGCCGGAGCGGCGGGGGCGAATGTTCCGCGATTCATCTTGCGCCTGTACGGCGGCGCCGTGACAGTGCCCAGGTCTTCGCCGACCGCGCTCAGGTCATTGAGAATGCCGAACGGCACATTGTACGGGCCGCCATTGCACTCGCCGTGGTTCGGCCATACCGGGTGCTCGCGGTCGCATTCCACCCGCAGCAGGTCGGTCTCGATCCCGCCCAGTTCGATCCGGTGCGGAACCTGTTCCGCCATCGTCTTCCGGAAATGATCCTCCAGCTCCTCGATCCGCATTTCCTGCGACAGTCCTTCCCCGGCGCATTTCGGGTTGGGCGGCAGCTCGACATCCGCAATGACCTTCCAACGGTTCGCGGCACGGTCGAGGACCGACACCGTCACGTGCGCCGGATGCGTGGGCACGTTCGGCACCCAGCGGCCGTATCTTGGCGGCGGCAACTCCAGCCGCGCCACCCGCACCGGCCGCAGGAACCGCAGGTAGCGCACCGCCGTCTGCGCATGGATTTCCCGTTCCAATTCGGGATGCATGATCAGGCGCCGCCCGGCGTGGTGCACGGAATAGTCTTGAAGCACTGTCAGTCCAGACTTTGTCATGGTTGAGTCGTTCTCCTTATTACTTCATAGGACTTCTTGGGGACACTCACATTGTGACCGGTGACCACGGATTTCATGTGCCTGATTGGCTCACTGGCGCGGTTTGTCGATAGATTGCCTGTCCCTGTCCATGGTCCGCAAACGCGGTCGTCAGAGTGTCGACGTCCAGAGTCATGCCGCACCTGCCACTTCGTGCCGGAAGGCCGCAATTCATCGAGACGATTGTAAGTCTAACGCCGTTGTATTAAATGCGTTTAGCGTAGGATCTGGAGCGACGAGGGTCAACGCAAAAGACTCTTTATGCCGTGGAGTTTTCAAAA
>SESH01030110.1_pt1 | contig 10523 bp, 7 predicted proteins | sample 3171561 | NCBI WGS metagenome assembly SESH01 (sample SAMN10866947, study PRJNA518727) | freshwater metagenome | biome: subpolar coniferous forest; feature: holomictic lake; material: water; isolation source: holomictic Lake 442 2011 16.5 m and 2014 13 m | place: Canada: near Kenora, Ontario
GTGGGCGTGCTGGTGCATGGTGTGCGGTTGAATGCGCTGGAGTTTTCCTCCCACATTGGATTGTCCTGGACGGGGTTTGCCTATGACCCGTTCGCGAAAAAGGTGTAGACTGGGCCGAGAAAGATCAGACTAAGGAAAGGGTTGAAGCATGGATGCGAACAATATGGCGGGGTTGTGCAAGTTCGGGGCCGCTATGGCTATTTCGTTCGGCGCGTTCGGGTCGGCGATGGGAATCGGTGCGGCCGGTCCGGCGGCGGTCGGGGCGTGGAAGAAACTATACGCGCAGGGCAAGGCCGCGCCGTTTATCTTTGTGATCTTTATCGGCGCGCCGTTGTCTCAGACGATCTACGGCATGTTGTTGATGAACTTCATTTTGGCGGCCAGTAAAGATCATCCCGAGCAATGGCTGGGAATGTTGGGGGTGGGTTTCTTTGGAGGGCTGGCCATTGGCCTCCCGGCATGGTATCAGGGGAGGATTGGCGCCGGTGCGGCGGATGCGATGGGCGAGACCGGCAAAGGGCTCGGAAATTACATCATGGCACTGGGCATCATCGAATCCGTTTCGATCTTTGTTCTGATCTTCATCATGGCCGTCTTGAAGTAGGGGATTATGATCCAGGTCAAAGTCGCCGGTTTATCGCTCTCGAACGTAGGGTTCGTGGTGCTGTTGCGCGGGGAACAGGATCCCCGCACGCTGGCGATTTTCATCGGCGGCGCGGAGGCGCAGTCTATTCTTGTGCACCTTGAACAGGTGGAGATTCCCCGGCCGCTTACGCATGACCTGCTCAAGACGGTGCTGGACTGCATGGAGTGCCGATTAAAGCGGGTGGTCATCAGCGACCTGATCGAGAGCACCTTTTATGCGGTCCTCGTGGTTGAGCGCGACGGCGTGGAGGCGGAAATCGACGCGCGTCCGAGTGATGCGGTGTCGCTGGCCCTGCGCTGTTCGGCGCCGATCTATGTGGTGAAGAAGGTCATGGATCAGGCCGGCATCATTCTCGAGGACAAGGATGCGGAGTCCGCCCCCAAGGGTCCTGATGGGGAGGGGGCACCCCTGAAGCAGCTCAAGACGCAGTTGGAGAAGGCGATCCGCCAGGAACGCTACGAAGACGCCGCGCGGTTACGCGACGAGATCAAGAAATGGGAGCAGGGGCACGGGAAGAATTAAGCCGGACCTTGCCCTGCCTTCGCCGCCGCGGCCGCCGCTTTCCTGACCTGTTTTACAATCCAGGGGTAGTTGCGGGTGATGCCGTCCTTGAGGTCGAACCGGGATTGCCAGCCGATGGAATAGATTCTCTCGTTGCTGAAGTTGCGCGACTGCACGCCGACCGGGCCGGGGACGGTCTTGACCTGGAGGGTTTTTCCGGCGACGGCGGCCACGATATCCACCAGTTCCTTGACGGTGTAGTAATGCGGGCAGCCGATATTCACGGCTCCTTCCAGGTCCGAGTGCATGAGGCGGAAGATGCCGTCCACCATGTCGTCGACATAGGTGTAGGAGCGCACGGCGCTGCCATCGCCCCAGATTTCGATGCTGTCGCCGTCCTTGGCCTGAGCCACCTTGCGGCAGATGGCGGCGGGGGCTTTTTCGCGACCGCCCCGCCAGGTACCTTCGGGCCCGTAGCAGTTCTGGAATCGGGCGATGCGGACCACCATGCCGAACTTGCGGCTATAAGCCAGGGCCATACGTTCGGAATACAGTTTCTCCCAGCCATATTCGTTGTCGGGATTGGCGGGGACGGCCTGGGCCTCGGTCATTTCCGGTTCCCCGTGCTGCATGTCGCGGTAGACGCAGACCGATGAGGAGTAGAAGTAGCGTTTGACGCCCAATGTGGCGGAGGCGTGGGTCATGTGCACGTTGATGAGCACGCTATTGTGCATGATTTCGCACTCGGCGGAGTGGATGAATCCCATGCCGCCCATGTCGGCGGCGAGTTGATACACCTCATCCGCGACGCCCTGGTCCAGGGAAACAGCCTTGATGCAGTTTTTGGGAATGCGCAGGTCGAGGACCTTGAACTCATCGGCGGCTGATCGTGAAAATTCAGGACGTTTGATATCCACGCCGCGGACCCAGTAGCCCTCCGCCTTAAGACGTTTAACGAGATGACTGCCGATAAACCCGCCCGCTCCGCACACCACCGCTGTTTTCATGCCTATTCCTTTCTTGAAGGCCGGCACTGTAGCATGGAGAACGGGCCGCGTCTAGACCCACAACTGACGATCGAGGGTCCGGTATTGGATGGCTTCCTGGACGTGCTGCGGGTGAATGCCCTCCGAGGTGTCCAGATCGGCGATGGTGCGTGCCACCTTGATGATGCGATCATAGGCGCGGGCGCTGAAATTAAGATCGGAGATCGCCATTTTCAGGATGTCCTGGGCGTCGGCGGACAGCGGGCAGTATTTTTGCAGTTCCCGCGAGCGCATGCCGGCGTTGTTGTGGATGCGCCGGAGGGTTTTAAAGCGGTCCTGCTGCACCCGGCGGGCCGCGACCACGCGCGTGCGAATGGCGGCGGAACTGTCGCCGGCGCCGATTCCGGCCAGATCCTGATAGCGGATGGCGGGGACCTCCACGTGCAGATCGATGCGGTCGAGCAAGGGGCCGGAGATCTTGTTGTGGTATTTTTGTATCTGGCTTGGCATGCAGCGGCATTCCCGTTTGGGGTCCCCGTAGTAGCCGCACGGACAGGGGTTCATCGCGGCGACCAGCATGAATTGGCAGGGAAAGGTGACGGTGGCCGCGGCACGTGAAATGGTCACATGGCCATCCTCCAGGGGTTGGCGCATCACTTCCAGGACATTGCGGTGGAATTCGGGAAGTTCATCCAGGAACAGGACGCCCCGATGGGCCAGGCTGACTTCGCCCGGCATGGGGTGGGCCCCGCCTCCCAGCAGGCCGGCATCCGAAATCGTGTGATGGGGGGATCGGAAAGGACGCCGGACGATCAGGGCCTGGCTGGGGAGGAGGGTGCCGGCGATGCTGTGAATTTTCGTGGCCTCAAGCGATTCGTCCAGGCTCATGGGCGGCAGAATCGAGGCGATACGTCGGGCCAGCATGGTTTTGCCGCTGCCCGGGGGGCCGATCATCAGGAGATTATGCCCGCCGGTGACGGCGATCTCGACCGCGCGTTTGGTTTGTTCCTGGCCCTTGACCTCGGCGAAGTCTTCCTCATGATCCCGCAGGGCGGCGCACAGGGCGTTCATGTCGACCCGGTGCGGGGTCAGGGTGATTTTGCCGGCCAGGAAATCGGCCGCTTCCCGCAGATTGCGGACGGGATAGACCTCCAGGCCGCTCACTACGGCGGCTTCATCGGCGTTCTCGACGGGCACCAGCAGGCCGCGGCGCCCCTCCCCTGCGACCATCATGGCGATCGGCAGAACACCCTTGATGCGCCGGACTTCGCCGCTCAAGGCCAATTCGCCGATCAGGGCGAATTCTCCCAGTCGCTCGGGGCGGATGTGGTCCTGGGTGGCCAGGATGCCGATGGCGATGGGAAGATCGAAGCAGGGACCCTCCTTTTTGATGTCGGCGGGGGCCAGGTTGATCGTGGTGCGTCCCACATGCGGGCGGAATCCGGAATTCGTGATGGCGGTTTGGACGCGATCCTTGCTTTCCTTGACGGCGGTATCGGGCAGGCCGACGATGATGGTGCTGGGGTCACCGTGGCCCGCGTTGACCTCGATTTCCACGGGGTAGGCCTCGACGCCGTAGACGGCTGCGGAATGGACTTTGGCTAACATGGTGCGGGTTCAGTATTGACTAATTAGACTGTATATAATTAATCGCCGACTGGCCAGTGGTATTTATGCCGCCCTCATGCGTTCAGGGGCGGCGGCGGATGTCGTCCGGCTTTGGCTTGACGCCATGCGGGTTCTGCCGCAGACTGCAAGCCTCACTATTGAAGCGGCAACAGGGTGGATGACGCTATGACAGATCAGGATGTTCTTCAGGTATTTCTGGACACCAAAGCCCTCCTAAACGGACATTTTGAGCTCCGTTCCGGACTGCACAGTAATCAGTTCTTTCAGTGCGCGAAGGTGCTGCAACACCCGCGCATTGCCGCGTGCCTGTGCGAGGCGCTGGTGATCAAACTCCGGCGGGAAGTGCCCGGTTTACGCGTGGAGGGGGTGATCGCACCCGCCATGGGCGGGCTGTTCGTCGGTCACGAGGTGGCCAAGGGACTGGATGTGGTTTCGATTTTTGCCGAAAAACAGGACGGCGCTCTGGTGTTGCGTCGGGGATTCGACATACCGAAGGGGGCGTCCTATGTGGTGGCGGAGGATGTGATCACGCGCGGCGGCCGGGTGCAGGAGACGATCGACATCGTTGAGGGGCGCGGCGGGCGGGTGGTGGCGGTGGCGGTGCTGGTGGATCGCAGCGGCGGCAAGGCTGCGTTCAAGGCGCCCACCGTCAGCTTGCTCCAAATGACGCCGGTCACGTTTGAGCCGGCCGTGTGTCCCTTGTGCGTCAGGGGAGTGCCCGTCGAACATCCGGGATCATAATCCGGAACCTACTTAATGCGAGTTCTAATCATTGAGTTTAGGGACATCACCCACCCGGAAGCCGGGGGTGCGGAGGTTGTTCTGCTCGAAGTGTTCAAGCGGATTGTTGCCGCCGGACATCAAGTCGACTATCTGTGCAACGGGCATCGAGGCGCCAAGCGTGAGGAAGTGATGGAAGGTCTGCGGGTGATCCGCCGAGGTCGGCAGCCTTTTTTCAATCTTCTTGTGCCGTACGTTTACCGTCGTGAACTGCGGCGGAACGGCTACGATCTGATTATTGAGGGGATCGATAAACTGCCGTTTTTCATGCCGCTGTTCGAGCGGAAGGTGCCGGTGCTCGGCGTGGTGCCGCATTTGTTCGGGTCAACGGTTTTTCAGGAGGCGTCATGGCCTGTTGGTGCCTACGTCTATGCGCACGAAAGGCTGATTCCCTATGTATACCGGAACTGTCTCTTTTCGGTGCTTTGCCAGGGCACGCGCGACGATCTCATTCGGCGCGGACTACCCGCCGGGCATATACAGGTTATTCACAGCGGGCTGTCGCAGGAGCGCTACAGTGCGCCGGATGAAAAACCTTTTGCCGATCACCCCGTCCTGGTCTATGTTGGAAGAGTCAAAAAATACAAGGGGATTGAGATCGGGATCCGGGCGTTAAAGCTGTTACGCGACAAGTATCCGACCCTCGAGTGTCTGGTGGTTGGGAAAGGCGACTATCTCGAGCCCCTTAGGCGTATGACCGGGCAGCTTGGTTTGGCGGGGCATGTCACGTTTCGCGGATATGTCAGCGAAAGCGAGAAGATTCTGATTTTACAGAAATCCCGGTTGCTTTTGCAGACCTCGCCCAAGGAGGGGTGGGGGCTATCAGTGGTGGAAGCCAACGCTTGCGGAACGCCGGTGGTGGCCAGCGATTCGCCGGGGTTACGGGAGTCGGTGGTGGATGGCCGGACGGGATTCCTGGTGCCGCACGGGGACGTGCCGGCGCTGGCGCAGAGGATCGATCAGCTCCTGTCGGATGAAGCGCTCTACGCGCGCATGCGGGCGGCGGCGGTGGAGTGGGGGCAGGGCTTCACGTGGGAACGTGGGGCGAAGGAGACCCTGGCGTTGATGGAGCGGGCGTGCGCAGGGTTTAAGCGGTAAGCGAAAAAAGACGGGGGGCACACATGCGTGGTTTAAGACTGACGGTTCTACTGGCGGGAGTCGTGCTGGGGACGACGGTTATGGCCCAAACGCTGCGGTTCGACTCCTATCATGAGCCGCAACCACCGGAAGGCGCGAACCTGCGTCTGGGGGCGTTCTATTCCGATCTGGCCTTCGAGCAATCGGTGGGGTACCGTTATACGCGATCCAGCGGGGCGGGCGGCGATTATCTGTATCGCGAGGATCTCGGCCGCGTCCGCAAGGATGGGTCGGATTTTCCCATGGTGTCCCGGTTGAGTTTCCGGAATTACCTGATCATCGGCAAGTACGTGGATCTGGATTTTTCGTTTGACCTCCGGTACAGCTACTTCCCGATGGGAACGGAGGACAACGAGTTTGCCGTGGATTATTCCGGGCCGGGGTTTTCCGCGCAAATGGGGTCTTTTTCGTTTGGCATGACGAAGGATGCCTGGCAGGGCTCGTACAACGGCCGCCAGTCCAGCGCCTATACGGGATCGGAGGGATCAGGGTTTCTGGCCAATCTTTCGTCCGACTTCCAACTCACCCCTTTTCTGCGTGGACGGATCTATGATAATCCCTCCTATCGTGTGGACTATGTGGATGATCGCGGGATCAGGGACCCCTTGAGCGGGCGGAAATACCCCGTCATCCAGAATGTGGTGGGGTTGGATATGGATTGGCTGATGGCGCAGGACAAGAACATGGCCTATTCCGCCAGCCGGACGGACACCATCCCGCAGGAGGACTATTTCGACGCCCAGCGATCGGTCATTTACCGGCAGTCCCTAGCCTACCAGCAACAACTGAATCCCGTCGCGGCGGGCGGGGCACGGGCCGACTATACCTGGCGGGACTATCAGGGGAGGCGGGGTTTACAAAGGCAACAGGACTATTTGGGATTTCTCTCGGTGGATCTCACCTCAAACACGTTGGTCCGGACTTCTTTGGGTTACTCCATGGCTGAACTCAGCGATGCGGGTACTGATGAGACTAACGGCGTCTCGGACAGTGTGATCGGGGCCATCAACGTTTCCTCCAAGCTCTCTGATCGCGCGACGCACTCACTGGGGTATAGCCGTTCCCAGCGGGGGGGGTTTACGGCCGGGCTTGAGATCGTGGACGCACTCAACTATGGTTTCTCATGGGGCAACGAGTTGTGGTCGGTGGGGTTCCTGTCGGCATATGAGATTGTGGAGACGCGTCTCAGCAGCGAGTCAAATTATCGGGATTGGGTCAACCAACTTACCGCCTCGCGGGCGTTGTCGCCGGATCTGACTATGACGCTGGCGACGGCCTATTCGCTTCGGCACAACGAGACCTTGCAAGCCGGTGTCGGCAGTACTGGGGAGGGGGCTGTCATGCTGCAAAATGACTATGACACATGGGCCAGTAATATGGGCCTGACCTACCTTCTGACGGAGCATTTGGTGGCCTACACCTACGTCGACCATACCGTGCGGACCAGTGAAGCCTCGGATCTGAAATTCACCCGTGATACGGCGGGCGTGACCTTGGTATACCGCTATGACTTCTGACCCACAGGCAAACCGAACATCCCGCCTGGCCGTGCTGTTTTCGGCGCTGGTTCTCCTGGTGGCGTGGAGCGTGGTGAATCTCCCGCGCCTGGTTTTCGGGCAGGCAGGAGCGATTGCCTTCATGCTGGGAGCCTTCTTCGGGGTGGTGCTGGTCTTGCGCACCAAGACCCCGCAGGATGAGGCCTTCGGTTTGTCCGGGCGGGTGCTCGGAGTGACGGCTTTGGCGGGCGTGATATCGGTGGTGGTGGGGTTGGTTGTCCCGATCCATCAGCTGGATTGGCTGGGCGTCCTGCTGGTCCTCTACGCTGCCCTGGCATGGGCGCTGCCCCGCCGCTACGGGCGAGACCTTCTGATCGCCCTGTTCATCATCTACTGGATTCATCCGTTGCCCGGCCAGGTTTTCGGCCCCCTGCAACTCGGGATGCAGGGACTGTCGGTCAAGTTAAGCGAAGGGGTCCTTCACATTTTTGGAGTGAGTGTATGGGGCGATGGCCTCGTACTGCGGACCGGGTTACGTGAGTTCGGCGTGCCTGAGTCGTGCAGCGGGATGAAGACGGCGGTGACGGTCCTGTTCTGCGGAATGGGAATCGGGCTGATCATGCGGTTCCGGTGGTTCGTTGTGACGGGGCTGCTCGCGATCGGCATGATCCAGGTTTTGGTGCTCAATGTGATCCGGATTTCGGGCATTGTGTGGCTCGGGAAGGATCGTCCCGCGAATTGGAATGAAGGCGTGCTGCACGATACGATGGGAATTTTTCTGCTTCTGGCGGTCGGCCTGATTCATCTTGATGCGGTGTTGATCAGGCAGGGGTCCCGAAAGCGACGCCGGAAAGCCAAGATTTACGAGGCAGGGGATGAGGTCGGCGAACCTGAGGAGAAACTGAGGCGCTGGCCGGTATTCTGGGGACTGGTATTCAACTGGTGGAAACCCGTTCTGGCTTTCGTTGTGCTGGCTTTGCTGCTCACCCTGGGCGCTCAGCGATGGGCCCCCCTCCGTCGTGCCGAGCTAATGCGCGAGGTGGCTGAAGGAATGATGGGTCATGATCTTCAGAATGCGGAGCGAGCCGTCCGGGCGGCGCTGCAACTGGCGCCTGATAACGGCGAGTTGAAATACGATCTGGCCCTGATTTTGTTGAATCGGGGGCGGCGCGAGGAAGCCCTGACGCAACTCCGGTGCAAGCCGGAGTCGGCGTTTTCGTTAAAGGAGAGGGTGTTGGAGGCCCGCGCCCTGCTCGAGTTGAGGCGGATGGACGAATTGGGAGGGGTGATCAACCGGTTTCCGTCGGACTCCCGTACGCTGCCCGGTGTGGCGATGATCCTGGCGGAGTTTTCCGCCATAATGGATCTGCCGGCCGAAGTGGCGAAGCATGTGGTCAACGCGTCGCGCGGGTTGGGAACCCAGGAGCGGGTGCGCAGGTTGTTCCCCTACATGGCGTCACGTAATCTTTGGGATTCCATCCGGGAGTCGGATTCCATGACGCCTTACAGTGTTCCGTTGCAGGGGGTCATCTCGGCGGAGGCGCATCTGCGGGGGAACGATGTGGCGGGGGCGGCCGCTGTGTTGCAGCGTGCCATGAAGGACCATGAGCTGGAATCCGTTTTTATGGGACCCCTGATTCGGGTTGCCAGGGATCGGCCCGGGTCGGAGTGGGTCAACCGGTTCGAGGCCGTGTTGAAGGCCACTGTGGGGCGATTGAAAGCCCTGGAGTTGGCCATGGCGATCGAGGGTGGGTTTGCGATGGGGCGCCCCGATGTGGGGTGGTTGGCATATCGGCGGATGCAGGCGGTCGCGCCCGATGATCCCTCCCTGATGATCGCGCCCGCCGAGAACGGCCGGAAATGGTTCATGTTCCGCCACGATGAGGTGGGGATGGTTAAACCGGGAATCGGAACCCTTGTGGATATGCGCCCGTTTTATCTCGCCGCCCGCCGGTTTTCGCCTTGGAAAGAGTTGTGGTCGCAGATTCCGCTCGCCAGTGAGTTGGGATCTGTGGTGACACGGGAGGGGTATCGCCGCCGGCTGCAAATGTGCCTGGACTCCCTCAAGAAAGCGGAACAAACGGGCAAATTGGATACCCGTTTGCAGGTGCTCTACGCGCAGGTATTGGGCGAACTCGGTCGCTGGGACGAAGCGCATGCCAAGCTCAAGGAGTTCGAGGGCTCCGAATCCCGCCAGCGCGGGGCTTTTCTTCTGACTCATGCCGCGCTCTACAAGGCGCAGGGCGAAACTGAAATGGCCTACGAGACGCTGGCCGAGTATTGGCGCGGGGAGAGTCATCCTTCCCTCTCGGTATGGATGGATCAGGCGGGTGCAGGCCTTGAACTGGGCATCGGGTTCTATGCGATGGGGCTCATGGAAGAGGCCCGGCGCGAATTCCCGGAATCGGGCGAGTGGGTTTTGGCCCTGGCGGGCCTGTGGAACTATTTCGGCTTTCCCGAGGAGTCCCTGTTCCTGATCAACAGGCTGAGCGTTTCCGTCCCGCCGGTGTTGAGGGCGCAGCTGCTGCTGGAGACGGGTCGAGTGGTGGAGGGGCAGCGGATGGTGGTGGTCGAGAACCTGCAGGATTTGCCGGTTCCCAAGAAGCAGACCGAATTGCTGGCCCCTGCGGAATGGGCGACGGAATGGAGAGGCGGCGTTCTGAAAGAGGATGACTACGCTCGTGAGGCCGCCGCCCTGCCGGTGCGGAAGACGCCTTTCCTGAAGGGACTCAATCGACTCAAGGCCGACTGGTTGGCCGCCCGGGGCCGAGGAGACACCTCCTCCCCGGCGTTATGGGAAGGTGTGGGGCGGGATCCGCGCGAAAAAGCGCTGGCCCTGAGCGATCTGGCCCGGCTCCTGATGAGGCAGGGACGCCAACAGGAGGCCATGCTTCCGGTGCGGCGCAGTTTGGAACTGGCACCGAGGTGGAGCCTGTTGTGGCGTCTGAACATCGTTCTGAGCAACGAGTTTGGCTTGGCGGAGGAGGCCTTGCGAGCCTGCCCGCATGACGGTGAAATATGGCTGGCGTACGTGGTGCGGGGCATTCAAAACGGTCGGAACGCGGCATGGGCCGGGCAGGTGGTCGACCAGGCGGTCAGCGCCCGGCAGTATTCTCCCGCCATGCTGGTGCGCGCCGGCGATTTTCTGATTCGGAAGGAAATGACCCAAGCGGCCTGCCAGGCGGCCCGGGCGGCGATCAAGGATGGGCAGGGATTGTTGCCGGCGTATGTGTTGGGAGTTCAGTGTGCCATTAAGACCAAGGATATGGCATGGGCCACGTCCTGTGCGCGGAACGGAGCCGAACAGGCGCTGGAACCCTGGCCGTTCTATAAACTGATTGTCGGGCT
>SESH01095026.1_pt1 | contig 10523 bp, 7 predicted proteins | sample 3171561 | NCBI WGS metagenome assembly SESH01 (sample SAMN10866947, study PRJNA518727) | freshwater metagenome | biome: subpolar coniferous forest; feature: holomictic lake; material: water; isolation source: holomictic Lake 442 2011 16.5 m and 2014 13 m | place: Canada: near Kenora, Ontario
TGGACGTGTATTGGATCCAGACCGGCGGCTGCAATCCGGCCGAGATCGTGGCCGAGTTCGGCAAGCGCGCGCCGTTGTTGCACATCAAGGACGGGCCCTGCCAGCACAACCAACCCATGACGCCTGTCGGCGAAGGCAAGGTAGACATCCCGGCTGTGGTCAAGGCGGCGAAGAGCAACGCCGAATGGCTGATCGTCGAACTTGATACCTGCGCCATCGACAAACTGGAGGCGGTCGGAAAGAGTTACCAGTATCTGGTCGGCAACAAACTCGCACGAGGCAGGAAGCCGTGAACGCCCCGAAGGGGGAGCCGGGCGTCGCCCGCGATCACGGGGAGCGCGTGTGTGAGTGCATCAGGGACAATTTGTAATGATTTTGCGTCATTCTCACACTTCTAGAAGTGTGAGAATGACGCAATCAACTGCTCGGTATGGGTTGAAGCGATGAACCTGTTCGAGACTGCCGTGGTTGCAGTCGCGGGCAGCAGAAAGCCGACCTTACCGGTAGACACCGTACTCCAGACACGTCTCGTACACGGCATCCAGGTTCGCCAACGGGCAGCAGGGCGGCAGGTTGTTGCCTTCCTGGAGGATAAACCGGCCGCCTTCCATGACGCCGCTCTGGAGGATTTCTTTTGCTCGCGCCGCGCACGCCTCCGGCGTCCCGTATCGCAGCAGCGCCACGTGCGGGCCGCCGGAAATCTCGACATCCGGTCCCAACTGCTTCCGGAGCAACCCGTGGTCCACCGGAAACCCCGTGTCGAACGACGTCACGCCCAGCTTCGCATGCACCAGTGGCAGGAGCCGCATCACGTCGCCGCACAAATGGATGAAGCGGTTGGCAGAAGCCGGCGTGGTCGTCGAAATGGCGCTGTAGAAACGCTCGTGCAGCGGCAGGACCAGCTCCTCGTACATGGACGTGCTGATGAGTTGAATCGAATCGTCCGCCATTCCGCCCCAAGCGCCCTTTTCCCACTTGCCGCTGACGTTCGCCAGCGCCTGGTTGCGGGTCACCGCCGCGTCAACAATCGCCCGCATCATGGCAACAGCCTTTTCCGGTTCGCTCCCGAGAAGCACAAAAAAGTCTGCTCCCATCAGAACCGCGGCGATGGTGACAGGTCCGTCAAACCACACATTGAATGGTTGCACGTCCCCCTGACGGCCCAGATAAGTGAAGTCTCTGGCAGCCTTGATCAACTCCTCGCGAAAGGCGAGTTTTTCCTGAACCCATGGGTTCTCCAGCGGACGCGAGAAATCCCGCTTGAGGAACTCGTCCACGTCGCCTTCGCTCATACACGGCAGATTACTGGGAATCTGGTCCGCATCGTAGACCACCGGGCAGCCGAAGTAGGCGCCGTCGTACGTATTCAACGTATCCACGCAGAAGCTCCACCTGTCCGGCAGCTTGCCGGCTGAGTCGCACACGTTGCTCATGACTGTTGCGACGTATTCCTGATGCCGCGCCTGGGCCATCAGCGTAACGCGCGGATCCTTGAAGTACTGCTCGAAGGTGTAGCCCTCCGGATTCAGATCCGGATTGAGCAGCATGATCCGCGGATTCGTATTCCATCGCAGCGGCACGCGCGTCGGCCTCCGGTCCGCATACGCCTTCCATACCGCGGCCTTCTCCGCGTCCGTGACGTTCCGATGCGCCCGGCTGTCTGATTCCCGTCTCTTTGCCGCCATTGCTATTCTCCTGAAGTAATGCGTCGGTCACGCATTGGCAACCATCTTCCAATACTTACTCATCTCGACGACACGCCCCGTCTCCATGGCTTCGTCGATCCCGAAACAGGTGAATGCCGAAGCCAGTCCTTCATCCAGCCCCACGGCTGGCGTCACGCCCTTGAGCATGCTTTGGGAAAGCTCCCGCGCCAGAACATCATCGCCGCCGCCGTGGCTCCCTTCCGCGCGGGCCTTCACGACCCGGATCTTCTCGCCGAACCCGATGCGCGCCACCTCGATGGCACCATCGGGAAATCCGCGGATCGCCCCTTCAGTGCCAACGATATACATGCGGCGCTCGGGAATGGCGCTGTTGCAGTTGGTGTGGAACGTGGCCCGCACCCCGTTCTCGTACTCGATCAGAGCAACCTGGTTGTCGATGATGTCCTTGTCGGCCGTAAACGGATTCTTGCCAACCAGTCCGCCCCAGGTGCGATAGGCCTGCTTGCCGTTCTTGTCGGCGCCCAGCCGCCGGATGTGGCGCGCATTCTTCGGAACGAAGAAGTTCTGCCCGCCGAACGAGGCAACCCGCGCGGCGCGCGACCCGACCATCCAGTTGGCCAAATCAATGTCGTGGCAGCATTTCTCAAGCAGGTGCGTCCCGGCATACTGGGTGAGCCGCCGCCAGTCGCCCATGATGTAGCCGCCATGGTTGAAATCGAGCGTCTCATTGAACTCCATGCTGACCACATCGCCCACCGCACCGTTCTCGATGAGCCGGCGAACCGCCCGGTAACGCGGCGAGTAGCGAAGACTGAACCCGATGTTGAACATGCACCCGCTCTTCTTCCACGCCTTGCGCATGGCTACGCAGTCCCTGGCATTGATGGCCAACGGCTTCTGGCAGAAGACGTGCTTCCCCGCTTCAAACGCCGCAAGGACCTGTTCCTTGTGAAAACAGTTCCACGAGGCGATCATAACCCAGTCAATATCAGGCGACTCGCACAGCTTGCGGTAGTCCTTGAAGACCGCGGCGCGTGGCGCCAGCGAGTTGAGTGCGGCATCCACGGAACGCCGGTCAGGATCAAACACCCCGCGAATCTCCAGACGCGGGTTCTGGGCCAGCACCTTCTGGGCAACCAGCCGCCCCATGCCGCCAGCCCCGATCAACCCGATGCCGATCTTCTTCCCGTGAACGACCGGCCCTTTTTTGAATGACACCGCGCCCGTGACACTGTCCGAACCTTGATAAACCTGCGACTTGCTCATTTTCATCGCTTTCTCCATGTCGCTTCAACGACATGGCGGACGCTACACATTTCCCCAATTCTGCGGCATGAAAGTGAATTGTATGGGCTTTTTTGGACGCCCACGCAAGCCAAAACTGGCGCATCTCACCCCCCCCCTTTAGACGAATCGATAACTCAACAAATCAGATGTTGCACAGGACAACTAGTCTGTTAAACTAGTCATATGAAAGCAGAAACCATTGGCTCGTTTGCTGCCAAGACCCATTTTGCTGCCTTACTTGATAAGGCTCAGCATGGAACTGTGTTCATCGTCACCAAACGAGGTCGCCCGGTGGCTCAGTTGGGCCCCGCAATACGCCAAGGTCAACGACCAACATTCGGCATCGCCAAGGGACGCGTGAAAATGGCCGACGATTTCAATGCCCCGCTGGCGGATATGGCGGAGTATGAAGCATGAACGTGCTCCTCGACACCCACGTGTTGCTCTGGTTTGTAGCCGGTGATGCGCGACTTAGTTCTATTGCCAGGCAAACCATCGAAGCGGATGACACCATCAACTACGTCAGCATGGCCTCATGGTGGGAGATCGCTGTCAAGTGCAGCCTCAGAAAGCTGACCCTCGACGACCCGCTGGATCTGTTCATGAAGCAACGCACGGCCGAAGGGTTCAAAACTCTGTCTCTCGAACCGCAACATCTTCAACCGCTCATCACCTTACCCTTTCATCACCGCGATCCTTTCGATCGCCTGATCATCTGCCAGTCCATGGTCGAGAACATGGCCATCTGCACGTGTGACGAAAACATCAAGTGCTATCCGATTAGCCTGATCTGGTAGGGCATCAGGGACACCCCAGGAACGGCTTGCCGTTTCGGTGCTTCAAGCCCCACGGGGGAGCTGGAAGCTCCCCCCGCCATGGTGGCGGGAGCATCCTGCTCCCGCACGACGCACAAGAAACGCCGTGCAGTTCCCCCCTTTACTTGCGCACCTCCACCACCGGCGCCGCCATCAGCCCGCATGGCACTAGCTGATACCCCTCGAGCCAGGTATCGCCCCAGCGCGCGAAAGAGTCCGGCCCGGTCCAGGTCGGCCACTTCTCCGTGAGATGAAAAGGCCCGTGCGAGTTGCGCCGGTGGCCGATGACTTCGATGGCAAGCTCGACCGGACGGCTGGGACAGCCGTCCCTACCTTGGCCATCGGGTAGGGACGCCTCTCCGAGGCGTCCGCCAACAGCGTCCATGAGCAGCGCCGTGATCTCCACCTCGTTCGGCTCCCATCCGATGATCCCGGCCGTCTGGCCGTTGACAAGCACGCGCACGGCCACGCCGCGATACTCCGGCACCCGGACAAACACCTTCTCGCCCGCCGCGGGCTTCACATCCAGCGTCCGCCGATAGGCCACGGAGCCGCTGTAGAACGCCAGCCCCTGTTCACACCAGTCACCGATCTTGAGCACGCTCGGCGCAGCCGTCATGGCGACGGCCGTGTCGCGCACCGTCGTGCCGAAGTGGCCGAGCAGATAGACGATCTCCAGCCCCGTATGGGTTTCTGCATACTCGCATTCCAGCACCAATTCATTGACGCCAAGCTTCAGGCAGGCCGTATCCAGCGGCAGCTTGCGCAGGGACCGGTCCACCCACCAGCCGCTCTCTGCCGTGTTGGACACCGCATGGCCGTTGAGCGAAACGCGGAAAGTCTGCGGTTCCTCCAGCGCCAGAAAGAGATCGCCGGACGGCAGCGCCTGGCAGTCGAACGTGTAGGCCAGCGTGACCGTCGTGGACTTCGGCGTTTTCGACTTCTCTCGCGCCCACGGCTGCACCATGTTCCCGCCGCGTTGTTGCAGACCGAGCGCGTCGCGCACGGCCTTATCCACACGCAGGATCTCGGTCTCCACCTGCCACGGCTTGTCACCGATGCGATAGCGCGTCCGGTCAAGGACCAGATTGGCGCATTCGGAAAGTGTGATGCGCCAGATCTCGTCGGCCAGCGGTTCGCTGCGCACTACGCTCACTTGCGCAGGGCACGCCGCCACGGCGCTCTTCGCCGCCTTGGGAATCACGAAGAGCCGGCTCCCCAGGGCCGTCAGGGAGGTCCGGATTTCCCAACCGTCGCCACATCGCGAAGCCTGCGCTGCCACAATGCCGGCGTTCTCCGGGTTCAGCTCCAGCGGTGTCCCCTTGCACCCCTCGAAACCGCGGATACGCACATCGCCAAAAGCCAGCGTGCGGTCGCGCGCCAGCGCCTGCCCCATAAAATGCCCACTGGATTTGACATAATCGTCGCCGGTATTGCAGACAAATAGGTAAAAGGCGTCCTTGTCCTCACGCAGGAGATAGAGGGCCGGCGTGATCTCGCAGCCATCCGGACTCGTAATAGACAACCGCCGGGCCACAGCCACTGTGGCGCCAACCGCCGCACCGATCTCAGGCGTGTGCGAACAGGTCGCGGCGAAGGCCTTGACCTCATCCGAGACCGCACCCTCGATCGCGCAGGCAATCTCGCCCACAAACGAGACGACGCCACCGGCAGCCTTGAACTTCTTGAGCAGGCTCAGCGTGCTGCGCCGCATGGTCTTCATCGGCGGCACGAGCACCGCCTTGTAACGTCCCTTGCCCACGCGCATCACCGGCGCGCCACCCACCTTGGCCACTGCGGCATGCCGCGACATCACTTCCTCATCACCAAAGTCAAAGTCCAGATGTTCCGAGAGCAGGCGATCGGTCAACTTGTTGGGCAGATCATCAAACGCATGCATGTCGGAATTGCCATGCCAGCCAGTCTTGACCATCATCCACATGCTCTCGACCGGATGGATCACCAGCAGGTCGCGTACTTCTTCGCCCTGGGTCATCACGGCATGGATGCGGGCAAAGTAGTCTTCGACCTTCGGATAGAGCTCCCACCAGGGTGACTGGTAGAAGATGGCAGCCGGATAGTCGCGTTTGGCTTCACCGGACATGGTGTACCAGGCCAGGTGCTGACAGCGCAAATTAATCCCCATGGCCACCTGCCAGTCGCCCAGCGCCTTGTGTCCGGCAAACGGAAAATCCCAGCCAGTGCAGCCATAGGTCTCGGTCAGGCGCCACTTGGCGCCAAATTGATGCGCCGCCGAGGTAACCTGCTTGGCCGTGTTGAAAACGCGCCAATGCTCCGTGAGCAGGTCCATACCAGGTGCCTGCATGTACTCATAGGTCCGCATACAGCTACCGACCATGTTGGTCTGCCGGAAGAGCGAATCTTCCTCAAGCTGGTGCCCGGTAAAGAGCAGCTTGTTCTTCGCGCACCATTCGCCGATCTGGCGGCAGAAGGCGTCCACGTAGAGATGCGTGACGCAATCGTGGTAATGGTAGCGCGCCGGTGCAATGGCCTGGCCCTCGACGTCAAAAACCAACGCCATCAGATGCGGCACAAGGTCGTAGCCGTAGCGCTTCTTGAATGTGGCGAGCAAACTCCCGGTCCATGGCAACCCACCCGGGTTGCCGGTATTGTTGTCGTGGCCGAGCTTGTTGCCATGGTTGGGCTCGTCCGTGAACATCCCGGGGATGGTCTTGCCGAACTCCTTGCCGCAGCGCTTGCGATAGGCCTCGTGCGTAACCTTGATAAACTCCTTCACCGCCGCATGACTGAGGGTGTCGAGATAGGTGTAGTCGTTATACCAACTGCTGCACGGCTGCAGCTCCACCACAAACGCCACCAGCTTCTCGCCCTCAGCCAGCACGGGCGGACGGGCATTGCGCGCAACCTGACGAACGTTGCGGGCCACGACACCGTCAATCCGCGCCACAAACGCCGCGAGCGTATCGGGCGTCCACTTGAACCCCTTGGCCGTATCGGACATCTTGACCATGGCCGAACGCATCCGGTACTTCGGGTTCTTCGTCACTAACCCGCCCGCCGCGCCGGATGGCCAGCGATCCTCGTCGTAAAGCCAGGCGCCCATCCCGAGTTTCTTGGCCTCGTCCACACAGGCGTCCACGCACTCAAACCATTCGTTGGAAAGATAGGCCGTGTCGAGTCCGACGCGCGAGTGCATGAAAAAGCCACCCAGCCCCATGCGGTGCATGACCTGGATCTGGCGACGCAGTTCCTGCGGCTCCAGCTTCCCATTCCACGCCCAAAACGGCGCACCGCGGTATTCGTTGCTGGGGTTCTTGAAAACTTCGATCTGCTTACGGTTCATTCTTGCTTCCTTTCAATTTCTATCGAGTCCTATCGATTCCTCACGAGGCCGTCACGAGTCGCCCTTTTGCGTCGAGTCTCAGCCCTGCTCCACCGCCCGTTCCGGCCGGATCACAAACACCGACGCGCGCCGGTGCACGATCCCAAACTGGGGCGCGGAGAGGCCATCGCGCAGGAGGCTCTCGCCATCCACGGACACGGTCTTCTGCTCGCCGCCAAATCCAATCTCTACAGCATACCGCCTCGTGACGTCAAGACCGACAGGGCATAGCGACGGTGGCGCCCCGGCATTTCCAAGCCGATAGACGAACACCATGGTGGCATCCTCGCCGGGACACCGGAGCTGGAACCCAACCCAGCCATCGCGCCGCTCGATCGGCGCGGGCGGGGTCAGCAGGTAGCCGGCCGAGCGGGCAATAAAGGCGCGCCACGGCTTGTAGAACGCCACCGCCTCGGCGACACGTCTCAGTTGCTCCGGCGTAAGGCCAGCCAGGTCACCGCCGAGCCCCATCATGCTCGCCATCCCGTCCACCAGGGAAAGATCCAGATCCGCCCGCTCCATATCCCACCAACCCGCGCCGCAGGGCACCAGCAGCATAGGCGGGGCGTTCTCTACGGAACTGCCCCACCCCGGCACAATGTGCGAGGCAGAACGGAGCACACACCAGATCGTGATCCGGCCGGGCGGCAGCCGCAGCCACGCGCCCTGCAGAAGCCGGAGCATATCGGTCGGGTTCGATGTGTCACTCAGGAAATGGCCGTCAAAATGACAAAGGGTCTCGAGGTCACCGCGCATGGCGCCACTGGAACATCCTTCGAAGAAAGTCGCAGGATAGGCTGCGCGAATCTCGTCGAGCAGGCCGTACCAGGCGGCTGTGTAGTCGGCCAACTCTGCGCCAGAGGCGTCGGGATCGAGCCGGAAATTGAAATCCACCTTCATCCAGGCGAGGCGATACGTTTCCACCAGCCGCCCGATCTCGCCGCGCAACCAGGCGCGCGCCGCCGGCAGCGTCAAATCAAGACGCGCCGAATCACCGACCGGAACAAACCACTCCGGATGCTCGCTGCGAATCGGCGCCCTTGGCCCATACTTCTCTGGTTCCATCCAAAGTCCAAAACCGAGCCCCGCGGCGCGCACCTCGTCCGCGAACTCGCTCATGCGGCCAAAGAAGGCGCCATTGTGCTTCTCACGCCAGTCACCGGTCTGCTCGCCCCAGCCGCCCTCGCCTGCGCCATACCAGCCGGCGTCGACAACGAACACCTCGCACCCAGCCTCCTTGGCAGCGGCGAGCTGTCGGCGCAGGCGCGGCACTTCGAGAACCTCGTGCTGATCAAACCACGAGTTATAGACGAACGGCGCTTCCGGCTTCGCATCGCGCAGCCGGCCCGCCACCAGGTACCGGTGCAGCGCTGGCGCGGCCAGATGGACCTCGCCCTGCGGCAGGGACTGGAAGAGGATCTCCGGCAGCGCCATGGACTCGTCGGGCTTCAGCGTGCGGCTCAGGTTCTCGTCGGCCAGCCCTAGTTCAACCACCGTATAGGGCACGTTCGGGTACACCCGGATCGTCCAGTTGCCGCACGGCAGGATATGGCAGGCCAGACCCTGGCCGCCGTCCACGGCGCGCAGGCCCAGGTAGGGGGTAAAGCCCTCCGTGGGGCGCCCGGAGATATGGCTCAGGCGCAGGCCAGCGTGCAGCGGATGCCAAGCCCCCTGGTTCTCGCGGCACCAACTGCTGGCCTGGGTGTAGCACTCGTAGCTGACCGATGACAGCGCGAACCTCGCCAAACAGCGCGAGAGCACCACCGGCTTCTCCCCGGCGTTGCCCAGGGTGTCACGCCGGCTGACCACCCCGGTCACGGAATCGCCCTGCCAGGCGGTCGTCAGGCGAAGTCCCGTCTGACCCACCTTCCATTCGCAACGCACGGCCGCGGGCGATTCCTCAACCTTGTCGAGCACCAGTTGCCCGGCCTCAAAGGGCAGCCCGTCCACCTTGAGCAGCGCCACCCCTTGCGCGAACCCCTGGTCGCTCTCCTCGCCCTGCCGCCCCAGCAACATGCCACACAGGCGCACCAACCAGAAGCGGTTGTCGCCACGGGCGTAAACGGTTCCGGTAATCAAGTCAGTCATTTGTGTCGTACTCATCGTGTCAAATTCTCCAATTCGTTCATCATGCTCTCTTGTTGATTTCCGCCGAGCCATCTCCCACACACACACGCACTCATGCTCACTTCCCTCCCCCACCTTCTGCGCCACAGCGTCGGCGAGGTCGAGCAGTACAGCCGCTTCCTCCGCCTGCATGTAGCGTCAGAAGTGCGCGGATGGCCGCAATGTCCATGGCTGTGACGCCGATCGCGCGAAGATAGCCTTCGACCTGACCTTTGATATCATTCGCACGCTGTCCGAAGGGACGCAGCGCCGCCAGCAACGCCTTGAACTCAGCTGAGGCTTGCGACCGCGGCCCCCACACGGACAGGGACGTCAACTCGTAATCATGCACCAGGTCCGGCAGTTCCACGCCCAGCAGGCCGTGAATGAGAAACGCCAACGTTCCGCCCCTGTCCGCCCCACCCCAGCAATGGAAGAGAACCGGATAGCGACTTTCCTGCGCCAGTAATGCGAATACGCGCCGATACGCGTCGCGCCCGGTGTCATCCACGATGCCCCCATACGGATCGATGGGGATATTCACCCATTCAACCTTGGAAGCGTTCAGCACGGACTTGACCTCTTCCGGAGCGCGCCGCAAATCGAGGTCCGTTCGGATCTTCAGTTCATGCACGAGCAATTGCTCACCCGCCTCGGTGATGGCGACGTGGCTGTTCATCTCCGAGGAGCGGTAAAGCATGCCTTGCCGCACGCGGCGGTTTCCGCCGGGTAACGGCCAGCCCCCCATGTCGCGCACGTTGGTGATCTCCGGCACCCAGATCCAGCGCGGTGGAGCGTCATGCGTTACGAAGGAGCGAACGGCCGATTCGACCAACCTGCCGTCCGCGTCCCGCGCCGTCACCTTCCAATAATAGCGGGTGCCGATGTGCAGATGGAACACCTCGCATTGCCCGCCGATCACGCCTCGCACGACATGCGCATCCTGAAAATCGCGGGTTCGTGAAATCAGCAGATCGCACGCGCCCGTCCCGCGTTCGACCGTCCAGGCAAAACGCACGGGCGAGGGGCGGCTCTTATCGTTGTCTATCGAGACATCCCCATGCCGGTCGACCGGCCGCCACCAATCCGTCTTGTCGGAAGGCCGGACATGCTGCCGGCGTTTGTCGGCATGCGCAACCAGATGGTATTTCTGCATCGGCCTCGTCACCGCCCCGCTGCGTGGCTCGATCAGCTGTATTGCGTTCCTGCTACTCATATCGCATGTCGTCCCCCCTGCCGTGCCGGCGCATCAATGCCGCACTTCCACCACCGGCGGCGCCATCA
>SESH01028049.1_pt1 | contig 10521 bp, 11 predicted proteins | sample 3171561 | NCBI WGS metagenome assembly SESH01 (sample SAMN10866947, study PRJNA518727) | freshwater metagenome | biome: subpolar coniferous forest; feature: holomictic lake; material: water; isolation source: holomictic Lake 442 2011 16.5 m and 2014 13 m | place: Canada: near Kenora, Ontario
AGCATCCGTAACATAGACAACTTCCATGCCGCATCTGCCACACACCTGCTCAAGATGCTTGCTAATAACGGCCGGCGTGAACACGGCGTCCTTTTCACCTGCCATAAGCAGGCATGTCCCCTGCAGCCATTTCATGCTGAAGAAACGATACCCGTCCCTCAAATAAGCCGGATAATTGACCGCGCCAGGAAAAGGGCGCACCTCGACCTCTATCCCGAGGTTCGCAAGCAAGTATCTTTTGAGCTCTTCAACCATTTTATCCATAGCATCTCCTTAACATCATGATGAAACAATAACATATCCTGTGATATTGTGCAAGTACAATGTTAGATGTTGGTTTTATTGCAGGACCAAGGCTATACGCCGAGAGTTGTAAGATTTGGACTTCCATCCCCTGCCGTAATTATCATATATCAGCAGGGCATTGCAGTGAAAACGGTCGCATACCAATAACCCATCGTATCTCATATGTGGCGAGCAGGGACAACAATTTTGCGTCACCTTTTTGGCTGAAAACGACGCAAGGAACATGGGCAACGTCACCCTTGGGATAAACCCAACACATCCTTCATTGTAGACCCGGCACCAAAACCTGCAACAAACCTGCAACAAAATTCTTCAAAAACGGCACTTCATCAACTTGTGATGCCTTGGAATGCCTTGGATTGGCTTGGAATGCAAAGCAAGATACTGAAAAGAGTTAAAGCTGGTTTGACGCAACCCGTTGACTGGCTTGAGATTTCAGGAAAAGAGATGGAGCGGGATACGGGAATCGAACCCGTCTCAACAGCTTGGGAAGCTGCCACATTACCACTATGCTAATCCCGCATTATTTACGTAAAACGCCAAACAGTATTAACTCTTCGCCCCCAGAGAATACGGCTCCCGTGCGAACAGCTTAAATCTTACAGATTTTTTTCAAAACTTCCAGGCGTTTATCAAAATGCTCGCGCTTCACTTCTCGAAGGCGCTCGAGCCCGAACTTCTCAACCGTAAAAGAGGCCACGATCGTCCCGTAACCGATCGCAGTCTTCATAGTCTTCAGATTCACGTTCCTTGCCGCCGCAAGATACCCCATCACACCTCCCGCAAAACTGTCTCCAGCTCCCGTAGGATCGTACACACTCTCAAGGGGATAGGCCGGATAAATAAAGACCCCTTCATGGCTATAAAGAAGTGACCCGTGCTCCCCTTTTTTAATGATTACATATTCCGGTCCCATGTTATGGATCATCTGGGCAGCCTTGATAAGATTGACCTCGCCGGTGAGCTGGCGCGCCTCTCCATCGTTCATAAAAACTGCATGAACGCGACGAAGAACCTTCCCCACAGAATCACGCTTGCTCTGGATCCAAAAGTTCATTGTGTCGCAGGCGACGAACTTAAGCGAAGAGCCGTGCACCTGATCGAGCACGCTAAGCTGGAGATCCGGGTCCACATTGGCCAAGAAAACGAATTCCGGCGTCGTCGTATAATTAAGTTTCGGCTTAAAATCCAAAAGAACGTTAAGATCCGTTTGAAGCGTGATAGCCGCATTCATATCCGCCTCATACTTGCCCTTCCAGTGGAATGTCTTGCCCGGGAGCGTTACCAAGTGGCTCAGATCGACGTCCTTTTCTTCCAGGACTTTGCGGTACTCAGCCGGAAAATCCTGCCCCACCACAGCGACAACTCCAACCTTGGTGAAAAAGCTTGCCGCATATGAAAAATAGGAAGCAGAACCCCCGAAAACCGTTTGCAGAGCGCCGAAGGGCGTCGAAAGTTCATCAATGGCTACAGTGCCGATCACGATCAGATAAGGAGGTTTTGACATTTCATATTCCTTTGAGTTGATGTTTGAGTGTACGCGCTGCGCTTTCAGGATCCTGTGCTGCAAAGATCGCCCGGACCACCGCTATCCTTGTCGCACCCGCCCGAATCACGGCATCCATATTCCCAAGATCAATACCCCCAATTGCAACCCAGGGGATACGGATCTTTAAAGCGGCTTGCTTTACGAATCGCAATCCCACGGATTTCGCATTGGGTTTCGTGGGCGTCATAAACACCGGCCCGACACCGATATAATCCGAACCTTCAATTACAGCCGCCACTGCCTGCTTCAAACTATGTGTCGATTTCCCGACCCAGATCTTCCGCCCCGCCTGCTTCGCCAGCTTGCGGGCAACACGAACCGGCATATCTTCTTGCCCAAGATGGACGCCATCCGCACCGATCGCAAGCATGAGATCCACACGATCATTTACAAAAAAAAGTTTTTGGTTTTTTTCCGCGATCTTTTTGATCCTGTGCCCCAGCCGTATCAAGGCCGCATCCGGCAAAACCTTCGAACGAAGCTGAACGATATCAGCTCCACCCCGATAAGCCGCATCGATCTTTCTAAGAACATCAGAACTTTCGATCCTTAGATCCGTCACGGCGTAAAGACGAAAGTCGTCAAAAACTTTTTTCTTCCAATCCATAACCTAAGCCAGTTTCAGGATCTTGATGACCCTCGTCGAGGAGCGGCCTTTGACGAGCGGGATGCGTTTAACTTTTCCGCCCCAGGAAAGCACTTCGCGAGCTCCCACAATATCTTTGATCGCCCAGTCCGCGCCCTTCACGAGCACACTCGGCTTGATTGCTTCGATCAGCTCAAGCGGTGTCGGATCATTAAAAAGAATGGCGTAGTCAACGCAGGAAAGAGCGGTAAGAACTTTGATGCGATCTTGTTCGGGATTCACAGGGCGATTCGGATCTTTGTAGGTTTTGACCGAACGGTCCGTGTTCACGCCGACGATGAGGACATCGGCAAACGTCTTGGCCTTTTGGAGATAGGTCACGTGTCCAAGATGAAGAATGTCAAAAGTCCCATTCGTGAAAGCAACGCGCTTCCCCTGCGCCCTGAGGCGCCGGACCGTCGCCGACAGCTTCTTTTTCGTCAGGATCTTGGAGGCCATGGTATAAATAAAGCTTCCAGTTACCCGAAAAGGATCGTTTCAACAACCTCGCAAATTCCATGAAGCGCCGTCATGTACGCTTCCTGGATATGAGAAGTCTTGTGGGATTTGGCGATAAAGCAAATATCCACGGCATCCTTCATGATGCCTCCGTCTTTACCGGTAAAACCAAGCGTCAGAATCCCTTGGCTCTTGGCCTGCGTAATCACATCAAGAATATTCGGCGAGCGGCCGCTCGTGGAAAGAACAACGAGAACATCTCCTTGTTCCCCAAGCCCTTCGACCTGACGGGAAAAAACCTTTTCAAAGCCAAAGTCGTTCCCAATTGCCGTTAGCGCCGCAATGTCCGCCGTAAGCGCGATGGCCGGTAAACTCCTTCGGTTCTTCTCAAATCGGCCGACAAACTCAGCAGCAATATGCTGAGAATCCGAGGCCGACCCGCCGTTCCCGCACAGAAGCAATTTGTGGCCGGCTTTAAGCGCTTGAAGGATGGTATGCGCCATCTTGTCCAGCACTTCATACTGCGCTGGTACGAATGTCTTCAGAAAAGCTTCCTGGTGCCCTTGAACGATCGTCTCAAAAGTATTTTTCATGGGCTAACCGAAGAAGATCTTGGCCAGCTCATACATATCCGCCGGCACAGTTTTCAATTCACCCACCGCTTCCTGAAGCGGCACGGCCACAATATCACGACCGCATAGGCTGACCATATGACCGAATTTACCTTCTTTGACGAGTTGAACGGCCTTCACGCCAAAGCGCGTGCCTAGCACGCGATCAAAAGCCGTGGGCGTCCCACCGCGCTGAATATGACCGAGCACGGTCGAACGGGTTTCATACCCCGTTTTCTTCTCAATGAGTTTCGCCAGACGATCCCCCACGCCGCCGAGAAGGACATGTCCGAACGCATCGAGCTCTTTATTCGTTGTGATAATCTCTTCCCCTTTGATCGAAAACCCTTCGGATACGGCAACCACGCTGTAGTTCTTGCCGCGCGCACGTTGTTTGGTGATGTAGCCGCAGATCTCGTCGATCGTCAGAGAAACTTCCGGAATGAGAACCACGTCCGCGCCGCCGGCAATGCCCGATTCCAGAGCGATCCAGCCGGCATGCCGGCCCATGATCTCAACCACCATGACACGATTATGCGATTCCGCCGTTGTGCGGATACGATCAAGACACTCGGTAGAAATATTCAATGCCGTGTCATAACCAAATGTAAAATCGGTCGCATTCAAATCGTTATCGATCGTTTTTGGAACTCCGATGATCGGCATCCCGTCTTTGGCAAGCTTGTTGCCGGCACCGAGCGTATCCTCACCCCCGATGGCGATCACAGCATCCAGATTATTCACCTTGATCGTCTCACGGACCTTTGCAGCATCGCCTTCTTTCTTATAAGGATTCGTGCGCGACGTTCCAAGGATGGTCCCACCACGAGGGAGGATATCCGCAACCGACTGTTCGTCCAGCTCCACGAAATCATTACTGATGATGCCCTTCCAGCCCTGTTTGAATCCGATCACGTGCCAGCCCTCAGCTTTCGCGGTCCTCACAACCCCACGAATCACCGCGTTAAGACCTGGACAATCCCCACCACCCGTAAGCATTCCAATGCGTTTCATGATTCACCCCATTAGAGATTCGTTAATAAAATGCATCTATCAGACTACGTTTTTGAAGCTCCAAGGTCTTGAATGCCCGAACCGGCATCATCAATCCCCTTCACATCACAGATCACGACGAGGGGGTTCTCGGGCCCCAGCAACCGTTTCACACGCAGCTGAACTTCCTGCTGCAATTCCGACAAAACCGCCGGCACATGGCCGCCCGTCCACAGCACCAACCGGAGCTTGATCTCGACATTCTTACCGGTGATATAAACTTTTGCCTTCACACTTTTGACGAGAGGAAAACGCTTAACCGCCTTCACCGCCGTGTTTCCAAGCGTGTTGGCTGAGACCACCATCGGACCAATTTCGCTATGAAAGAATATCGCTTCGTTCGGGCGTCCCGCCTTCACAAGCATCTTCGTAAAGGCAAGGCCGAGGATAATGAACACGAGACCGACCACCCCGACCTGAACGGAGCGCCAGGAGCTTTGATAGATCTCCTGAATTTTCAGAATCGCATCATCAAACGCTAGAATATGCAACGAAACAATGATCATCAAACTGCCCAGCGTCAGAAATGCGACGATCGCGAAGATCTGAGTAAAGGCGGTAGTGACCTTCATTTCTTTTCTTTATTCGATTCCGACTCGTCTGCCTTCCCCGTGCCGAAAATCGTCGATTCGATGAATTTCGTGTTCACAGAACCCTGGCGAAACCGCGGATGGCTCAGGATACGCGCGTGGAGCGACGCGGTTGTCTTGATCGGCTTCACTTCGATCTCGCGAAGCGCCCGAAGCATAACCGTGATCGCATCCTGGCGATTCTTACCAAAAGCTATCAATTTCGCGATCATCGAATCATAAAAAGGCGGGATCGTATAGCCCGTATAAACATGACTGTCCAACCGAACGCCTGGACCGCCCGGCATACGCCAGATATCGATCTTCCCGGGAGACGGCATAAAATTATTGTCCGGATCTTCGGCATTGATACGGCATTCAATCGCATGCCCCCGGATCTCCACCTGTTCCTGAGTAAAACTCAGCTTTTCTCCGGCGGCGATACGCAGCTGTTCCTTCACGATATCGATCCCCGTCACCATTTCCGTGACAGGATGTTCGACCTGAAGACGCGTGTTCATCTCCATGAAATAGAAATCCTCGTTCTTGTCGAGAAGGAATTCAATCGTTCCGGCATTCTCGTATTTGAACGTCTTCGCCGCTCGGATGGCCGTATCACCGATTCTCTTGCGAAGCTTTGCGCTCAAACCGGGCGCGGGTGATTCTTCGATGAGTTTTTGGTGGCGGCGCTGAACCGAACAATCACGTTCGCCCAGATGGACCACATTGCCGAAACTGTCCGCGATGATCTGCACTTCGATATGGCGCGGCTCTTCGATGAATTTTTCGATATAAACTTCGCCATTGCCGAAGGCGGCTTCCGCTTCGGTTTGAGCTGTCAGGAACGCACTGATAAGCTTTCCATCATTGTGCGCGATCTTGATGCCTTTCCCGCCGCCGCCCGCTGAAGCCTTGACGATCACGGGATAGCCCAATTTTTTTGCAAGGCGCAAAGCTTCTTCCTGATCTTTCACCGTCCCTTTACTCCCCGGGATGATCGGGACTCCGGCTTTTTTCATCTCAAGTCTTGCAACCGATTTGTCCCCTGCCAGACGAATGCTTTCGGGTTTCGGACCAATGAACTTAATCTGACAAGATTCGCAGATTTCGGCAAAGTGCGCGTTTTCGGCCAGAAATCCGTAACCCGGATGAATGGCCTCGACGTCCGCGATCTCAGCCGCGGAAATGAGGGCGGGAATATTGAGATAGCTCTCGGAGCTAGGGGCTTCACCGATGCAGATGGCATCATCGGCCAATTTTACGTGCAGGGATTCCCGATCCGCTTTGGAAAACACCGCCACGGTTTGAATGCCCATTTCACGGCAGGCACGAATCACGCGCACTGCGATCTCACCACGATTTGCTATTAGAATCTTTGAGAACATGATTTTTCCCCGTATGAAGGGTTACGGTTGGAGAATTTTAGAAATCAACCCTTTTTGATCTTCAGGATTGGCTGGTCGTATTCCACGGTCTGTCCATTTTGCACAAGAATCTCGATCACGGTCCCGGCGAGTTCCGACTTGATCTCGTTCATGAGCTTCATGGCTTCAATAATACAAAGAACATCACCGTCTTTAACGACTTTACCAACGCTTACATAGGCGGGTTGGTCCGGCGCCGGAGACGCATAAAACGTCCCAACCATCGGCGAGCGCACGATCGTCACGCCTTCTTCTGTCGCAGGCTGTCCTGCGGCCGCGGGGGCATTAGACTGGGGCGAGGCGTGCATCACCGATTGCATCGGCGCCATCATCTGAGGCGCGCCCTGCACCACGATCCCACCGTTGGCCATTTTGCGAAGCTTGATCTTCGCGTTGTCTTTCTCGATCTCGATCTCACCGACATTATGTTCGGCCATTAACTCTAAAAGTTCTTTGATTTCCTTAATATTCATTTTCTTTTCCTCGCAACAAGTGCTTTTTTCACGGTTTTTTTGGAAACATGAACGGAATTCGTTTTGGAAGCGTAGGCCACGAGGCCCCGCAGGCCCAGGAGATAACTATTTTTACCAAACCCCGTCACCTGGGCAACGCATGCGGGAGCGGTCATGGAATGCTGCCTAAATTCTTCGCGCTTATAGATATGACTCAAATGAACTTCCACCGCCGGAAGACCACATGCCGCCAGGGCATCGCGGATCGCAACGCTCGTATGGGTATACGCGGCGGGATTAATTAAAACCCCGGAAAATTCACGGCGCGCGCCGCCGACACGGTCCACGATCGCACCCTCGTGATTGCTCTGAAGGATCTCGAGCTCGACACCGAGTTCCAAAGCTTCCAGCTCAAGCGCTTCGTTGATCTGCTTGAGGGTGACATTCCCATAGACAGAGATTTCCCGTTCTCCAAGAAGCTGCAAATTCGGGCCATGGACCACAAGTATTTTCTTCATAAGGACATGCTCTCCGACTTGATTCTAAACTATTCCTTCGGGGATTGCATCACTTCCGTTTCATCAAGGTTCTTCGGCGATTTTTGCTTCAGCCCGCCACGAAATGCGTACCAGATTCCGGAACCGATGCTAAACGAATAAGTCGCGATAAACATCAGTATCATGAGAGCGCCCGTCCGTTCCGGCGGCAGATAACGACCAAAAAGCAACAGCACGGCCCCTTCCCTCACGCCAAGCCCGCCAATCGAAGGTGCCATACTAACGATGGAAATAACGGGTATCAAGATAAAAAACTTCCAATAGCTGATGTCGGCACCGATGGAAAGAGAAAGCCAGTAATTTATGGTGATAAAGACAGACTGTCCCACGAAGGAAAGAAGGACCGCCACAAGGACCGGCCCCCGATGATGCCGGTAACCGTAAATCGCGTGATAAATTTCGGCGAGCTGCAGTTTCCATTTTTCCTTTGGGATAAGACGTGCGAGTCCTTTAAAGAGACGGGCAAACCGTCGACTTGCAAAAAAAGCAATCGCAAAGAGAAGGACGCCGCAAGCGCCGTAAACGGCGTAATCGATGTAGGAGCTTTCAGCCTCCTTGCTAAAACACATGAGCCCGATAACGGCCATAATGATCAACGCGACGAAACCGAGAAGACGATCCAAAAGGATCGAAGTCGCGGATTCGATCTTCTTCCCCGAATGTTTATAAGCGTAAACAGCCTTGGCCACATCCCCGCCCACGGAGGAAGGCAGCAGCAGATTATAAAAAAGCCCTATAAAACCGAGGTGATAACACTCCCGGAAAGTCATGTGAATGTTCTGGACCCTGAAGACCCATTGAAGCCGGACCGCGAGGATGGCAAGACCGATGAAATAACCAGCAATCGCAGCGGCAAACCAGCCCCACACGACCTCATGGCGTAAAATGGCCATGGATTCATGGAGCTTGCCGCGCATAAAAAAAAGAATGAGCCCTATCGCGATAAAACTGATAGAGAAACGGAGGATCTTGCCCTTCATACGCTCTGAGAGAACTTGATCTGAAGCTGGGTGATCAGGGTTTCGAGCATTTTCTTTTCCTCATCGCTCAAATTCCCTTGGGTCTTGTCACGGAGCGCGATCAACAGATCGATCGCTTCTTTGGCGCCTTCGGGATTGAGCTCAGTCTGCTGGGTCATGGGATTGGGAATATCACCGAGATTCATGAGAGCTTGATACCCAAGCGATTGAACGAGACTGAGGAAAGTCTTGGATGTTTCAGCGGGTTTGGCTTTGGCGGCAGGCGGGACAGAAGCAGCCTTAACCTTGACACTTTCCGCCTGTTCCTTCCAGCTCTCGTCCACCTTCTTTTCGGTAAATCGTATGTCTTTATCCGGTTCCATAAACCCTCCGTAAAACCTTCATTCCGTTTTTACCCATGCGCTAAAAACACGCTCACGGCTGAAAAAAAAGAGGTTCGTGACCGAGTGGGGATCTGGTGGCCACGAACCTCTGCAGGTGAGTCGAGACCCGTAAGTCTCGCATGCGGGTATTATACTCCCGTCGGCGGTGCTGTCAACGGCCCGCCCCAACTTTTTCCAGCCCTGATAATTCAAAACCAGACATTCAAATTGTGTCCGGAATAGAAAAGCCCGGTCTCAAGTTCCCCTGAAACCGGGCTCCATAAAAGTTCGTTCCTGTTACGCTTAGGCCGACACGGCTGTCGCCTGAATCGCGATGAGATCGGACAACACCGTTGCCAGAGCACTAAGTGCGACGTCGTTAATCTCAAAATAACCACCTTTTGAGACAAAGACATCCGGAAGCTCTTTAGTGAGTTCCGTCGGAACCGCACCCTTGGTCTTAAGATTATGCTGAGCAGCTTTTATGGCCGCAAAACTCCGGGCAACTGGATTGCCCTTCACTCCGCCTACGCTGCTTTTGAGAACCGTACCCATAAATTGATCACCAGATCCGTCGACGCCATCCAACAGGATGGTCACATTGTCACCGCTCCCAAAATCGCCCGGCAGTCCTGCCTCGAGCTTCCGAGCCTCTTCAAAAAGCTTGGCTTTCGTCGTCAACACCATGAGGAAGCGTTCCCGTCGCTCGGCATTAATTGTTATACCCTTATAATCCTTAGAATTCTGGATCTCGAGAGCGAGAGCCATAAGCTCGGCCTTCTGATCAGCAGTCCACGTTTCATCGACAGCAATAGCTTGCCGGAAGAATTGCCCCGAATTCGTATAAAGTGGCTGCAACATACCCTTGAGCAGCGCCTTAGCACCCTCAAAACTCAAATCTCGAATGGCACTAACCGTCGCAGCCGACTTATCGGACAGACGCACCACGGGATACTTCTGCATAATCACTCCAGCACGTGCCATGAACTGGTCGGGATCAAACTCACCGGTTTTCAACGCCACGAGCTTCACGAGAACCCCGGCGATCTGCTCGGGCGTCATCGTCTCGACGCCTTCAGCCATAACCACAATCTGCCCCACAACATCCGTCAGCGATTTGTTGCCATATTTGAGGAGTTGGCTTTTCAACTGAGCCAGGATCCTCGGATACTTCTTTTCCAATAAATCTTCAACCTGTTTTGAAAGATCTTGTCTCTGGACAACAGTTGACGGAACTTCTTCTTGCGCATTAGGTGATACCGGCCGTTGCAACAGTCCGAGCATGCCTTGGACCATAGCAAGCTGACGATGGAGAACCAGCAATAGAGGTTGAACCTTATCATTCGTATTAAGAGCCTCGCGCGCCTGGACAATTTTTTCCTCAAGCAGCCCATTGATTCTCACAATCTCGGCTGCATCCTTCCGCTCAACACCCGCTTTAAGCTCGCCAAAGACTTCCCCAAATGCATCCAGCTTCCCTTTAGCCTCTTCCATCGCATAATCCAGACGCGCCATGACATCTTTAACGGTCTGCGGAGACTCCAGCCCCTTCAATGTCCTCACCTCGGAACGGC
>SESH01037410.1_pt1 | contig 10517 bp, 7 predicted proteins | sample 3171561 | NCBI WGS metagenome assembly SESH01 (sample SAMN10866947, study PRJNA518727) | freshwater metagenome | biome: subpolar coniferous forest; feature: holomictic lake; material: water; isolation source: holomictic Lake 442 2011 16.5 m and 2014 13 m | place: Canada: near Kenora, Ontario
ACGCCCAGCCAGCGACCCACGCCAGCCACAGCGGATACACCAACCCGCCCCAGAATAGCATCCGCCACAAGTCCGACCCTGGCACGCGCTCACCTGCCACAGCATGCGCGAGCGGCTCCGGCTGCAGCAGCGGTTTCGTCGCCTGATCCACACTGCGTGAGACCGCATAGGCCACGCGATCCATGAAGCCCGGCTGTTCGCCTGGCGCCACCAGCTGCTGCACATCGGGCACGTTGCCTGCCGTCACCAGCACGGCCAGGAGCGAAGCCGTGGCCACAAATGCCGCCACCGGGAAGGAGAAGCAGGCGCCCAGCGTCAGGCCCAGCGCCGCAAGTGCCGCCAGGATGGCGAGTTGCGCGGCCATCACGCGCAGCAGATTGCCGGTAAAAGTCCCCTGGGTCATCAACACCGCCAGGTTGCGGCGCGGCTGGATCAGCAACGCTGCATTTTCCCCCGCCGCCGGATAGGCAAACTCAACGTCCAGCTCCTGTGCGCCAGCCAGGCACACCGCAGCCACGGAAAGCTCCAGCTCATTTCGTACCACATCATTAACCGGCACTTCCAGCGCCCATGTGCCCTCCCCGGGCCGGCGCATCCTCCACACGCCGCGCACACTGGCCAGCGATTCGGCCGCGGTATCAAATCGCATCCGGATCCATAGCTTGCCATCGGCGGGAACCGGCTGTGGCAGGTGGAACTGCCAGGAGGCTCGTTCCCCCGGGTTAATCACGGTATAGCGGTTACGACTTTCGAACACCAGCCGGCGAAAAACTTCCGCCGGGTTAATGTCCGCCGGCAGTCGCTGGCTGCGGCGAAGTTCCTCAAAATGCCGGCGCGCTTCCTGTTCAGGCTCAGGCAGGTTCGGGCTGACCCTGGCGCGGCTGACCAGCAGCGAGGCGGAATCCGCCGAACCGGGCAGATGGCCAAGCATGCGTCCGAGCTGGAGGCGCACACCTGCCACGACGGCGAGCAACAGCAGGGCGTCCAGCAGCAGGATTCCCAGCCAGCGCCCGAACCAGAGCGTCAGCGGATGCACCGGCGTGATGGCGGTCAGCTCCATGCGGCGGCTATCGATCTCGACCCCAAAGGAGGCACAGGCTGCCCAGAGCGTGGCCAGTCCCAACATGCCGAGGCAGCAGGCGAGCGTGTATTGCAGCCGCACCTGCAGCTCGCTGGCGGGTGTGCCGTCGCCGGTAACCAGCAGCGGGATGCCGATCACGCTGGCTGCCAGCAGCACCAGCAGGGCGGCGACCACACGCGAGCGAACAGCCGCACGGATCGACATCCCGACCACCGCACCCAGGGCGCGTAGCGTCAGGAGCAGTCGGGCTTTCGTTGGAAATAGGTTGGACATCAGTTAGGTGGAAGGTGTGCCGGGTTGCGATACCTCAAAAAAGACCAGAATGCCATTTTGTTTGTCAATTGTATGCGTCTTATACTGGAATCCGATGCTTGGCGTACGCTTGCCCCATGACTAGCAGCCTGGTCGGCACAAAATCCGTGCTGCTCAAGTGCTAAGTCCGACAGGCTGCTAGGTTTTTTCTCCGACTAGAAACGCGGCCGGCCGGAAATGCGCGGTGGCCGTCTCACAATTGTCCGCGCGGGCGACAACCTGCAAAAAGTAGGTCTCGAGATCCATGGCCGGGTGGTCGAGCGCCACCGGGCGGCGGGTGCGTTTTTCCAGTTCCTGACGGATGATATCCGCGGCGGCCGGATCAAGCCCTTCCACCTGGAACCGCACGGCCTCGGCACGTCGCAGCAGATCCGACACACGCCCTTCGGCCTGCATGCGTCCGGCGTGCATAATGGCCACGCGATCCGACACATCCTCGACATCGGCCAACAGGTGCGAAGTCATCAGAATGGTCTTGCCGGCCTGTGACAGCAACCGGACCAGATCCTTGACCTCGCGGCAGGCCACCGGGTCCAGGCCGGAGGTGGGTTCATCAAGGATCAACAAGTCGGGATTATTAACCAGCGCCTGCGCGAGCCCCACCCGCCGCGCCATCCCCTTGGATAACTCACCGACAGGCCGGTCTGCGGCGTGCTGAAGGTCCACCATGTGGAGCAGCGCCTCGGTGCGGGCGTGGCAGGTGGCGGTATCCAGACCGAACAGCCGGCCGTAGTAGCGCAGCGTTTCGCGCGGCGTCAGGAACGCATGCAGCAGCGAGACTTCCGGCAAATAGCCAATGCGCGCCTTGGCCGACACCTTGTTGGGCGGGTATCCAAGCACGGAAATCATCCCGGAAGATGGGTGCAGCAGACCGAGGAGCATTTTAATCGTGGTGCTCTTGCCGGAGCCGTTGGGTCCGAGCAAGGCAAACACTTCGCCCTGTCGCACCTGCAGGTCCAACCCGCGGACCGCCTCCACCCGGGGTCGACGCCAGAAATCGCGAAAGGTCTTGCACAGTCCACGCGTTTCAATGACGAGCTCGTTCATGGTATTCCTCGCGCTGAGCTGGACGATCCGTCCGCTTCATCCCATGTCCCGGTTGCGCAACGCCAGCACGCCGGATCCGAGCGCCAGCATCGTCCAGGCGGAAGCATAGAGCGCCGCGCCACCCACATAGCGCCAGGGGATGCGCCCGTTATCCGCCAGGGCATCGCACATCCAGAAATGCTGAAGATTGGGCGCCAGGCCTCCCAGCAAGCCACGCCAGGACCAGGCCGCAGCATGGCCCGCCCAGAAGTCGCCCGTCAGGCCGAATGCCAGGATCAGCAGACAAACGACCAGCGTGGGGCCGCTCGGCAGACGGGTGGCCAGCGCGCTGGCGAGCGCCGCCAGCATGGCCAGCGCCAGCAAAATCAGCACGGCCGCCGCCAGGATGCGGCCATTCAGGTCCGGATGATACCAGGTGGGACTGCCAAAGCGGTTGTAGCCGCCGCAGGCCAGCAGCACAATGAACAAAGCCAACGGAATGCCGAGAAAGGCCGCCACGCCAAAGCGGGCGACCCGGCGAAAGTTCAGGAAGCCGGCAATCACCAGCGCCACCAGAGGCCCCAGTATGGAAAGCAGGGTGGTGAGCCGGTCGGCTTGCGAACCCGTCTCGTCGCCGGTCAGCACCAAATGCTCCGAGGCGCGTTCCGCCAAGAGCGTGGCGGCCAGCGAGGCGCACCAGAGGATGCCGACCAGCCCGAACACACCGCCATACTTGGCCACCAGAAAAAGGGCACGCGGCACGGGCTTGCTGAGTGCGGCTGCAGCCGTGCCGCGCTCGATCTCCGCCGACAGGCTGCCACTGGCCGTGGTGACTGCCAGAATCAACCCGAAAACCAGCATGTAGGCCAGTCCGCTGTCGCGCGCCAGCCGGCCTTCCTCGCCGAGCGAATGAAACTGAAACACCGGCGTCAGCCCCGTAAGAATCACACAAGCCAGCAACAGCAGCAGGGCCGCAGGTTGCTGCATCCCCTCAAGGAGCGTGGCAGAAGCCAGCGCACGCAGTTGTCGAAAGTGGCGTAACATAACCGGATCGTCCTGAATTGCCCCTACTATAGCAGAAGGCGCAGAAGGCAGGAAACCGTTGATCGCAGCTGACATGGCCCTAGGAACCTGGTCGGCAGAAGGCTTCAGACCGATCCGAGGCCTAAGTCCGACAGTCTCCTAGGCGCCACCCCGGTTTTATTGATCTTCACGGTAGGGACGGCTTTACGCCGTCCATTGTCTGGCATTTGCGGGTAGACGGCGTAAAGCCGTCTCTACCCAAATGCAGCGGCAAATCAATGAATCGCGGATGCGGCCCCCGTCAACACTTCTCATTATGGCTCGCCCCCCTGCCGCCTCGTGCGGCAGGGGGGCGGAGATTGGGGCAGAAAGGCGCGCCTTTCCGCCCCAATCTCTCGTCCCCGCGACCCAAGGTCGCGGGGGACGGCGCCATCGTGAGACCTGCTGCGCCCCCCGTCCAGCCTACTTGACAAAACCTCCGTTTCTCTGGGAAGATGCCATCAAAGAGGAGTTAATATTTATGGCTTTATCGAACGAGCAGCGTCAGGCAGTCAAACAGTGGGTGGAGCAGGGCATTGGCCTTTCCCCGGTTCAAACGCGAATCAAGTCCGAGTTTGGCGTATCGATGACCTTTCTGGAAACGCGCATGCTGGTGCAGGAGCTCGGCGCACAGGTAAAGGACAAGCCCGCGCCCAAGAAACCAGCCCCTCCGCCCCAACCGGAACAACTGGAAGACGATGGGCTGGACGCCATGCCGGATGAGGCGCCGGCACCCCCTGCGCCGGATGGCTTGATTGCCGGAAAGGTTACGGTCTCGCTGGACCGCGTCGTGCGTGCCGGCGCTGTGGCCAGCGGCGAAGTCACCTTCTCGGAAGGAACCCGCGCCAAGTGGATGCTCGACCAGATGGGCCGCCTGGGCCTGGATGGCACCCCGCCCAATTACCGCCCGCCGGCGCAGGATATTCAGGAGTTCCAGACTCAACTCCGCTCGCTGCTGCAGACGCGGGGGTACTAGGAACCTGTCGGACTTAACCTTCTGGAAGTACAAACCTTTTGCCGACCAGGCTGTTATTTTCCGTCCTCCGTCCACCGTCTCCCCCGCGCCCTGGGTAGAGGCGGCTTGATGCCGTCTACGAGCACATGGCCGGACAATGGACGGCGTAAAGCCGTCCCTACGGTCGTCTTCCCCTATCCAAGCACGAAGAACCAAGCACGCCGCGGCAGCTTCCCGATTGAAAAAAGGAAGCGCCTGACGGCGCCACTACGAACGGCCTTGGGTTACATTCCTCCAACCAGGGTGTATGGAAAGTTGCACTCCGTGACTGAGACACCGGAGCCGAAGGCCCAGCCATCTTCCGTTTCTGGAATCTCGACCGTGAAGTCGACAATGCCGGTATTCTCGCCCGTCGCCTCATCGATTGCGGTGGCGGCTCTCCGGGGACGGCCCTAGAGATTAGACTTCCGAAAACTGCCCCACCTCCCGCTATACCTTCCACACAAGGCTGAAGGCTGGTATTGGTCGCGTCGCGGATGTTATGATGGGTTCTCATGCGTGAGTATTTGAAAACCGCAAATCTCTTACAGGCGACCATGCTGGCGGCCGCTGTGACGCTGTTTTCCGTCGGCCGGCTGCGGCAGGGAGAGTTGCCGCTGGTCACCGGCATCGTCATGCTCTTCTTTTCCATGACGCTGGTCTGCGCGGCCGTGACCGCATGGGGAAGCAAGGCCGGCATGCCCGGCATCTGGACGGGTGATTGGCTGCCTGTTGTTCGCCCGCTTCGGGCTTGCGCCAGCCATGTTCTTTGGCGCGATGCTGAACATGCGGTTGCTACTGCCGTGATTTTCTTGAAGGCCGGTTGCCTCATGGCGTGTCTGCGTTTTCACGGCGGGCGATTTCTTCGCGGATCTGGGCGTCAAAAGCCGGATGGCGGTTGCGGATGGCATCGAAGTTGGCCTTTGAGAGGCCGTGCACTTCGCAGAAGGTCATGGCACGGACGGAGGCGTTGCGTTTGCCGCTGCACAGCAGGGACATCTCCCCGACGTGACTCCCGGGGCCCACTCTGGCTACGACCTGATTCTCCCGGAGGAGGATCTCCATCTCACCTGAATTGACAAAGTACATGCAGTCTCCATATTCGCCATGCCGCATCAGGTACTCGCCGGGCAGAAATACGTGGTCCTCGAGCTTGGCGACAATATCGCGTATGAAGGCCTCGTCGGCCTGCCGGAAGAACGGCACCTTTTGCAGGATGTCGCGGGTGAGAAACAGCCGGATGTCGAGCGCGAGCCTTGCCGGCATGCGGTCGAGCGTGTTGTCCATGCCGGTGGATTGCCGGCTTTCCCATACGTAGTCGAAGTAGTTGCGCACCTTGGCCTGAAGCTCGGCCGGCAACCGTTTGCTTCGCATGAAGATGTTGACCTCCTCCATGTGGCGCCGGAAGTTGGCCCGGGCCACGTCGAGGTTGGCCAGCAGGCTGGAGACGCTGCCGATCACGTAGCCATACATGCCGGCGCCGGTGATTTGCAGGCAGATTGTGTAGATCAGTTCCCCCATGTCGTTCTTGTGCGGCACGATGTCGCCGTAGCCGATCGTGGCCATGGTGGTGGTGACAAAGTAAAGCGCGCGCACGTAGCGTTCGGCGTGCGGGACCGGATCGGAGAGCTGCAGGATGATGCCCAGGTCCTGGTCGATTCTGGCCGCTGCGCCGAGGGCGATCCAACCCAGGGCCATGACATGAGCCATCAGCGCGAACCAGAAAACGAAGTTGGCCAGGCGCATGATGGCCGGGTTTGCCGGGAGCGTCCGCTCGAGCCCCGCGAGCAGATGTGGCAGGCGGATAACCGTGAAGAACCGGAGCAGCAACAGCGCTTCGGCCAGGCCATCCGGTGTCGTTCCGCCCAGGATGGGGATGAGGAGGGGGCCGAGGGGGAGGGCGCAGATCAGGTCAACGGCGAACCAGGAGCGCAGGTATCTTCGCGCGATCTCCTTTCGGTCCGTCACGAGGGTTTGCAACTGGTGGAAGCCGGTGTTGAAGCGGACAAGCACGTCTGCGGAGAGGACGGCTGTGACAAGCCAGTAGAACGCATCGAACCGCACTTCGTGCAGGACGACCTGATAGGGCACCTTGATGATGACCGCCACCAGCAGGACAACAAGAAGCCAATCCCAGGTGTTCTTGGCCCGGCTTACAGGGGAGATCAAAAACCTGTCCGGGCGGGGCAATAAAGGAGCGCAAAATTTCACGGGGCAAAGTATGCGAAGTGAGAACCGGGATGTCAACCACGGAGACTGTGAAGCTCCTGTAGATTCGCAGATTCACAGAAATAACCGCGTGTAACGTGCGATACAGCCGGGAAGGGACCGGCCGGTTGATAAATGGCCGGTTGGAATTGACAGACGGGGCGGAATCTGGCACAGATATGCGGCTGCAACGGGGTGAATTCGGGTAACTGGAGGCGCGGGATGAAAAAATCGATTATCTTGGCTGTGGGCTTGGCCGCCGGGGGCCTGATTTTGCCTGCGCGGGCTGCGGTCCCGCTGACTTCGGCGACTATAGCCGAAGCCAAGAACAGCGTCAGCTATCAGACCAACGGCGCAACTGCGCGCCCGGCCAAACTCGGCGACGTGGTCAAGGATACCGATGTCGTGCGCACGGGCGAGCGCTCGCTGGCTGAGCTCGAATTCAACGACAAGACCATCACCCGGATCGGATCCCAGTCGATCTTCTCGTTCAACTTTGCCAACCGGGAGTTCAAGGTCGAGCGCGGACTGGTTGTGATTTGCGTGCCCAAGGGCGCTGGCGGCGGCCGGATTGTCGCACCGGCCATCACGGCTGCCATCCAGGGTACAACCGTTGTGGTCTGGAACGACGCGATCATTTTTCTCGAAGGCACCGGTATCATCACCACGCGTGATGGCAAGCAAACCAAGCCGATTCACGGCGGACAGATCGCCCGGTTGGTCAACGGCGTGCTCACAATCACCGACGTCTGGCTCGAGCCGCTGATGAAGTCCAGCCTGTTTGCCGGCCGCACGGAGCCGCTGCCCACGTGGGCCCGGATCCAGGAAGTCGCCGATGCCCAGCAAGACGTGTTGAAACGCGGCGGTCTTGTGCCTGCTTTGCCCGGCACTTCGCCTGGCGCGCCGGACATCGGAGACCCGGGTTACCGCGAAGAAGGTGTGAACGGCATCCTGGAAAGAAGACAGCCGCCATCATACGAGGGATACTAACCATGAAAACCACCACCCCCAGCCGATCGATTGTCGTTGTTTTTTCCGTCCTGGCCGCACTGTTCTGGCCGGTGCGGTTCGTGGCTGCGTCCGAAGATCTGGAGCGCGAATTCGGTGATATCGTGCTGCTGCAACCGCCGAGTCGCTCGTGGGTTCAGCTGACGAGCGACACGGAGTATATCTACACATCCAACCCGCTCCTTCTGCCCGACAGTGGTTTGTTTCCGGCACAGGAGGATGGCCTGTTTTACGAAAGCCTGGGGCTCCGGTTCACGCCGCCGGCGCTTGGCAACCTGAGCAGCGCGTTGTATTTCAGTCAGGATTTCGTGCGCTATGCCGAAAACACCCAGTACGACTTCGACGTCCAGAGCGCAGGCGTGCAACTCAGGTACCCGATTGAAGACTGGTTCGCCCTGTACGGCGGTGGGTCCGCCGAGCGGCTCACCTTGTGCGGCAGCGGGCGCGAGTTCTTCAAGATGTATGACGCTCAGCTCGGACTCTGGCGCACCCAGCAACTCGGCGAGCACGCCGCCGTGTTCGGCGGCTACCAGTTCGACTGGCGACCCTCCACGCCCGGGGCGTACACGCGGTTCGACAACACGCCCTTTGCCGGCGTCACCGCCACGCTATTGCCCAGGCTCACAGCCCAGTGTCAATACCGGTTCAGCGTGCGTGACTACAGCCGGTTGGATCGCCACGACTGCAACCACATCGTTACGCTGTCCCTGACCTACACCTTTAACCCGTACATCGCACTGTCTGCCAGCACCAGCTACAGCCGTAACGATTCCAGCCTCGCCACCCGCGACTACGAACTGTTTGAAGGTGGCGGCGGTCTCAAACTCTCCGTCAAGTTCTAGCAGCCTGGTCGGCATAAAATCCGTGCTGTTCAAGGCCTAAGTCCGACAGATTCCTAGCGCGTAGATGGTCAGCTGTTGTTCGCGCCCTTTCACGGTAACCGTGTCGAGCCGCTGGGCGGTCACCCGATCTTTGACCCGTTCATACACCGACTCGGTCATCACGATGTCGGTCTGGTACGTTTTGCACAAGCCTTCGACGCGGGCACAGACGTTGACCGCATCGCCGATCACGGTGTATTCCATCCGATGTGGCGAGCCGATGTTGCCAACCACGACGTCGCCGTGGTTCAGTCCGATGCCGATGCGCAGCACCGGACGGCCCTGCGCGGCCCATTCCGCCTGCAGCTCTGCCAGCCGCGTCCGCATGGATGCGGCCGTCTGCACGGCGCGCCAGGCATCTTCCACCGGGCCGGCGCTCAGTGGTGAGCCATACACGGCCATCAGTGCATCGCCAACGAACTTGTCGAGCGTGCCTTCGTGCCGCATCACGATCTCCACCATGGCGGTGAAATATTCGTTGAGCTGCCGGACGAGCTCGAACGGGTCGCTGCGTTCCGTCAACGGTGTAAAGTCCCGGATGTCCGAATACAGGATCGTCACGGCCCGGCGTTTGCCACCGAGACAGCTCGCGAACTCGTCGCCATGGCGCAGAATTTCCGCCGCCACCGGTCGCGACACATACTTCTCCAGCGTCCGCCGCACCCGCAGTTTCTCCAGTCGCTCCGCCACCACCTGCAACGCGAGTCCGGCTGCGCCTCCGCCCGCCACCGTCCACAACGGCGCCACCAACGGCACCACGATTTCCGCCTGGAGAAACAGCGTCATGGATATGGCCGCGTACCCGCCGCAGGCTGTCAGCAGAAAGAGCAGTTTCAGCAGCGGATGCGCCGACGTATTCAGTATGCGCGCGGTCGCCAGCGCCATGCCGGCGATCGCCAGCCATACGAGCCAGCCCGGCGCATCGCGCGGTCCTGTGCCGCGCAGCAGCGTCGCGATGGCCGACGCGTGAATTTCGACGCCGTCCACCATCCCGAATGGTGTCTGGTGTTGATCCTGCCCGAAATTCCGGGACGGCCCGATTAACACCAGTTTGTCGCGAAAAAACTCACCGGACTGCAGGTTTCGTTCCCAGGCCTTGGGGTAAAACAGTTCATATAACGGTCGCGTTGGAAAGGTCCCTGACGGTCCGGCAAAGTCGATGTACCCTTCGGCGGGGCCGATGCGGCCGGGTGCCAGTTGCTGTGCCGCCAGCCACGCGAAAGACGACGCCAGCACCGGTTCATCGGGCGCGGGCGCAACGCCAGCTTCCTGTGCTGCCGTGGTGTGATGCCGGGCCCACCGCGCGCAGCCGTCGACATCGGGCCAGTAGTTGACAAACCCGGCGATCGATTTTGCCGGTATCTCCGGCGGCATTACAGGAGATGGCAGCATCAACTGTGAATCTCGCCAGGCCGTCAAGCGACCGTTATCGGCAAAATTACTCGCGAGAACAACTCGCTGCCGGTGTCGGGCCACCGCCGCTTGAAACTGTGCGTCATCGTCCGTGGGTGAAAGAAACAGGAGATCGAATGCTACGGCTTTAGCTCCCGCTGCCATTAACCGGTCAAGCGCTGCCGCGTAGACCCGGCGCGGGAGAGGGTACGCTTGCAGTCGTGCCAGCTCCGGGGTTGCGGCCAGTTCTTCCGGGGTGAACCTGTCAGCCCCCAGCGACCGCTGGTCAATGGCAAGGATGACGATTTCCGGCGGTGGCGGATGTTGGCCGCGCCAGCGGAACCGCAGGTCGAGCGACGCGAGCTCCTGGTTTACCAGCAGGCGCACTCCGACGTGCACCGCGAGCGCCACCACGGCTGCCCATGCCAGACAGAGCAGCAAGGTGCCACGCCCGGGGGTCCATAGCAAAAGGTGCCGGCTGGCTTTCATGCGGGAAGTGTGCCAGAAGTTATGTATGGCGTCGAGGGCGCACGTCGGGCAGGACGCGGATGCC
>SESH01006085.1_pt1 | contig 10509 bp, 6 predicted proteins | sample 3171561 | NCBI WGS metagenome assembly SESH01 (sample SAMN10866947, study PRJNA518727) | freshwater metagenome | biome: subpolar coniferous forest; feature: holomictic lake; material: water; isolation source: holomictic Lake 442 2011 16.5 m and 2014 13 m | place: Canada: near Kenora, Ontario
CGCGCGCCCAGGCGAGATGCCGCGCCGCCATCTCCGCCACGGTTTCGAGTTCGGCCTTGTCCCGCGCCAGATCCGGGGTCACCAGGAAGCCGAACGGGCTCCCGCCCGGCTTCTGCGCAAAGCGGCGCACGACCTGCTGCTCGTCCGGCGCCGTGGCCAGTTCAGCCATCCATTGACGTGACGGAGCGTTGGTGCTGGCTACGAAGGTGGCCCAGAGGCACGGGAACTCCGCGATTCCGCCGGCGCGGTCCTGCCGGCCATGAAAGCGCGCACCGGCCGACATCTTCAGATCCAGCCATTCGGTAAACATGCCGCCGGGCAGGGGTTTTACGGTTGCGCCCACCTTTACCTCCGGCAGGTTAGGCAAAAACACCTGCCACGGATCGTCATGAATCACGAGCCGCGACTGGACGGTCCAGGTGACGCTCGTCGGCGCGTCGAGTTTGAAGCGGACAAACACGCCGTCCCCGGCCGCTTGCGCGGCCGTGGACCATCCGAGCATCAGCAAAAGCCACAGACAGGGTGAGCGTTTCATGGGACCTCGTGCGGCGGGAGAGTTGAAAAATTAGAAGAACCCATCTCAATATTCGCGGCCGCCACGGAGGGCGGCCCTCCAGGTCCGTTTGCCGTGTCCATGCGCTGGAAGGCCGGGCTCTGTCCCGGCCGCATCCCCGCAGCGCCGGCCGCCACGGAGGGCGGCCCTCCAGGTCCGTTTGCCGTGTTCATGCCCTGGAGGGCCGGGCTCCGTCCCGGCCGTCCCGCCGTTTACCTCAAGATAACCACGTCGCCGGAAACATCCATGTCGAAGGTGAAGACGGTGACGTCGCCTTCCTTCTTCGCCACAATTTTTCCGCCGCTGGCGAGTTCGGCCTTGGACGGCACCGGGATATTCGCGGTCAAGATCATCTCCTTGACGGCCTTGCCGCTCCAGTTTTCCAGCACGATGGCGGTGCCGGCCTTGGACTCGATGACCGATGCGGCCACGAGCCGAGTGCTGGCAACGATCGGCCGCTTCACGTCAATCAACGCCGAACCGATCAGGTCCGCCGCGTTCGAATCGAACGCGGTCGGGATGAAGTGCGACATGGCGTCGTCCGTCGAACCACGGTCCAGCGGCTTCATGGGGATGGCGGGCTTGAAATAGGCCAGGCCCGGCAGAAAGGCGCAATAGGTCGCCTGCCCCTTCCCGACCTTGCAGGTCGTGACAGCCGGCGAGCCATCACCCAATGCGCCCAGCGCCTCCGCGCCCTTGAGCACGATGCGGCTGCGAATTCCGAGCACTGGCAACTTACATTCCTGGCCGTTTGACTTGAGCGCAGCCGTATCGATCGACCCCTTGAACGGCAGGTCCTCCTTGAGGAAGCCAACCTGTGCCCCGGCAGGCGCGTCGAGCACAGTCTGCTCGACACCGAACAGTTCCCGCAGGACCGTATTGGGCCGGTTGTACTCGTCGAACATCCCGGCGCCGGCCGTGGCGAAGATCCGGCCGCCGCCCTTGACCCACGCGGCAATCTTCTGCGACGAGGCCTGGCTGACGTGGTTGTCGGTCAGGTACAGCACCTTGTATTTGGCGAGCGTGCCGTCGGCGGCATCCTGATCCACGAGGAAGTCGAGCGCCACCTGCTGGTGCAGGATCGCGGTGTAGAGGGCGCGCTTGGCAGAGCCGAAAGACTTGTCGTTGTCGCCCCAGATGTCGCCGGTCTCGCTGAACCAGAGGCCGACCTCAGCCGGACGGTGCGCGCCGGTCTGGATGATGTCCTCGTACAGCCCCAGCTCGCGCATGCCGCGCAGAACCGCGGCATAGGCCTCCCTGCCAGTCACATGGTTCTCGGTGTAGGCCGCCCAGACGGTGTCAAACTCGAACAGATCCAGGATCGTCGCACCGTGGCCAATGGCGTTGTGCCAGAGCCGGCGCCACATGGCCGGCGTGTTGCCGGGGCTGTGCGGCATGACGTAGTACAGGATCTTGCGGTCCGGCTTGCCGCGCACAGCAGCCCGCGCCAGATCGAGATTGATGCCGTTCATCTGCGGCGTGCCGACCGGCACCTGCCAGGCATAATCCTCGGACCACGGCAGGTGCATGCCGTCCTCGCGGAAGCAGGTGACCCACTTGAAGACCTCGCCCAAATAGGAATGCGCACTGCCACCCGCGTGCGGCGAAAAGTTTGCCCCAATGTACGCGTTGGGCAGAAGCTTGTGGAGCAGGTCGGTGCGCTGCTTGATGGCCTGGATGCCGTACGCATAAAGATAGCGCTTGGACCAGTAGTGCAGGCTGGGATTGGCCTCGCGCAGCTTCACATCGGCGTTGTACGTGATTTTGCTCCAGTCATTCCCGGCGGCGGCATCCACCTGCTTCGGCAACACCCCCTGCCCCTTGAGAAAGGCCACAAACCCTTCGCCAGCAGCCTTGGCATCCGGCTCCGGCAAGCCGATCTCGTCACCGAGGCTCATGATCAGGATGTTCTTGCGGTCCGCCTCACTCATCTTGTCGCCGTAGGTCTGCTGGATCTGCGCCAGCGACAGTTCGCGGCAGTCCTTGCCAACGCCCACGCCGTTGATCGGTTGGTTGACGCCGTAGAAATCATAGAAATCCCTGGGCATGCCGCCACAGGCATTGACCCGTGTGAGCGAGATCTTCTTGCCGTGAACCGGCAGCGCTTTCAGGTAGTCGAACAGCTCCTGCGTGGCTTCGGCCTGGGTCTGAAACTTGCGGAGGTAGCGCGCATCGGCCCAGCAGACCAGGGGCAGGCTGCCGCTGGCGTCGAACGTGCGGATCGACTTGATCTTGCCGGCGGCGTTTTTCACACCAAACTCGATCTTGCACGGTGCCGAACTCTGGAACCCCCACTGGCCATCGTTGAGGCTATCCATGGTGTCGCCGACATCGGTCCAGTCGGAGGTTTTCCCCGGCGCCACTGCCAGGTCAATGGGTTTCCAGTTGCGGATATGTATCCAGTACGGCGAATGCTGCTGCATCGGGCCGCCAGGAAATTCCAGGCTTTTCACGGTCACGGTCGACGCGTTGGCGTTGGAGACCTTCATAAACACATCACCTGCCTGGGTCAGCGTGCCGTCCAGCGGCAGGTACTGCTCTTTTTCGATGCGCATTTTGACCTGCGCCTCGTCCCGGGTGAGCATCACGAGATCGACGTTGCGCTTGGCCTGCGGCGCGGGCTGGGTTCCGGCGATCAGCGTGATCTTTGCCAGGCCGGGCTGGAGCTCAACATACGCATCATGCCCTTCCCAGACCACGTTTTCGCAGGCGCCCCAGACCCAGGCCACCTCGTTGGTGAGCTTGCTGCCGAACGCCCAGATCTTGAGATTTTTTCGCGCGCCGTAGAGCCGGTCGAGCCGCGTCTTGCCGTTCTGTTCCACCTGGACCTTGAACTGGGTTTCGAAGCGGTAGGCCGCCTCGTAGCGGACCAGCACCAGGTACTTGCCCGCCTCCTTGACGTTGACGTTGATCGTGGCGACGGCGTCCTTCTCGCACTGCTCCGGTGCGCCGAGAAAGCCCTTGCGCGAGAGGAAGCAGTTGGCAAACGTGGCGGCATAATAGTTCTGCCCCCAATAGCCAGCCTGCCAGCCGCCTTCCTTCGGCTTCTGGACCGCGAACTCCTCGGCCTCGCAGAAGATGTTGCCGTCAGGAGATGGCTCCACGGCCTCGGCATGGCTGCGGAAATCCGCAGCGGCCCTGGCGCGCGCCTCGCCGTCAGTGTCCGCCCGCGACACCGAACCGATGCATGCTGTCACCATCAAGGCCAATACCACTGTTTGTTTCATGAACATACTTCCTTTGCGTTAAGATCAACAGCATACCGCGGGAGGTACAGAGCACCAACCGCAAGTACTTGCAATAAACTAGCATCCAGTTGTCGCCGCATCCACGGAGCACAGAATTGGGCAGGCGGGTTGAGCTGTCCGCAGATTAGGCAGATTTCCGCAGAGTGAAGCTTCCGGTCTCAACCGCGAATGCACGCCAATGCACGCCAATACACGTGAATGTTCAGCCCTCGGCCCGGGGCGGGCCGGGTAGATCTTGTCGTCATCGTTCTCGGGGACGAGGAGTCGAGAACGCGGCCGACTGGTTTGCGGGCGCGAGCCCGTCTTACCCATTGCTCGCCGCGTGACGCCGCAGGAATTTAGTCCCGACCTTTTCAGCCAGCTTGTGAAGCGTCGCGAAAGAGGCGATATAATCGGCTTCGCTGCTGAAGTGCTCGCAGAAACAAGGCGTATCGGCAGGCAGCTTCGCCAGGCGCTTGAGGTAGGTGTCGTAGTCCATCACCCCTTCGCCGATGCGCACCTCGTCCCACTTCAAAAACATGTGCCCGGGATCATGCTGGATATCCTTAAGATGCACGGCAAAGACTTTTTCAGCCAGCAGGTCGAAGGTGGTGTTGATCAGCTCCGTCGTACGAAAGAAGTTTGTCTGGCTGACCAGATTCATCTGGTCGAGGTGCAGGCCGAACGCGGGATGGCCGACAGAATCGAGGAACGCGCGTATCTCCTCCGGCTGGTAAAAGAACGTGTTGTGCCAGGGCTCGATGACATATTTGGTGCGGCGCAGCTCCAGCCCGTCGAGGATCCGCAGCACGATCTCGCGGAACTCCCGTTGGCAGACATCGCCGTAGTTGTCGCAATGCATGGACAGCGGGGAATCACCGGGGTGTTTGCTGCCCACCAGGGTCACCACGCAGTGACACCCCATGGCATCGGCGTTGCGCAGCAGCGCGCGGGTCTGGCTGATCCGCTGCTGGCGCAGTTCCACATTGTCGGTCAGCAGGTTTCCCCACATGCCGACCTCGCCGATCTCGAGCCCCAGTTGCCGGGCCCGCTCGCCATGCGCCGCCGCCTGGTCGGCTGTCCACTCCGCAAGCTTCCAGGGCGCGGTGATCGCGGACAGGCCGTGGGCATCGAGCTTTTCGCACAAGAGTTCCAGTTCCGCCGTGTTCGAGGCCGTATAGCAGTGTCCACCGAGTCTCATAACTATTCCCCAAGGCGAGCGTCAGCCCGCAACTGAACGGATGTACACGTCAAGGACACTGAGAGCACAGAGTAACTGAGACCACAGAGAACTGCATAATCGCGGCCGGCGAGACGACCGCAGCAGCATGAGTTTTTCTCTGTGTTCTCTTTCTTTCTCGGCGGCCTCTGTGTCCTTCCACTGGGATGATCCAAGATACACGCGAATTACGTATGTCCTGGCTGAAAAGGTTCTACAGAGCTTGCTGGTACTCCGCGGCAATTTCAGCCGGAAGCGTGATCTCCACCGGCCGCCGCTCGAGGACACTGGTGACGAGCCCATCGATCACGAATGTGTTCGCCACCGACTGAGCCAGGGGGAGCAGCGGCCGGGCATGCCCCTGGAGGGCAGCGATGAAATTCTCGAGCTGGAGCTGGTAGCTGTCGGCCTTGCAAACGACATGCGTGTCGGTGCGGACTGGGGCCCACCCCACCGTGTGCCGGCGCTGAATGGTGCTCTCACAGGATACCGTCCAGGCCAGAGGCAGATGCAGGTGGCCGGCCGTGCCCTCGATCTGGAGTTCCTGCGAGAACTGCTGCCCATGGCTGGAGAGCACCACGCCGTTTACGCCGTTGGCATAGTCGATCACGCCGAAGAGGCGCATCACCACGTCCAGCGTGCGGCTGACCGTGCCGGTGGCAAAGACCCGCGTCGGCAGCGCCCGGGCAAAATGGCCGCAGGCATTAACCGCGTAGCAGGTGGCGTCGTAGGGCACGCCGCCGCCACAGTCCCGGCGCAGCCGCCAGTTGCGCTGCTCAGGGGGCGGCACCGGCTCAGGGTGCAGCGGTCCGTTATCCCAGCCGAACTCGGCCCGGACGTTGTCCACGACTCCGATCTCGCCGTTAGCAATGAGCGTCTCCAGCCGCCGGATAACGGGGTTGTGGCGGTACATGAAGCCTTCCATGAGAAAGGCCTTTGCGGCGCGCGTCAGTTGCCAGATTTCGACGGCCTCGCGCCCGGTCAGCGTCAGGGCCTTTTCACAAAGAATGTTCCGGGCACCGGCCGCGAGGCATGTCTCGACCTGCTCGCGATGCTGATTCGGCCAGGTCGCCAGCAGCACGCCGTCGAGCGCCTCCTGGCGGATCATCGCGGCGTAGTCGGTATAAACCGCAGCATCCGGGCTATACCGGGCGGCCCACTCCACAGCTGCCTCGCGCCGGACATCGCAGCAGGCCACGAACTGCGCCTGGGAGGCAACGGACCGGGCCTTGGATGCATCCCCGTGACAGCCCGAAATGCCGCCGCACCCGACAATGCCCAACCTGAGTTTCTTGTCCGCCATACGTGTTTCCTTCATCGCGCGGCCGGCAAACTGGCCAGCAGTGTAGCCGCACAGCGAGCCGCGAACGCGGGGTCGTTAATGACACAGTCCATTTCGATAACCGGGATGTCCTTGCGCAGGTGCTGCTTGAGGGAGTCGAAGAGCGCCTGGTTGGCCTCGGGCCAGTGAAAGGGCTTCCCCTCGTTGTCGATCATGCTTACGCCGCGCAGCGGAATCAGCACCGTCACCGGCGCCGTACTCAGGTTGATTTTCTGCGCGAGAATCTCGCCGAGGCGCTGGTTCTCCTCGGGCGTGGTGCGCATCAGCGTGACATTCGGGTTGTGCGGGTAGAACATCCGGTCCGCGAACTTCGCGGGGATCGTGGCCGGCGCCCAGAAGTTGACCATGTCGAGGCAGCCGGGCGCGACGATGGCCGGCACGCCGTGGCGGGCCGCGGCCTCGAGCCGGGTCGGGCCGGCAGCGAAGACGCCGCCGACCAGCTCATCGGCCCATTCGGTGGTCGTCATGTCCAGCACGCCCGAGACCAGGCCGGCCTCGATGAGACTCTCCATGGTCCTGCCGCCGGTGCCGGTGCAGTGGAAAACGAGCACTTCGTAGCCGGCGGCCTCGATGATCTTCTTCGCGTGCTCAACCGCCGGAGTGGTGTTGCCGAACATGGATGCGACCACGAGCGGCTTATCCTGCCCCTTCGGAACAACCGTCTCGACCATGCCGGCAATCGCGCCGGCGGCGCGGGCAAAGACCTCGCGGCTGATCTTGTTGATCCCGGAGACGTCGACGATGCTGGGAATCATCACGATGTCCTTGACGCCGACATACCCTGAGACATCGCCGCTGGCCACGGTGGAGACCATCACCTTGGGAACGCCCAGCGGCAGAGCCCGCATGGCGCCGCACGCCACGGACGTGCCGCCCGTGCCGCCGAGTGCCAGCACGCCGTCGAACTTCTTCTGGGCATATAACTTGGGCAAGAGCGCGGCCGCGCCCCGGCTCATGGCTGCAACCGCGGCGCCACGGTCTTTCTTCGCCACCAGGTCAGCGAGGTTGGCGCCACCTGCCTCGGCGACCATTTCCCGCGTGATGTCGGGCCGGATCGCCGGCGGCTCCAGCACGCCGACGTCGATCAGGAGCGTCTGCAAGCCGCGCGATTCGAGGCACTGCTTGACAAATCCGTATTCCGCGCCCTTGGTATCCAGCGCGCCCAGCAGGGCGATGGTCTTGGACATGGGTGGCCTCCTGTGGCAACGTTTCCGTTGCCGTAGCCGCAGGGAGTCCCTTGCCTGCGGCTGAAAAATTCCAGCGTCGGTCACAATGCGTGGCTGCGGGCAAGGGACTGCCCGCAGCTACTCTTTCGTCCAATCGAACACTGTGCCGAACAGCGTGTTTGGCTGGTCGCGCAGGCGGTCGTAAATACCAACCGCGTCCTGGATCGGCACCAGGTCCTGGATGATCGGGCCGACCTGGATGGATCCATCGGCCACGAAGCGGCAAAGCTGCTCGAGGTCGCTGCGGTCGAAGTGACCCGCATGGTTGACTTCCAGTTCGCTGCCTTGCGCCGCATTGAAGCTGTAGTCCACGCGCGAGCGCCCCGCAATGACCACGATCTTGCCGCGCGTCTGGATCAGTCCCCGGCCCCAGTTGGCGCCCACCAGCACATCAAGCACCGGCGCGCCGCTGTCCTCGAAGACGATGTCGAAGAGGCCCTGCTCCTTCAGTTTGGCCCAGGTGGCGTCGCCCGTGATCTGCACCGCGGCCGGGATGCCGCACTGACGCGCCACCGCGAGCCGGCGCTCGTCAAGGTCCACGATGGTCACAACCGCGCCGGCCGCCCGGGCGGCCTGGGCCGTGAACTGCCCGATGGCTCCGGCGCCAACCACCAAAACTCGGTCACCGATCTTCGTGCCGGCGCGGCGGACGTCGTGCAGCGCCACGCTCGCCATGCCGAACAGCGCGGCATGCTGGGGCTTCACACTTGGCGGCAACTTTACTACCAGACGGGCGGGATTCACCGCCTCCTGGGCGAACCAGCGCACGTGCTGACGGAAATCGCCGGTGAAGATCAAGTCGCCGGCCGCGTATTCGGTCACGCCGGCGCCGACCTCGATCACGCGGCCCACGTTCTGGTAACCGCAGCGCGACGGCCAGCTGCCGCCATAGTTGCCGCCTGTCAGGACGTTGCGCTCCGTGCCGTTGGTCAGGCCTGAGAACAGCGTCTCGCAGAGAATCTGCCCCGGGGCGCAGACCGGAGAAGGCTCCGGCTGCAGCGCCGCCTGCCCCTTCGCCACAAACATGATCCCCGGCATCGTGGCCGGAAGTTCCGCGGGCCTGGCAGCAGGCGCCACCCACCGGATCCCGCGGCCGAGCACTTCGCGGAACATTGGATGGACGAATGTCTGCCCGTCGTGTCCGCTGGCAAAGCAGAACACGCGCGACTGCCCGAATTGTCGGGTCCAGGCAATGCACTTCATGCTCTTGGGGTGCTCGACCGTCAGCAGCGGCGTGTTGCCGTCCGACGCCAGCGGCTCGGCCATGGTGTAGGTTTCATCCGGCATGTCCCAGTCTTTCAATCCGCGCGTGATCGGATGACCGGCGTCGGCCACGTGAACGCACAATTGCTGGTTCTGGTGATAGCCGAACTTGCGGTCCGCGATGCCCACCAGGTCGCTCCAGAGTTTCCATTGCGGATAAGCGAGCGTGGCGTGGTGCAGCACGACAATCCCCTGCCCCGTGGTGCCGAGTTCCTCCAGTGCCGCCTTGACTGCGCCCTGGTACCACGCACCCTTGTCTGGCGGGCCGTCCATGAGCATGTGATAGAACACGACAACTTCATAGGTTTGCCGCGCCGGACCGGCCGCGCACCAGTCATCCATGTGCTGGGGGTAGATGTCCAGCCCCGGCAGCGCGCGCAGCGCGGCGTGCAGGTTGACGACTTCATGCGGGTGGCCGCCACTGACAAAGGCAACTTTGGGGATACGGTTCATTTTTTGCTAACTCCATTGTAGGGGCGCCGCTTGCGGCGACCGCAGCCGGCGGTCTTCGCAAGCGAAGCCCCTACATCAATGCGGCACATTGCGTGTTTTATCCATTGTGTTTGGTTCACCCGCGGCGAATCTTCGTGAACCTGACGGTCTGCTCCTTGATGGCGCGCTCGGTGGGCAGGCGCTCCATGGAGCTGGCGCCGTAGAAACCGTCCACGGCCCGGCAGTTCTTGAGAATATAGGCAGCATCCTCGGGTTCTGCGATCGGCCCGCCGTGGCAGAGCACGATCACGTCCTTGCGGATCTTTTTGGCCGCGGCGACGATGTCGTCGATCAGCGGCACGCACTGCTTGAGCGTCTTGGCAGTTTTGGCGCCGATGCTGCCGGCGGTGGTCAGCCCCATGTGCGCCACGAGAATGTCGGCGCCGGCCTTGGTCATGGCCACGGCATCTTGGGCGTCGAACACGTAGGGCGTCGTGAGCAGGTCCATCTCATGCGCCAGCGCGATCATGGCGACTTCCTTGTCGTACCCCATGTTGGTCTCTTCGAGGTTGGCGCGGAAGGTGCCGTCAATCAGGCCGACGGTCGGAAAGTTCTGCACGCCGGCAAAGCCCACGGCCTTGACCTGCACCAGGAACTGCGGCATCAACCGCATGGGGTCGGTGCCGCACACGCCTGCCAGCACCGGGGTCTTCTTCGTCACCGGCAGCACTTCATTGGCCATTTCCAGCACGATGGCATTTGCATCGCCATACGGCATCAGCCCGGCCAGCGAGCCGTGCCCGGCCATGCGGAACCGGCCCGAGTTGTAGATGACGATCAGGTCGATGCCGCCGGCCTCCTCGCACTTGGCGCTGATGCCGGTGCCGGCGCCGCCGCCGATGATCGGCTGGCCCGCGGCAATCTTGCGGCGAAATCGATTCAGAATGTCGGTTCGTGTCTCAGCCATGGTTGATCTCCCTGGTTCATTGAGGTGCCATCGTAGCTCAGGTTCGTGACAGCGACAAAAAGAACGGCGTGAAAATAACTAGCACACAGTTTCCAAGGGCTGCGGGTTGCCCGGCGGACACGCGAATCGCGCTGCGGGGCAGCGCTCCTACAAACCGACAAGACCGTACATTGATTGTGGGAGCGCTGCCCCGCAGCGCGATTCCCGCCGCAGGAGCCGCGTGCACCGATCGCCGCCGGCTGACTTCGCAAGCAAAGCCCCTGCTGTGGACTCAAAACTG
>SESH01017813.1_pt1 | contig 10498 bp, 8 predicted proteins | sample 3171561 | NCBI WGS metagenome assembly SESH01 (sample SAMN10866947, study PRJNA518727) | freshwater metagenome | biome: subpolar coniferous forest; feature: holomictic lake; material: water; isolation source: holomictic Lake 442 2011 16.5 m and 2014 13 m | place: Canada: near Kenora, Ontario
CAAACACGCTCAGACAGTGAGCCAGATTGGGCGTCAATTTGAGGGTGAACAAGGTGTCATCCAGATCCAAATGCTGGCGAATGTCTTTTCCGACCGGTGCATTGCTGGCCAGTTCCAGTAAGCCTGCGTGATCGCCTGACAACTTGAGCTCGCGAGCCGAACAAAGCATGCCCTGGCTCTCGACCCCACGAAGTTTGCCGACTTTAATCAAGAAAGGTTGCCCGTCTTCGCCGGGCGGCAATTCGGCACCGACCAGGGCGACGGGCACTTTGATACCGACACGGGCATTGGGAGCGCCACAAACAATATCAAGCAGGTCTGCCTGTCCTACATCCACCTTGCAGACACGGAGGCGATCTGCGTTGGGGTGCTGCACAGCTTCCTTGATTTCACCGACAACGACTTTGCTAAATGCAGGAGCAACAGGTTGGAGCCCCTCAACCTCGAGACCTGCCATGGTGAGCGTCTCGGCCAATTGTTGAGTGGACAGCGGCGGGTTGCAGAATTCGCGCAGCCAGGATTCAGGGAATTGCATAGTGTTGGGTCAGTTAGGTGCAGGTTTGCAGGTGTCGTGCGACGGTCCGTCCGGCAAAATCATTCCAATGGGATGTTGTCATTGAAACTGGGACAAAAAGCGAATATCACCATCAAAAAACAGGCGCAGATCATTCACACCGTAGCGCAACATGGTGAGCCGATCCGGCCCCATGCCAAAGGCAAATCCGATGAACTTCTCGGGGTCCAACCCCATGTTGCGCACCACATTGGGATGCACTTGTCCGGAACCCGCTACTTCCAGCCAGCGTCCTGCAAGCGGACCTCTCTGGAATTGAATATCGATTTCAGCACTCGGCTCGGTGAACGGGAAAAAACTTGGACGGAATCGCAGTACCAGATCAGCTGACTCAAAGAAAGTCCGGCAGAAATCGGTAAAAACATACTTCAGATCCTTAAAGCTGACGTTCTCACCAATCCACAAGCCTTCGCACTGGTGGAACATGGGGGAATGGGTGGCATCGCTGTCAACGCGGTAAGTCCGCCCCGGCGCAATGACCCGAATCTCCGGCATGGAACCAGAAAAAAGACTGCCACTGTGTTGTCCATCGCCCATGCCCGCACGATATTTTTTGACGTGCTGCACCGCATAGCGGATCTGCATGGGGCTGGTATGTGTTCGCAGCAAATTGGGTGCTGCAGCCGAGCCGCCCTCGACATAAAAGGTGTCGTGCATCGAACGCGCCGGGTGATCCTCAGGCGTATTCAGGGCGGTGAAGTTAAACCAGTCAGTTTCAATCTCGGGGCCTTGCGCTACCTCAAAGCCCATCGAACCAAAGATCATCTCAATACGTTCCAGGGTGATGGAAACCGGGTGCAAACCACCCGGCCCACGCTGGCGACCCGGCAATGTCACGTCCAGTGCTTCGGCCCGTAACTGTGTCTGTAGTTCGCTATCGGCGAGAGCCCGGCGGCGCTGATTCAGGGCAGCTTCAATGGCTTGCTTGGCGAGGTTGATTGCTGCGCCACTCGACTTCTTTTCGTCCACCGGCAAGGTGGCCAGCCCTTTCATCAGCTCAGTGACACGGCCCGATTTACCCAGAAACGACGCCTTTGCGTTTTCCAGGTCTGCCGGTGTGCCAGCCTGCTCAAAAGCTGCTTTGGCGCTGTCAACAACGATCTTCAACTCGTTCATAAATTCTTTTGTAGTTTCGACATAACTTGAAAACGAAGTTTCAGCGCAGACTCACATTTGCCTAGCATGTTGGTCGTAGCCAATACAAGTCAGTGACCTCTGAAGCTGCATTTGTATTGAAAAAGGGCTAGCGCACTTTCAAGCTCTAGCCCTCATTTCTTTTGCACAGTGCGCTATTCAAAGAATAACGAACCGGCCTGATCTCAGGCGGCCAGCTTGGCCTTGACCTGCTCCACGATGCCGGCAAAGGCTGCCATGTCATGCACCGCGATATCAGACAAAACCTTGCGGTCGATCTCGATGTTCGCTTTTTTCAGACCGTTGGCAAACTGACTGTAGGTCATGCCGCACTGACGAGCAGCGGCATTGATACGGGCAATCCACAACTGACGGAAGACACGCTTTTTGGTACGGCGGTCACGGTAGGCATATTGCCCGGCCTTCATTACCGCTTCTTTGGCGACGCGGAAGACATTACCGCGGCGACCACGGAAACCTTTTGCAAGGGCTAAAACTTTTTTATGGCGGGCGTGAGCCGTTACACCACGTTTGACGCGAGGCATGTGATTACTCCTTGTTCGTCGTTAATTAAATACCACGGCCTGGCAACATCTGTGACATGTGGCCCATATTGGACTCATGAACAGCTGTAGGACCACGCAAGTGACGTTTATTTTTGGTGGTCTTCTTGGTCAGAATGTGACGCTTGAAGGCTTGGCCGCGTTTGACGGTACCACCTGGACGGACGCGGAAGCGTTTCTTCGCCGCGCTTTTGGTCTTCATTTTGGGCATATACATGCTCCTTCTTCATTGTGCTCGTGAGGCGTCTGCAAACTATTTGCAGCCTTGTTGGCCCCGAGCCACTTTTAGCTGGCAGGTATTACCCTGCCACCTTTTCTACAGTTCACCAGTCACTAGGATCCGTGAACCACAAACTCCTACGACATCGTTGCCGTTGCGGTGTCTACCACCGGCTTGGTTGCAATCTTCTTCTTGCCAGGCGCAATCATCATGATCATCTGACGCCCTTCGAGCTTCGGAAACTGCTCAATCAAGATCAAATCACCCAACTCGGTGCGAATACGATTAAGCAAAGCCATGCCAATTTCCTGGTGCGTAATCTCGCGTCCCCGAAATCGAAGCGTGATCTTGCACTTGTCACCTTCAGCCAAAAAGCGCTTGATATTGCGCATCTTGATGTTGTAGTCGCCGTCATCAGTACCTGGACGGAACTTGATCTCTTTGATCTCGATAACCGTCTGCTTGGCCTTCGCTTCAGCCGCCTTTTTTTGTTCCTGGTACTTGAACTTACCGTAGTCCATCAAACGACAAACCGGTGGAACAGCAGTAGCAGAAATCTCTACCAGGTCCACATCCAGATCGCCCGCCATGCGTAGCGCTTCCATCAGACTAACCACTCCCAGTGGCTCATTTTCGACTCCCGAGAGTCGAACTTCCGGGGCCATGATTTCCCGGTTCAGGCGGTGTTTGCGTTCTTCGCGGTGACGGCGGTCACGAAATTCAGTAGCGATGGCTTAATCCTTTTCAAATTCCGCTACGAAAATCGTAGCTACAACCGATTCGCACACGCGGACAACCTGCAATCTTGCTCAAAAACAGCTCAGACAACAGACTTGTTAGTGATATCGGCTGCGACTATTTGCACGAATGCATCGAGGGACATCACACCGAGATCTAGACCACCCCGGGCGCGCACTGCAACGGTACCAGCTGCCTTCTCTTTGTCTCCAACGACAAGTATGTAGGGTAGCTTCTGCATTGAATGCTCTCGTATTTTATACGTAATTTTCTCATTGCGCAGATCAGTCACTACCCTAAGCTCTTGATTTGGCAATGATTTTTTTAATTTTTCGACAATTTCACGACAATAATCAGCTTGCGCGTCGGTGATATTGAGCACCGCAAGCTGCACGGGTGCCAGCCAGGTCGGCAACGCGCCAGCACTTTCCTCGATCAGAATTCCGATGAAACGCTCCAGACTTCCCACAATGGCACGATGCAGCATCACTGGGCGATGCCTTGCACCGTCCTCTCCAACATACTCGGCGTCCAGCCTTTCGGTCATGAAAAAATCTACCTGCATGGTGCCGCATTGCCATTGGCGACCGATGGCATCCTTCAAGGTGTATTCAATCTTCGGCCCGTAAAAGGCGCCCTCGCCCGGTGTGATTTCAAATTCACAGCCTGACGCGCGCAAACTTTCCATCAACGCATGCTCCGCCTTGTCCCAGCTCTCGTCGGACCCAATGCGTTTATCCGGACGCGTCGCAATCTTGTAAATGATGTTCTTGAAACCAAAATCGGCGTAGACCTTTTGCAGTAGGGCGGTGTAATCGACACACTCTTGCAGAATCTGATCTTCGGTACAAAAAATGTGACCGTCGTCCTGCGTGAAGCCACGCACCCGCATGATCCCGTGCAACCCGCCCGAAGGCTCGTTGCGGTGACACTGGCCGAACTCACCGTAGCGCAGCGGCAAATCACGGTAGCTTTTGATGCCCTGCTTGAAGATCAGAATATGACCCGGACAGTTCATCGGTTTCAATGCATATTCACGTTTTTCCGACTCCGTGGTGAACATATTCTCGCGGTACTTCTCCCAATGACCGGTTTTCTCCCACAAGGATTTATCGAGAATCTGCGGGCCCTTGACTTCCTGATAGCCGTTGTCGCGGTAGACCTGGCGCATGTACTGCTCAACCCCCTGCCACAACGTCCAGCCTTTGGGATGCCAGAACACCAGACCTGGTGCATGGTCGTCGATATGAAACAAATCGAGTTCACGTCCGAGTTTGCGGTGATCGCGCTTTTCTGCTTCTTCGAGCATCGTCAAGTGCTGTTGCAACTCGTCCTTGGTGGCCCAGGCGGTACCGTAAATTCGCTGCAGCATTTCGTTGTGATGATCGCCACGCCAATAGGCACCAGCCAGTTTCATCAGCTTGAAGAACTTCAGCTTGCCAGTGCTGGGCACGTGCGGCCCACGACACAGATCTTCGAACTTGCCTTCTCGGTACAGGGACACATCTTCGGTGGCCGGAATGCTGGCAATAATTTCGGCCTTGTAGTGCTCGCCCAGACTCTTGAAAAAAGCGACCGCCTCATCGCGCGGCAACACTCGCCGTGTCACCGGTTCATCGTTCGATGCGAGTTCAAGCATCTTCTTTTCGATGGTCGCCAAATCTTCCAGCGTGAAGGGTCGTTTGTAGGAAAAGTCGTAGAAAAAACCGTTTTCAATTACCGGACCGATGGTGACCTGAGCATCTGGAAAAAGTTCTTTCACCGCATAGGCCAGCAAGTGTGCCGTCGAATGCCGAATGATTTCCAGACCATCGACGTCTTTGGCCGTGACGATGGACAAGGAGCTGTTCGATTCAATCAAAAAGCTGGTGTCAACTACCTTACCGCCAATCTTGCCAGCCAGTGCCGCCTTGGCCAGACCGGCACCGATGGAGGCCGCTACATCGGCCACCGTCACCGGCCCGGCATAGTCGCGTTTGGAGCCGTCAGGGAGCGTGATTTGAATCATGGTTTGCAAATTAATAAAAAAGCGCGGACAAGCCGCGCTATAGGGACTGAAAGCCGGAACAGCATAATTTTACGCTGCACCAACCGGGTCAGGAAGGTCAGTGAAACTGTTCTTCTTCAGTGGAGCCGGTCAGCGCGGTGACGCTGGACTTGCCACCCTGGATCGCGGTGGTCACCTCGTCAAAGTAACCCGTGCCAACCTCCTGCTGGTGCGACACAAAGGTGTAGCCACGGTCCCGGGCCGCGAATTCGGGCTCCTGCAGTCTTTCCACATAGGCTGTCATGCCGCGTTGGACATAGTCTTGCGCCAGGTCGAACATGTGAAACCACATCGAGTGAATGCCCGCCAGCGTGATGAACTGATACTTGTAACCCATGGCACCGAGTTCCTTCTGGAACTTGGCAATGGTGGCATCGTCCAGGTTTTTCTTCCAGTTGAATGATGGCGAGCAGTTGTAGGCCATCATCTTGCCGGGGTGTGCCTTGCGCACGGCTTCGGCAAATTTGCGCGCAAACTCCAAATCGGGCGTGCCGGTTTCGCACCACACAAGGTCAGCGTAGTCGGCGTAGGCGACAGCGCGTGAGATGGCCTGGTCCAGACCCTTGCGGGTTTTGTAAAACCCTTCAGCCGTGCGCTGACCGGTCAGAAACGGCTTGTCATTCTCGTCGTAGTCGCTGGTCAACAGATCGGCCGCTTCAGCATCGGTGCGCGCAATCACTAAAGTAGGCACGCCGCAAACGTCGGCGGCCATGCGTGCAGCGATCAGCTTCTGGCAGGCTTCGGCCGTCGGCACCAACACCTTGCCACCCATATGGCCGCACTTCTTGACCGAAGCCAACTGGTCTTCCCAATGCACGCCGGCCGCACCGGCCTTGATCATGTTCTTCATCAACTCAAACGCGTTCAGCACACCACCAAAACCGGCTTCGGCATCGGCGACGATGGGTGCAAAGTTGTCGATGTAGCCGACATCACCTGCGTCAATGCCTTTGGAATGCTGGATTTCGTCAGCGCGGCGGAATGTATTGTTGATGCGTTCCACGACCTTGGGCACTGAATCTACCGAGTAAAGCGATTGGTCCGGGTACATTGAGGCCGATGAATTGTTGTCAGCCGCGACTTGCCAGCCCGACAGGTAGATCGCCTTCACACCCGCCTTGACCTGTTGCATCGCCTGGCCACCGGTCAACGCACCGAGGCAGTTGACGTAGGGTTCGGTGTGAAGAAGATCCCACAGCTTTTCGGCACCGCGACGGGCCAGCGTGTGCTCGATCGGAAAAGAACCACGCAGTCGAACCACGTCTGCGGCGCTGTAACCGCGTTTGACACCCTTCCAGCGAGGGTTGCTGGCCCAATCCTTTTCCAGCGCAGCGATTTGCTGTTCACGGCTCAATTGTTCGGTGATGGTTTGGGGCATGGAATCACTCCTAAAGTTGGTTAAAACAGTCGTCACCGGGTAGCTAGCAAGTCCGGTGCCGATGGAGTAATTCTAGGTCTTGTATAAGACTTGAAGTGAATCTTATGTCTTATAGAAGACTAAATTAAAATGAATTAAATCAATAGCTTAGATCACACACTTCATGATATGAAATCAACTACTCTCACTTGAAAGAAATTGATGCAACGCAGCATTGCTGGTTTTTACAAAATGACAAATGGTTTTCGCATTATGAAACCTCAGAATAAATTGGCGTAGCGTTGCATCTCCCAATCACTGACTTGCTGGCTGTACTCGTTCCACTCGATTCGCTTGAGTTTGATGAACTCTGTGCAGAACGCGTCACCCACAGCGATCATCAGGGCATGATCAACCGCCAGAGCCTCGACGGCAGCACTCAGGTCACGCGGCAAACGCCCGGGCATAGAGGCGCCAATCGAATGCTGCTCATATAAATCAATATCACAGGCAGGTGGCGGCGTCATCGACTGCTCAATGCCGTTCAGGCCGGCAGCCAAGGTGGCAGCAATAGCGGCATAGACGTTGCAAGAAGGGTCGGGCAAGCGCCATTCAATACGCCCGGCGACAGTGCGCACCAGGCAAGTTCGATTGTTGTCCCCATAGCTCTTCCATACGGGCGACCAGGTGGTGCCGGATGCGCTGGTGCTGCAAGCCAGTCGCTTATAACTGTTCACCGTCGGCGCGCACAAAGCGCTCAAGCCATCGGCGTGGTGCAACAGGCCTGCCACAAAGTTGTAGCCCGGCGTGCTCAATCCCAATGGATCCAGAGCATTGGTGAATATTGCCTTACCTTGCGCATCAGTCACACTCAAATGAAAGTGCAAGCCGCTGCCCGGTGCATTGGCAAATGGTTTGGGCATGCAACTGAACGTCATGCCATTTTTTCGCGCCACAGCATGGGCCGTCATCTTGAAAAGCATATAGCGGTCGGCGGCTGCCAGTGCGTCGTCAAAGCGGTAATTGATTTCATATTGACCACAAGCGTCCTCGTGATCCATCTGCTGCAGGTCAAAGTCCAACTCGGTGAGCGCCAGACGCATGTCGTCCAGAAACCCTTGATTGCGATGGATAGATTTCAAATCATAGGAAGGCTTGTCGAGTTGATCATGGTCGTCGGCCCCTCGCCAGCACCCCGTTTCATCTTGCTTCAGCAAGAAAAACTCAGGTTCAATACCCACCCACAAAGTCCAGCCTCGATCACGCAGACGCTCCACTTGCCGCTTGAGCAGTTGCCTGGAACAAGTGGCTAACGCCTCGCCACCGGCATAGCCATCGCAGACGGCATGCGCAACACCCGGCATGAATGGAAGAGGCCGCAGAGATTCGATCTGAACCCTGGCGAAATACTCGCTGCGTTTGCCAAAGCGCCCCAAGCCGGTGCCCCAAATGCTGGGTCCGGCAAAACCGGCGCCAGTCTCGACCCATTCACGCAGGTTCTGCAATGGAACCAGCTTGCCTTTTGCCACACCATGAATATCGGAAAACTGCGTTAAAACGCTGTGTATTCCCTTCGCAGCCAGCGCATCAATGGTTGACTCAATGGACATTCCCATCTTTCATGCACCAACGACTTCGTCAAGAATGATCAAAGCTTCATCGAAGACATTGTCCTCAATCGTCAACGGGAACAGGAAGCGCAACACATTGCCATAGACACCACAGGTCAACAGCAACAAACCTTTCTTGAGCGCTGCCTGCTGAACCTGCTTAGTGCGATCTGCATCCGGCGCACCGGTCTGGGGGTTTACGAATTCACAGGCAATCATGGCGCCCAAACCGCGCACATCGGCAATGGACTTGTTGCTGAGCTGCAGCCTCTTGAGACGCTCCATCAGCCGTGTGCCAAGCACATTGGCACGCTCCACCAGCTTTTCTTCGCGCATGATGTCCAGCACTGCATGCGCAGCAGCAATCGCCAGCGGGTTGCCGGCATAGGTTCCACCCAAGCCGCCGGGTGCCGGTGCATCCATGATCGAAGTCTTGCCCACTACCGCAGACAGGGTGGTACCGCCGGCCATACTTTTGGCCATGGTCATCAAGTCTGGCGACACGCCATAGTGCTCCATCGCAAACATCTTGCCGGTGCGCGCAAAACCGGTCTGCACCTCATCGGCAATAAGCACAATTCCATGCAGATCGCACAGCTCACGCAGCCACTTGACAGCATCCTTTTGGATGACGTTAAAGCCACCTTCGCCTTGCACCGGCTCGAACACGATGGCCGCCACGCGCGAGGGTTCGATGTCGCACTTGAATAACTGCTCCATCGCATGCTGGGTAGCCTCCAGCGAGGCGCAGTGGCAAGGGAACGGCAAATGGTAGATTTCGGGTGGGAACGGGCCAAAGCCTGCCTTGTAGGGCTGCACCTTGCCTGTGAGGGAAACTGCAAACAGGCTGCGTCCATGAAAAGCGCCACCAAAAGCGATGACGCCGCCACGTCCGGTCGACACTCTGGCAATCTTGATGGCGTTCTCGATGGCTTCGGCGCCGGTGGAAAAAAATGCAGCCTTCTTGGGTCCGTCAATCGGCGTGATTGCAATGAGACGTTCGGCTAAAGAGACGTATTCGGTATACGGAACCACCTGATAACAACTGTGTGTAAAGCGCTGCAGTTGTGCTGCGATGGCAGCCTGAATTTTTGGGTGGCAATGGCCGGTATTGAGCACGGCGATACCTCCGGCAAAATCGATAAATCGACGTCCCTCAATGTCCCAGAACTCGGCATTCTTGGCGTGGTCAATGAAGAAGTCGCCCATCACGGCAACGCCGCGCGGTGTCGCTGCAAGGCGACGCTGGTGCCATTCGGCATTGGATGGCAAAGTTTCATTTTTCATAACGGCATTCATAGCAAAATCTCCAATCAAACATTAAGACAGTTGATTTCAAACCGGGCTGTCGATTCGAATCCAGGTCGTTTTGGTTTCAGTGTATTTGTCGAAAGCGTGCAGTGACTTGTCGCGCCCTACCCCGCTTTGTTTAAAACCACCAAACGGAACGGTGATGTCGTCTTCATCATACTGATTTACGTGCACCGTTCCGGCGCGCAGAGCGCGGGCTACACCATGCGCCTTGTTGATGTCGCGGGTCCAGACAGCCGCTTGCAGTCCGTAAACGCTTTGATTGGCCTGCCGCACGACGTCGGCCGCATCAGTAAAAGAAAGCACCGACAGAACCGGACCAAAAATTTCTTCACGTGCAATGGTCATGTCATTGTTGACGCCGTCAAAAATGGTCGGCTGAACATAGCAACCACCCGTCTCACGCAGCGCCTGCTCACCCCCCGCCAGCAACTTGGCCCCTTCGCTCTTGCCGCTTTCAATAAAGCGCAAGACCGAATTCATCTGTGTTTGGTCAACGATCGCTCCCATCACGGTCGCCGGGTCAAGCGGATTGCCTGGGGCGTAGCCGGGTACCATCGCCAGCGCTCTTTCAAGGAATTGGTCCTTGATGCTGGCCTCGACAAAAAGGCGTGACGGTGCGTTGCAGCTTTCCCCCTGGTTAAAGAAAATACTTCCCACGGCAGCTTCCACGGCTTTGTCGAGATTCGGGCAATCAGCAAACACGATGTTCGGAGATTTACCACCGAGTTCGGTCCAGGCGCGTTTCAGATTGCTCTGGCCCGCCATGATGTGAATTTGCTTGCCAACCCGGGTTGAACCGGTGAAAGCAATGCAATCGACATCCATGTGCAGCGCCAGCGGCGAACCCGCCTCTGGGCCAAAACCTGGTATCACGTTAAACACGCCTGGCGGAATGCCAGCCTCAATCGCCAGTTCGGCCAACCTGAGCGCGGTCAATGGCG
>SESH01096418.1_pt1 | contig 10493 bp, 5 predicted proteins | sample 3171561 | NCBI WGS metagenome assembly SESH01 (sample SAMN10866947, study PRJNA518727) | freshwater metagenome | biome: subpolar coniferous forest; feature: holomictic lake; material: water; isolation source: holomictic Lake 442 2011 16.5 m and 2014 13 m | place: Canada: near Kenora, Ontario
CTTCAGAGTTGAATCCGCCTAGGAAAATGCTGGCATAAGATAATATTTAATGTAGAATTGCGATAATTGTAAGCTTCGTGTAATGAAATAATCAGATGAAATGCCAGTTGCCAAGAAATAAAGCGCGCTCAGGAGAAGTGATGAATAGATATAAATTATGTATTTTGGTTTCAATTTTATTTTCATTCGCGTCATTGTCATGCGCTAATGCTGAGCCCGTGGTGGCAAAGGTAGCGCCTGTGCAGGCGATAGTTACGAGCGGCGCTGCTGAGACCTATGATCAAGCAGGCATTGTTGTGCATGCTGAGCCGCAGATGACTATTCCTGAGATTAAAAAATTAGGCGACGGGCAGCCTGATATCGTTGTGTCCTCATTGCATGAGCTGGGTTTTTTGCACGGTAATGCCTTTGAAGGGGCAAGTTCGGAACATGAATTTACCGCTTACTTTCCACTACCGATCGATTATGCGGCGAAATCCGGTCTGGTTAAATTTCGCTACAAAACGTCCTCATTGGCCGGAACGGTATCAAATCTGCGTATCGAGTTGAATGGACGCACGGTCTACAGTTTCCCCCTGGCGACCGATCCTACGATCAGCGGTATGGATATTCCACTCGATGCAGATGATTTAAAAGCGGGGCAAATCAAGTTTACGGTCAGAGCGTCGATTATGCCGACCGATGTGCGTTGCTTCGATGAGCGGAACTTTGTCTTGCACTACATTCAATTGCTGCCGGAAACCCGGCTTGAGTTGACGGGATTAACCAGTGTAATCAGTTCACTAAGAGGTGTTTGGGGTATGCTGCCCAAGCATGTGACGATTTCGGTTTCTAAGGTCATAACGCCTGCGGTGATGAAAGTAATCTTGCAAACCGTCAGTCATCTGCGTGCGGCGAGCAAAACGGCACAGTTCGTTAATTTCCCGGAAATAGGAGATGTTGTTATCGGAGCGAAGGCTGAATTGACGCCATTGCTGGCTGGTATGACGAGCGTATCCGGCGGTGTCGGCTCTGATGCCAATATCTCTGTGATGCATCGCGGCGCGGGTCAGCACGATGTGATCGTACTCACTGATGCGGCAGCAGACAGAGATTTGCAGTTGCTGTCGCGTGACTGGCGTAAAGTTACGTTGGCCGGTGAATATATCGATCAAACCCGTGCTGGCGGTGCGGGGCGTTCGGATAATACATTTACACTCGCCGAAATGGGCATGAGTGACGAGCCGCATACAATTAACCGGACGACGGAATGGAAGTTCTTTGCAGGTTTGCCGCAAGTTTCGGGTGATATGCGAATTAAGTCTTTGAATATCAACGTGATTGCGCCGCCATCGAAAGATAGAATGAGCGAGCGTTTGCTGCTGTTTGTTTACGTCAATAATATTTTGCAGGAAGTGCAACCTGTTGAAAATACCGGTAAGACACAGAGTTTTAAATTCAATGTGGCGAATTACAGTCAATGGGTAGGGCGAAATTACGTCAAGATTATGGCTCAGCGCTTTTCTCCTCGTGACTGTCAAAACAGTCTTGAGGCCTACAAGATGCAAATCACGCCTGATAGTACGATTGAGTTTGAAAAGCATGAGGTCAAACCGAAGATATTTAATGATTTCCACCCGTACTTTGCCCGTGGTTTTGATCTGTACATCAGTCCGGAAGGTTTTTCGCCAGATAAGCTGGTGTTGTTGTCTACGGTATTGAGCGATCAAAAGTTCGATCTTGCGGATGTCACAATCAAGCTGTTCGATGAAAAGGCAAATTTCACGCCTACAGGTCCATTTATGATTTATGGTCGTCCAAAGTTTGCGCTGGATGACATGACAGTGCACTTTGAGCGCGGTCCGATCGAAGTTGTACAAGATGATAAGCGTGTATTGCTTGCGGTGAAAAATCTTGCCGGTATTTCGATTGCTCAGGTTGTAAAACACAATGGTTTCAGTGGCTTGGTTTTAACGCCTGCTGAAGACAACGTAAGCTCAACAATTCCTGAATATTTCCTTGAACAAGGGGACACTTCGTTTGCCGATCCGAATGGTGAGGTAATGAATATGCGAGCTCGCAAAATGAACCGGGCTAAAGTGGAATATCCGGAGTATCTCGATTTTATGGAGCGTCTGGGTCGCTACCGCTTTTGGCTGGTCGCGTTGGGTTGGATGTCTCTGGCATTGGTGCTAGTGATGATCTATCGTCGAATTTTGCAACATCAAAAAACTGAAAAGTGAGCTTTTGATGACTAATATCGGCGAAAAGAAATTAAGACTAGGCGAAATTCTGATTCAGAACAAAGTAATCAGTATTGAACAGCTGGATGAGGCTCTGGCAATTCAAAAGGAGTGGGGGTCTCGTCTGGGTGACGTTTTGATGGCAAAGGGCTGGGTGACATCGAGGAATTTTTATCACACCCTTGCAGAGCATTTTAATATGCCCTTTGTGGATTTCTACAAGGAACCAGCTGAGCCCTCACTGCTCAAAACGGCCTTGTTGGGACAGTATCTTGAGCATCTGGTCATTCCTTTCAAGCATAAGGAAGGTCAGTTGATCGTCGCAATCGCGGATATTGGCGATAGTTCGCTGGCCTTTGCGGAGGCGCAGTTTGGCAAAGATGTCAAATTTGTGATGACCAGTAAATTTGACATCATCTGGCATTTGCAAACGTGCGGGAAAGAGCATTTTAGCGATGCGGCCGTCCATGGTTTGAGTTTTGCGCATCCGACACAATCGGCCAAGCAGGTTTTTACGGGACGACAGTTGATTGAAATTGGTGTCTTTTTCTCGATTATGTTTGCGCTGCTGGTATTTTGGCCTTCGGATACCCTGATCGGGTTGAATCTTTTTGCCGGGATTTTCTTTATTATCAACTTCCTGTTCAAGGCGACCCTGTCCTGGGTGGGGAGTCATAAAAAAGTCGACACCCGTATCACCGATCAGATGATTGCGGATATGGATGATGCATCGTTGCCACTGTATACGGTGTTGATTCCGATGTACAAAGAAGCCGACACATTGCCGATTATCGCGGCATCGTTGAGAAAACTGGACTATCCAAAGTCCAAGCTCGACGTGAAATTGGTACTCGAAGAAGATGATGATGAAACGATACAGGCCGCGAAGAATCTTGGTTTGGAATCCTTCTTTGAGATTATTCGTGTTCCACACTCCATGCCAAAAACCAAGCCTAAGGCTTGTAATTACGCACTGAATTTCGCACGCGGAAAATTCCTGACCATCTATGATGCGGAAGATAAGCCTGAACCGCAGCAGTTGAAGAAGGCGTTGTTGACATTCCAGCATGCGTCAGACGATATGATCTGTGTGCAGGCACGCTTAAATTATTTTAATGCAACCGAAAACTGGTTGACGCGTATGTTTACGCTTGAGTACTCAATCTGGTTCGATTATTTCTTGCCAGCACTGGATTTACTGCGAATTCCAATTCCATTGGGCGGCACCTCTAACCATTTTAAAATGGATAAGTTGCGGGAAATCGGTCTTTGGGATCCGTACAATGTGACTGAAGATGCCGATCTGGGGATGAGAATTACCCAGTTGGGTTATCGGGTCGGTGTGGTTAACTCGACTACGCTCGAAGAAGCGAATGGTGCCTTTGGTAACTGGATTCGTCAGCGTTCAAGATGGGTCAAAGGGTACATGCAAACCTATCTGGTTTACATGAGGCAGCCAATGGTGACGTACAGAACACTCGGTCATGCCGGATTCTGGGGGTTCCAGATGTTCATCGGAGGTAGCATACTGATGACGTTAATGCTGCCCTTCATGTACGCCATGTTTATATTCTGGCTGATAACGCAGTCTATGGTGCTAGATCCTTACTTTTTGCCGCCTATCGTATTGTATTTGAGCTTGTTTAACTTGTTGGTCGGTAATGGCTCTTTGATATATATTTCGATGCTCGGTGCGTTTAAACGACATAGTTATTCATTGATTCCCTATGCGCTAACCTCGCCGTTTTATGGCATGCTGGTATCGATCGCAGGGTACAAGGCGCTCTGGCAATTGGTGTTTAATCCATTCTATTGGGAAAAGACGCAGCACGGTCTGTCCAGTTTTGTCCACGAAGAACTAGATTTGCCAGAGAACAAAAATGCAAAAGCGTAAATCACATCGAGTTATAGAATTTTTTATCTATGCAACGGTCATTTTTTCGTTGCTGATGATTTGGTTGCTTAACCACAACTATCACAGCGAATATGCGGTTCGTGTATGGGCAAAAATTATTGCGTTCAGCTCTAATGATTTTAGGCTGGAAGATTCCGGGATATTATTTCCGTATATTCCTTTCTACTTGTTCTGGGGTGTTGCCAGATTGCCGGGTTTACACAGTGAATATGTCGCCTATTTACTGTCGGTTGTGATTGCAGCTTCACTTTTTGCGCATTGGAATCTCTTCCTGGTTAAAAAGGGATATCGCGTAAAAGTCCGGATGATACTGGTAGGTTTAGTGCTGCTCCACCCGTTTACGCTGTGGGGTATGACAAGTGGCTTGAACAATACGCTGGCCTTTGCGATTTTTTACATGTTCTGCTTTGGTATCGTACGCCTGGTGTTGTTGCGTGACGTCCATTCGATCCTATTTACCAGCGTCTCGCTAGCACTGTTTTTTATGACGGATGACAGGTCGATGTATATGGCGATCGTTATGTTCCCATTCATTCCCCTTGTCGCTCCGGAACGGATGCTGAAAGATTCCGTCTCAAGTGTGTATGTGATTCTTTTGACGCCGTTCCTATTCGCATTTTTGTTCTGGATGTATTTGAACTGGTTGTTTCACAGTGATCCGTTTATGTTTATGCATGCGCCTGAAGCGATGTACAACGGTGTGTGGCAAAATTCAGATCAGTATGAGTGGCTGAATCAGTGGGGCGGGGAATGGATTCCAGCCATTGGACACTCGTTGTGGTTGTCCTTGCTGGCCGTTCCTGCAACGATCTGGATGATCTGGCGTAATCGCATGCATTATCGCGTTCTGCATACAGGGCCAAAACTGTTCCTGATGCCGGCAATTGCGACTGTTATCGGAACGGTGGGATTCGCCTTGTTCCATGCAGTTGATATTTTGTATATGCAGATCGCTGTGTTCATGACAACGTTGCTACTGCTGCCAAGATTAAAGGACAATTCGTTAAAAATACTGATGGGATTGCTGTTGTTGGGTAACGTGGGGGGCTGGTGGATTCTACACAGTAATGATGCACCTCAGATTAATGCCTGGAAGGAAGCGCTGGTTCATACTGTTAAGCCTTCAGAGTCCGATACCAAGTTGGCCCATTTTTTCTCGGCGCAGCCTTATACGACTTTAATTGATGATCGTGCTGCCTACAACGTTATTGCAATTAAAGGTGATGTAAAAAATTTAGTGCTGCCGTTCAGAGTTGAAGTCAAGCTCGAAGACAAGTACTACATGGATACGATAAGCCAATTGGCTGTTCTCAATCCTAAGCACCCGTTAAATGTGGTTGATTCGATTGAGAAACGTTACAAGGGGCTGTACTGGGGCGGACGTGCAGGATATCACCTTGTTTATGATGATGCTAAGTGGCGTGTTTACAGGCGGGATGATGCGCAGCCTATCGTAAAGATTAAGTGAAGTTGAGTTTGCTCGGATGCCACAGTTTTATATTCTTGCTGCTATTACTGATGGCAGGCTGTGCACCGGTACAAATGAAAGGGGTCAATTTATTACAAAGTCGTGGTGTGGCGCTGGATGATCTGCAAAATGTTGCGAATATGCAACATCTTAAGTCGTTGGGTGCCAATACCATTGCTTTTGTACCCTTTGTCAGGCAAAAGAATGCTGAAAGTTGTGAACTCAGTCCGGATCCTGACTATCCGGCAGTCAGATTGATTCGCGCGATTGATTTGGCACACCAGGCCGGTTTTAAAGTCATATTAAAACCGCAGTTACTGGTTGAGGGTAGTTGGGCAGGGGAAGTCGCATCAACGACAGAGCTGGGATGGCAGTGCTGGTTTTCAAGTTATTTATCGCATCTCACGGAATTTGCGACGATAGCTAAAGACAGTCATGCTGATATGCTGGTGATCGGTACTGAGTTGCACAAGACGGAACATCGCACTGAATGGGTGGGGTTGGTAAAGGCATTACGCAATATTTATCACGGACATTTGAGTTACGTCGCACATGATGTTGAAGATCTGGCGGATTTTTCGGCGCTGGAGATGGTTGATAGTGTTGCTGTGACCTATTATCCAAAGCTCTCGCCCACAGGTGTTCGGGAGCAGATGAAAAGCCTGAGTGCTCAGGTAAAGACCGCGGCTAAAATGTTAAATAAGCCTTTTTGGTTTGCAGAAATTGGAATTACGTCGCGTGCCGGCGCCTTGGCTGATCCTTGGTTATGGCCCGAACAAACGGGTGCCGGTGTCGTTGCTGATCCTGTTTTACAGGCAGACGTGTTAGATGGATGGTTGGCCGAGTTGGCGGGAGACTGGCATCAGGGAATTTTGATTTGGAACTGGTATAGCGATGCACGGGCCGGTGGGGTATCTGATACGGATTTCACGATTCAGAACAAGCCGGCTGAAATGAGCGTTTCATGTCACTGGAAAAATACGTGTCGATAAGTTTAGCGTTAGCAAAATGAATGATTAGATAGGGCCGACGGCCCTAGTTGATGAGTAAAATTGTTTGAATTTTTGGAGAGTGGTTATGAAAAGTAAAAGTAAATTACTGGCAATCTTGTTGATCGCTGCATTCCCTGTGGCAAGCAGTTATGCAGGTTGGATGCAAAGTGAAGGTGATATTGCCGTTTCCACTGGTCTTGGATTCAAGGATAACGGTAATTTATTCGACAATCAGGGTATTGCTCAGCGTAACAACTGTAGTAACGGATTTAATATCCCTGTCTATGCCGAGTATGGCATGTCTTACTACAATACAATTTACACATCCACATCATTTGATAGTTTCAATTGCGGTGGCGTTAAACAGGAAGGTTTTAACGATATTGAAGCCGGTATTCGTGGTCGCATGGATTATTTCATCGATCATAACTGGGAAGTCGCTGCCATTCTTCCACAACATTTGACGGTCAACGGTGCTATCCGTCTGCCCAAACAATTTGGTTTTAAAGTGAGCGTCCATTCAAGTAGCCGGGTTGATCCTTATGACAGCTTTTTGACTGAAGCTGAACTGGCAAAAAGTAATTTTGGATATGGCGCCGGCTTGAAATATTGGGTGGGCGATGCGCCTGTGGATTTGTATGGCTATTTGAGTTACGGACGCATTTTAAAAACCTCTGACTGGTCAACCGAAGTCGGCGGATGGACATTTACTGCAAGACTGGATGGCCGTACTTCATTTGGTAAAACCTATGTTACTCCGGGTTTTGTCGGTGTTGGTGTAGATCAACATGACAAATATAAATTGCTAACAGGAACGATAGGCCTAAATCATCCGCTAAGCATGAATGAATCAGTCAATTTTTTTCTGGAACGCGGGTTGATGGGACAAAACGCCAATTTTCTTTCAGGTGCTTTTGTAACTTATTCCAAAGTTTGGCGTAAATAAGAGCGGTGCTGCGATGAATATGAATACATACAAATTTATTGGACTTGCTTTGCTGACACTGTCGGCAGGGGTTATGGCTGTTGAGGAAGCAAGCACGGGTGCTAACACGCTCAACCCCGATGCAGTCAATCTAACAATGGCACAAAACCTGAAGGTTGCAAGTGTGCCTTCAGATGCCGATGCGGCAACTTATGCGGCAAACGAAGAACGTCTTCGTGCTGAAGCCGATTTGCGTGTAGCTAAACTCAAAGCAGCAATGAATGCCAAGTCGGATCCAACACGCCTCAAAGCCGAGAAGAGTGCAAAGGATGCCCAGGCTAAACGTGAAGCTGTTGCGCTAGCTAAGCAGCAAGCGGTGGATGCGAAGGCTAAGTCTGCTGAGCCGCAACAACCTGCCGTTGTGCAAGCACCTGATGCGGAAGCTGTACTGGCAAAGCAAGCCGCAGCAGATGCCGCGGCGAAACAGGCTGCTGATGCCAAAATCGCACAGGATGCACGTGCGCGAGAATTAGCTGATGCTAAACTTGCCAAATTGCAGGCTGCAGAACAAGCAAAAGCCGAGGCGCAGCGTCTGAAGGAAGAGAAAAAATTGCAAGCTGCTGCAAATGCGCAAGCGAAAAAGGATGCGCTGGCAAAGACCAAGCAGGAAGTTCAAGACGCAAAAGCCGCTAAATTGATCGCTGATCGTGATGCAAAAGCTGAGGCAGACCGAGTTAAGGCCGAACAACAGGCCTTGGCAATTGCAGAAGAAAATTCGCGGAAAGAGGCTGCCGCTCAGTCAGAAATTGCACGTCTGAAAGCTGAAGATGAAGCACTGATACCGATGCGTGAAAGAGCTGCGAAATTTGCAACTTGGAAAGACATATCAAGTCACCTGCAAACAAATGGGGTTCATCTGGTAATGGATCCTAAAGATGCCGAGCATCTGTTTCACAAGGATCCTACCGATAAATCCAGCTTTGCGGTTCAGTTCAAGGATGGTGACATCACGCTCAAAGGGCGTGTAACCGTAAAGGGAAGTTTTACCAGAAATTTCTTAAAGAAATCTCTGATTATCAAGTTCGATCAAGGGTTGACGTGGCATGGTCAGGACAGGATTTCACTCGACGCGATGGCCACCGACGTGACTGAGTCGCATCAGTGGCTGGCGCATGATTTGATGTCACGCATGAATGTCGCTTCCCCTGAAATGCTGTTTACCAATCTGGATATCAATGATAAGCGTGTCGGCCGATATTTGATGGTTGAATGGATTAAGCCTGCGATGTTCGAGCGTTTTGGTCTCGGAGCTGATGGCGAACTCTATAATCCTGAAGATGCATTTTTCTGTGGTAATTTTCAACCAGAGGACATGCATCGTCTGGAAAAATGTTTCAATCGTCTGGATGGTGGCAAAGATTTTTCACGCTTGAAGCAGTTGGCACAGGAGTTAAATGCCACACCAGTTGAGAAATTCGACGAGTATCTTGATAAGCATTTCGAGAGCGATTCGGTGATTAACTGGTTGGTTCTCAATACATTGTCAGGCAGTGAAGACTCATATAATAAAAATTATTTCCTTTTTTACAGCAATTTGAAGGGGAAGTGGGTCGTTGTGCCTTGGGATTATGATATGGCCTTTGGTCGGGTAGCAGATATCGGTATTCCCTATCCGCGTTCGATTTTCAACACTCATTCACAGTATTTGCATTCTCCAGAGGCCGGTGCTCCCAGCCCTTTGAAAGAAAAAACACTTAAAAATCCGGTTCTATACAAACGTTTTTTAAGCAAAGTTAAGGATATCTTTGCGGATGTCCCGTTGCAGGATGGCTCGGTTAAAGGGTGGTATAACCCCAAAAATTTCAGCAAAATTATTGCGGATAAGCGTCTTGAAACTCATAGCAGTATTATCAGCGAAATGTATCCAAGTCCCGATAAGGCTGACTTTGCATACATGTATGACGGTTTGCGTTTCTTCAACGAGTGGCGTTATCAATACCTGAATAAGTTAATGCTGGTGCCGTCCATCTGGAATACGCCTATTTGGATGCCGTTTAAGTCGTTTGACCCTGTCGAGCCTCGTCCGGCAGATTTCTATACAAAACGTCAGTTTGAACCTCTGGATATCGTCGCCTCAGGTGAAATCAAAGACGCCGGCAAGCGTATTTTCTTTGTAGATCAAATGCTGGGCATGCCGCTGCTCGCAATTGACGTCGTCAGTATTAACAAGCCGAGTCGGTTTGATGTGCAGGTTTCTGCACAACAAACGCCTTCATCAGTGCCGAACGGAATGGATGCGGAAGACTGCTTAGCGCGGACCTGGCACATAAGTAACCGTACTGCGAATAGTCAGGTAAGAGGCAATCTTGAACTCGATTATCTGAATGAAGGATCTACGCGTCATGAACTTGGCAACAAGATCAAGAGCGAGTTGGGTTTGACAATTTGGTCGAATATTGACGGCGAATGGTTGCCGCTTTCATCGCAAATCAATCCTCGTTCAAACAGCTTCACCGTTTGGAACGTTGTGTTAGATTCGGGTCCGTACACCCTTGTGGCGTGCGTAGATCGTAAACTTGAAGCGATTGAACTTGCCAAAGCTAAGAAAAGCCGTGCTCTGGATAACGCTAATGCAACGGGCAAGTCATCGCGTGCTGATAAACAATTCAGTGCGCAAGATGAAGCTGAGAAGCTGTCACCTGTAACTAAGCCTGAGGCACTTCTTTCACCTGTGACTCCTCCGGCGGATGTGAAAACCACTCAACTGGATGCGGCAGCAGAAGCTAAAGTTGTACGTGACCGTGAAATTGCCGATGCTAAACTCGCTAAGCTCAAAGCTGCTCAAGATGCTAAGGTTGAAGCTTCTCGTGTGAAAGCTGAGCAAAAGGCCAAGGCTGCAGCTCAAGCAGATGAAAAGAAGGCGGCTCAAGCCCGTGCTCGTCAGGAAGCTGCAGATGCTAAGGCTGTGCAA
>SESH01024920.1_pt1 | contig 10490 bp, 8 predicted proteins | sample 3171561 | NCBI WGS metagenome assembly SESH01 (sample SAMN10866947, study PRJNA518727) | freshwater metagenome | biome: subpolar coniferous forest; feature: holomictic lake; material: water; isolation source: holomictic Lake 442 2011 16.5 m and 2014 13 m | place: Canada: near Kenora, Ontario
CCTCGGTCACGCAGGCGCGGAGACCTTCCTCGGTGTAGGCCCAGCCGTCCTCGGCGCGGCCTGGAGCCCACATCACATTGGCGCCGATGCCATACGGTCCCCAGTTGTAGCTGATCCAGGGCACGCGGCTGACCACGACCACATCACCCTGGCGGCCATGGCCGAGGGTAAGCATGGCCTGGTAGGCCTTGACGAGGCCGTCCCGGCCGCCCTGGGTGCCGAGGATGTTGGCCGGACCCCAGCCCGAATCGGGAGCCAGCTTCCAATAGGATTCGGCCACGATCTTGCGATAGGCGTCGGTGCCGAAGGGCATGTCGTAGGCGGTGCCGTGCTGCTTCTGCAGTTCGAAGGCGCGGTCCAGCAAATCCGCTGGCACACCGGGCAGCGAGGCGCCGCCATCCCCTTGGCTGGCATCGAAGACCGGCACGCCGGGCTGCTTCTCCTGGAACACCTTCAGCGATTTGTTGATGAGGAACATCCGGGAGGCCGGAATGGCCATCAGCTGACCCAGGTGATGGCTCACCGGAACGAGGTTCGCCTCAGGCACGGCATAGGCAGGCGTTTCAGGGGAGAGAAGGACGGACACGGGACCTCCCTATAAGTAAAATGCCGCCCCTGCGGCAACCCGGGGGCGACAAGCATTGGTTAAGGTTACCAGTTCGCGCCCACGACTAAAAGTTATAGGTCCTTATGTGTTGATAAGAATTTCTTATGAGTTCAAGCCAGCACGCCTTGCGCTTCCAATCCGGAGGGATCGGCCGTCTCAAGCGGGTGCGGTGGCGGCCCGCCGGAGCGCCTCCCAGAGCGCCTCCACATGCCGCCGCTCGGTGTTCTCGGCGCCGATACTCACCCGGAGCATCTGCCTGCCCTTCAACACTGAGGGCGTGAGATAGGCCTTGCCGCTCTCGTTTACTTGCCGGGCGATTGCCAGGTTGTGGGCGGCGAGTCCGGCTTCGTCGAGGCCCGGTCGCAGGTGGCGCAGACTCACGGTCTGCAGCGGCACGGGGGCCAAGCGCTCCCAGTCCGGAGTGGCGTCCACCTGTTCCTTCAGCCACTGGGCGTTGGCCAGATCCCGCCGCAGGCGGGCCTGCAGGCCTTCCACACCCACATCCATGAGGTAGAACCAGAGCTTCAGCGCCCGGAAGCGCCGTCCCAGCTGGATGTGCCAGTCCCGGAAGTTGCTCACTTGGCCGTCCTGGGCGGTGCGCAGGTACACGGGGTTGGTGCTCATGACGCGGATGAGGTGCTGGGGGTCCCGGATGTAGTAGGCGCTGAGATCGAAGCCCACGCCCATCCACTTGTGGGGGTTGAAGACCAGGCTATCGGCGCCCTCGATGCCCGCCCACATCCACCGGCACTCGGGGAGCACCATGGCGGTGCCCGCCAGGGCGGCGTCCACGTGCAGCCAGAGGCCATGCTCCTGGGCCAGGGCCGCCAAGTCGGCCACGGGATCCAGGGCCGTGGTGCCAGTGGTGCCCACAGCGGCCACGATGGCACAGGGCCGCAGGCCAATCTCCCGATCCTTCTCGAGGGCGTCACGCAGCAGCTCCACACGCAGGGCGTGGTTTTCGTCCGTGGGGATGAGGCGCAGGAAATCCCGGCCGAAGCCCGCCAGCAGGGCGGCCTTTTCGATGCTGCTGTGCCCCTGGTCCGAGGCGTAGACCACCATGGGTGCCTCCCCACTCTGGAGGCCCTCGCCGTTCTGGGCGAAGTCCGAGGTGCGCTCCCGGGCGCAGAGCAGGGCCGTGAAGGTGGCGGTGCTGGCGGTGTCGTGGACGACGCCGGTGAAGGCGGGGCTGAGGCCCACCATCTGCCGTAGCCAATCCATGACGACCTCTTCGACCTCAGTGGCGGCGGGGCTGGTCTGCCAGCTCATGCCCTGGGCCCCGAGGCCTGCCGTGGCCAGGTCGCCCAGGATCGAACTGTAGCTGGTGTTGCTGGGGAAGTAGGCGAAGAAGGAGGGGTGGTTCCAGTGGGTGATGCCGGGCAGGACATCCCGGTCCAGGGCCGCCAGGGCCTGATCCATGCGGCCGCCCATCAGCGGGGGATGAGCGGGGAAGGCTGCCCGAATTTCACCGGGCTGGACCTGACTCATTACCGGCAGACGCTCTATGTTTTCGCGGTAGTCCGCGATCCAGTCCACGAGCTGATAACCGAGGCGGCGAAATTGGTTGTGGTCCATGAGGACCATTGTGGCTGAACCAGATCACGCGCGATCTGGTTGGGTGAAAAACAGGGGAGGCAAGGCCGTGAAGCTGCTACCCGCCCTTGCGCTTCCACTTTGAAAGCATAAAATGATAGCAAAGCACGCCTTCACTCTAAGGCACGAGGAACCCCAGACCATGTTCAGCACCACGCTACGACTCGACGACGACTTGGCGACCTTTCTGCGCAAGGCGGCGGAAGCTCATGCCCTGAGTGTGAACGGCTGGCTGACGAAGCTGCTGAGACGGGAGCAGGCGGCGGCGGCGCGGCGGAAGCTGGCGGCGGACTGGGCGTCCTACGGCCAGGATGCCGAGGCCCAGGATGTGCGGTATGCCTTTGCTCCCCAGGCAGAGGTGGCGGCGACCGCCGCGGAGCCGCGCCGGCGCACCTACCGGGCTCGGCAGCCCAAATGACAGCCCCGCTCCCCCGCTGCAGCCGGGGTGAGATCTGGCTGTTGGCTTGGAACCCACGCCGGGGCTCCGAGCAGGGCGGTTTCCGGCCAGGGGTGATTATCCAGTCAGACCTGGGCAACCATGCGGAGGGCGCCCGCACCACGATCCTGGTGCCCCTCACTTCTCAGGGGCGGCCCTACCTGTTCTACGTGCCCATTCCCAGAAACAAGGACAGCGGCCTGAGCACCGACTCCTGGGCCAATACCACCCAGGTCTTCACCGTGGACAAGGCTCGCCTCAGCAAGCGCCTCGGCAAGGTGACTCTCTCCCAAATGAAGGCTCTGGAGCAGGCGCTGCAGGCTGTTCTTGCGCCCTGAAACCGCTTGTTGGGCAGTCTCAGACTGAACAAACAGACCGCAGATGACGCCGATGACGCGGATGAACCTAATGGGTCCTGCGAGCCAACAAGTGGAGGTATCGCCAAGGGGTGGCCAGCTGCGTTGGGCGTTAGGTCAGGCACCGGCGCGGACCCGATCCGAGTTGGCGACTTCGAGCAGGATGGTGCCGATGCTCATCAGTGTAGAGCTTCGCCATCTGCGGTTCAGCTCCTGAAAAGGGCGCGCAGCGATGTTGTCAGTGCTGGGCCGCCGCTGCCGCTGCTGCCGATACCGGCTTGAAGAACTGCACCTTGCCGCTGGCCAGGCTGTAGAGCGCCGGCAGCACCCAGACCTTTTCGGCGGCAGCGAGGCCGCGCAGGAGGGCCGAGCGATCCAGCAGGGCCTGGGCCTGGCGGCGGGCATTGGCTTCCTCCAGGCGGGCGGCGTGGGCCTTGGGTTCCTCGTTGGGATCCTGGGGGGTGCTTTCCAGTAGGCCCGCCATACCGGCCTGCAGGGCCCAGAGGTTCCCCGGCAGGGGCTTGCCATTGGCATCGCGGACGGCCTTCACGGCCCCACAGCTGGTATGGCCCATGACCACGATCACCTTGGACCCCAGGTGCTCCACGGCGTATTCGGCGGAGGCGACGCCCTGCAGGTCCGGCGCATTGCCAGCTTCGCGGATGGTGAAGAGGCGCCCTGCTTCCTGATCAAAGAGCAGGGCATCGGGCACGCGGCTATCAGAGCAGGTGATGATCACCGCAAAGGGGGCCTGGCCGTTGATGAGGGTCGCCCGCATGGCGGCATCATGACCGGTGTCGAGGGTGCGGACCCGCTTCCCCGCCACGAACCGAGCGTTGCCCGCGCTCAGCTCCGTGAGGGCCGCGCTGGGGCTGTCCGGCGCATTGGCTGCCGGCGCTGGAGCCGAGTTGTGTGCCGCCGCAGCCTGCACGGGGGCCTTGGCCTTCGCGGGGGCGGCGGGATGATCCTCGGCCACCAGGGACAACGAAGCCGAAAGCAGCAGGAGGGTTAGGGCGCGCATGGAGGCTCCGCAGGGGTTAATCCATGGATCGGAGCGAAGCCACCCGAAGGTAAATTGGGGCTACTCGTAGCGAAGGGCCTCGATGGGATCCTGTTTCGCGGCCTTCAAGGCGGGCCACAGTCCGAACACAAGCCCCACGGAGGTGCTGACGCCGAAGCCCAGGACGATGCTCCAGAGGGGCGCAGCGGCGGGGAACTCGAAGACCAGTCGCACCACCATGGCGATGCTCAGGCCCACCACGATACCGATGGCGCCCCCGACACCGGTGAGACTGACGGCCTCCACCAGGAACTGCATGGCGATGTCCCGGCGGGTGGCGCCCAGGGCCTTGCGGATGCCGATCTCGCGGGTGCGCTCAGTGACGCTCACCAGCATGATGTTCATGACGCCGACGCCGCCCACCAGCAGGGCGATGGCGGCGATGAGGATCATGGCCCCGGCGATGCCGCCGGTGATCTGCTGGAAGGTCTTGAGTTGGGCTTCGCTGGTGAAGATAGCGAAGTCATTGGGCTGATCGGCCCGCAGGCCGCGCCGCGCCCGGAGGATGGCCACTTCCTGGTCCATCATCTCGTACATGCGCTTGGGATCCCTGGGCACGGTGGCGATGTGGATGGTATCGCCGGTCCCGTTCTTGATCTGGGGGAACATGTCATCGAAGGTGCTGATGGGAATGAGCAGGATGTTGTCGGCATCCCCGCCCAGCAGGGTCCCCTTCTTTTCCAGCAGACCAATGACGCTGAAGGCCGTGCCATTGATCAGGATCGTGCGGCCGATGGGATCCTTGCGGCCGAACAGGGCGGAGGCGGTCTCCGGGCCCATGACACAGGTGCGGGAGGCGTGGGTGATGTCAGCGTCCACCAGGAAGCGGCCGTCCTGCACGAAGGCATTGTTGGAGGGGGCGTAGTCCGGATTGGTCCCCACGAAGGTGGGTCCGTTGGCCTCGGTGCCTTCGGGGGTCTTGATGGTCAGGGAGGCGCCGGCGGCGCCCTGGAGGTAGCGTTCCTGGGAGACGGACGCCGCCAGGGGCGAGAGGCGCTTGAGGGCCTCGGCATCTTCGATGGTGAGGTTGCGCCGCCGCTTCTGGTCCTCGGGGAGGGGCCCGCCGTGGCCGAAGCGGTCCTCATACTTCTGGAACTGCACCAGGGTGGTCCCGAAGCTGCTGAAGCTGTCGGTGACGGCATTGTTGAAGCCAGACACAAAGCTCACCATGGCGATGACCGTGGCCACGCCGGCCACGATGCCCAGCAGGGTGAGGAAGCTGCGCAGCTTCTGGGCCACCATGGCGCGCAGGGCGAAGCGGACGTTCTCGGTGCCGATGCCCCTGAAACCAACCTTCCGCGTAGCCATGACTACTCCGCCCGGATCGCGTCGATGATGACGAGGTTGGAGGCCCGATAGGCCGGGAGGAAGCCCGCGGCGAGACCCACCAGGGTGCTCAGGAGGATGCCCGTGAGGACGATGCCCGGCGTGATCTGGGCCGGGAAATCCGCCAGGGCTCGGATGAGGAAGGCACCAGCGGAACCCACCAGCACACCGATGACACCGCCTGCCAGGGACAGCAGCGCCGCCTCCAGCAGGAACTGCCGGCGGATATCTTTTTTCTGGGCGCCCAGGGCCATGCGCACGCCGATCTCCTGGGTCCGCTCGACCACGCTCACCAGCATGATGTTCATGATGACGATGCCACCCACCCCAAGACTCACGCTGGAGATGAGCATGAGCAACAGGAAGGCGGCGCTGCTGATGGTGCGCCAGAGCTGCTGCAGACTCTCCTGGGTGATGATGCCGAAGGGATCGGGGCTGCGGAAGCCTGTGTGCCGCATGGCCCGGAACATGGCCCTCACCTCGTCCATGGAGGCATCTAGTCCTTCGACGCCACCCCGGGCCTTGATGTGCAGCTCCAGGGTCTCGTTGGCGGCCATGAAGTTCTTGCGGTAGACCTGCAGTGGGATGTAGATGCGGCCATCCTGGTTGAAGCCGATGCTGCGACCCTGCTTGGGCATGACGCCGATGATGCGGAAGGGCAGACCCCGGATGAGCAGCACTCGGCCGATGGGGTCGAGCTGGGGAAACAGCTCATCCTTGGTGTTGGCGCCGATGATGGCCACGGCCTGGGCGGCTTCGTTCTCGCTCTCACTGAAGAAGCGGCCGGCTTCCATCTCGAGGCTGAAGAGGCCCCCGAAGTTCGCCGTGGTGCCGATGACGATGACATCGGGCAGGCGCTTGTCGCCGTAGTTGACGGGCCGAGCGCTGCCGGTGGCGGCAGAGACCTGGGTGGCCTCCTTGAGCATGCCGCTGGAGAGCCGCTCGTATTCGGACCAGGTGATGGGGGGCCGCTTGAGGGCCTGGATGAACTCCTGCCGGGAGCGGATGATGCCGAACTTCTGGACGATGAAGACATCGGGGGCGAGCACGATGATCTTCTCTTTCACATAGGTGTTCAGGCCCGTGATGACCCCCACCACCGCCACGATGGTGGCCACGCCGATAATCACCCCCAGCAGCGTCAGGAAGCTGCGCAGGGTGTGCGCCCGGATCGCTCTCAGGGAGGCGCGGAACAGTTCGGTGAGGTTCATGGGGGGGGATCCCGTCAGCTCTTCGTTGCTTCTTTCTTCTTGGCCTTCTCAGCCCGCAGCGCCTCGCCGCCCTTGAGGTCCCGGAGGGCCCGGTTGGGCCCGGTGACCAGGGTCTCACCGCCCTTGAGGCCGGAGAGGATCTCCACGGACAGATCGCCCATGAGACCGGTCTTCACCGGCACGAACTTGGCCTTGCCGCCCTCCTGGAGGAAGACACCTTCCTCTTCCCGCGGGGTGCCGGGCTTGTGAGTCTCGCCGGGCTTGAGCTTGATCTCGCGCATGACCAGCGCCTGGAAGGGAATGGAGAGGGCCTGGTCGCGGCTGCCGGTGTAGATGTCGGCCTGGGCTGACAGTCCGGGCTTGATGGTGAGGGGCGGATCCTTGATCCAGACCTTCACCTTGAACTTGGTGGCTTCGTTGCTGCTGAGCTTAAGCATGGGGCTGCCACCCACTTCCGTGACCTGGCCCTGGAAGGTCTGGTTAGGGTAAGCATCGATGCGGATCTGGGCCTCCTGGCCCAGCTTCACGCTGGGGATGGAGGCTTCGTCCACCTCCATCTCGGCCTCCACCTTGCTCATGTCGGAGATGGTCACCAGGACGGTGCCGGCGGAATTCTGGATGCCGGGCACGGCGGTCTCCCCCAGTTCAATGCGCCGAGCGGTAACCACGCCGTCCATGGGGGCGGTGATGGAGGAGTTGCCGAGGCCCACATGGGACTGGGCCACATTGGCCTTGGCCTGCTCCGTGCGCAGCCGGGAGGTCTCCTGGGTGGCCTGGGCGGTCTCCTGGGTGGTGCGGATCTTTTCGAAGTCGGCGGCGGCGATGATGCCGGCCTCGCGGTTGGCCTTGGCCCGGGTCAGGTCGGACTTGGCCTGGGCCAGGTTGGCCGTGGCCGAGATGAGGTCGGACTGGGCGGCCTGGAGGTTGGCCTGCATGGCGTCAGCATTGGCGCGTGCGCTGCGGGGGTCGATCTCCATGAGGAACTGCCCCCGGGTGACCCGGTCCCCCTCCTTGACCGCCAGGCGGGTGACCTGGCCCATGACGTTGGCGGAGATGTCGGCCTTGGTGACCGCCTGGACCTTGCCATTGGCGCTGACCTTTGACTGCAGGTTCTCGCGACCCACGGTGGCCACCTGCACGGCCATGCCCTTGTCCTGCATGCTGGCGATGCTCAGACCGGCCACCAGCAGGACCACCAGGCCCCCAGCAAAGATCCATAGCTTTTTGCGTTTCATACCAAAGGCCTCCCCGGCGGGCATCTACTCCTTATGCTTCGCTGGGACCGCTCCAGGGTTTAGTGGGGAGCTGTGGCACTAATGAAAATATTTTCTATTAAGACGCAGGTAATTCGAGCAAAATGAACCTTCCACCTGGAGCATTGCCCGTGCCGTTGCGCCCCAAACACGCTTGCCTGCCGGTTCTTCTGGCAGCCGCCTCCGTCCTAATGGCGGCCAGCAGTGGCGTGGTCACCGGCCGCGTGGTGGATGAGCAGGGGCGACCGGTGCCCGGGGCCACCCTGCAGCTCTCCAATCCGGTCCCGGGCTACCGGCAGCAGGTCCGGACGGATGCCAAAGGGGCCTTCACCTTCCAGAACGTGCCCTTTAACGCCTATCACCTGGACGCCCAGGCTCCGGGCCTCCTGCCCCTGCACCTGGATATCGATGTCCACAGCCAACTGCCGCTGGTGGTGCCCGTGACCCTGAAGCCCGAGGGTGCCGTGGTCGTGGTGGAGGAGAACCTGCGATTGGTGGAGGACCATCCCTCCACGCACATCGATATCGACAAGAGCACCATCGAACGCACCCCCGCTGCCGTCCAGAGCCGGGCCATGGAGAGCATCCTGCTCGCCACTCCGGGGTTCATCGCCGATGAGAATGGCCGCTTCCACTTCCGGGGCAGCCACGGCCAGATGACCTATGTGGTGGATGGCATTCCGGTGTCCGACCAGATGCACGCGACCTTCAGCAACAGCCTGGATCCCTCCCAGGTGGAGAGCCTGGAAGTCATCACCGGGGGCATCTCCGCGGAATATGGAGGCAAGCCGGTGGTGGTGGTGAATGTCACCACCAAGTCGGGGCTGGGCACGCCAGGCGGCTTTGAAGGGGAGGCCTCCTTCGGCATGGCCCGCTTCCGCACGGCCGAGCTCGGCGCCAACGCCCGGGGCGGCGGGGAGGCCTTCGGCTGGTTCGTGAGCGCTGCCGCCAGTGAGAGCGACCGCTTCCTGGACCCGGTCAACTTCGAGAACCTGCACAACCAGGGCCGAACCGGGCGACTCTTTTCCCGCTTCGACTGGATCCTCGGCAGCCAGGACACCCTGCGTTTTTCCCTGTCAGGGGGGCGCACGGACCGAGAGGTAGCCAACCTGGCCTCCCAGCAGGCCCGCGGCCAGGACCAGCGGGCCACCACGTCGGATGTGAACGCGAGCCTGGCCTGGGTGCACCTCTTCAGCCCCAGTCGGAGCCTCGATGCTGCGGTGTTCTTCCGCACCGCTCGCGCCGAGCTGAAGCCCGACGAGGCCTTGGTGGAGGGCTTCAGCGGTTCCGGGCAACGGGATTTCCCCTACTGGGCCAAGCAGGACCGCACCCTCGACAACCTGGGCCTTCAGCTGACCTTCACCCAGCAGTGGGGGGGTGGAAACCTGCTGAAGGCGGGCCTCCAGCGCATTGCCTTCCCCCTCCATGAGCAGTTCGGTTTCGCCATTACGGATGACAGCCTGGCGACCGGTCCAGCGGATCCCTTCTTTCCCTACACGCCCGCCGGTGGCGGGCATGTGTTTCGCTTCGATGCGCAGCTGCGCCCCACCCTGACCTCGGCCTTTCTCCAGAACGATCTCCACTTGGGCGCCTTCTTTCTGGCCCTGGGCCTGCGCCACGATGCCTATGCGGTGGCGGACGTCTCCGACAGTCTGTTCCAGCCACGGCTGGGTCTCAGCTACCGCCTGGATGCCACAGGCACCGTGCTGCGGGCCAGTTATGACCGGCTCATGATTCTCCGGGAGCACGAGAACCTCGCGCTTTCCCTGTCCCAGCAGGCCTGGGATCTGGGGCCGTACGCTGGCACACCTCGGCAGCCCCTGCGCCCCGAACACCAGCATTCCTTCAGTTACGGCATCGAACAGCAGCTCGGCAAGGCGGGCCGGATCATGGTGGAGTATTGGGAGAAGCAGAGTCGCAACGCCGGTGACACTGCCCAGTTCCTCAACACCGGCGTGCTGTTTCCGGTGGGAGCTGATCGTGGCAGCTTCCGGGGCATGAACCTCCGCCTGGAACTGGTGCCCAGGCAGGGCTGGTCGGCCAACCTGAGCCTAGGCCGGACCCGGGCCATCTTCCAGGCGCCGCTGGTGGGCGGTCTGCAGCTGGAGGCTGCCGAGACCGCGCCCGGGACTCGCTTCCTCATCGACCACGACCAGAAGCTCAGCGCCCAGGTGGGCGTGGCCTACGAGCATCGGGGCTTTAACCTCCAGCTCATTGGTCGCTACGATTCGGGCTTGGTGGCCGCTGATCCGGCCCAGGCCAGCGGGAACCAGGACTATGCCTTTGGCATGGCCTACGTTCGCCAGGATGCTGAAGGCACCTGGCGCATTCAACCGCGCACCACCTGGAACCTGAGCCTGGGACAGGAGTGGACCCTGGCTGGACGGCGCCGGTTGGCCTTGGGCCTGGATCTGCTGAATGCGACCGACACCAAGGGGCTCTACAACTTCCTGAGCGTCTTCGGGGGCACCCACGTCATTCCGCCCCGCACCATGGCGGTCCGGGTGAAGTGGAAGTTCTGAGTCGCTAGTGCCCCCCGCCAAAAGAACAGGTAGCGATCGCAGTCGGCGGGGTGCACTGCCATCGGGGCAAAGCCCCTCTGGCGCCAGGCCGCGCGATGCGCGCCCTGGCTGTCACCCCACCGGGGG
>SESH01069424.1_pt1 | contig 10485 bp, 8 predicted proteins | sample 3171561 | NCBI WGS metagenome assembly SESH01 (sample SAMN10866947, study PRJNA518727) | freshwater metagenome | biome: subpolar coniferous forest; feature: holomictic lake; material: water; isolation source: holomictic Lake 442 2011 16.5 m and 2014 13 m | place: Canada: near Kenora, Ontario
CGCGGATGGATGCGGCGTCGGGATCGCGAAACCAGTCATCGTTGGTCTTGATGACGGTGCTGCCGCGCAGGAGGGTGAGTTGCGGATTCGCGAGCGCGTCGGTCACACCGAACGCGGTGAGCGCGGGACCTGCGGCGCGAAGGAGTACGCGCTTCGGCGCCGAGCCGGCCACGACGAAGCCGACGATGACCGGCGAACCGGGTGAGGCGTAGCCCCGCGCGGAAAGGTTCGTGAGCCGCTCCAGGATTGGCGGTGCGCTCACCGGCGTGAGGGCGGACGCGGCTGCGTTCGTTGGTGAGATTTCGGAGGACACGAACAGGTGTGCGTCGGCGCTGGCAGCGCCGGCCGAGTTCGAGGCGGTGACGGTGTAGCGGCCGGCGTCGGTGGCTGAAACATTCGAAAGTGTGAGGCTGGTGCTCGTTGCTCCGACGATGGCCATCCCGCCCTTGGACCATTGCCACGTGGGGGCGGGCGTGCCGATCGCGGCGGCGGAAAAGGTGGCGGTCGCGCCGACGTTCACGGTCTGGTTGATTGGATGACTGGTCAGGAACGGCGCGGTCAGCCCGACGACGAACCCGAAGGTGCGATCGACGGGCGAGGCAGCCTGATAGGTGATCGGGTCACCCGGCTGCAGCGCGCGCACCACGACGCTCGGACCTAGGCCGGTCAGGGTGGTACCGGCGATCGACGCGCCGCCGGACACGATCGTGAAACTCACGGGCAAGCCGGAACTCGCCGTGGCGCTGAGCTTCACGTCGGTGCCGGCGGCGTAGACGCTGGCGGGCGCTTCGAAGCTGATGGTTTGCGGGCGCTGGTTGACGGTGAGCAACGCCGCGGCACTCGTGGCCGCGCCCATCGTATTGGTGGCGACGACATCGTAGTTACCTGCATCCGTTAGAGCTGCGGCGCTGATCGTAATCGCATGGTTCGTCGCGCCGGCGATCGCGACTCCGCCCCTGCGCCACTGAAGCGATGGGACCGGTTTGCCGGACACCGAAATGGTGAAGGTGGCCGAATCGCCGACGAGCACCGTCTGCGCAGTGGGCGCCGCGGTGATGGCAGGCGCCGTCCAGTCGCTCGGTCCGGAGATCGTGAGCGTGCCCGTGGTCGAGCCTTGGTGCTCGGCGTCGCTGACCGTTGCCGTGACGAGATAGCTGCCGATGCTGGTCGGAGCGGTCGCGCTGGTCGCGTAGTTGGTGTTGCCCGAGCCGCGGTAGGAGAGGGCAACGGTTGCCCCGGCGGGCGCCGTGGTCGTGGTCACGGCATGAGGCGAGCCGTCGTAGGTGGCGGTAAGATTGGAGAGCGCAACTGTGGTCGCGATGCGATTCACGGTGAGGGCGGCGGCGGTGGACGTCGTGTGATTGGAAAATGTGTCGCTGACGACGACATCATAGCTGCCCGCGACGGTCGTGGTGACCGCGCCGAGATTCAGCGTGGTGGAGGTCGCTCCGGCGACCGTGGCGCCGTTGAGGCGCCACTGATAGGTGAGACTCCCGGTGCCGCTCGCGGTGACGGTAAAGCTCGCGGGTTGTCCAGAAGTGAGCGTTTGGGCGACGGGCTGGATTGAAATCGTCGGCGGTGGAACTCGCGCGGTGACGGTGAGGGCGATATCGTCGGCCCGCCAGTTGCCGCTGCTGCCGGACCCGGAACCGCCGCTGCCGTAGATCCGGAACGTCAGCGGACTGTCGACGGCGCTGGTGAGGGTGAGGGGCGAAAAACTCGCAAGCGTCCAGGAACTGTTGGCACTGACCGTCGCCGTGGCGACGGCGCTCGCGTAGCTGTTGGCACTCGCGAAGAGGCTCAGCGTCGTCGGCCCCGTGCTCGTGCTGCGCGATCCGAGCGTCAGTGCGGTTGCGGACAGTGTGGCGCCGGCGGCTGGCGTTACGGTGAATTCCAGATACGTCGACGTTGCGGTGGCGAGCGCGCCCGCGGCGCAGTTGAGCGCGCCGTTGTTTCCGCCGCTCGCGCCGGTGTAGCCGCTTGAGGCTGACGTCGCGTTGTAGGCTAGGGTGGAGTTGGCCGCAGTGATCGTGCCGCCCGTGACATTGGCCGACAGCGTCGTCGGGCTACCGTTGCCGGCGTTGAAATCCCAGGTCGTCTGAGCGCACGCCAGACTCGCCAGGAACAGCAGCCCGACGGCTGGAATCATCGCGCAACGCATGGCCAGTTTTAGAATCGCGACGGCTCGGCTGAGTCCAAGGCGAGGTCACCCCAATTCAAGGCGCCCGGCGGCGTTACCAACCCCTAAAACCGGTAGGCGAGGTCACCGCCGCGCGCTCGTGCTGGTCTCGGATGGTGAGGCGCGATGCGTGCAACTGCGACCCGGCCCGTCAAACCTTCGATTTTGAAGCCGGCGGCCGGATCTCTTGAAACAGTAAGATTCGGCAAAATGGTCGGGGCGATAGGATTCGAACCTACGACCTCCTGGTCCCAAACCAGGCGCTCTACCAGGCTAAGCTACACCCCGATACCAAGCCGCACGCTTGGCCGAAGCGGTACGGTGTCAACGTCCGTCTCCAGATGGACTCGGACGGCATGGCCATTCCTTTACAGAACAAGCGGCTCCCCGTGAGGTTGCGTGTGGGATGGTGGTCGCCGATGTCCCCATCGGCGATCGGCGCCGGTGCCGCCAACGGCGTCCATCCGGCGGCATCAGCTCCGTTAAGCACGCTCCATTGGTCGGCCTTGAAGGCCGCTAGATCCGGTGCTTCTAGGGTTGTTTAGGCCCGTACTCACCGGCGTCGCGTACAATAGAATTGCCGCGGTCTGGGCCATCGGGGCGTTGTCGGAAGGGCGGGGCTGGCGCAATTCCCGGGCTGGACGCCGGTTGCCCGCAAAAAGGCCACAGGCCACGTTGTTAATAATCTCTGCTTGCCTAGCCTACGGATTCGCTTTCTTCTGCCCGGTCAATCCTCTCAACCATGGACACCATTTCTCGCGAAAATAACAGCATGCTTCCGGTCGGCGGCATCATTGTCGGCGTCATCGGGCTGCTGCTCGGCGGCTATTCGGCCATTAGTCTCTCGAAGGTCAACAAGACCCTCGCGGAACACCAACTCAAGGTCGACAAGGTCGACGGCGTCGAATCGACGGCCGGTGCCGCCAACGCGACCGCCGAAAAGGCGAAGACCGATATCGCGGCGCTGCAGCGCTCCACGCAGCAGGCGTTCGACACCGTCGGGCCGGCGCTCGCGGGTCTGCGCGAGGACATCACCAAGATGCAAGAGTCGATGAAGAAGCCCGCCGCCGGCAAGAAGGGCAGCGGCGAGCCCGTCGTCGCGGGTCCTGGCGAGTACGTCATCAAGCCGGGTGACACCTTTGCGAAGATTGCCCGCGCCCATGGCTGCAGCCCGGCGGATGTCACGGCGGTCAACCCCGGCGTTGATTCCTCGAAGCTCAAGGTCGGCCAGAAGATCAAGCTGCCGAAGAAGTAATCCCGCGTTGGTTTTCTAAAATTTCGAAATGCCTCCTCGCCGTCACGGCTGGGAGGCATTTTTGTTTCCGTTCTCGAAGGCATGAGCACTGAAAAGAAATCCGGTCCCGCCCGGTGGGAGAAGCGCGGTCACACCGTGCAGGCGAAGACGGTGGTCTTCGATCTGCAGAGCGTGAGCTACCGGCATCCGGTGCGCGGCACGGAGAAGGATTTTGTCGTTGTCCGCTCTCCCGACTGGGTGAACGTCCTCGCGCTGACGCCGACCGGCGAGATCGTGCTCGTGCGGCAGTTCCGTTTCGGCATCGACAGCTTTTCCTTGGAGATCCCCGGCGGTGTGATGGAGGTGGGAGAGGACCCGATCACGGCGGGCCTGCGGGAGTTGCGGGAGGAGACTGGCTTCACCGGATTGCGTGCCCGCCTGCTCGGCAGCACGCATCCGAATCCGGCGATTCAATCCAATCGCTGCCACTTTGTGTTCGTGGAGGATGCGGTGCGCACGGAAGCGCTCGACTGGGACCCGGACGAGGAGATCGAAATCACGACGTTGCCGGCGGCCGAGGTGCTCGCGCTGGCGAGGGTGGGTGGCATCACGCATGCGCTGGTGCTGAACGCCTTGCTGCTGTTCGAGCCGCACTGGCGCGGTCGAACCGGGGGCGCCGTTTGACTTCACCCTCGGGGAGGCTTTGTTGCGCCCCTCCTTCTCTCGCTGTGAATTCCGCCCCCACCTTCGCCAATCCTCCGGAAACGCTCGGCGCCGTCGTCAACGGCTTTGTGCCGGAGATGCTGGAGCGCGAGGTGCGAAAGATTTACGCGCGCAGTCCGCTCTACGGCCAGCGGTTCCCGCTGCATGGCGCCCCGCTGCAGTGGTCGTGCTACCGCGAAATTCCGGCGATGACGAAGCGGGAGATCGTCGAGCGCGGGCATCAGGCGTTTTTTTCCGACTACGCGGAGATCGAGCGCGGGTTCGCCACCAAGAAGTTCGAATACGAGAGCACCGGGGGCACGACGCAGTCGCCGATGACGGTCATCATGGAGGAGGGGTGGTGGAACGCGCAGACGGAGCGCGCGTACCGCGCCTCGCCGATCCTGCGCGAGTTCGCGGGCCGACCCTATCGCAAGTGCGTTCTCGCGCCGGTCGGCTGCTCGAGCAACCTCTGCCCGTACGAGGACCATCCGTTTCCACACCGTTACTTCGACGGCGTGGTCTACCTGAATTTGTCGAGCGATCCGTTCGCGTTCCCGGAGGCCGAGTGGGACCGCATCGTCCGCGAACTCCAGGCGACCAAGCCCGAGGTGATCGAGGGCGAGCCGGTTTATCTCTCGCTGCTGGCGCGGGCGGCGAAGCGGCGCGGCGTGACCGTGCCGAGCGTGCGGGCGATCATCCTCACCTATGGCAAGGCGAGCACGCAGCATGGCCGGCGGATCGCCGAGGTTTTTCCGGCCGCGCAGGTTGATCTCTACGGCTCGACGGAGGCCGGCTATCTGTTTGTCGGCGAGGCGTTCAAGGACGATTCGCGCGTGATCGACGCCAACGCCTTCATCGAACTCGTGCCCTGGCGCCCGGAGTTGCCCGACGTGTTTCAAATTTACGTCACGACGCGGGACCGCGAGGCGATGCCGCTGCTCCGCTACCACACGGGTGACATCGTGCAGAAATTTCCGACCGGCTTCCGGCTGCTCGGGCGCGAAGGAAATCTGTATTTCCGCGGAGATGGCTCGCTGGTGTCGCCGACCGACGTCGATGCCGCGCTTCCGGCGGACTTCAAGTGCTGGCACTACTCACTCGTGCAAAGTGGCGAGACCCGCTGGGAATTTCACTACGTCGCGGACGAGGGTGTGGCCCACGCGGAGATCGAATCGGCGCTGGCCCGGCTCATCGGCGGTGGCGCGCGCGTGGCGGCGTTTCGCCGGAAATTCATTGCGCCGGCCGCGAGCGGCAAGTTCGCGCTGCTGAAGCCGCTGGCGAAGTGAGCGGGTAGCCCGGCAGCCTGCCCGTGGCCCTTCTTAAAAAGGTTAGGCTCGCTTATTATGCGTGCCATGCGGAACGCGTGCCTTTACTTAAGCGGGACCGTGCCAGAGTTTTCCTCGGCTTTGCTTCCCCCTCCCATTCACGTCTTTCCGCGATGAACCTCGTTAGCGCTTTGTTTTGTTCCTCCATTGGCCGCAAGATCCTCATGGCCGTGTCCGGCCTGATCCTTGTCGGCTTCGTGATCGGTCACCTTGTGGGCAACCTTCAGGTGTTCCAGGAGCCGGATCATATCAACGGCTACGGCCAGTTCCTGCACGGCCTCGGGCCGCTGCTCTGGGCCGCCCGCCTCGGGATCATCGCGAGCGTGCTGATCCACGTGTGGGCGGCGACGATGCTCACGCTGGAAAACAACAAGGCGCGCGGAGGCGACTACGCCTTCAAGCACACGATTCAGGCGACGCTCTCCTCGCGGACGATGCGGCTGACCGGCTACGTCGTGCTGGCGTTCCTGATCTATCACCTCGCGCACTTCACCTGGGGCGCGGCGCAGACGGCCACCTACAAGGAGAACATCAAGCATTACACCATGCAGGGCGACTACCGCGTCGCGGGCTTCATCGTCGTGAAGGCCGGCACCGAGGTGTTCGACGTGCACACCATGGTGGTGCGCGGTTTCCAGAACCCGGTCGTTTCGCTCTTCTATATTGTGGCGGTGGGTTTGCTGAGTTTCCACCTGCTGCATGGCTTCGACAGCCTTTTCCAAACGCTCGGACTGCGCTCGGCAAAATGGTCTGCGGTCCTGCACAAGGTCGCCCTCGCGTTTTGTGCCGCCTATTTCCTCTTCAATCTGACGATACCGGCTTCGGCGCTGCTGGGAAGACTCCAGCCGCACGTGGCTAACGTCGCCGCCGCCTCCAAATAATTCCCGACATGGCCACGCTCGACTCCAAGATTCCCCCCGGCCCGCTCGCTGACAAGTGGCGCAACCACAAGGCGAACATCAAGCTGGTCAACCCCGCCAACAAACGGAAATACGAAGTCATCGTCGTTGGCGCCGGCCTCGCGGGCGCCTCGGCCGCATCGTCGCTGGGCGACCTCGGCTACAAGGTGAAGAACTTCGTGTTCCACGACAGCCCGCGTCGGGCGCACTCGATTGCCGCCCAAGGCGGCATCAACGCCGCGAAGAATTACCAAAACGACGGCGACAGCGTCTACCGGCTTTTCTACGATACGATCAAGGGCGGCGACTATCGCGCCCGCGAAGCCAACGTCCATCGTCTCGCGGAAGTTTCCGTCAACATCATTGACCAGTGCGTCGCGCAAGGTGTGCCGTTCGCGCGCGAGTACGGTGGGTTGCTCGCCAACCGCTCCTTCGGCGGCGCGCAGGTGAGCCGCACGTTTTACGCGCGCGGCCAGACCGGCCAGCAACTGCTGCTCGGCGCCTACTCGGCGCTCTCCCGCACGATCGGCCAGGGGCTCGTCGAGATGCACACGCAGAAAGAGATGCTCGATCTCGTGATCGTCGGCGGGCAGGCCAAGGGCATCATCGTCCGCGACCTCGTCACCGGCCAGATCGAGCGTCACTCGGCTGACGCGGTCGTGCTCGCGACCGGTGGCTACGGCAACGTCTTCAACCTTTCCACCTACGCGCGGGGCTCGAACGCCACCGCGATCTGGCGCGCCTACAAGCGCGGCGCATGCATGGCGAATCCGTGCTACACGCAGATTCACCCGACGTGCATCCCGGTGAGCGGCGACTACCAGTCGAAGCTCACGCTGATGTCGGAGTCGCTCCGCAACGACGGGCGCATCTGGGTGCCGAAGAATAAGGAGGACGCGAAAAAGGACCCCAACTCCATTTCCGAGGGCGACCGCGATTACTACCTCGAGCGGATGTACCCGAGCTTCGGCAATCTCGCGCCGCGCGACATTGCATCGCGGGCCGCCAAACGCGTGTGCGACGAGGGTCGTGGGGCGGGCGAAAGCGGGCTCGGCGTCTACCTCGATTTCTCCGACGCGATTCGCCGCCTGGGCGAAAACGGCGTGCGCGAGCGCTACGGCAATCTCTTCGACATTTACCACGAGATCACCGCTGAAAGCGGCTACCAGACGCCGATGCGCATCTACCCCGCCGTGCATTACACGATGGGCGGGCTGTGGGTGGACTATAACCTGATGTCCAATGTCCCCGGGCTCTTCGTGCTCGGCGAGGCGAACTTCTCCGACCATGGCGCGAACCGGCTCGGCGCGAGCGCGCTGATGCAAGGGTTGGCCGACGGTTACTTCGTCATTCCCTACACGATCGGAGACTACCTGGCGTCGCAGAAGCCCGGCTCGCGTCCAAGTGCCGACGCCGCGGAATTCAAGGCGGCCGAGGAGAACGTCACCGGCCTCACCCGGCGCCTGCTCGCCACGAAGGGCAAGCAGCCCGTCAGCCATTTTCACAAGCGCCTCGGCAAGGTCATGTGGGACGGCTGCGGCATGGCCCGCACCAAGGCGGGTCTCGAAAAGGCGCTGCAGCAGATCCCGGCGTTGCGCGAAGAGTTCTGGGCCAACGTCCTCGTCCCGGGTTCGGCCGACACCCTCAACCAGTCCCTCGAGCAGGCCGGCCGCGTGGCCGACTTCCTCGAATTGGGCGAACTGCTCTGCCGCGACGCGCTCACCCGCGAGGAAAGCTGCGGCGGCCACTTCCGCGAGGAATTCCAATACCCCGACGGCGAGTGCAAACGCGACGACGAGAAATTCGCGCACGTCGCGGCCTGGGAATATCAGGGCGAGGGCAAGACCCCGCTCCGCAATACCGAGCCGCTCAACTACGAGGCCGTGAAGATGAGCGTCCGCAACTACAAGTAATCCTTCCCACCCGCCATGGTCGCTCAGAACACCACCAAGAATCTCAGCATCACCCTTCGCGTCTGGCGGCAGGCCGGACCCACGCAGCCGGGCAAGTTCGTCGACTACCAGTCGAAGGACCTCAACCCAAACATGTCCTTCCTCGAGATGCTCGACGTCGTGAACGACGAGCTCACGCTGAAGGGCGAGGAGCCCATCGCGTTCGCGCACGACTGCCGCGAGGGCATCTGCGGCACGTGTTCCTGCACGATCAACGGCAAGGCGCATGGCCCGGGCAAGGGTGTCGCCACCTGCCAGGTCTACATGCGCGCGTTTCGGGACGGCGATGTCATCACCGTCGAACCGTTCCGCGCCGCGGCGTTTCCGGTGGTCAAGGACCTCATCACCGACCGCAGTGCGTTCGACAAGATTCAGCAGGCGGGCGGCTTCATCACCGCCCGCGCCGGCTCCGCGCCGGACGCGAACGCGCTCCCGATTCCGAAGCCGGATGCGGATCTCGCGATGGACGCGGCGGCCTGCATCGGCTGCGGCGCGTGCGTCGCCGCCTGCAAGAATGCCAGCGCCATGCTCTTCGTCGCGGCCAAGGTTTCCCACCTCGGACTCCTGCCGCAGGGCCAGGCCGAGCGCGACAAGCGCGTGCTGGCGATGGTCTCGACGATGGACGCGCTCGGGTTCGGCAACTGCACGAATCAGTACGAATGCAGTGCCGCGTGTCCGAAGCTGATCACCCACGATTTCATCGCGCGCCTGAATCGCGACTACCTCGGGGCCAGCGTGCGCAGCGCGTTCAAACCCGAGCCGGCGAGCACCGGTGGCGGAGCCGGCTGACCGGCGTTAAGGCGTTGCCCTCCTTTGGCGCGGCCCGTGTGGTCGCGCCTTTTTTGTAACTTTTTTTAGGGAGGCGTGTTTTCAGGACATCAAAACATTTCTCCCATGAAAACCTCTACCATCCTCGCCTACAGTGCTTCGATCGCCGCGGCCGCCGTCGCGTTTTTCCTCCTCCAAGTCAGCTTCGAGATCTCGGTCTCGATCCTCTTCGCCGCCGGTTTGGTGGGCATCGCGCTGGCCGACTACGCCCGTGTGATCGAGTCCACTGCGCCGGACGGCGCGGTCCTCGCGATCGGGGCCCAGCGGGTCGAGCGCTACCGCCTCGCGGCCTGAACTCGGTTGGCCAAACTCAGGCGGTCTAGGCGCTTTGCGCCGGGCCGCCTGAATATTTTCCGGCAGTCGGAGACTGCGGCCTTCAGAACACCGAAAGCGCCCGCGCGCTTTCCAGCACCACCCAAGCGGCGCCGCCGACGAGGGCGAGCCTGAGCCCGTTGCGCATCAGTTTGCGGCCGCGCAGCACGGCGTCGTGCAGGTCCGTATCCAGGGCCTTGCGATTGCTCTGGGCCATAAAACTCACAAAACGCGGCTGCCGAAACCGTCCGCGCGTGTCGCTCCGCAGTCCGAAACGGACCGCCGGGCGATGGCAGAGGTTGAGCAGGAATCGCAGCACAGCGGTCATCTCGAACTTTGGGGTGGTTTTTTCAAGGCGAATCCCGCTACCGTCCCCGGCTTACACCCGTTTTACGGACCTTTCCCACTTCGCCCATGCACCACTTCCGCTACGCCGGCCCCAATCTCCACTGTGAGTCCGTCGACCTCGCCGAGGTCACCCGCCTCTATGGCACCCCGACCTACGTCTACAGCGCCGCCACGATCGCGGACAACTATACCCGCCTCCAACGCGGGCTGACCGGACTGGATGTCCAGATCTGCTATGCGATGAAGGCGAACTCCAACGTCGCCGTCCTCCGCCATTTTGCCAACCTGGGCGCGGCGTTCGACCTTGTCAGCGGCGGCGAACTGCGCCGCGTGCTCGTGGCGGGCGCGGACGTGAAGCGCAGCGTCTTTGCCGGTGTCGGCAAGACCGAGGCGGAGATCAAACTCGCGCTCGAAAACGAGATCTTTTCGTTCCACGTGGAAAGTGAGCCGGAACTCGCGCGCCTCAACCATGTGGCCGGCAAGCTCGGCGTGAAGGCGCCGATCGCCATCCGGATGAACCCGGACGTCGATGCTCATACGCATGCCAAGATCACGACGCGGAAAAGCGACAACAAGTTTGGCATTCCCCTGAAATTCGCCGCGGCCGCTTACGAGGCGGCGTCGAAATATCCCAATATCGCGCTGAAGGGCGTGCAGATGCACATCGGCTCGCAACTCACCGAGGTCGGCCCGTTCGTCGAGG
>SESH01088673.1_pt1 | contig 10469 bp, 10 predicted proteins | sample 3171561 | NCBI WGS metagenome assembly SESH01 (sample SAMN10866947, study PRJNA518727) | freshwater metagenome | biome: subpolar coniferous forest; feature: holomictic lake; material: water; isolation source: holomictic Lake 442 2011 16.5 m and 2014 13 m | place: Canada: near Kenora, Ontario
CGCGCGCTGCCCCGGCGCGTCCGAACCGTCGAAGTGGGTGGGCACGTGATCCACCTGAAGGAAGTGACGCTCCCAGACGGTACGACTCGGGTGAAGCCGGAGTGGGAGGACGTCCAGCGCGTCGCCCGGCTGCTTGGGACCACGGCGCTCGCGGTGTCCGAGCAGGCCCGCCGCACGTCGGAAACCAGCGCTCTGTGAGCGGTGTAGAAACGCGCTAGATTCATCGCATCGGTCGCCGAAGGCGGCGGCCCCCCCACCCGAGGATTGTGACGATGACACCCCAGCGCATTGCCCTCGCAGCCCTCGCCGCGGCTTCCTTGGCCGCGCCGCTCGCTGCACAGGGCACCTGCGAGATCGAGACGCGCAAGCCGTTTCAGTTGACCAGCGCGATTCTCTATATCGCCAAGCACGACCAGTCCGCCATCCAAGGCGATCGCCTGAAGCTGGTCAAGCAGGCGGTGAAGGTGCTGACGGACAACCCGGACCGCATCCGGAACGAGGTGGGGCGCAACTACCTGCTCGGCCAGCTCTACGTGCGCTGGTTTCAGGACATGAGTCCGCAGATCGCCCTGCGCGCCAAGCGCGGGGATGTGGGGTTCGGGGACAACCCCGACGGTGAGTTCTTCCTGCCAGCCGCGCTCAATGAGGCGATGGGCGTCGTCGAGCGCGACCGTCCCGCCTGCGCCGACAGTACGGCGCGCTACCGGAATGCCGTCTTTGCCTCGGTGCTGAACGCGTCGATCAACTTTTACAATGCCAAGTCCTACGACTCGGCCATCACGTACGCCAACTACGCACTGCAGGTGAATGCGCATGCGCCGCAGGTCGGCGCAGCCAATCAGGTGCTGTCCAACTCCTCGTTCAACCTCGCCGTCCTCACGCGCGACCAGGCGCTGAAGCAGGGCGGGGACGCGCGCAACGCGGGGCTCCGTCGGGCCGCCCAGCTGTTCCAGGGTTATCTGGACCTCGCGCCAAACGGAGAGAACGCGTCAACGGCCCGGGCCGCCTATGCGCGGGCCTTGCAGGACGCGGGGGACACATCCTCGGTGGCCGGCATCTATGCCGACATGATGGCGAACGCCGGCAAGTACACCGCCATCCAGCTGTTCGAGGCCGGTGTGGTACAGGCCAATGGAAAGAAATTTGAGGACGCGGCCAAGCTGTACGCGGCGGGGTTGCAGATGAATCCGTGGCATCGCGATGCACTGTTCAATACTGCCAACGTGTTCATGGCCCTGCATCAGCCCGACCAGATGTCCGGCGTGGTCGAACGGCTGCGTGCGCTCGATCCGATGAACCCGGATGTGCTCAAGCTGGCGGGGGCCGTCTGGCAGGAGCGCGGCAAGCTGACGACCGACGCCTCCGTGAAGAAGATGTGCCAGGATTCGGTAATCGCGTACGTCGATCGGTCGGCGAAACTGCCGGCTCGGGTCACGGTGACCCAGTTCGTTGTCGCTCGAGACAACCAGGTGACACTCGCCGGATCCGTGGAGAACCTGGGGACGGCTCCCGCGAGCTTCACGGTCCAGTTCGAGCTGCTCGACAAGACCGGTGCTCCCCTGGGAGTGGTCGAGGTGAAAGCGGAGCAGGTGGCGGCCAAGGGAGCACACGCGTTTTCCTCGAACATCTCGGTGGCCGGCGTGGTTGCCTGGCGATATTCGATGCGGTGAGCGAGTGGCGGAAGTCATTAGTACCGATTGACTTCCGGCCTCTCGGTTGCTAAGTTGCTTTAGGCGTTCTCACGGGCGCTACATCGGCGGGGAAAGGGGGACCACTCCTCCTTTCCCCGTTCGCTTCCGAGGATCGCATGGTTCGTGTGGCACGGGTACATCCAGACAGCATTGCTGAGGAACTTGGCATCGTCGCCGGGACGGAGTTGATCTCCGTCAACGGCCGGGCGCTCGCCGATTTTCTGGACTGGGAATTCCTGACGGCCGACGATGTGCTGGAGGTGGAGGCCAGGCTTCCCGACGGCGACACGGTCATCTACGAGATCGAGCGCCCCGAGGGGGAGTCGATGGGCGTCGAACTCGAACCCCCGACGGTGCGCCGCTGCGCCAACCGGTGCGAGTTCTGTTTCATCGAAGGGCTCCCCAAGGGCCTCCGCAAGAACCTCTACATCCGGGACGACGATTACCGGCTGTCGTTTGCGTACGGCAACTTCGCGACGCTGTCGAACATGAAAGACAAGGACGAGGCTCGGGTCATCGAGTATCGCCTGTCCCCGCTGTACGTCTCGGTGCACGCCACGCCGTGGGAAGCGCGCAAAGTGCTGCTCAACAACCCCCGCGTGCCCGACATCCTGGCGCAACTGACGCGCCTCGTCGAGGGCGGCATCCAGTTCCACGGCCAGATGGTCGTGGTGCCGGGCCTCAACGATGGGGACGTCCTCGAACAGTCGCTTTCCGACCTGTGGGATTTTGGTGACGCCTGCCTGTCCGTGGCCCTCGTGCCGGTGGGACTGACCCAGTTCTCGCACCTCTACACCGGCAAGTCGATGAACGTGCAGGCGTCGAGCGACCTGGTGGACGTCACGGCGCGCTGGGCCGAGCGTGGGCTGCGCGAACGTGGATTCCCCTGGGTCTATGGCTCGGACGAGCTGTTCCTGTTGTCCGGCCGCGACCTGCCGTCCTTTGAGCACTACGGGGACTTTTCGCAGATCGAGAACGGGGTAGGGTCCATGACGATGCTGCGTCATCGCGTGGCTACGGGGCTCGACCGGTTGCCGCGCCTGGATGGCAAGCGCATCGCCGTCGTCACCGGCACCTCGATGGCTCCGCACATGCCGGCGCTGCTCGAGACCATCGCGGCCACCACCGGCGCGCACTTTGAACTGTTGTCCAGCACCAACTCGCTGTTCGGTCCGACGGTCACCACGGCCGGCCTGCTGGTGGGTGCCGACATCGAACGTACGCTCGCGGGGCGCGAGGGATTCGACTTCGCGCTCATTCCCGCCGAGTGCATCAACGAGGATGGCCTCTTCCTCGATGACGTGCAATTCGAGGTGCTGCGCGAGCGGTTGCCAATGCCCGTCTATCCATCCTACGATTTCATCGACGTGCTCGAGCTGGAAGGTCAGCCGGTGGCCGCCGTCGCCGGAGACCTGTCGTGAACATCCCAGTCGTCGCATTCGTCGGCCGTCCCAATGTGGGCAAGTCGGCGCTGTTCAACCGCATCATCGGCCACAACGAGGCCATCGTCAGCGAGGAGCCGGGCACGACGCGCGACCGCCACTTCGCCATGGCCGAATGGGCCGGCCGCAAGTTCTGGCTGGTCGACACGGGCGGCCTCACCGAGGACTCGAACCTTCCCATGGACATCGAGATCCGCCGGCAGGTGGGCCAGGCGATCGAGGAAGCAGACCTCCTGCTCTTCGTGCTCGATGCCAAGGTGGGCGTGCATCCCAGCGACGCGCGCATCGCCGACCTGTTGCGCACCTCGGGCAAGCCGTGGCTGGTGGTCGCCAACAAGGTGGACGATCCGAACGAGACGGACTACTACGAGTTCTACCGACTGGGCGCGGGCGAGCCGCAGCCGGTGTCGGCCACCAACGGCAAGAACTCGGGCGACTTGCTGGACGCCATCGTCAAGAAGATTCCCGAGTTCACGGACGATGAGGAGTCGACGGCCCTGCGGGTGGCGGTCATCGGCCGCCCCAACGTGGGCAAGTCGAGCTTCGTCAACCGCCTCCTCGGCGAGGAACGTTTGGTGGTCTCAGAGGTGGCCGGCACGACGCGCGACGCCATCGACACGCCGTTCACGTACCACGGGCGCGACATCATCTTCGTGGACACCGCCGGCTTGCGCCGTCAGGCGCGGGTGGATGACGGCATCGAGTTCTATTCCTCGCTGCGCTCGCGCCGCGCGATCGACCGCGCCGACATCTGCATTCTGCTCATCGATGCTGTGGAAGGGCTCCACAACCAGGACCTGAAGATCGCGAACCTGGCGTGGGAGACTGGACGCGCCGTCATCATGATCGTGAACAAGTGGGACTTGAAGGAAAAGGACGACAAGACCGCCGCCAAGTTCCAGAAGGAATGCATCGAAAAGGCGCCGTTCCTTGGCTTCATTCCGTTCATCTTCACGTCGGCGCTCACGGGCCAGCGCGTGACCAAGGTGCTCGACCTCATCCTCCACGTGGATGAAGAGCGTCACAAGCGCATCTCCACGTCGCAGGTGAATGACGCGCTCCAGGAGTTGCTGGCGCGCCGGCAGCCGCCGCAGGCCGCGGGCATCGAGATCAAGCTGAACTACGCCACGCAGGTGGAGACGGCCCCGCCGACCATCGCGATCTTCGGCAACAACCCGGACATCCTGCAGGAGCATTATGTGCGCTACCTGCACAACGGGTTCCGTGAGTTCTGGGGGTTCACCGGCAATCCGCTGCGCATCGTCCTGCGCCGCAAGAGCGGGACGTCCAAGGAATGAACGCGGCCGCCGCGCTCGCGCTTGCCTACGCGTCGGGTTCGATTCCGGCGGCGTACGTGGCGGGGCGTGTGGTCAAGGGTATCGACCTGCGCACGGTGGGCTCGGGTAATCTCGGGGCTACCAATGTGTATCGCACGCTCGGGGCCAAGGTGGCTGCGGTGGTCTTTCTGTTCGACATGCTGAAGGGCGCGCTTCCTGCGGCCTTGCTGCCCGCTGCGATATTGCCCGCTGCGGATCTGCACTCTGATCGCGCGCTGTGGTGGGCGCTGGCCTTTGGCGTGGCGGCCATTGCGGGTCACGCGAAGCCGGTCTTTCTCCTGTGGAAGGGCGGGGGCAAGGGCGTAGCGACGGCGGCGGGAATCTTTGCTGCACTTGCGCCAGTTCAACTCGCGCTCGCACTCGGGGTATTCGTGCTGGTGCTCTGGCGCACGGGGTACGTGTCGGCGGCCTCGCTGACCGCGGCGGTCGTCCTTCCCGTCGCCCTGGTGGCGATGCGCGGCCCGTTGTCCCCGGTCACGATCGTCGCCACGCTGGTCGGACTGTTCGTCTTCTGGACCCATCGCGCCAACATCACGCGGCTGCGGCAGGGGACGGAGCATCGTTTTGGACGTTCCGGATCGACGGAGGCCAGATGAAGTGTGCAGTGCTGGGCGCCGGCGCGTGGGGGACCGCGCTAGCCAGCCTGTTGGCAGACAACGGGCATCAGACGACGATCTGGTGCCTGGAGCCCGACGTGGCCGAGGCCATTACGCACTCGGGAGCGAATCCCCGCTTCCTGCCCGGCATCGAACTCAACAGCGCGCTGACGGGGACGACCGACAAGGCCGAAGCACTCGACGGCGCCGAGGCGGTGGTCTTTGCCGCGCCGTCGCACGTACTGCGCGATGTGGCGTCGCACGCGCGCGCCTGGGTGGCGCCCGGCGCCACCGCGATCGTGGCGACCAAGGGGATTGAGCGCGGGAGTTTCGCGCTCATGACCGACGTGGTGGAGCAGGAACTGCGCGGGCACGCGGTGGTCGCTCTCTCGGGGCCCAGCTTTGCCGTCGAGGTCGCACAGCGCCACCCGACGGCCCTTGTCGCCGCCTCGACCAGCGTCGAAGCCGCGGCCCTCACGCAGTCCTTGTTCAGTGCGCCGCATTTCCGGGTGTATTCGCACGACGATGTGATCGGCGTGGAACTCGGAGGCGCACTGAAAAACGTGATGGCTGTGGCGACGGGGATCAGCGACGGACTGGGCCTCGGCTTCAATGCGCGCGCGGCGCTCATCACGCGCGGACTGGCCGAGATGATGCGGCTTGGCGCCGGCATGGGCGCGCACCCGCAGACCTTTGCCGGGCTGACGGGGATCGGCGATCTGGTGCTCACGTGCACGGGCGCACTGAGCCGCAATCGCCAGGTGGGGCTGGAGATCGGCAAGGGCGCCACGCTTGCCGAGGTGTTGGCCGGGCGCGAGACGGTGGCCGAAGGAATCGTCACGACGGAGAGCGCCATGGCGCTGGCCGAACGTCAGGGGGTCGACATGCCCATCGTGAGCGCGGTGCATCGCGTGCTGTTCGAGCGGCAGCCGGCGCGTTGGGCGCTGGTGGAACTGATGTCGCGCGAGCTGCGCGGGGAGCGTGATTGATGGCTGGCGCCCGCCCCGAACCCGTGAAGGAGTTCTTTTCCATTGGCGACGTGTGCGAGCTCACCGAGCTGAAGCCGCACGTCCTGCGCTACTGGGAAAGCCAGTTCAAGGGGCTCAGCCCCGTGAAGAACCGATCCGGCAACCGCGTCTACTCGCGGCGCGAAGTCGAGATGGTGATGCTCGTCAAGCATTTGCTCTACACCGAGAAGTACACCATCGACGGCGCCCGCCAGAAGATCGACGAGCATCGGCGCGCCGGTGGCGTTCGCCCCGCAGCCCGCACCGGGCTCGACGTCCAGACCATCGTTGCGCTGGAGGCGCAGTTGATCGAACTGCTCGCTTTCCTGCGTGACCCCATGAGCCGCTGATGCTACTGTTGCTGAGCAACGATGATGGAATCCTCGCCCGAGGTCTCGCCGCGCTCGAACGCGCGGCGTCGCCCATGGGCGAGGTCTACGTGGTGGCCCCCGACCGCGAGCAGAGTGCGACCAGCCACTCGCTGACTATGCATCACCCGCTGCGCCCGGTGCAGATCTCCGAGCGGCGGTGGCAGGTGGATGGCACGCCCACCGACTGCGTGATGCTCGCCCTGGAGGCCTTGTTGCCGGCGCGTCCCGATTTCGTCTTGAGCGGCGTGAACCACGGCCCGAACATGGGCGAAGATGTGCTGTACTCGGGCACGGTCGCCGCGGCCATGGAAGGGCTCGCGCTCGGCGTGCCGGCCATCGCCTTCTCGTTCGCGGGCAGCGTGCTGCGCGCCGACGCCCTGCTCGACGAGCACGTGGGCACGATCGAGCGCATCCTGCGCCACCTGATGTCGTTGCCGATATTTCCTGCGTCGACCTTGCTCAACGTCAACATCCCGCCGATTGCCGCTGACGCCGTGAAGGGCGTACGGCTGACCCGGCTGGGCCGCCGGGTCTATTCAGAATCGCTGACGAAGATGAAAGACCCGTGGGGGCGTCCCATCTACTGGATCGGCGGCGGGTCGGTCTCCTGGCAGGGGTCGACGGCGGATTCCGACTTTCAGGCCATCGCCGACGGCTATGTATCGGTCACGCCACTCCATCTGGACCTGACGAACACCGATATCCTGAACACCGCGGAGCAGTGGTGGCGTCCCCTGTAACGCCGCAGTTCACCGCGGCGCGACGGCGCCTCATCGAGGAACTGCGCGGCAAGGGGATCAGCGACCTCGCCGTGCTGCGCGCGCTCGACCTGACGCCCCGGCATCAGTTCGTGCCGTCGGGCGTGCGGCATCGCGCCTACGAGGACACGTCGCTTCCCATCGGCAACGGGCAGACGATCAGTCAGCCGTGGGTGCACGCCATCTACCTGCAGACGCTCGCCCTCAAGGGTGACGAGAAGGTGCTGGAAATCGGTACCGGATCCGGGTACCAGACGGTGCTGCTGGCGCACCTGTGCCGGTTCGTGTACTCCGTGGAACGCATTCGCCCGCTGCTCGAGACGGCCCGCGACGCGATGACCGCGTGCGGTGTGCGCAACGTGTCGCTGCTCTGCGGGGACGGGACGCGCGGTTGGCCCGAGAACGGCCCGTACGACGCCATTCTCGTGAGCGCGGGATCGCCCGAGGTACCGCAGCCACTGCGCGATCAGCTGGCGGAGGGCGGACGATTGATCGTCCCCGTGGGCGGGCGCGAAGACCAGCGATTGCTGGAAATCACGCGCCAGGCGGACGCATTCAGCCAGCGCGAGCTGTCCGCCGTGCGCTTTGTGCCGCTGGTTGGCGAACACGGATGGGAGTCGGCGTGAACCACCTGCCACGCTTCGGTATGCCCGAGGGCACCCCATGATCACCACGCCACCGCCGGCCGGACGCGAGGCGCTTGCACGCGCCGTGCGGGACACCATCCGCGACGTTCCGGATTTTCCCAAGCCGGGCATCGTGTTCAAGGACATCACCCCGTTGCTGTCCGATGCCGCGCTGTTTGCGCGCGTGACGAACAGCATGGCCGAAGTGGCCGGTCCCATGGGCATCACGCACGTGGTCGCCATCGAGAGCCGCGGCTTTTTGTTCGGCGCGCCGGTCGCGCAGCGGCTCGGCGTGGCGCTAGTCCCCGTGCGGAAACCGGGCAAGCTGCCGCATCGCAGCGTGCGCGAAGACTACGCGCTTGAGTACGGCAGCGACGCGCTGGAGATGCATGAGGACGCACTGCGGGCCGGCGCGCGGGTTCTCGTCGTGGATGATGTGCTGGCGACCGGTGGCACCGCGGTCGCCACGCGCCGTCTGGTGGAAAAGGTCGGCGGCATCGTGGTAGCGTACGCGTTCCTCATCGACCTCACCTTCCTGCACGGACCGCAGGTGCTGATGGGGAGTTCGGTGGACGCGATCGTGGAGTACTAGGGAGCGAGAAGACAAGAGCGCACGAGCGCTCGTGCGCTCTCCGTCTTCTACTTCCTCGGCAGCATCTCCGGCAGGTCCGCAATGATGTACGCCATCACGGCAAACGCGGCCACGCACTTCTGCATGTCGACCGGGCTCAGCTTGTCGGGCGTGTCCGCCGGCGTGTGATGGAACCAGAAGTACTTGCTGCCGTCGACGTCCAGGCTCATCGACGGGACGCCGGTGGCGACGATGGGTCCGATGTCCGCGCCGCCGCCACTCGCGCCGATCTTCCCGGCGCCAATGCGTTCGAGCAACGCGCCCACCTGCTTGATGATCACGCGGGCGGAGTCGCTGCCGGAGAAGCCGAAGCCCAACGGAGTGAAGACGCCGGCGTCCGACTCGATGGCCAGCGAGTGCGGCTCGTTCTGGTGGGCGTCGCGGTAGGCCAGCCCGCCGCGCGTGCCGTTCTCTTCATTCACCCAGCCCACGACACGAATGGTGCGGCGGGGGGTGAGTCCGAGCCGCTTCAGCAGGTTCACCGCTTCCCAGGCCACCACGATGCCGCCCGCGTCGTCCATGGCGCCGGTGCCGACGTCCCATGAGTCGCTGTGGCCGCCGATGGCGACGATCTCCAGCGGCTTCTCGCGCCCGCGCAGTTCGCCCATCGCATTGCGTGACGGAGAATCGGGGAGGGTCTGGGCCTCCATGCGCAGCGTGACGACGACCTTTTGGCCGCGGTCCTGCATACGGTGCATCATCATCGCGTCTTCCATGGCGATGGCCGCCGCCGGAATGCGCGTGACGGTGGAGTCATAGGCCATCCCGCCGGTATGCGGGGTGCGCATGCCGTAGGGTCCCACCGCGCGGATGAGCGATGCCAACGCCCCCACGCGAGCCGCGGCGACGGCGCCGGCCCCGCGATAACGGACGGTGGATCCGTAATCGGTGAACGCCACGTCGAACAGCACAATCTTCCCCTTGGCGTCGGCGGCGCGCTTGGTCAGCTCCTCGAAGCTGCTCACCACCAGCACCTCCGCCGTGATGCCTTTGGCCGGCGTGCCAATGGATCCGCCCAGACCGAGCATCGGCACATCGGCCTCGCGGGGAAGCGTCATGGTGACCGATTCGTGTCCGCGCACCCAGTGCGGGACCATGGCCGGCTCACCGCGCACGTTGGCCAGCCCGTCTTTCTTCATTTCGGCGAGCAGCCAGTCGATGCCACGTTCCAGGTTGGCGCTGCCCGCCAGACGTGGGCCACTGTAGTCCACGAATGCCGCCAGTCGGTTCCAGGCGACGGTCGAGTCAGCCATGGCGGCATCAATGATGCGATTGGCCGCGTCGCGGTAGCGATCGGCGACGGGTTGCTGGGCGCCAAGGGGCGCGGCGAACAGCACGAGGGGCAGGAGTCGAAGGCGCATCGGGGTGGGTGAGGGGAAGAGGGAACGATACCGCGTGTGACGGGGGTCGGCCATTTGCGCTAACTTTTCGCGTCGGGCCGGCCACGACTTCACGCCTCTGGAGTACGCACCAATGCGCGCATCGTTCACGTCCGTTCCCAGGGTGATCGCTCTCGCCGGGCTGGGCGTCGCGATGGGAATCGCATCGACGCTTGCGGCGTCGAGTACTGCCGCTGCGCAGACCGCAGTGGCCGGTGTCGTGCCGGCCTCGGCGCCAGCGCGCACCATCCTGGCCATCGGGGCGCACGCCGGCGACATGGAACTCACCGCCGGCGCGGTGTTGCTGGCGGCCCATCAGCGTGGCGATCGCGTGGTCTTCCTGCACCTGACGCTCGGGGAGGGCGGCAACCCCAAGTTGACGCCCGCTGCGTACGGCGAGCAGAAGCGCCGGGAGGCGCTGGCGGTGGCGGCCGACCTTGGCGCCGAGGTGCTCTTTGCCCCGTACAAGGACGGCGAGCTACCCAACGACGAGGCAAGTCGCCGCTACGTCGCGGATGTCATTCGACAGGTGAAGCCGACGCACATCATCACCCATTGGAAGGAGAGCTTCCACAAGGATCATGCGAACACCAGCGCCGTGGTGCAGGATGCGGTGTTGCTGGCATCGCTC
>SESH01053663.1_pt1 | contig 10462 bp, 12 predicted proteins | sample 3171561 | NCBI WGS metagenome assembly SESH01 (sample SAMN10866947, study PRJNA518727) | freshwater metagenome | biome: subpolar coniferous forest; feature: holomictic lake; material: water; isolation source: holomictic Lake 442 2011 16.5 m and 2014 13 m | place: Canada: near Kenora, Ontario
TACGCTCAATGGGGCGGACTGCAACAGGTGTTCGAGGTTTGCGCTTAACTGAAGGCGAAAAAGTGATTTCGTTAATCGTCGCTTCTGAAGGTGCGGTTTTAACGGTTTCAGAAAATGGTTATGGCAAACGCACCGAAGTAGAAAAATTCCGTCATCAAGGTCGTGGCGGTAGCGGCACGATTGCGATGCAAACTTCGGAACGTAACGGCAATGTTGTTGGCGCGTTATTGGTGAGCGATACTGACGAATTGATGATTATCACTGACGGCGGCACATTGGTTAGAACCCGCGTTGCTGAAATTTCAGTCGTTGGACGAAATGCACAAGGCGTGCGCGTGATTCGTTTGGATGTCGGCGAAAAAGTCGTGGGTGTGGATAGAATTGCTGGCTTAGAAACTGAAGAACTTGAAGAAGATGAAGCCGTCGAAACGACTGATGAAATTATTGAAACTGAAATTGACAGCGTAATCGAAGAGTAAAAACGATGGAAAATTTCACTCCTTATTCAGCATTTTTAGGCGGTAGTTTGATTGGCTTATCCGCCGCTTTGTTGATGTTTTTTAATGGTCGCGTTGCAGGTATTTCAGGAATGATTGCTAGAGCGTTTGATTTCAAAAATAGCGAAAATCACTGGCGATTATTTTTTTTAGGTGGCTTGATTTTAGCCGCTGTGATTTTCAATTTATTCGTGCCACACGCGCCAGCCACTTATTCGCGATCAACGTTATTGTTAATAATTTCGGGTATTTTGGTGGGTTACGGTACACGTTTGGGCAATGGTTGCACGAGTGGTCACGCGGTTTGTGGTATGGCGCGATTTTCAATTCGTTCAGTCGCCGCGACGATAACATTTATGGCGATTGCGATTTTAACCGTGTTTATCACGCGCCATTTACTGGGGGGGGCGCAATGACAAAAAATAAAGCTGCGCTACTTTGTGGCATTTTATTTGGTTTAGGATTAGCAATTTCGCAAATGAATAATCCCGATAAAGTGTTAGCATTTTTAGATGTAACGGGGAATTGGGACGCGAGTTTGGCGTTTGTGATGGGCGGCGCGTTGATTACATTAGCGACGTTGCAACATTTCATTTTGAAACGTCACCAGCCAATTTGCGACACGGAATTTCATCTGCCTAAAACCAAGAATCCGATAGATAAACGGTTAATTTTAGGTGCGATTCTTTTTGGCATTGGCTGGGGATTAGTTGGTTTTTGTCCTGGTGCTGTTCTTGCCGCATTTGGCGATGGCAAAATTGAACCATTTCTATTTACGTTAGCTTTAGGCGCGGGTATGATGCTGTTCAACAAATTTCACGAAACAAAATAACCATTTATAACGGCTGAGGGCGTGCCACAATGCAAAAATACTTTCTTCACATTTTCGTTATTCTTGCGATGAGTTTTGCAAGTTTTTTCATTTTTGAACGTTTAAATGCCGAGCCGCCAATTGATAATTCATTAGCCTATTCGGATTTTATTGAACGCGTCAAAAGTAAACAAGTCGATAAAGTTGAAATCATGGGGCAAGCGATTAAATTACGCACCTCCGATGGTGAAACTTACGAAACATTTAACCCTGGTGATGGGCATTTGATTGATGATTTGCTTGCAGCTGATGTTCAAATCCGAACTAAAGTCCCACAAAAACAATCGATGTTAATGCAGATTTTCATCGCTTGGTTTCCGATGTTATTGATGATTACAGTGTGGGTTATTTATATGCGTCGCAATCAAGGTTATGGCGGTAATGGTTTTGGTAAAAGCAAAGCTCGAATGCTTGAAGAAGATAAATTAACAGTCAAATTTGCTGATGTAGCTGGTTGTGAAGAAGCAAAAGAAGACGTTGAAGAATTAGTCGATTTCTTGAAAGCTCCGCAAAAATTCCAACAACTTGGCGGACAAATTCCACGCGGTATTTTAATGGTAGGTCCTCCTGGAACAGGTAAAACCTTAATTGCGAAAGCGATTGCGGGTGAAGCTGGCGTTAAGTTTTTCAGTATTTCAGGTTCGGATTTTGTCGAAATGTACGTTGGTGTTGGCGCGTCACGAGTTCGCGATATGTTTGCCCAAGCGAAAGAGCATTCGCCTTGTATTATTTTTATCGATGAAATTGATGCGGTTGGTCGTCAACGTGGCGGCGCGGGAATGGGTGGCGGCAACGATGAACGCGAACAAACGTTAAATCAACTTTTAGTCGAAATGGATGGTTTCAACGGTAACGAAGGTGTCATTGTTATTGCGGCGACAAATCGTGCAGACGTACTAGACAAAGCTCTTTTACGCCCTGGACGTTTTGATAGACAAGTCAATGTTGGTTTGCCGGATGTTCGCGGACGTGAACAAATTTTAAATGTTCATATCAAGAAAGTTCCCGCTGCTGAAGATGTCAAATTATACGATTTAGCGCGTGGCACACCAGGTTTTTCAGGTGCTGATTTGGCAAACATTGTAAATGAAGCCGCATTACTCGCAGCTCGTTCTGATAAAAAAGAAGTCAGCATGAGTGACCTCGAAAAAGCCAAAGACAAAATCTTAATGGGTGCAGAAAAACGTACCATGGTAATGACGGAAGAAGATAAATTGCTAACGGCTTATCATGAAGCAGGACATTGTATTGTTGGACAATTATCGCCAGAACACGATGCGGTTTATAAAGTTAGTATCATGCCGCGTGGACGAGCATTGGGGATTACAATGTTTTTACCTGAGCAAGACCAATACAGTGCAAGCAAACGCAAATTAGAAAGCCAAATTGCTAGTTTATTTGGTGGGCGAATTGCAGAACTCATGATTTACGGCGGTGATCGTGTTACGACTGGCGCATCAAATGACATTGAACGTGCAACGGAATTGGCGCGAAACATGGTGACACGCTGGGGCTTTTCAGAAAAATTAGGCACGATGGTTTATGGTGAAGAAAGTGGACAACCTTTCATGGGGTACGCGGCTAAAGGTAGTAAAGTTTCTGAATTAGTTTCACAACAAATTGATGAAGAGATTCGCGCTGTTATTGATGCCAATTACCAACGTTCTGAAAAACTTTTGCAAGATAACATCAGCATTTTGCATAACATGGCAAAAGCGTTAATGAAATGGGAAACGATTGATAAAACCCAAATTGATGCGTTGATGGCAGGAAAAGAACCATTGCCACATCCTGAATTTCCATCATCTGAAATTGTTTTAGAAAAAGCGGAATAGTAATGAAAATGACGCTTTATCATAATCCACAATGCAGTAAATCGCGGCAAACGTTAGCGTTATTACAAGAAAAAGGCGTTGCAGTTTCGATTATCGACTACCTGAAAACGCCTTTAACAGTCGCGGAGTTAGAGATTATCGCGCAAAAATTAGATTTAGAACCGCGTCAATTTATGCGTCAAGGTGAACCAGAATATGAAAACTTTGCTACTGAAAATTTAACGCGCCAAGCCTTATTAGAAGCTATTGTGAAATATCCGCAACTGTTAGAACGTCCAATTGCGGTCACTGAAACGAAGGCGGTAATTGGTCGTCCACCTGAAAATGTATTGGCGTTCTTGATGTGAAAAAACAGTATTTTTATTGGTTAGCGATAACTGCATTTTTGGGTTTATTTGGCTTGTTGATGCTTTGGCAAACCACTTTGTCACCATCAGTAAAATTTCCTATCGCGTTACTTTTATTATTCAATATCACGCCTTTATTGATTCCAATGCGTGGTTTTTTGAATGGCGATAAAAAAAGTTGTTCGTGGATGGCTTATATCAGTTTGTTTTATCTAATACATGGTGCAGTCGAATGTTACGCCAATGCTGATGAGCGTTGGCTTGCTGGTTTAGAAGTATTTTTAAGTCTGCAACTCTTTTTTGGCGTAGCATTTTACGTTCGTGCTTTTAATCATCATGCCTGAACAATATCCACTTCACTTTGAGTTTCGCGCTAATCAAACATTTGATGATTTTTTTGCTGGTGGAAATCAGCCGATAGTTGATGAACTAAAACAATGTGTTAGCGGTCACAATACACAACAAATTTTTTTATGGGGAAAGTCAAAACAGGGAAAAAGTCATTTACTCCAAGCATGTTGCCATTATGCCCAACATCATAAACACTCGTCATTCTATTTCGATTTAGCTAGGTATAGTGGTCATAAACCCTCGATTTTATTGGGGTTAGACGATTACGATGTAGTGTGTATCGATAATATCGATTCCATTTTAGGGCGAGAAAAATGGGAGCAAGCCCTGTCATATTTTATGCAAAGGCATTATGAACGCGGACATCGTTTAATTATTTCTGCAACAAATTTGCCTAGCCATACGATTATTAAAACATCGGATTTAAAAACACGTTTGAGTTGGGGGGCAATTATTCAACTAAAAACATTAGTTAATACCAGCAGCGTTGATGCGTTGATTTTTAAAGCAGCAGCAATGGGACTTGAAATTTCGCCGCAGGTTGGACGATTTTTAATTATTCAGCATCAAGCGGAATTAGATAGTTTGTGGGGATTATTGGAAAAGTTAGATAGGGCATCATTAGCAGCAAAACGAAAATTAACCGTTCCATTTCTTAAGCATTTGTTCAACACTGAACTTCAAAAAACAAAAAACCACGACGGATAAAATCCTCTCGTGGTTTTTTTGAATGCAAAATTTACGCTTCTAAAACAGCTAAACGATCAGCAAGCAATGTTTCCAAAACAACAAGAGCTTTTGCAAAACCATCAATACCTTCTGCTAATTTATCAGTCGCCATGCGATCTTTAGCGTGCATTGCGTCAAATGTCGCTTTATCAACATTGATTTTTTCGGCTGTTGAAGCGTTTGCAGCTTCAACATTCAATTTACGCGGCAATTCGCCTTGCGTATTTTGCAATTCGTCTAATAAAGACGGTGCAATCGTCAATAAATCACTACCTGCTAATTCAGTAATTTCACCAACATTACGGAAACTTGCGCCCATAACTTCAGTGTTGTAACCGAATTTTTTGTAATAGTTGTAGATTTCAGTCACAGATAAAACACCTGGATCTTCCGCTGGCGCGTAAGAATCTTTGCCAGTGTCTTTTTTGTACCAATCCAAAATACGACCAACAAATGGTGAAATCAATGTGATGCCGTTTTCAGCACACGCAATCGCTTGATGCAAACCGAAAATTAAAGTCAAGTTACAGTGAATTCCTTCTTTTTCCAATGTTGCAGCGGCTTGAATACCTTCCCAAGTTGCAGCTACTTTGATTAAAACACGTTTACGATCAATGCCAGCCGCTTCGTATTGAGCAATTAAATCACGACCTTTAGCAATCGTTGCTTCAGTGTCGAAAGATAAGCGCGCATCAACTTCAGTTGAAACACGACCTGGAATGATTTTTAAAATTTGCAAACCGAAAGAAACCGCTAAACGATCAAATGCCAACGTTACAACTTGCGCTGCGTCTGCCGCTGCACCTAATGTTTCACGAGCCGCTTTCAACGTATCGTCAACGATACTTTGATATTGCGGCATTTGTGCAGCAGCTGTGATTAACGACGGATTTGTCGTTGCATCACGCGGTGTGAATTTTTCAATTGCTTGAATATCGCCCGTATCGGCAACAACAACTGTGTACTGTTTTAACTGTTCGAGCAAAGATTGACCCATTAGAAACACCTATTTTTAAAGTTTAAAAAATGTTTAACCACGTTGTGATTTCAGATATTTTTCAACACCTGTTAAAGCGACATCACTGACAATAGTTTCAACCACTACTGCAACTTCTTCTTTGGTTTGAAGCGCAGCATTCAAAGCTTGTTTTGCTAAATACTTACTTACGCTGCTGGTTGTGCTTTCAGGCAAACTTTGTAAATAGCTTTCAACGCGTGTCGCTTTTGGTTTTGCAGGTGCATTGCGTTCAGCAATCGACTTTTGCAATACATACTTTGCAACTCGACTTACAGGTGCATTGTCTTGTGTTGCTAAATACTTCTCAACGCCCGTTTTTTTTACAACAATTGGCGCACTGCCTTCGTTATTTTTCAAGTATTTATCAACACCTGATAACATCACAACTGGCTTATTTCTTTCTGCAATGGCTTGGCGTGCTAAATACTTGGCTACACCACTTGGTTGATTTTGCTCTTGTGATTTTAGATATTTTTCAACACTGCTTAAGCTAGTTGCTGGCTGACCTTCTAAATAGCGACTAACACCTGTCAGACCGTCTGAAGAAGAAACAATAGCGTTTCGTGTAGTTGCGGTGTCGTATTCTTCTGCTGAATGCCTACCGAATAGACTGGAAAAAAAGCCCATAACTACCCCCGATCTGTGTCATTTTGAGCCGTTTTTTGTGCAATGTTTTGTTTCGCAATATAACGTGCAACATTGGTTGGTTTTCCCGCGCGTTCAAGGTATTTTGTTACACCAGAAACTTTAGGGACGCGAGCGTTTAAATAACGAGTAACGCCTGTTTCGCGATTTGCATAAACGCTATCATCAGTAGAATTACTACCACCAAAAATACCTGCAAATTTAGGGCATCTTGATGCTGCAAACCCTGCTACAGCTAATGCACCTAACAATAAAAATAAGTTGTTATCACCTTCTTTTGCTGCTTTTTTTTCAGCAGCTTGCTCCATAATTACAGAACCTGCGCTGGTTGTATATTCAGGTGCAGAAGTTGGCGAAATAGAAGGAGCAGATTTGCTTGGTTTATAGTTTTCATCGCTAAATAGAACTTTCGGTTGGAAGTTCGTTGCAGGATATTTTGAATCATCCGCACTTACTGCTGCTGGAGTAGAAGTTGTTGTCGCAGATGCAATTACTTTCACTGCTGGAGCTGAAGATTTGATAGATTCGTCTTGATAAAGCACTTTTGGCTCAAAATCAGCTGCTGGGTATTGACCCGCAAACGCAGCAAGTGGGCTTGCTACTAACAATGCAACGATAGCACCTTGGAGTAAATTATTTTTTTTCACATTGACACCTATTTTTGTAGTTATATAAGTCAAAAAACCTCACACGTTTTAAGCGTGCGAGGATTCGTGCTAAAAATTAAAGCACCGCTTTAACGTGTTTGACCACGTTTTCAGGCGTGAAACCGAAATGTTCAAATAAAACGCCACCTGGTGCAGATTCGCCGAAGGTATCGATACCGACTACGCCACCTTCTAAACCAACATATTTACGCCAAAAATCTGTTACGCCTGCTTCGATAGCAACACGTTTAACACCTGGAATCAAAATGCTGTCTTTATAGGCTTGGTCTTGACGATCGAAAACGTTTGTTGATGGCATAGAAACCACGCGAGCATTGATACCTTCCGCAGCTAAAGCCGCTTGAGATTTCATTGCCAATGTCACTTCTGAACCTGTTGCAATTAAAATGATATTCACTGCGCCCGCTGCTTCTGAAACAACATAAGCACCTTTACGCATAGCGGCAATTTGTGCGTCATCGTGTGCAATCGCAGGAATTGCTTGACGGCTCAATACCAAACTGGTTGGACCATTTTTACGTTCAACCGCTGCAACCCAAGAAACCGCTGTTTCTGTTGCGTCAGCAGGTCGCCATACATCCATATTTGGAATGTATCGCATTGCTGAAGTATTTTCGATTGGTTGATGTGTTGGACCATCTTCGCCTTGACCGATTGAATCGTGTGTCAAAACGGCGATAGTTTGAATTTTCATCAACGCTGCCATACGCAACGCGCTTTTCGCGTAGTCCGAGAACATATGGAATGTGCCGCCGAATGGTAACAAACCACCGTGCAAAGCCATGCCGTTCATGATTGCGTACATACCAAATTCGCGTACACCGTAAGAGATGTAGTTGCCTGGCTCTTTGCCGCTAACGTGTTTGAAACTTGCACAGCTTGTTAAGTTTGAACCTGTCAAATCCGCAGAACCACCTAAGAATTCTGGTAAAACTTCTGCTAACGCAGCAATCGCTTTTTGCGACGCTTGACGTGATGCTAAATTTTCGCCTTTTTCGTTAGTTGCTTTAATGAAAGCATCAGTCACTGATTTCCAGTTTGCTGGTAATTCACCTGCTGTACGACGTTTGAATTCAGCCGCTTCTGCTGGAAAAGCTGCCGCGTAAGCTGCAAATTTTTCGTCCCATGCTTTTTCAGTTGTCGCGCCTTTTGCTTTTGCATCCCAACCCGCATAAACGTTTTCAGGAATAACAAATGGTTCGTGTGTCCAGCCTAATTCTTTACGAGTTAGGGCAACTTCTTCCAAACCTAATGCTGCACCGTGACAATCGTGACTGCCGCTTTTGTTTGGTGAACCAAAACCAATAATGGTTTTGCAGCAAATCATTGACGGTTTATCAGTTACCGCTTTTGCGGCTGTAATTGCAGCGTTAATTTCGTCTGAATTGTGACCATCAACTGATTGAACGTGCCAGCCGTAAGCTTCAAAACGTTTTACAGTGTCGTCGGTGTACCAGCCATCAATGTGACCGTCGATTGAAATGTTGTTGTCGTCCCAGAACGCAACTAATTTTCCTAAGCCCCAAGTACCAGCAAGCGCACACGCTTCGTGTGAAACGCCTTCCATCAAACAGCCGTCACCCAAGAAAACGTAGGTGTGATGATCAACAATTTCGTGACCTGGTTTGTTAAATTGATCAGCTAATAATTTTTCAGCCATCGCAAAACCAACACCGTTGGTGATGCCTTGTCCGAGTGGACCTGTTGTTGTTTCAACACCTGGTGCATAACCATATTCTGGATGACCCGCACATTTAGAATGTAATTGACGGAATGATGCCAATTCTTTCATCGGCAAATCGTAACCTGTCAAATGCAATAACGAATAAATCAACATTGAGCCATGACCATTCGACAACACAAAACGGTCGCGATCTGCAAAATTTGGATTCGTTGGATTATGTTTTAAATGGTCATTCCACAACACTTCGGCAATGTCCGCCATACCCATTGGCGCACCTGGGTGTCCTGAATTTGCTTTTTGTACGGCATCCATGCTCAAAGCGCGAATAGCGTTTGCTAATTCTCTACGCGAAGTCATCTTCTCTCCTTTTGTGGTATCTGTTAAAAAAATTGCACTACTAAACTTCTTCAATAGTGCAACCTGTATATTCTGACCTGAAAAACGAATAAATAATTACTCGTTTTTAACTCACTTTTTTTTATTCTAAATTTGCGTGTCTTTCGCGCATAATTTCTTCAGGAATACCTTTCTCATGAATAATATGAGAAATTGTTGATTCCAAAAAGAGCAATGTTGATAACTCAAAAACCGTTCCCATCGGCATTCCAACCACTTTTCCGTATAAGTCATCACGACCAATTTGGAAAACACCGTCCGCCATATCACCAATTGTTGAACTCGCTTTTGACGAAATCAACATGATTTTTGCGCCCATTTTTTTCGCGCTTTTGGTGAAAGCAATCAATTGCTCAGTTTCACCTGACCCCGAAATAATGATTAACAAGTCGCCTTGTTTAATGCTTGGAGTAACGATTTCGCCAACAACATTGACGTTGTAACCACCATGCACCAACCGCATCGCAAAGAAATTGCCGACCAGTTTTGAACGACCTGCACCTGCAATAAAAATGCGTGATGCGTCGTCGAGCATAGCGGTGAGTTTTTCATCATAAGATTCCTCTGTAGCTTCGAGAATTCCTGTGATTTTATCTAAGATAAGCTGTTGGTGCATAAGAGTTCCTTAATTAAACTGCGTCAACTAATTCACGAATTTCACGAGCTGATTCAGCTGGTGAAGCTGCGCCATAAATTGCTGCGCCGACAACGATAATGTTTGCGCCTGCACGAACTACGTCTTGAACAGTTTTAGCGTTGATACCGCCAGCAACTGAAATACGAACGCCTAAGTTCAAACCAGCAATCAAATTCAAATCAGCGAATGGTGTATCACCAGCAGCTTGTGCGTCTAAACCTGTGTGAATACCCATCACTTGTGCGCCAGCCGCAACAGTTGCACGAGCGCAAGCTGCTTTGTCTTCAACGTTGATTAAGTCAATTTGAGCTTCAGCAGCGTGTGCGTTAGCTGCTTTGATAACGCCTTTGCAAGTCGCTAAACCAGAAACACCTAATACAGTACAGATGTCCGCGCCAGCTGCGTAGAAAGGAGTTGCTTCGTATTCGCCAGCATCCATCGTTTTTAAGTCAACTAACAATAATTTGTCAGGGAATTCTGCACGCAACGCTTTTACTAAAGCTACACCGTTGTGTTTGATGCAAGGTGTGCCGATTTCGAAAATATCAACGAATGGTGCGACTTGTTTTGCTAATGAAACAGTTGCGTCGAAATCTAATGAATCTAATGCCATTTGAATCAATGGTTTTGCCATGGTGTACACTCCAAAAAAGTTATAGTTATAGTTAAAATTGTTACGCTAATTTATGCGGGGCTAACTTTAAAGTACAAGGGGTAGCAATGTCAATGCAAAATGCGCCCTAATCCTTTTGCCCGTTATCGCGCAACGTCACAGTACGATTGA
>SESH01056379.1_pt1 | contig 10460 bp, 5 predicted proteins | sample 3171561 | NCBI WGS metagenome assembly SESH01 (sample SAMN10866947, study PRJNA518727) | freshwater metagenome | biome: subpolar coniferous forest; feature: holomictic lake; material: water; isolation source: holomictic Lake 442 2011 16.5 m and 2014 13 m | place: Canada: near Kenora, Ontario
GCTCCAGCTGGTGATCGGCTCATCGGCCTACTCCCTGGGGGTCCTCCTTGGGACCTTCATGGGGGGCATGTGCCTCGGCAGCCTGCTGCTGCCCCGATATGTCTCGCGGTCTGAGCATCCACTACGGGTGTACGCCAAGCTGGAGCTCGCCATCGGTGCGCTGGGCGTGCTGGTGCTCCTCCTAGTGCCGCTGATCGGCCGCGTCTACATCGGCGCTTCCACCGGCGGGGCCGTGGAAATCCTGCTCCGCGCGATTGTGGCCGCGATTTGCCTGCTCCCCCCGACCCTGCTAATGGGCGCCACGCTGCCGGCGATTGCACGCTGGGTGGAGAGCACGCCCAAGGGCGTCTCGTGGCTCGGGTTCTTCTATGGCAGCAACATTGCGGGTGCCGTGTTCGGGTGCCTGCTGGCCGGGTTCTACCTCCTGCGCGTGACCGACATGCGCGTGACGACGTTCGTCGCCGTGGGGATTAACGTGGCGGTAGCGCTCGCGGCGCTGGCACTCGCGGGGAAGTCGTCGTACGTGGCGGCGCCTACGGAAACACCAACCAGCGCCTCCGCGGTTCCGATGGATCGCGCGGTTCTGGTGACGATTGCGCTTTCCGGCATGAGTGCGCTGGGCGCTGAGGTCGTGTGGACGCGCCTGCTGTCGCTGATGCTCGGCGCGACGGTCTATACGTTCTCGATCATTTTGGCGGTGGTACTGCTCGGGCTTGGCATCGGGAGCAGCATTGGATCGGCGATTTCGCGCGGATCCATGCGGCCCAAGGTAGCGTTGGGGGTCGCACAGTTATTGGTGGCCTTTGGCGTGACCTGGACGGCGTTGAACATCTCGGATTCGCTGCCGTTCTGGCCGGTGAACCCGTCGTTGCTCACCAACCCGTGGATCTTCTTCCAGTTTGACATTGCCCGCTGCGTGTGGGCGCTGTTACCGGCATGCATTCTGTGGGGCGCTAGCTTCCCGTTGGCGCTAGCCGCTTCGGCGCGGCGCGGCGCGGATTCCGGCGCGCTTGTCGGCATGGTGTACGCGGCGAACACCGTTGGAGCGATTCTCGGGGCCCTGCTCTTCAGCATTGTGCTGATTCCGTGGCTCGGGACGCAGGTCGCGCAGCAGGCGATCATTGTGATCGCTGCGGTGTCGGCCTTGGTGGTGCTGATCCCTGCCCTCTTTGGCGAGAGATCCCCTGCCGATGCGCCGAAGGCAGGCGCGATGAAGGGAACTGTTGCCGCGCGCCGTTCGTCGCCACTCGGTGGACTCGCGCTCGGCGCCGGACTCCTGCTGGCGCTCCTCTGCGTGAAGAGCGTGCACAAGGTTCCCGATGGGCTCGTGGGCTACGGGCGTTACTTGCCGACGTATTCGGTGCTTCCCTCGTTCTTGTACGTCGGCGAAGGAATCAACAGCACGGTGGCCGTATCCGAACTCACGAACGGTGACCGCAACTTCCACGTCGCGGGCAAGATCGAAGCCTCTACGGAACCGCAGGATATGCGCCTGCAGCGCATGCTTGGCCATCTCTCCGCGCTCGCGACGCCGAAGCCCAAGTCGGTGTTGATTGTCGGATTCGGCGCGGGTGTTACGGCGGGCTCTTTTGTGACGTATCCCGAGATTGAGCGGATCGTGATTTGTGAGCTCGAGCCACTGATTCCGACCAACGTCGGCCCGTACTTTGAAAAGCAGAACTACAATGTGGCACACGACCCGCGCGTGCAGATCGTGTACGACGATGCGCGGCACTTCGTACTCACGACCCAAGAGAAGTTCGACGTCATCACGTCCGATCCGATCCATCCGTGGGTGAAGGGCGCGGCGACGCTCTACACCAAAGAATACTTCGAGATGGTGAAGGCCCACCTCAAGCCAGGTGGAGTGATTTCGCAGTGGGTGCCGATGTACGAGAGTCACTCGGCCGCTGTGGAAAGTCAGATTGCGACGTTCCTAGACGTCTTCCCGAACGGTACCGTGTGGGGGAACACACAAAACGGGCGCGGCTACGACCTCGTACTCCTCGGCACCAACGGACCGACGGTCATCGACATTGATTCGATGAACGTTCGCATGGGGAATCCGGCGCACGCGCGGGCGATCGAATCGCTTCGCGAGGTCGGGTTTAGCTCGTCGCTGGATCTGTTCGGGACCTTCGCGGCACAGGGCTCCGATCTCAAGAGCTGGCTCAAGAACTCGCAGATCAACCGCGACGTGGACCTGCGCCTGCAGTACATCGCGGGACTCGGGAACAACGCGTACGAGAACGGCGAGATCTACGACGGCATCCTGCGCGCTCGGAAGTTCCCCGAGACGCTTTTTGTCGCAAAGCCGGAATGGAAGAATGCCCTGGCTTCGGTGCTGGGCGTTACGCGCTAGCAGCAGCTGACGAGAGGGGCGAGGGGCCTGAGATGATGCCTCAGGCTCCCCGCCCCCCTATTTTTCTGGCATGACGATTTTTCGCGCCCTGCTCCCTCTGTTAGTCGCGCCGCAGCTCGCCGTTGCGCAGTCTCAACCGCCACGCGCGGGAAGCGCGCGACCGGCCGACAGCGTGATTGTGCGCAATGCCAACGAATATTTCACGCGACTGGCTGCGCTTGGCCACAATGGCGGCGTGCTGATTATGCGCGACGGGCGTGTGCTGCTACGCCGGAGTTATGGATTCGCTGACCGCGACAAGGGCATTCGAGCCGACAGCACCACGGTCTATAATCTTGGCTCGATCACTAAGCAGTTCACTGCCGCCGCCGTCCTGCGGCTGGCAGAGCTTGGGAAGCTTCGCGTGACCGATTCGATTGGTCGCTTTTTGCCGGAAGTGCCGGGGGACAAGCGCGCTATTACCCTGCATCACTTGTTGACGCACACGGCGGGGCTGGAGTCTGATTTTTCGCCCACCGACTATGAACCGACGACCCGCGACGCCTACGTGCGGCGCGCGCTGACGTCGCGACTTCGGTCCGCGCCTGGCGCGACGCACTTCTACGCGAACAGCGGCTATTCGCTGCTTGCTGCGATTATCGAGATTGTCACGGGAAAGGACTACGAGACCGCATTGACCGAACTCGTGTTGCGTCCCGCGGGGATGCTGGAGACCGGCTACAAGGCCCCGCGTTGGGCAGCGTCGCGCGTGGCTCATGGCTACCAGAACGGCCGCGACTGGGGCACAATCGTTGATCGCATCGCTGAGCCGGGGGCGCCGTACTGGGCGCTTCGCGGGAATGGTGGCCTTGCGACCACGCTCGACGATGTCTCGCGCTGGGAGCAGGCGCTCACGAGCACTCGTGTGCTCACCGATTCCAGTCGACGCGCGTTTATGACGGGCTACGTGAACGAAGGTCCTGCGGGACTCTCGCAGTATGCGTACGGCTGGGCCGTCACCACGTCGTCGCGTGGGACGCGACTGGTGATGCACAACGGCGGGAACGGCGTGTATGTGGCGGAGTTCAATCGGTTCGTGGATGAAGGGGTGACACTGTTCGTGACGTCGACGAATGCCGCACTCACCGCGACACCGATGATCAGCGCTCTGGAGCACATGGTATTTGGCGAACCGTATGCGCTGCCGCCCAGTAGTGTGGCGCTGTCCGCGGCGGCGCTGACCAGCGTGAGTGGGCGGTACCGACTCGCCGATGGATCAACCCTCGTGCTACGCAGCGGCGCTGGCGGACTCGTGGCGGAGGCCGTCGGCCAGCGTGCGTTTGTGCTGCTGAACAGCGGAGATACGGCGTCGAGTCGGGCGGCGGCCACCTTCACTGCGCGAGCAGATACGATTGCCCGAGCGGTGATCGCCGGGAACGTTGGACCATTGGTACGTGCCATCGGCGAGGGGGACGATTCGACGAGCGTCGCGCAGCAAGAGCACGAGCTCATGATGTCGCGCGTCGAACGATTCGGAACCTTTCGGTCGGTTGAGGTACTCGGGACTGTGCCCGTGGGGCGCGCGGAGCACCGGACCACCGTCCGACTCAATTTCGAGCGTGGCGCCGCCACGAACCTGTACACGTGGGGTCCGGCTGGCTTTCTCGTGGATATTGGGGCGCAACCCTTCGCACCAACGGCACTGATCGCGGTTTCCACCAGCGAGTTCCAGACCTTCGACCTGCGAAGCCGCTCCACCATGCGACTGCGGCGTGAAGGCGACGACCTAGTCGCGAGCACGCCGCATGGCGACATTCGGCTCGTGCGTCAGCGCGACTGACACGCCGCGGGAATCGCGCGGCGCGGGAACGGTGCGCCGCCGTTACGGGCGAGCGCCCGGCACAATGCGCGCGCGGGTGATGAAATCGAGCTTGGGCCAGTTCGCGCTAAGCCAGGCGTTTCCACCCGCCTCGAGCGGACCCTGCTTGCCGGTGCGCATGCCGCCACCGCTGTTCTCGTCGTATTCAGAGAAGATGCGGTCAGCGACATCCATCCCGTCAATCACACGGCCGAATGGCGCGAACCCCTCGGCGTCGAGTCGCGCGTTCTCGCCAGTCGAGATAAAGATTTGCGTAGATCGCGTGCCGGCGGTCGTAAAGGCGTAGGCGACGGTCCCACGCACGTTGCTTTGCATCCGCGGTTCGTCGGGGAGCACCGCATGCTTCCACGCGGCGATCACCGTGGGATCGCCGTGGAGTCCCCACTGTACGATGAACGCTTTTCGTACGCGAAAGAAGCGTTGTTGGTCGTAGTAACCCGTGCGGACAAAGTTATAAAATCGATCCGCCCCGAGCGGAGCCCACGCGCGCGTTACCTCGATCGTGAAGGCACCCGCACTCGTCTCGAACCGCGCAAGGAACTGTTCGGGCGCGCGCTGAGACATCTCGGCGGTTCCGGGATTCGCGTACGCGGCGCGCTGCGCGTGCGCGAACACTGGGGCGCTTGCCACTGCAGCGATGTGTAGCACAGCGCCCGCCAGCACGGTGCACGCGAACCTCAGCGCGTGCGCCCTCATGCTCAGAACCATTCGTCCTTCATATCGAAGGGCACGGTGTCGATCCGCTGGAGCAACGCCGCGTCCGATTCCGTTTTGGGGAGCTCCCAGAGCATCTGATAGCGCGCGGCGTGCACTTTACCCCGGTAGAACGGCTCTTCGCGCATGCCGGCATCTGTTGCAAGCGCGCGATCGGCAATTGTCGCTTGGCGTAGCCAGAGCCAGCCATATACCGTGCGGCTCACGAGATCCATGTAAATATTGGCGTTGGCCAGCGCGCGCGCTGGATCCGCCGGCATCGCGGCGACCAGCGCCTTGGTTGTGGCGACCATCCGCTCCACGCCCTTCGCAAGTTCTGCGGCCAAGTCTGCGACACCCGTACCCTGCGCATCGGCAATCGCCTGCTGCATCTCGACCACGAGCGCTTTGAACGCCGCGCCTTTGTCCTGTGTGACTTTGCGGCCGAGGAGGTCGAGGGATTGGATGCCGTTGGTGCCCTCGTGAATCTGATTCAGGCGATTGTCGCGATAGAGCTGCTCCACCGGATATTCGCGTGCATAGCCGTAGCCTCCCATCACCTGTACCGCATTGGAAATTGCTTCTTGGCCGATGATTGAGGGCCAGGTCTTGGCGATCGGCGTGAGCACCTCGAGCAACAGCGTCGCGCGACGGCGTGCCTCCTCGTCGGGCGCCGTCTCCTGTTCGTCGACGAGGCGCGAGCAGGTGAGGATCAACGCCATCGACCCTTCCACGGCGGCCTTTCCGTGGAGCAGCATGCGGCGGATATCGGCGTGCTCGATGATCGTGACCGGCGGCTTGGAGGGATCCTTCTCCCCCGGGATGCGCCCCTGCCGCCGCGTGCGCGCGTACTCGACGCCGTGCAGATACGCCGCGTAACTCATCGCGGCCGCGGCACGACCGACGCCGATGCGCGCCTCGTTCATCATGTGGAACATGTAGGCGAGCCCCTTGTGCGGTTCGCCCACGAGGTAGCCCACGCACGGGCCGTGCTCGCCGAAGTTGAGCAGGGTGCTCGTCGTGCCGCGCCAGCCCATCTTGTGGATGAGACCGGCGAGGGTGACGTTGTTGCGCTCCCCCACGGTGCCGTCGGCGTTGACGCGCTTCTTGGGGACGATGAAGAGCGAGATCCCCTTCACCCCCTCAGGTGCGCCCGCGATGCGGGCGAGCACCAAGTGGACGATGTTCTCGCTCAGCTCGTGGTCGCCACCGGAGATCCAGATCTTGGTACCGGTGATGTGATAGCTGCCGTCGGGCTGCGGCGCGGCGGCGGTGCGTAGATCCGCAAGCGCGGAACCGGCATCGGGCTCGGTGAGCGCCATCGTGCCTGTGAAACGTCCCTCGAACATCGGCGGAAGCCAAGCATCCTTCTGCGCCTCCGACCCGAACGCCGCGATCAGATTCGCCGCACCGGCCGTGAGCATCGGGTACGACGCCGTCCCGATGTTCGCGGCTTCCATGTAGCCGATGCTCGCCGACGCGATCACGTGCGGGAGCTGCATCCCGCCGCGCCCCGCGTCCTGCGTGCCCCCGATGAAGCCGGCCTCGGCCACGGCGCGCAGGGTGCTCTTCACCTCGGGAACGATCACCACCACGCCGTTCTCGACGCGCGGCTCCTCTTGGTCGTTCCGGGTGCGATGCGGTGCGAAGTGTTCCTCGGCGATCTGGCGCGCCGTCTGGAGCACCGCGTCGAAGGCCTCGCGCGAGTAATCGCTGAAGCGCTCGCGTTCGGCGAGTTTGTCGGTGCCGAGCAGTTCGTAGAGGAGGAACGCGATGTCGCGGTCTTGGATGAGTCCAGTTGGCATTGAGATTTCCGCTCGCCTGAGATTGCAGTGGAGGAGGGGTTGCAAGAGCGACTGAGCATGTTGCGATCACGTCCCATTTCGGTATCTCCGCGCGTGTGACCTGCACGTCCGAGCCTTCGGGTGTTCAGAGTCGGTCGCTCTGATGCTGCCGCATATACGGGATTGCTACATACGTAGTCACCTTTGCGGTCATCTGAACGCTACAAGTAGGAAGCATCCGACCTCACCGATCCACTGGAAAGCTTAGCAACAGCACGTCGTGAGCGTCCGCCCCTCCCCCCTGAACCTGCTTGCGCCCGTGCCGGCTCAGCAATATCCATTCAAATCGACAGAGTTGAACCTTCTTCAAGCGGGCCTTCGACAGATCTCGAACCTCACAGTGCCGCTCGCATCCCTTCTGTGTCGTTCCTCAGACGCTGAGCGTGGTAGAGAAGCGAGCGTCGAGTCGTGCGGCTAGATCATTACGAACTTGCTCTGGAGCGATGGGTTTATGCGATCTTGTCTTGGTGAAGTACTCTGCGGGATTCTGCTGTGCTGTGGGTGCAGTTCTGGCGCGACATCCACGAGCCCGGCTTCCGTTGTTGCGGGGACGTACCGATTGCTTCCACGCTCGTTCAGCTCTGGGTCCGCGACTACTGCCTATGACTCCGGCATGGTCACTCTTGGGAAGAACGGCTCTTGCTCGGGGTGGATTGCCTCTCACTGGCGCGCCGTCGACAGTTTCGGCAATCCGACGCTTGGGGGTGGCGGAGTGGAGCGGTACAGTGGCGACTGGAGTGCACCTTCGTTCGATTCTGTGAGAAGTTGCGTCGGACCGGGTAGGTACGACGGCTCCCTGACCCTCGCGGATCCACAGGATGGATACCAGCTTAGCTGGACGCGGTAGTCGCCAGCGACGATCTCCCGATCGCCTTCGATGAAGCAGGAGCAACGTTCCCCGATCGGTACGAGTCAGACTGGGGGCGCTTCAGCGAACCTACAGATTCGATCCGTCGGTCATCGCCATCCTATGGCCTGGGAATATGGGAGTGCCGGGCACTGGCACCTGCATTGCAATCGTAGGGATAGCACGGATTGAACGGTTCTACATACGCTGTACGCTCACTGGTATAGTTTAGCCCCCAGTCAGTGACGACAGCCCGGAGAGTGAACGGCACGCCGCTGTTTGTGTAGGCGAAGGAGTTATCGCTTCCGTAACCGGTGTAACTCCATGAACCATTGACGTACCAGTCATACCGAATGGCGCCGTATCCACCCGTGGTCGTCAGCGAATACACGACCTCTTGACCACTGTACGTGTCAAACACGTTGTGAATTCCGACTGCTGCAATCGGTGACCACGAGTAGCCGGAGCGCGTGTCTTGGTACTGCGTGCAAGATACGGTACTGGTGTCTCCGGCAAAGCTGCTGGTGCAGTATGAGGGCGAGGGTGCATGATACGTTCGATTTAGGATGCTCGGGAAGGCGAAGTAAGCCGGACGCCGGTGCCCGTAAACGTCGATCATTCCCGCATCGTCGGAAGCAAGAGAATACTGAAACATCACTTGCACTTTCGAATGTGATGTATCCGCCAGAAGCGGAGCGGCCTTCAACGCGAGATCTTTCTCCATCAACTCCAAATTCGCAGACTGGCCCGGCGAACTCGTTTCGGTATTCCACGCGGGGCGGGCGGGTTTAGTGAAGAGGGTCAGGAATCCCTGCCACCATGCTTCGCGCATTCCAGCGGCGGCGTCCTGACTCGCAATGGAATCGGAGAGCGCTGAAATGACGTCGGAGCGCCCGTGCAAATGAAAGGAGATGGCGTCAAACCAAGATGAGTCACCCAGCTCGGCGGCGTTGATTCTGTCGTTCAGCCAAGGCCGCCCTGCTCCCGGATAGGTGGTATCAGGTTCTGCCGCGATCGCGGCATCCGGACCAACGCACTTCCTACGATGTCGGTGCACAATCTTGCAGAAATGCGCTGCTAGCGTGTCGTACTGCGCATTGCTTCCCCTAAACCATCCGAATTTGTGATTCTGCGAATTGGGTTCGTTCCACGGTGACCAGTACAGTGCACCTCCACCTCCGTTCGCGGCGGAATCCTTGACGATCAGCGACTCAGTCATAACGTCCCAATCGTAGAGAAACGACGTCCAGGCCGAGGTTCCAGCTTTGGCGATGCATCCCCGGATGTTGTATCCGAGTGAGATGTGTGGGCACGTGAAATTCGCCGAATCCGGAAGCAATGCCGCGCTGTCAGCGGAGTATGTACCTCCACCGAATCGGTAAGCGACGTTCACCAGCACATCGATACCGCGCGACTTGTAGTTGCTCAGGGCGGAGAGAAACCAATCTAGGTTGTACGGCGAATCCCAGGACTCCGACTCATGATCAGGCATCTTGTGATGTATGGCAAACCCCCAGTCGAGTTGAAATCTCACGATTCGACTTCCGGTAGAATCCACTGCTGAGGAGAAATCGTTGCCGTGCACGACAATTCCTAGCCGCTTGTTTCCGGGCCAGTTCCACATGGTGGAATCGATTCCCTGACAGTGAATGGGCTCGGAAAAGCTCATCAAGGCTCCCCATGCAAGCGTGAGGTTTGCCATGGTTCGTGCGAGCTTCATTTTGGGGCCTTTGGCATGTGAGTTGAAGGTGGAGAAGCAGTCGCCCTACTAGGGCATTCCTGACATGGAACGTATGGCCCCGAGCACCGAGGGCCAATCGGGAGAGGTCGGCGCGACGGGATCGAAATGCGCCGAGTGTTCGAGCAGGACGAACTGCGCATCGTCGCCGGCGGCGTACGCCTTGCGTGCGAAACTGCGCGCCTGCTCGAGCGGGACGGTCTTGTCGTAGTAGCCGTTCAACAACCGCACGCGGACGCCGAGCGGGAGGAGTTCGATCGGAGAGAACTGTCGGTAGCGGTCGGGCTGTTCGCCGGGCATTCCCTGCATCAGCCGCGCCACGGCGGCGTTGCAGCCGCTCGTCCCCGCGTAGCCCGCGAGATCGGTGATGCCGTCGATGGAGACGACGCCACTGATGGGGAGTGGGGCGCCACCAGCCAGCGGGTGCGGTGACGCGCGCTTGGCGCGACCGGCCACGAGCAGGGCGAGATGCCCGCCAGCCGAGTGCCCGGCTAGTACGACGTGCGCGGTGTCGAGCGGCTGGGTGCGCGCGAGCACCCGCACGTAGTCGGTGGCGGTCGCGGCGTCGAGCATCGTGCCCGGGTATCCGCCCCCCGCGTCGCCGACGCGGCGGAACTCGGGGGTCCAGACGGCGAAGCCGTCGTCGGCGAGCGCGGCCCCCATGGCGTTCAGATAGCGGAGATCGTACTGCGAGAGCCAGCAGCCCCCGTGCAGGAGCACGACGACGGGGAACGGCCCCTTCCCCTTGGTCGGGAGCCGCAGGTCGCCGAACTGGACCGAGTCGGCGCCATAGCGCACGCGCACCGTCGCAGGGGGAGCGGGGAGCGCCGCGACCTGACCGAACGACATGGTCACGGGGGCCACGGCCGCCGGGCCGCTCGGCGGCGCCTGTTGTGCGCCGAGCAACGACGCGCCTCCGATCGCGAGACCGGCGAGCCGGCGCAGGGGTCGGGGCAACAAATGCAGCAGAAAGCGCGGGGGCGTCACCCTTTGAAGTTCACCCTCGCAAGCCCTCCGGGGAAGGTGCAAGCGCCGGGTGGACTCGGAGGAACACGGGAGGGAGACCGGAGCCCGAGGTCACGGACGCAGAACGGGGGGCGACCGTCTGGTCGCCCCCC
>SESH01075468.1_pt1 | contig 10448 bp, 9 predicted proteins | sample 3171561 | NCBI WGS metagenome assembly SESH01 (sample SAMN10866947, study PRJNA518727) | freshwater metagenome | biome: subpolar coniferous forest; feature: holomictic lake; material: water; isolation source: holomictic Lake 442 2011 16.5 m and 2014 13 m | place: Canada: near Kenora, Ontario
TTGAAATCAACAGCCTTTACGACATGCCCTTTGCCGCACTTGGCCAGCTGGATAGCTTATTTACCAACGAACAACAAATCGACGATTTACTTGCGATTGTACAAAGTTTCGGCAAACAACCGATAATAGCCACTCAAATAAAACTTAAGGGAATAACTACTTACTCATGATCACCGGCGAACTGAAAAACAAAATCGACAAACTCTGGCTGGAATTCTGGCAAGGCGGCATTGCCAATCCTTTAACCGTGATTGAACAAATCACCTTCCTGATGTTTGCCCGTCTGCTGGATATTAATGAAAGCCACGATGAAAAACGCGCCTCCCGTACCGTAGACTTTACCTATACCCCACGCTTTAAAGATAACGAACAGCACCTGCGCTGGAGCCGGTTTAGCCATATTGAAGATGCCGAACGCTTGATGAACGTGGTGCGCGATGAAGTCTTCAAGCATTTTCGCGAGCATACCAGCGACAGCCGTTTTGGCGATTATATGAAAGATGCACGTCTGGCGATCGACAAACCCAGTTTATTGGTTAAAGCCATCGAAATGATCGACGCCTTGCCGCTGGATGCCGGCGATACCAAAGGCGATTTATACGAATATCTGCTCAGCAAACTGTCCACCGCGGGCATTAACGGCCAGTTTCGTACCCCGCGCCATATCATTAAACTGATGGTGCAATTAATTAATCCGCAACCTGGTGAATTGGTGGCTGACCCCGCTTGCGGTACCGCCGGATTTTTGGTGGCGGTCATGGAATACTTGCTGGAAATCTTCACCAGCCAACAAGGCGTTATGCAGGAAGACGTCATTGATGATAAGGGTAAAACCGTCACCCAACTTATCTACACCGGTGATTTGTTAACTCAGGAACAATGGCAACACATTAAAACCAAAATGTTTCACGGCTTTGATTTTGACGGCACCATGCTGCGCATTGCCGCCATGAACCTGTATATGCACGGCGTTGACAATCCGGATATCCATTATCAGGATACCCTGGCGCAGAGTTTTGCCAATCACTTTCCGGAACTGGAACAAAATGCCTTTAATGTGATTTTTGCCAATCCGCCCTTCAAAGGCAGTTTGGATGAAGACACGGTTAACCCGCATATTTTGCGCCTGGTCAAAACCAAAAAGACCGAGTTATTGTTTATCGCCCTGATTTTGCACATGTTGAAAACCGGTGGTCGCAGTGCCACGGTGGTGCCGCAAGGCGTATTGTTTGGTTCGTCCAAAGCCCATCAAGCCGTGCGGGAGTTGTTAATCGAGCGTAACCAGTTGGAAGCCGTCATCAACCTGCCCAGCGGCGTGTTTAAACCTTATGCCGGCGTAGCGACTGCGATTTTAATTTTCGCCAAAGGCGGCGCGACCGATAAGGTCTTGTTCTATGACGTGCAGGACGATGGTTACTCGCTGGACGATAAACGCGATGCGCTGTATCAGGACGAACAGGCCAATGCCTTAAGTTTTTCCGGTGATTTACCCAAAGTGCTTAGCAGTTATCAACGTTGGCAAGAATATAAAAGTACGATCATCCAGAATGGCGGAACGACTGAAAATGCAGGCGCACCATTCAGTGACCGTGCACAGGCTTGTTTTTGGGTGAGTAAAGCCGAACTTGCTGCCAATAAATATGATTTGTCGATTAACCGCTATAAAGAAACCGTTCACATTGAAGAACAGTACGACTCGCCGAAAGTGATTTTAGATCAGTGGATGACGTTGGTGGATGAGATTCAAGGAGAGTTGAAGGAATTGGAGGGGATGTTGTGAGTTTCACTTGTCATTGGAAAGTTATTCCACTTGATGAAGTCTTATTTTTTCAAGAAGGACCTGGAGTGAGAAAATATCAATATATGAGTTCAGGTGTAAAACTCCTAAATGGAGGCAATATTAATGAAGGCATATTAAATTTAGATACGACAGTTAGGTATATATCTGAAGAGGAGGCTTATGGAAAATATAACCACTTTTTAGTTGATGAGGGCGATTTACTTATTGCTTGTTCAGGAGTTGTTGTTGATAAATTTGATGGGAAAATTGCTTACGCTAAAAAAGCGCATTTACCTCTGTGTATGAATACAAGCACTATGCGGTTTAAATCGCTTGATACTGATGTTTTACATATTGATTACTTTAGAAGATTTTTGGCAAGCAATCACTTTAAAAATCAATTACAAAAACTTATAACTGGTTCTGCACAGCTAAATTTTGGCCCAAGCCATATTAAGCAAATGGTAATCCCCCTCCCGCCTTTAGTCGAACAAAAACGTATCGCCGCCATTCTCGATAAAGCCGACAGCCTGCGCCGCAAAAACCAGCAAGCCATTCAACTCGCCGACCAATTTCTCCGCGCCGTGTTTTTGGAAATGTTTGGTGATCCTGTGACTAACCCTAAGGGGTGGGAGCTTAAGTCTCTGAAGGAACTGACATCCAAAATTGGAAGTGGTTCGACGCCTAGAGGCGGTCAAAGTGCATACGTTGAAGAAGGTATCTCACTAATACGTAGCCTTAATATTCACGATGATAAGTTTTTGCACAAAAACCTTGCTTTCATAACTGATAAGCAAGCTGCGGCACTGTCCAATGTTGAAGTTGAAAAACGTGATGTTTTGTTAAACATCACTGGAGCATCTGTCTGTCGCTGCTCAATAGTTGACGATTCAATTCTTCCTGCAAGAGTAAATCAACATGTTTGTATAATTCGTTCACCTGAATTGGTACCAGAGTATTTACTACACATGCTTATTTCAGCGTCATATAAACGGTACCTTCTAAATGTGGCTGGTTCGGCTGGAGCGACTAGGGAGGCGCTAACGAAAGATCAAGTCGAAAACTTAATGATTCCTGTGCCCCCTATGATTTTGCAAAAAAAATTTGCAGCAATAAAAAATATGGTTAAATCAGTTATAAATAAGGAAAACAAAGGTATTTACTTGCCGTTGTTTGATTCACTCAGTCAAAAAGCTTTCGCCGGTGAACTTTAATGCCAACCTCATGAAATTTAAAAACAGGATAAGCCCATGCAAGCCTATTATGAAATACAAGCCAAAATTCCTCAGAATCATCAGTTAAAACTGCAACTGCCCGATACTATTCCGGCAGGACTGGTAAAAATTGCCGTGATCTATGAATTGCCGGAAGTAACAGAAAATAAAGCCGCAAAAATGGCCGCATTTTTAAAGGGGTTACCCGATGAAGCAGATCAGTCCGGTTTGAGTCGTGCAGCAATAAATGATTACATTCAGCAAGAACGCCAAGGCTGGGATTGATATGACAGCAACTTATTTAGACAGCTGCATGGCTATCGGTCTGATAGAAGGTGATACCGAGCAACGCAAAGCCTTAAAAAACTATCTGGCTTATCAGACTGTTTTCAGTTCGGAATTAGTCAGGCTGGAAGCTCGAATATTGGCTATTCGACAAAAAAATGAAGCTCACCTAAATCAATATGACGCCTTTTTTGCCGCCTGTGAATTTGTGGATTTAAATCGTGCGGTTTTCGATCTGGCTACTTTGCTACGTGCCGAAAGCAATCTAAAAACACCCGACGCATTGCATCTGGCTGCCGCCATACACACAGGGTGCGATGAATTCTGCACTAACGATAAGCAACTGGGCAAGGTCGCTATGCAGCGTATTAAAGTTATTGATTGGGATATTCTGTTGCAGAATTAACCCACTAGAGGAAGACTATGCAAACCCTACAAATACAACTTCCTGACACTATCAATATAGACATGCAGGAAATTAAAATGCTACTTGCCAGTAACCTTTATGAAAAAGGTGTGTTATCGGCAGGGCAAGCAGCGCAAATGACAGGACTTTCCAAAAGGACTTTTATGGAACTGCTGGGGCATTATCAGGTTTCAGTTTTAAATTATCCTGCCGAAGACATTATGCAGGATTTTGAAAATGCCTGAAATAATTTCCAATACCTTCACCGATAAACGCTAATGCCAACCCATCAAAGCCCCGACCAGCTCGCCAGACTGTTACGTGAACTGAGTAAACTTCCCAAAGAAACCGAATGGGTAGAATTTAAACACAATAACGATGATCCACAGATGATTGGTGAATATATCTCTGCCTTGGCTAATTCGGCGGCTTTGCTGGGAAAACAGTCCGCTTATGTAGTGTGGGGCATTGCGGATGAAGATCATGCGCTGCTGGGGACGAAGTTTAAACCTTCGACAACACGGCACAAACAACAGGAATTGGAAAGCTGGTTATTGCAGAAAATCGCACCCAAAATTCATTTCCAGTTTCTGGAATTTGAAGTCGAAGACCAGCCTTTTGTTATTCTGGAAATTAGTGCTGCCAATAATACGCCGGTACAATTTGATGGCGTAGAGTTTATCCGTGTCGGCTCTTATACAAAAAAACTTAAAGATCATCCAGCAAAAGAACGTGAATTATGGCGAACGTTTGATCGTGTGCCGTTCGAGCAGCAAATGGCGGCAGAAAATCAAAGTGAGGAGCAGGTCTTAAAACTATTGGATTATCCTGCTTATTTTGATCTAACTCAGTTGCCTTTACCTGATAATCGCACAGGAATATTAAATGCCCTGAAAGCTGATCGCTTAATTGTCAAAAGCGATAGTGGGCAATGGCATATTGCTAATTTGGGTGCCGTGTTGTTTGCCAAGCAGTTAAACGATTTTCCGCAGTTAGCGCGTAAGGCAGTGCGGGTGGTGTTGTACAAAGGCAATAACCGCATTGAAACTATCCGCGAAATTACTGGAAATAAAGGTTATGCTGCGGGCTTTGAGGGGTTAATTGGCTTTATCAATAACTTACTTCCTGAAAACGAGGTGATTGGTCAGGCGCTCCGTAAGTCGGTTCCCATGTTTCCGGAACTAGCCATCCGTGAACTGGTGGCAAATGCCATTATTCACCAAGATTTTACCCTGTCTGGCACAGGGCCGATGATCGAAATATTTGTGGATCGCATGGAAATTACTAATCCTGGCATCCCGCTTGTCGACACTCAGCGTTTCCTTGATAGTCCGCCGCGCAGCCGTAATGAAGCGCTGGCTTCTTTTTTACGCCGTATCGGTATTTGTGAAGAACGCGGCAGTGGTATCGACAAGGTCGTTTTCCAGACAGAATTTTTCCAGCTACCTGCACCGGCTTTTGAAGTCACTCCCGAGCATACGCGGGCAATATTATTTGGTCATAAAGACTTTAAGGATATGGGTAAGGAAGATCGTACCCGCGCCTGTTATCTGCACTGCTGTCTTAAATATGTTAACCGCCAACCCATGAATAATGCTTCGATAAGAGAGCGGTTTGGTATTGAGGAGCAGAATAAAGCAAACGCATCCAGAATTATTAAGCAGACTATTGGTGCAGGCATGATTAAGCCTTTCGATTCAGATGCAGGCGTCAGGGCAATGCGTTATATACCCTGGTGGGCTTAATATTTTGTTGATGGTTTGTTGATAAAACCGCTCATAAAACACTAAAAAAACACTAACATCATGATAACTAAGCGACTATTTTGTTGATGGTTGGTTGATGCTTAGCCAAAGGACATTGAAAAGAGTTAATGATGACAGATACAATTATTGAACAGCTTGGTGAATATTTTAAAAACTCAAAACGCGATTTTTGGATAGGTATCCAAAACTTTCAAGGCGTTCGCGAATACACAAAAATACCATTAGCACCGTTAACCTTGGTTTATGGACAAAACTCCGCCGGAAAAAGTACCATTCATGATGCCCAGCAGTTTATTCATGGTTATTTTAGTGGACAGTGGGATAACGAAACCACTAAAGAGTATTTAAATCGCTGGGCCAATCACAACAGGGTCTCTGGTCCACTGGCAAAAGGCTATATAGGAAAACCTGATGATGTAGTCATAAGTGTTAGTTCCGTAACAGGGTGCGATGATTACTTTGAATATCAAGAACAGACTTACTATCACAACAAGTTTTCGAACAAGTATTCCGTAACAGGCCTGGCAGAAATACTGTTTAATACTTATCAGGAAATACCCATTCCTTTTCGCATGGACGTTCACTTTTCAAATTCATTATTAGATGACTGGATTGTCAGGCAAATTTCACTTTATTTAGGCGAAGAAATTCTTGCAGAATTCATATTTGATGACTTTGTGAATTATGACATGCTTGATGACTACGCCTTATTAAGGATTAACAAAAATCACTTGGTTTATTCCTTACTTAATGGTCACTTTGAAGCCGGCATAGCCCCGCTTTCAAAGCATCCTTATCATCAGGGTGATGCAGGCGATAACTGGTTTCTTTTTTTTGATATGGATATTACAGGATCGCTAGAATTAAAAAATGTAATTGGTTGGTATGGAGTTGATGACTGCTTTTGGGATTCCAATCCTTCAACTGAAATACTTGAATTTAGAACGTTTATTTTATCCTTGTTGCAAATACCGGCTATCGGCATTGCCAAAAATTTTAACTTTGCTTCAGTTCCTCCATTAAGACCCATACCTTCGAAGCAGAATGCAGTTTTTCGTTTTCAACTTAATGATTATGATGACAAGTCAGGATGGGAGGCGCTTTCCGAACAAATATGCTTTAAAACAATGCATGGACATATTGGTGAAAAAAAAGAAGCGTCATTTTCATCTTTATACAAAATAAATAACTTTCTTTTACATGAGAGTTTTTTAAATACAGGTTATGAGATAACAGGGGAATGTTTATTTTTGGTGCCTATTGATTTAATCATGGACACAAATCATAGCAAAGAAGAAATATCCGAATTAATAAGAAACAATAAGGTTGAAGTCCATTTAAAGCTAATAAATAAAGCCAATGGTCGGTTAATCGAAATCGAAGATGTAGGCGTTGGAATTTCTCAGATCATTCCCGTGCTGACCGCCATCATAATTAGTAACGATTCTAGAACTAATAGCTATAAAGCATTTATTCAGCAGCCTGAGCTGCATTTACATCCGAAGTTACAGGCTCAGTTAGCCGATGTCTTTATAGAAACAGTCAATAGTCATTTACAAGCAGGCTATTTTCCTACTTTTATTATTGAATCACATAGCGAACATTTTTTATTGCGCTTGTTACGAAGAATCCGCGAATCGCATAAGAGCGACATTAAAGGCCAGCTACGCGGCTTATCTTCAAAGGACGTCAGTGTACTTTATGTCGATAAATTAGAAGATGGCTCCAGTAAAATTTTCCCCTTGAGGCTATCACCTGAGGGTGAATTTATAGACCGTTGGCCGCATGGTTTTTTTACGGAAAGGGATGGGGAATTGTTTGATGAATGAGGAGTTTCTGATTGAACCAACAGGGATTAATACTGCGATTGAACTCAGATACTTGCTGGAGAAGTTCGGATTTTACCAAGGACGGTTTGTCGGTGATTTCCCTAGATCGTGGAGAAAAGAGGTTTATCAGCATATGAGTTCACTTCCTGATCTGGAGCAAAAACGGATGCGTAGTGCAATGGAGGGAAACAAAGCTTGTTTGGTGCCTTCTGGTCAGCCCTTCCAGTCAGCTTTGACATGGCTGGAAAATGCTCATCAGCAGCTTGAGCAGAAAAATTTTGCAGGCATCATTGCGGCAAATGCCAATCAGTGGAATTATCCAACAGCGGAGGATATGGATCAGGATTATTTGAAAGGAGGGCATGATATTCGTATTTTGGCATCCAGTAATAACTATACGAAGATTACTCGGAGACTTTTGCAGCTTAGTCATGAAATTGTATTGGTTGATCCTTATCTTAAGCTTGATCGAAATGGATGCGAACAAGTTCTGAATAATTTTTTGACTATTGCCCAGCAAGGAAAATGCAGATCGCTGGTGATTTGGGCCAGACATGAAAAAGCGTGCATGAGCACAGAAAAAGCCTATCTGCGGATGCTGAAAGAAAAATATCAGGGAAAATTAAAAGAAGGGTCGCAGATAACCGTGAAGCTGGTTAATGACCATGATTCAAGTCAAAAAATGCATGCAAGGTTAATGTTATCAACACTGGGTGGCTTTCGTTTTGATCATGGTTTTTCAGAGTTTGACGAGGACAGGTATGTGGATGTTGCCATTATTGATAAAAAAACCCATGACCATTATTGCCGTTGGTATCTAGATCCTGGGTCGCCAAATGATTTTAAAATAGTAGAGGAGCATGTTATTTGAAGTTCTTCAATTTCAAAGTTACGCAACCCAAAATATAAAGAACAGTTACACTTTGCTGAGCTTGGTAAATAATATTTTTTATTAAAAAATAATTTTTATTATTTTTCTTGGCAAGGCTGGATGTGTTATTCAACAAACCTCTTCGTTAGAGTTCGGTATTTAAAGGATTGCGTTACTTGGCACGAAGTCTGCTTTAGTGTTAAGTATCCACCACTCAATGCACAAGGAAAAGTTTCATGCCTAAATTAATTTCTGAATCTGTTCGTCAACAGGTCATCAAAATTGCCACTCAACGAGGCTTCGTTGCTCAATTGAAAGATAATGGCGACGATCAGTATGTTAAAAATCTGATGTTTTATTCCAAGCCGTTAAACCAATTTGTTTATATCCGTAAGGATAGAGCCGTTGGAGCGGGTGGTGTTCCAGCTTATTTTCAGGTTGCTTTGCATCCTGATTTTTTTAACAATAGCTGGGCATCGTCAAGCGACGGCATTCAAGAACACGTCAACAATCAGAAGAAAAAGAACCTACATTCCAGTAGCAATTATAAAAAGTTCCCCGTTTTTCCTGAAAATGACGAGCCGTGCGGTATGTGTTTTAAGGTTGCTGATTTTGATGCCCTGGAAAAATTATTTCAACGGGTGGCATCTGGTACAGTGTTCACTAGGGAACAGCCTCTGGAGCCTTTGAATCAAAATGCCACACATAAAATGGATGAACCCAAGGCCGTTTTAGCAGCCGATAATTATTCAATACCAGAAGTAGGCGCCCAAGCGATCTCAAAAATAAAAGTTGAAGCTATTAATGGCGTGCCCACTAAGGGTTTGATTATAAAAAGTCCTTATATCGATAGAATTCTGGCCGGAACCAAAACGTGGGAAATGCGCTCAAGCAGTACCAGTCAACGTGGCCCTATTGCGTTGATTAAACAAGGTACGGGGCAAATTGTGGGTGTAGCCAATCTGGTTGGGGTCAAAGGACCACTCAGCGAGCAAGACAAGCTGAATACTATCGACCGGCACCAGATTTCCGAAGAGCGTCTGCAATCGGGTGATACTGAAAAATGGAATATTGCGTGGATACTTGAAAGCGCCCAACAGCTTGATATACCGATCAATTATCAACATCCCAATGGAGCTGTTATCTGGGTAAATCTGGAGCCACAGGTGCAAGAAAAACTTGCGCTGGCACTCGCTTAAACTAATGGAAATAATCATGACAGAACCTTTTTTAATCGCATTTTCTGTTACCGGATTAGTTATTGTCGGTATTTTTATTTTGTTGGCGGTTGTTTTTATACGCGTTAATAGCTTGATCAAAACCAACTCGGAAAGTGGCTCTCAAGAATTGATTCGTTTGCAGCAACTCCATGAGATCAGCCTAAAGGAAGGCTTTTCCGAGTCACGGAAGGAACTTCGAGATGTCAGTTTGGAAAACCGGAGGGAAATGCAAGATTCCTTTAAAAGTTTTCAAGATACCTTGTTAAACCGGATTAGTGAGAATGGTACGGCTCAACATAAGCAATTGGAAACCTTCAAGAACGCCTTGAATGATTTGTCAGAGCGTTTGATTACGAATTCAAATGAATTTAAACAAAGTGTGTCATCGTCATTTCAATCTTCGAGTGAGGCTTTAAATCGTAAACAGGATGAATTTAGAGAGCACATTATTATAAAGTTCGATGCTTTTGACACTAGCATGAAAGAGGATGCCAAAACCAATCGTCAGGAATTGACCGAAGGATTAAAGGCATTAAACGAGTTGTTTGAAAAAATTATCAATAATTCAAACGATTTCAAACAGAGTGTTACGCAGTCATTCCAATCATCCAGTACCACGCTAAATCAAAAACAGGATGAATTTCGGGAAAAAACAGTTTTAAAACTGGATGGCTTTGAAATAAGCATAAAGAACGATGCTAAATTAAACAGGCAAGAACTGAATGATGGGTTAAAGTCATTTGGCGCTAAATTTTCCGAAAACATCAATGAATTCAATAACCAGTTAAGTTTGAAATTCTCTGATTTAAATAAACAGCAAGTCGATGCCACTGTGCAAGCCAAGGGTAGCATTGTTGAAATAAGGGATACCATTGAACAGCAACTGAAGTCTATCAGAGAAGATAACACGCAGCAGTTAACGGAAATGCGTAAAACCGTCGATGAAAAATTGCAAAGCACGTTAGAAAAACGTTTGGGCGAATCCTTTAAACAAGTCAGTGACCGGCTTGAGCAGGTACATAAAGGCTTGGGAGAAATGCAGACATTGGCGATTGGTGCACGGCTTTCTCATAAAAA
>SESH01001901.1_pt1 | contig 10447 bp, 2 predicted proteins | sample 3171561 | NCBI WGS metagenome assembly SESH01 (sample SAMN10866947, study PRJNA518727) | freshwater metagenome | biome: subpolar coniferous forest; feature: holomictic lake; material: water; isolation source: holomictic Lake 442 2011 16.5 m and 2014 13 m | place: Canada: near Kenora, Ontario
GGCGCCGAAACCGAAATGGGCTACATCGCGCTGGCGAGCTCGGCAAACCTGGATATCTCTGAACTGGACATCGGCAAGACGATCATCAGGATTGATCCCGACGAGATTCCCTCAGCCTACAAGCCCATGATCAATGCGCCGGTCCTGAAAGCATACAAGTATGTAAAGCCCCCTCATCTCGCCCAGCTCAAGGTGGCCAGGCTGGACACAAGCAGGCTCCTGACACATGTGGTCGACAACAGCACCCTGTTCACCACCATCAGCAGGGACGGCGATATCGTGACCACGGCCACATACTCCACAAAGAATGCCGCTGAACAATACCTCGTCGTTAAACTCCCACCCGGTGTGGCCAAGGCGTGGTCAACAAAGGTGATGAACGAAGACGGCCTTTGGGAAGACGTCCCCTCCCGCCAGCAGAAAGCCGCTGACAACCGGATCGAAATCCTCATTCCGTTGCGCCGGCCGCAGGATCCCAACTCGGCAATGAAGGTGGAGGTTGTCTACCCGGAAGCGCACAAACTGGCGCAGCTTGGCGGGTCCGTGAGGCTCAGCGCGCCGACTGCCCCGCTCACCCAGGCCACGTTCGTCAGGTGGACGGTCCAGGTGCCGCCGGACCGTGTGATCACGGCGGCCGACGGCAACATGCAGCCCGACCCGGAAGCCAACCAGGCCATCCGCGGCGTCAATGGCGCCAACCTCCTCTTCCGGGCTATACCTTCAATCCTGGCCGCGCCATGGCACGCGCTGCGGGGTGACAGCATGTCTTACCTTATCAGGCGGGCTGTCCACTACGGTGAGGCCAACAGGAACAACTCGGTATCGTTCACTGAAACACTGACACTTTCTGACAGCGCACCTCTGGCCCTGCGCGTGGACATAGCGCCACTCTGGGTGGGACCGGGCGGCTCGCTGACGTACGCGCTGTTACTCCTTGCGACCGGAATCATCATCACAATCCTGGCCTCAACAAGAACGCGAAAAGCTAAGTGGCTGCTCGCGTCTGGGCTCACTGTCTGCGTATTCGGGCTCTCCCGGGTGGCTGCAGGCAGGCTGGTCGCCGCCTCTGCCATGGCGCTCATTGCCGCTGTAATAATCGCCTTGATCCTGATGAAACTCATTGTGCTGCTTGCTCCTTCCGCCCGCCGCTCGCTGCCACTCCTGTGGCGCGCACTCGGCTTCCTCTTGAGGGGCGCCGACTACTGCCTGCACGCGATCGGAAGAGCCATCGCATTCCCTTTCAGAAGGCGGCAAACGCCCCAGGAAACCGACACACCGGAGAACATGCCTCGCCCCGGCGACGACAGCTTCGATGCGCCACCATTCGAGCCCGCAGCAGACAAACCGGCAGAACCAGGTGATCGGCAGGCGGGGTCACCCCCGGCCCGCAGCGGCGGCTATGCGCTCGTAACGATGCTGACATTCCTGTTCGCCGCGCTCGCCCTTGCCTCCGTGGCTCTGGCAACAACACCCATCGCGATCCCGGAAGCAGCACGTGTTGATATCGCCCGCAGCCTCGTTGTCGCCCCTCCCGAGGTCGTGATGAACTCCGTCCAGATCACGGTCCAGGGCCCGGGAACGGGTCGGGACGAAGAAAAGAGCGCGTCAGTCGAGAAGATCCTCGAGTTCGACACATCGAAGCCGGTGACATTCACCGTAATCGAGGCGCCAGGCGTCCTTACCAACTACGACCTCGGCTCGAGATACGCAAGAATAGCAAGCGCACCCGGCGGCTACGTCCTGCAGGTTGAGAAGAAAGGAACATACCGGATCCGGTTGAACTACCTCGTGCCGGTGAGCGAATCGAATGGCATCTGGTCGCTCAACCTTTCAGTGCCCCGGAACATGAGGAACTCCGTAACCCTCACACTCCCCGAGACCGGGATGGACGTTGCGTGCGATGATGCGGTTCACTTCAGAAAGAGCGAGACAGAAACGGCAACCGAAGCGGTAGCCGTCTTCGGGCCCGCACAATCGGTCACTTTCACCTGGAAACCAAGGGTTCGCAAAACACGGCTCGAAAAGGTCGTGTACTTCTGCGAAGTGAACTCCCTGGCCTCGTTCGAACCTGGTGTTGTCGATGTGACCCACCTCATCCGCTTCCAGATTGCCCAGGGCGAGCTCAAGCGCCTCGAACTGTCCGTGCCGGACGGAATGAATATCACAGCCGCCACCGCGCCCGGGCTCAGCACATGGCGCTTCGACCCTGAGAAAAAGCTGCTCGAGGCCGTGCTGGAAACACCCGCCACCGATGACTTCACCCTGGCCGTCATAGCACAGGTTCCCGCCGAACCGGTGGCTGACCCCGATGCCCGCGGCACGTACAACGCGGGTATAGGCTCACTGACTGTTACCGGGGCAACCCGCCAGCGCGGCGCCCTTGCCATAGCCTCACCCGAAACGATGCAGGTCCGCGTCGACAAGACAGATGGATTGAACCCCATGAATGTGGCCGACTTCTCGCCAGCCACCGTCGACTCAGCCATCAAGGATGCCGGCAAGAATACGATGCGATCCATCAAGCGTGCCTTCCGCTACGACCAGCTGCCCGTGCGGGCTGTCATACAGGCACAGCCGGTTCTTCCGGAGATCAAGGTTGAGCAGACGATCGCCTCTCTCTCCGTTGCCGATGAACGCATCTTGATGTCGACGCAGATGAAGATCACTGTTTCAAAAGCCGGTGTTTTCGCCCTGCACCTCGACATTCCACGCGATTTCGAGATCGAGACCCTTACCGGGGATGACGTCAGCCACTGGGACGAGGTTGATTCAAAAGACGAGCGCATCGTCATTCACTTCAAGAACCAGGCGCTGGGCGAGCGCACAATCAATGTGGCGATAGCCAGGATGGGGAAAGGCATCGAGGAAACAATCGAAGTTCCGCGAATAGCCGTGATCGGAGCGCGAAAGCACACCGGCATCCTCACAATCCAGGGTGAACAGGGTGTGCGCATGACGACAATCAACCGCGAAGGTGTCAGCGAATTGAGCCCGGAGCGTGACCTGAATATCAGGCAGCAGGGCCTGCTGGCTTTCAAGCTGCTCCGGCCGGCATGGCGCGTGACTCTCAAAACCGAGGTAATCGCCCCGTCGATCATGCCAGAGGTGTTTCACCGCGTTGATCTGACTGAGGGCATGCTTCGCGGACAGGTGCACATCCGGTACAGGATCGAAAACGCCGGTTGCAAGACCTTCTTCCTGAAGGCCCCGCTGCCAGGCTCCGTGCTTGCCATCTCGGGCGAGCAGATCGCCAAGACCGAGGAAACCGACAAGACCAACGGCATATGGCGGATTGACCTGCACAACAAGGTCCAGAACAACTACGACATTGAGGCAACCTATCAGTTGCCGTTCGATCCCAAGTCGCAACGGGCTGTCATCCGGCCGGTCGCACCGATCGATACCGACCCTGCCAAGGGATACCTGGTGATCATGTCGGCCGGTCGTGTAGAGATCAAGGCCATCGGGGATCTCGGCGGATTGAAACCGGAAGATCCGCACGCAATGCCTCCGTCGGGAGGCGACATGTCCGACGCCGTCCTGTGTTACCGGACGGTGAGACCGGACTACGCGCTGCAGCTCTCGGTAGTCCGACACGAGTCGGCCGACGTCCTTCAGGCAAGAGTGAACCAGGTCGACATCTCGTCCGTCATCGCAGACAACCTCGGGAATATGCTGACCCGCGTGGCGCTGCAGATCTCGGTCGGTGACCTGCGATTCCTGAAGGTGAACCTACCCGGCCGCGAGGATTCGCTCTGGACGGTGTTTGTCAACGGCAAGGCGACGGAGCCCGCAAAGGACGGGGATGCTTACCGCATTCCTCTCGAAGCATCGGCCTCAGATGAGACTTCCACCGTCGAACTCATCTACGCTGGCAAGGCACATTGCGGCTTCCTGGGGAATCAACGCTATGAAGGCCCGCGCTTCAACCTGCCGCTCAACAACGTGAGGTGGTCCTTCTACGTGGCTGCCCAACGCGAATACTTCGACTACGGCGGAACCATGACTCTTGAGAATGACAATACACTCAAGACATTCAGCATTGCCCGCTACGAGAGTTACAATTCCGATCAGATGCAGCTGAACAAGAGCAAAGCGAAGAAGGGTCTGGACAAGGGCGAACAGTACGCCCGTCAAGGCGACCCCATGCGGGCGAAGAAGGCCCTGGAAGAGGCGGTGCTCTTCGCACAGGACAAGGGAGACCGCGAGGACGCCCGCATCCAGTACAAGAACATGGTCAAGCAGCAGGCCAAGGTGGGCCTTGTTCAACGACGCAACATCATGCGCCTTAACGAGAATGTTCGCGACGAGAAGCAGATGGAGCAGTTGCGCGGCTTCAACGAGGGCAACTACACTGCGGATTATGCCAAGTCAGTCCAGCAGTCGCTGACGATCGAGGAGAACGAGGCGCTCGACGCCCTCACAGACAAGATCATTGAACAGCAGGCCGCAGCGGCCGGCGTGGCCCAGGCCATCAAGATCACCGTTCCAGAGCACGGCCGCAAACTGGAGTTCTTCCGCCCGATCCAGATCAACCCCAATGCGGCGGTAACGGTCGAGTTCAAGACCCTGGACCTCGGCCCACTCGGAAACACATGGAGGAACATCTGGCCGGCAATTCTCCTTCTGGCACTGATCAGGATCGCCATTGGCGGCACGCGAAAGACCGCGCGGGAGAACTGACGACGGCCGGCAGAGGTGCAGGTCTGTGTAAAGAGCGGGCCTGCACGGCTCCCGTGTCTGGCCCTACAGCGGAAACCTCAACTGTGGAAGCGGCACGCCGGTCTTCGCCTTCGGCACGCAGGGAATCCAAGGGACAGGCAAGTTTCTGCACTCAATCGTGCCTGTCCCTATTCTGTCCGGTCATGGTGTTGCGTGGATCCGCTCCTGATTCAACGCTTCGCACGGGTGGTGCGACGCTTGCGCTTCGGGCGCTTGGCCGGTTCCGGCCTGGCCGGCTGCGGCTGGGGCGGTGCATCGACGACGGGTGGCTTCTTGCCGCGCATCTCGTAGAGAAAGCGCGAGGGGGTGCTCATGGCACGCTGGCCGTAGCGGGCCCGGCTGCCGGTATATGTGAGGGTGAGCTGCCGCCTGGCGCGCGTTATGCCGACATACGCAAGGCGCCGCTCCTCCTCCAGGCCACCCTCAAGAAGCGACCTGGCATGAGGAAGAAGCCCCTCCTCCACTCCCACCAGGTATACCTCCCCGAACTCCAGTCCCTTTGCCGAGTGCAAGGTCATCAGCGTTACCCGGTCCGGCCGTGACTCCGCCTCATCCTTGGCTTCCTCATTCGCCGAAAGCGTCAGGTCCTCCAGGAATGTCGTCAGGGTCGCCTTGGGCCTCTGCCGGACGTGCATCTCAACCATGTTCATGATCTCATTTATGGCATCCCAGCGGGCTGTTCGAGTGGCATCGTCAGGGTAGCACCGGACGATCTCCTCGCCGTAGCGCACCTCGCGAAGCAGGGTCTTGACCAGCTCCACGATCTGGGGCCCGGTATTCATGTGCGCAAGCCCGTTCAGGGTGCCAAGAAACTGCTTTGCGGCGGCTACTGCGCCGGCTGGCATCGCCGGGAATTCCGTGCCACGCAGAAACACATCGGCAAGCGGCAACTGCTTCTGCGCGGCAATGCCAAGGGCTTTTTCCACGCTGGACGTACCCACCCCCCGCTGGGGCGTGTTGATGACCCTGAGAAGCGACAGCTCATCCGCCGGATTCGCGACCAGCCGCAGGTATGCCAGGACGTCCCTGACTTCCTTGCGGTCGAAGAACGAGAGGCCGCCGACGAGATTGTACGGCACACCCAACTGCCGGAGCTGCATCTCGAACAGCCGCGGCTGGATCTGGGTGCGGAACAGGATCGCGAACTCGCCCAGCGCCGACTTGGTGTCCTTGGCGCGCCTGATGAGATCCTCAACCACGAACTTTGCCTCGGCCTCCTCATCGGTGGTCTTCATGATCCTTATCGGCGCCCCGCTTCCAGCCGCCGAGCGGAGGGTCTTCTCATGCCGCGCCCCGTTGTTCTTGATGACCATGTTGGCGCCTTCGAGGATCTCACTGGTTGACCTGTAGTTCGTCTCGAGCCGGACCACAACCGCCTTGGGGAAGTCCTTTTCGAAATTGAGGATTTTCGAGACATCGGCGCCACGCCAGCCATAAATGGACTGGTCGTCGTCACCAACGACGCAGACATTCCGGTGCTCCCCTCCTATCTGCCTGACTATCTCGTACTGAGGGCCGTTTGTATCCTGGTACTCGTCGATCAGCAGGTACCGGAAGCGCTTGCGGAACCAATCGAGCATCTGCGGGTCATCGAGAAGCTTCACCATGTAGAGAAGCAGATCGTCGAAATCAAGCACGCCACTTGTGTGCAGCCCACGGTCGTACTGCTCGTAGACACGACCGATCAGGTCGTCCCAGTCGTCACCGGAGCCGATCAGTTTTCCGGCGGTGATCAAGCGGTTCTTGAGCAACGACACCTTGGCAAGGCATACCCGTGGTTGGATCTTCTGCTCGGGGATTCCCAACTTTCGCATCGCCTGCTTGATGGCAACAAGCTGGTCATCGGCGTCGCAAATGCCGAAATTCCGGCGCACACCGGCCTTGTCAGCAAATTGACGCAGCGCTCTCACGCAAAACGAGTGAAATGTGCCGACTGTAAGCCCCTCTGCGTCGGTTGCAGGCACCAGGCGGGCAATTCGCGCCCTCATCTCGCCGGCCGCCTTGTTCGTGAATGTCATGGCCAGAATCGATGTTGACGAAACACCGTGGGCGATCATGTGCGCAATGCGATGTGTTATGACCTTGGTCTTGCCGGTCCCGGCGCCAGCAAGGACCAGAAGCGGCCCCTTGACCGTAGTCACGGCCACGCGCTGTTCGGGATTCAGTCCGTCCAGGAGTTTGGTCTTCAGGTTTGCCGTTCCGCTTCGTTCAGAAGCAATAAGACTTGTGGAAGCACACTCGAAACTCGACGGCCGCGCCAACCGCGGCGCAGATATTCTTCATCTTCAGCCGCCATCGCCGAAACCAGCAGGCGGCGAAGATATCACAGGTTTGCAGAAGCGCAAGGAGGTGAATCAGGAAAATTCGCCTGCCGCCGGCTTGCAGGGGTTTTCATCATGCTCCGGCGGCTGATTCTGTCACCCGGTGGCTGCACCCTTTGTTCCTTCTTTCCGGATTCGGTTCAGAACCACCACCGCCTCAACAAGCATGAGTGCCGCCAGACCGATGAGCAACGCCGACACCCACGGGATGGGGTCCATCCACCATCGCGGGAGGCTCATTCGCGAACGCATGATCAACACAAGCGCCCACACGCTGACAGCGTACATAATGACCGTCGGTACGCCCATGACCACCCAGATCCACCTGGCTCGATAGCGGTGGACAAGCCAGACGGTAACACCAAGCAGTGTCAGCGCTGCCAGAAGCTGATTGCTTGCCCCGAAAAGGGTCCAGAAGGCCTTCCATGCCGGTATCGCGTTACCCTTGGCATCGGTCGATGTTTTCATGACGAATAGCAACGGTGTGGCAACCATGACGGCCGTTGCCACCCACCTGCCCGCGCGCCCCTTCCATCCGGTGAGTTCCTGGATGATGTACCGGCCGAGCCTGGTGCAGATATCAAGAGTGTCGTACACAAACGTGGCGAACGCCAGCAGGCCGAAGGCAATACCAACCGCCTTGCCTATTCCAAACACGGCCAGAAACTCGCCGATGCCGTTTGCATAGATGTAGTTCGGCGCCTTCCTGATGATCGGATCGCCCACCGCAAGCATCATGACACACGCCAGCGAAATCGCGGCGACAAGGGCCTCCAGCAGCATCGCGCCGTAGCCGATAGGCCTGGCATCCGGCTCACACCGCAACTGCTTGCTGCTGGTGCCAGAGGAAACAATCGCATGGAAGCCCGAACAAGCCCCGCACGCCACCGTGATAAACAGGAACGGGAACAAGGTATCGCCGTTCGGTGCGGTCCAACCATTGAAAGCCGGGTACTGCACTGTCTTACCGGCGATCACGAGACCGGCGGCAGCGCCGACGATGGCCGTATAGAGGAAACAGCCGCCGAGATGGCCACGCGGCTGGAGGAGCATCCACATCGGCACGAGCCCTGCCAGGTAGCAGTATGCAAGCAGCGCAACGCACCATATCTTCACAGCATTGGCCTGGGACACCCCCAGAACGGATTCCACACTGAAGGGAATGTGCTGCCCGGCCCAGATCGCAACTCCCACCAGCGGCAGGAAGATCACCGTCGCCCAGCCGACAGACAGTTTGGCATAGCGTATCAGCAGTCCCATGAACACCGGCAGGGCCAGGTACAACAGGGAGGAAGTTGCTATGCCGGCGCCGCTGACAATGCTTCCATCCTCAAGCGCAACCTCACCCACAAACGACCGTGCCGTGAGATCGGTAAAGGCGACTATGATGTAGACAAGGGCAATCCAGATGAATCCAAGGAACAGCAGGTAGGCCCGGCGGGTCATGTTGAGCCGAACAACCTCCGTGATCGAGCATGCGCGGTGACGTATGGACGCCACCAGCGCGCTGAAGTCATGGACGCCGCCAATGAATATGGCGCCGATCAGGATCCAGGCCAGTGTCGGCCCCCAGCCAAAGGCCACCCCGGCGACAATCGGGCCGACAATCGGACCGGCCGCGGCGATGGCCGAGAAGTGTTGACCGAGCAGGAAGAACGGGGAGATTGGCACGTAGTCAACGTCGTCACGCATGGTCACGGCCGGCGTCTTAGCCTCCGGATCCAGCTTGAAGAGGCGCTTGAGCATGCCGCCGTAGATCCAGTAGGCCAACCCGAGCACAAACACCACAGCGCCGATGACGTAGAGCAAGCTCATGGAGGATACTCCGGATTACAGCCCGCATAATCCCAGCCGCGCGGCACCGCACGATGCAACCAGACTGGGAAGCAAGGGGCAAAGTTCAATGCAGCGACCTCTGCACCCAGTTCACACCACAATGCACGCCACTTTGCTGATTCCGGGCCGGGAAGTCACGTTCATTTTGCCAGCCTCATAACCCGCATTGACCGGCACACACCAGGCGGTCCACACAGGCTCAACCTCGCTGCTATCCGGAACGGATCCGCTGCTCGGCAAGCTTGAGTTTGTTCAGGAAGCCGCCCTTCTTGAATTCATTCGTCCACCTGCGTATGGTGACCCAGCCTCCGAACCGGATGACGCTGTTCCACCACGGCTTGTGCCACTTCTGCCAACCCTTCCGGATATTGTGGAGGTAGAAGACCATGTAGGGAAAGAGCAGCGTCCGGAAGCCGACGTCAAACATGTATTTGAAGCTGTAGAAGCGCCCCATGATCTTCTTGCCCGCCACATGCAGCTGTTCCGGCGTATTCGGCTGGTCCGGCTCAAACACCGGAAAATTACCGTCATAATACTCCCACCCGATGACATCCAGCGGGAACAGGCGGTTTTCCTTCCTGAGACGCTCAGTGAGTTCGGTTCCGGCAAACGGCACGGGCAGCAACACCTGCACTGTATCAAGCCTGGCCTGCTTGATGAACTTCTTGAAACGCTTGACCTGCTCGTCCAGCGGCATCCTGAATTCCACTCCCGGTGCCAACGGGTATCCGAAAATGAACATCCCGTGAACAAAGAAGCCTGCTTTGCTGTATATCCTGGCCAGTGCCACCATGTCCTCCGGCCTGAGGTGCTTTTCCATGGCCTTGAGCTGCTCTTCGATCGGCGACTCAAACCCGATGCATACGGTGGCAATGCCGGCGCGCCTCATGGCAGTCAGCAGTTCCGTGTCCTTCGCCTTGTCCAGACGGATCTGGACCGTGATTTCCAGCCGGATGCCGACTGCATCCTGATACTCAGCCAGCAGTTTGCACAGGCTGATGGCCTCACTCCTGAACTGCCCGAACAAGTCGTCCACCAGGAAGAAACGGCGGGCATGATGCTTCTCGACGAGATCGGTAATCTGCCTGAACACCCGCTCGGGAGTCGCCGGCCGCGGCTTCCCCTTGACCGTGCAGAACTCGCAGTTCATTCCACAGCCGCGGACCCAGTTGATCGGATAGACCTTGATCTTTGCATAACGCACCAGGGAAAAATCAGGCAGTGGCGCGCTGTCGAAATCCGTGATCGGCGCCCGCGCCGACGTCACGACAACATTGCCGTCCTTCAGGAATGCTATTCCCGGAACAGCCGACTTGTCGCCGCCGGCAGCTATCAAGGCAAGAAGCTCCTTGATGACCTCCTCGCCTTCACCGATCACAACTATGTCCACACCGCTGCTGAGCGCCTCGGCAATGTTGTCACCGGCAAAATGCTGGCCACCGGCCACAGTCGTGACACCCATGGCCTTGTATTCTTTCGCGATCTCGTAGAGCCGCGGGACGGTTGATGTCAGGCCGCCGTAGAGTCCCACTACATCAGCCGGACGCATCTTCTGCAGCGTGCGGTGG
>SESH01013560.1_pt1 | contig 10439 bp, 12 predicted proteins | sample 3171561 | NCBI WGS metagenome assembly SESH01 (sample SAMN10866947, study PRJNA518727) | freshwater metagenome | biome: subpolar coniferous forest; feature: holomictic lake; material: water; isolation source: holomictic Lake 442 2011 16.5 m and 2014 13 m | place: Canada: near Kenora, Ontario
CGATACGATTACCTTCAACCCGAACGATTATGCCGATGCAGTTGGAGATATGATTCATGTATACGCATTATTCGAACTGGCTCAGAATGGAAATGGCAAGACACTGAAACTGTATTGGGGCGGAGATATCATTGTGCAGAAATTTACCGACATGGTGGTCAATTCCATTAATAATATGGTGGAACTGGAAATGTGGATTACGAGAACGGGTACCGCTACCCAGGACATCCGGGCCAGAATGCAGATGTACAACGAGGTGGCAACAACCTATTCTACCAATACCAAAAGTTTGATCACCAATGAAGTGATTGAAATAACCGGCCAGAATACGGTTGCCACTGCAAATGACATTATTGCAAGAAAATTTGTGATTGATGTTGTGAAAGTATTTCCCTAATAATCAATAAGCTATGAGAACACTAAAAATCTTTATCATATTTTCACTGCTTGCCATCACGGTTCAGGCACAGAAACTCGCATCCACAAAATACGTGAACTTCACCGGCACGTCTTATGCTATCAACCTATCGAGTAATGTGGATGTCTACGAATTTGGAGGATCGAAAACATTGGGTGCGGCATACAGTATTACAACTACCGGAACTCCGATCAATGGGATGAGATTCCTGATTCTCTATAATGGTGCATCGGTAACGACTTCCGGTTTTAATATCTTCGTGATGGGTGATACTTTATGGGGAACCTCTGCCGTTACCACACTTCAAACTCTTTTTGCGACAAGTCGTTACATTTTCGACTGTATCTACAATGGAACTACCGCAGCGTGGGATGTTCGGTGTACTCCGGATATGAACGTGAAGCATTGGATTCAGCCAGGGCATCTAAGCAAGAACTGGACCAACGATACCAATATATTTGTGAATTCAGACTACAAAGCATCCATAAAGCCTCTATCATTAACAAATTCACTGATTTCTGCATCGGCAGCAATCGGTCGGGCAAAATTGGCAGCTCTCACCGCAGGAAAGGTGGTCGTAACAGATATCACCGGCCACGACTCTGCATCATCTGTAACCAAGACATCATTGGGTTTTTTGGATGCCACTTCTTCGATTCAGACACAGATCAATACAAAACCAACCATCGGTGCAATCATCAATACAGATATCAACGCTTCGGCTGCGATTGCATATTCCAAATTATCATTGACGAACGGTATCGTTTCTTCAGATATCAATTCAGCAGCAGCAATACCGTATTCAAAACTCCTGCTTACCGGAACTGTTGTGAACGCTGATATTGCTTCCGGTGCAGCAATAGCGAGGAATAAATTAGCCTCGTTAACAGCATCCAAAGCCGTAGTTACCGATGCCAGCGGATTCGATGCGGTGTCAACTGTGACGGCTACTGAACTCGGGTATCTTGCCGGGGTTACATCAAACATACAGACCCAATTAACCGCAGCGGCTGCAGGTGTATCAACTTACACCATCGCAACCAACACCTATCTACTTCCTGCGACAATCAAATCACAGACATGGATCAATACCACTTCAGGTGCCGTTGACGTGTACATTCCAAGGCCGGACAGCGTAGTACCCGGGGCTACTATCACCTTCACGGTATGGTTTACCAATGGTGCAACGATTCATACCTATGCAGCCTATTCGGGTATTAAGACGTCGGCTGAATCAGTTGGTACAACATATGCCGTTGGTTCGACCAATGGAGATTTCGTCACATTAATATCAGATGGGGTTTACTGGATAGTATCGAAATTTAGCAATTTATAACATGGGACTGTGGCAAGAAAATAAAAAGGTAGTCTTAACTGCACCCCACAAGGATGCTTACCTGCTATTTAATTGCCATGGGATTACCACAGACCATGCCACCACGATCGCCGTAGGACAGTGCTACGTTCCCACGGATTATTGGGTTGGAATGAACCGGATAGATGATTATGAATTGGATTCGATCAGTGGAGAAAAGATATTCAGGCGGTATTTTCAGAAACAGGGATTGAACGATTCGTATTTTGCCGATATCGCACAACCGCGTAACGGGATTGTGGATATATTCAGGTTGCATTCACCGGACACCTATTTCGTATGGCTTCATCATTCACTTGGGGTTGCTCTGCATGTAGCTTTGTGGATGGGATTTAAGAAACTGCATTTCGTAGGATTAACTGCCAAAGGCTATGAGAATATCATGGTTCGGGCTTTTTTGAATGAGTTTGCAAGGCTGAGTGAAGAATTCGGGATTGACTGTGTAAGCTGTACTTCCGGATCGTCACTAAACGGGTTCATGGATTATATGCCGGTTGATGAAGCGCTGGATATATCGAAAAGTATTGACAAGGCTTGTACCAAAGCCGTAAATTTACAGCCATGTACAACCTAAACGATATCAACTTTCTTGTTTCGTTTGCCCTTGAAACAAAGGCACCCGGGATTGAACTGCCCAAAGCCAAGTTTGAACAGTTGGTGTATCAAGCTGAACTCATACAGTTCCGTCGGAAATTAGGCGTACCGGAGATGTATAACCCGAACAATCCACAGGGGTTTGAAACCTCCAAGGTCATTACCTCCGATCTTGAACCGTTCAAAGTGATCATGGGCGACAAGACCATGGAACTTAAAGTGAAAGATGGATATGCAACGCAACCAGACAATTATTACTTTCCGTCAACGATGAGGTTGAGGGTAGTCAAATCAGGGGTTGAATCCTGGCGCAAGGTCGATATCTTGTCCGATCAGGAATTTGATAATCGGATATCATCAGCCCTGCTTCAGCCAAATTTGAGATACCCTGCCTGTAACTTCCAGGCCGGAGTCATCCGCGTGGCACCAAGGACCATCCGTTCATTGTACTTCGTGTATCTAAAATTACCACAAAAGCCGGTATTTTCAGTGAGTTATGACCGTGGGTTCGCAGAATACGACCCAACCAACTCCACCGAACTTGAGTGGAATGACATGAATATATTGGATATCGTGTCCATCCTTATCAACGAACTTCTGCAGGTTCAAATTTCTATGCAGGAAATACAGCAAATTGCAAACAAACCAAATCCAAAATAAAATGAAAAAGTTCGCATTATTCTTAGTATGCCTTGCCATCGCAACCATGGCGCTGAGCCAGGCAAAAATTTACAAAGGTGTCAGTGTCGCTACGGCTACCACGAAACTGGGCACCAACCTCTTCACCGGCGACCATGTGTACTGCACGGCAACGGGCAACGAGTACATCCTTACTGCCAATCAGGGAGGTAGTGCAACGATAACAACAATCATTGCATCTGGGAGTTATACATTGCTCACGTCGTATTCAAGTACACTTAGTCTTGCAACACTTACACTGACTGGCAAAGCAACACTACCTTGGATATCTGGGACCCATTCAAATATTACAACGGACAGTTGTGTAACATTGGTAGCATCAACACTTGCAAAAGCGCCCACGGTATCAGTAGCCACTACATTAAATCTCCCTGGGACTGCAAATACCATCACCAAGACAACGGGTAATGCCAATAGTGTAACATTTTCACACTCTGTATCTGTTACGGATACTTCAAGACCGGGCACGTTGGCAGTTACGAACAATGCTACAGTGGGAGGAACGTTCCGTGTGACAGGGGTAACGACATGGGATGCACTCCCTTCGTATGCGGTTGCTTGTGGAACGCTAACCATTCCAACTGCAGCTACGGGCAATGACACAACGGGAGTGGCTGTTGCCAATCTGACGACAAGTGCCATCTGTGTTGCATCTTACGGACCAACCACAAAAGCCCTGATGACGGTTGCTTCAGATACTGCTGCCTCTGCGGTATGTCTTAAAACAGGATGGCTGACCGTTGCAGGAAAACACGGAAGGGCTGTAAATTATTGGATTCCTAAACGATAACCCGTGACCGTCTCCTCGATCTACCAATTTGTCCTCGACCAATGGCGCAAGGACCACAAGGGGGTAGTATTACCTCCCGATGTATTCAACAACTGGATACAGTTCGTGTCATTGGATCTATTCAATGGGATTGTCACCCAAGCCGAAAGCATGGCTGCACAGGGCAACGTGGATATTGCCGACGTGATTTTCCAAACAGTGATTTTTGGTAATTTCATCAAGGATGCAGCGATTGCCACAGCACAGGACACTATTGGTGGATTGACTATTGGATATATCCCAACACCGGCAGACTGCAAGTTGCCACTCGGATTGATGATGATGAAACCGATCAACCTTGGAGTGAGCAACATCATTACCAAAAAGTCACCACTGCTTAAAACCAAATACAGGGCCAGTGTACTAAACGGGGACGTGGGTAACAATCCGGTGTATTTCGTGGAAGATGGGCGCTTAGAGTTTATCCCCAACGACTTAACCGATTTGATTCTGACCTACCTGAGAACACCAGCAGCACCGTACTTTGATTTCTGCATGTCTTCATCCGATCAGGTGATTTTCATGCCGGTTGGAAGCCATATCGACATTGTGGTGAATGGATCGGTTACGACCAATGTATTGTATGATGTGAACGGTGTGGTACTTGCATCCGATGTGTCAAGCGACAAAATGACCGCTTCTACCTACTTGTCACAGACTATTGAACTCGATTGGGATGAAACACAGCATGAAAAGATTGCCAATTTGGTAGCTGAAAAACTTGGGATTAACCTCAGAATACAGAAGTGATGGAACGAATTTCGAAGCAGAGCCTTATTGAGTTGGTTAATCGCAACTACCCCCAGGTTGAACCGCAGGTCGTTGAATCCTGTATCGGCAAGGCATTCAATATGCTGTTTTACGGGGCATTTCGCAAGGATTTATCAAACCTTGACCTGTATGCCAAAACGTACAAGGATGTAGCCGTATTGAAAGACGAAGCTACCGAAACCTATTATTCATTGCTTCCTGTGCAGACGGTTCAGCTTCCGGATTGTGCCGAGGGGGTTCGCAGGGTATATCTCAAGCAGGGTATTCAGCAACGCAAGTTCGTTCCCCTGCAGAAATCAGCATGGAACTTGAATCTCACGGCTTATAAAATCGTGCCATGGGTAGGCTACTGCGTAAGGCCGGACCGGATTGAATACAAGAATGATCCTCAGTGCAAATCGGTATATTTGGATTTGGTTATCCCTTTTGAACTGATGGATGATGATGACCCTGTATATATTCCTTCCGGACAGGATGAACTATTACTGCAGACTGTATCAGGCTTTTTACAGGGTTCGCCACCTGTGGATAAAACTAATAAATAACATTATGAAGAAAATATTAACTGCCAACGGAACCATGCTTAACACCACTCCGATTGGTCATGTGGCAACGATACTCGACATCGAGGAACTGAACGGTCAAGCAGTGACCATTAATATCGGCACGACTGCAGCAGGAACCGATGTACAGAACGCCTTGGCACTTACCGCCAATGAGCATAAAGTAGTCAGTGTACTGCTTTCGCCTGATCCCAAAGTCAACCTGTACATCACATCTTCCGCATGGCATGGCGCCAAAGTCAAACTGATTCTCAAGAATGTTAAATCTATCTAAGAATGGATGGCCAGGGCCTGAGCAAAATTACTGATATCCTCGACCGGTATTTGAACCTGAAAGGAGTCTATTCGGAAGAAAATTCCTTCCGCTACCTGCAGATCATTCTTGAAGGCCGGCAGGAATATGGGTTCAAGTCATCAACCGAACTCAGAACGGTAGAGAAGGTCATATCTTCCCTTAATACCGTTGACGTGGACACGGATTTCATCGACTATGTTCGCATCGGATATGCCATGGACGACCAGATATGGACACTGACCAAGAATAACGACATCGTTCTGCCCCGCGGAATCAGTTGTGGGGAGAATATCGCAGCCGATGATACCCCGATTGAAACATCTCGCCGGTGGGTTGATTTCTCAGCTACGGGAGGCCATAACTTCCTGTATTACCGGTACGACAAGGAAATGCGCAGGTTGGTATTCTCAGGGGACGGGGTAGGCCGCACAATCATCCTTGAATTTATCTCGGACGGGGTGACCATGGACGGTGAAACCTATGTTCCCTCGGATATGGGATCCATGCTGATCGACTATCTGGAATGGCAGCTCAAGAAATTCGGGGTGAAGGAAAATAAGTCGAACAATGATACCGAATATTACCGCAGGGAGTTTTCGGCTTCACGGAAGGAATATACCTCATCTAAACTAAAATTCACGGCTGATGAGGTTCTGGACACTTTGAGAGGAACGTATAAACAGACCATCAAAAGATAACGGGAGGCTTCACCTTGAACAACACCGGTAAACTCAAACCGTTTGTTAACACCCGTTCCGAGCTCCGGGGCATTGTAGCCAACGTGATCGGTGCAACGGTGGGTTGCTTTGACAATTCATCGTACTATGTCTGTTATGCCGCCACGGTTTCAGACGTGGATGACAATGAAAACAAGCTGCGATTGAATACCCGCGCCCGGACTATGTGGGTCAAAACTGCATCGTTCGGGGTGGGAATGTATGGCAAGACGGTATCTGTATCCGACCCTGGTTCAGCTAACGACATAATACACGGGTATAGCGTGTTCCATGAATGGATGAACAGCGTTAGCGGTAAGATGTTTGTCTGCGTATCCAGCACTCCGAACATGGCACAATGGAAATTGATTCAATATGTTGAATTATGAGAAAATTACTGGTATTACTATTGCTGAGTATCCTGTCTGTGGCCTATTCTCAAACCAGGCCCCCCTCATCTACCGGGTCGTACTGGCGGGTAAATAAATGGACAACCCCGTTTGGTCAGACATTGCCGGATAGTGTTCGTATTCAGGTACAGGATTCGGTAAAAGAATACATTATTCATCATGTTGGAGGAGTAACATCTACTCAAACCATGGCATATGCTTATTCTCAAGGGTGGGTGAGTGTGTTTCCTAAAAACACTCCATGGAAGAAAGAAATATCATCTGACGCTGAAAATAATTGGACTCTTCCTTTTGTTTTAACCACCTCCACCACTATATTCTATAATGGACAACCCCTAAGACCTACACAATGGAGCGGGGTAGGAGTGACAGCACTAACATTAAATCTGGATATACGAAAATACGATTATATAACAATTCTAAACAATTAAAACAATGAAAAAGCTAATCGTAATTCTCATTCTTTTCCTATTTGGCATATGGGGATATTCTCAAACCACCCCCACTGTTCAACTGAGAGTGGTTGATGCTACAACGCCTTTTGGCATAAATGTTCCAATAGGTACAACAGTATACGATATTGGAGCTGATAAATATTTTGTCTGTAAAACAGCCTCAGCCTCCACTCTCACTCTCACTACAGGAGCTGCTAATTTTACACAATTAGGAGGAAGTGGTCTTGGTGGAACGGTGACAAGTGTAACAGGTAGTATGTATCTTAACATCACAAATAGCACTACAACACCAAGAATAATGCCTACTGTGGGTATAGCAAAAGACTCCTTAGCAAAGATGGACTCTTTGGCTACCTCAGGACAATGGGCTAAGTTTGGGACAAAAGGACTTGTAGGTAGAAGTTCTGCGTCTGTATATTCTGAGTTAGGAATAAAAACGTATAAGGCATTTGAAACAGAAGCTTCTGTAGACAGTCTTACACGGTATATTTATGCTCTTTCTGTCACTCCTGTATCAACATCTGTAGAAGTGAAGGTAAATGGAGCAAATCTTAAGGCAACAGCACAATATACTATTGTAGGAACAAAGATTTACATTACCGCACCTATCAGGACTTACGACAGAATAAACATCTCCTGCACCTATTAATATGCGAAAGTTACTTCTCTGTTTGCTCGTTTTATTTAGTGTTACTGTTTTTTCACAGGTAACTCCAAAAACCTATATCAGTGTATCTACGGCTACAACTGATTTTTTGGCCAATATACCTATTGGAACACAGGTGGTCAACATAGCAACAGGGAAGGTTTATTTGTGTATTACAGCAGCAATAACAACAGATGATTTAACTTCTGCGAGTGCGAAGTTTACAGAGATTGACGGGTCTATCATAAATGAAGGGTCGTTAAAAATCAACAACGATTTACCGTATTCTGTTAAAATATCCTCTAACACTTCGGGGTCGGATACCATTATATTAACGGCAAGGGAATTTCTCAAAGGAACCTTGACAGGAAACGAATATTCAATAGAGAGCGATACCACGAAACTTGCCACTAAATTTTACACAGATTCAAAACAGGCGATTACAGACACGACAACGAAAGATGCTACAAGGTATTGGGTGGGACAAAACTATCAGCCTACGGTAACGGCAGGGTACAGGATAGGTAAATCGGGAGTGACGATTAACAACGTGGACTACTGGAAAAATCAAGATACTTTAAAGACCACGCTTAACGGGTTGGTAAAAGCAACTGGAGGTGTACTGACAGCGATTTCAGATGCTTCAACGAACTGGAATACAGCCTTTAGTTGGGGTGACCATGCCAATAAATATGTTCCACTTGCCAGACAACTTACTATCAACGGAACCGCCTACGATTTAACGGCAAACAGGACATGGGACGTTGGGACGCTCGTTGCAGGGGATACCGCTTCGCTACTGTTATCAAGACTTCGTGCAGCGCATGATTATGCCCCTATTGTTCATTCACAAGGAATATCGACCATAACCAATTTGCAAGATAGCCTCAATTCAAAGTACACAAAGACACAAACTAACAACCTACTTGCTCTAAAAAGGAACTTAAATGACCACGATTCACTTTCCACTTTAGACGAAAAAAGTTATAATTCACTTACCGATAAGCCAAATATTACCTATTACCCCTCCCTCCAAGACACCCTAAACGACCGCTACCGCAGGAAGGACACCGCAACCGTTCTGCTGTCACGGACAAGGGCTTCACATGATTATCAGCCGAAAGGAATTTACGTTACAAGCATCGCCACCACCTCACCGATCACCGGGGGAACGATAACAAGTACAGGAACAATCGCTATCATACCCGATACACTTGCGGCATGGCGCACTAAACAGAATCAATGGAAAAACGATTCAGTGAATTATACCAAAAAGACTTATGTAGATAATCGCGACACACTTGTAAGACAATACACAAGAGGAAGATATAGAACAATGTCAAATCACGATTCACTTTCCAAGTTAGATGAAAGAAGTTATGAGTCGTTGACAAGTAAGCCTGTATTGACAATTAATCCTGATTTACCATATTCATCCGTATTGTCATTAGATAGTAGTGATGTGGTATTTACAGCGGGGGCATATCTAAAATTAACTCAGTCAGGAAATGAGGTAGTATTTAATACAGACACGAATAAAGTAGTGTTATTCAATGACACACTGACAAGCCAAAAGATAGCAACAAAATACGAATTACAAAAATACACCTATCTAACAACTGACTTAGAGCAATCTGCCGACAGCGTGAACCATTGTTATTACAATATTACCAATGTCCCAATTACAAGCACTGTATCTGTTTGGGTAAATGGGATGGCATTACAACCAACAACGCAATACACCATATCAACTCACTATATCCGTGTCGGGGTTCCTGTTTATCGTGGTGATAAAATTAAAATTATAAGACAAAGTTTATGAAAAAGTTATTATTAATTCTTGTTCTTGTTCCGTTAATTAGCTTTACACAGCAGTTTAAGGCGCATGTAACGTCGTATAATACCGCAGCACTGGTAGACACGAATAACCTTTCGTATGGGCTTCAATGGAACGAATCTACGGACACCTATACACGACTTGGCTCATTAGCGGGCAAAGCATTAGGATCAAGCCCCGGTAACGACTACCTCCCTATTCAGTCAGCTATGCGAGGGTGCTTATTGTTGGATAACGGCAGAGTTAATTATTACCTCAGCAGTACAAACTGGGCATATAAATCCGATGGGGTAACATCCTCTGTACTTACTGGTGCCGATGGTCAGGTAATGGTTCAGATACCTAAATTCTATATCAAATATTCGTATGGTTCAAATAATCATCGCTGGCTTATTTCATTATCAAGATTAAAGGGGTTTACTGTTCATCCCGCATTTATTAAGGATGGCATAGAGGTGGATTACCGTTATATTGGTGCTTACGAAGGTGTGCTGTGGGATGCAACTACCGACAGCACTTATCGGGATTATAAAGCCGGTGTCACAATCAATACAGGCACGGACAAACTCGCATCTGTTTCAGGTTATAGACCTGTGACAAACTTTACCCGTGCAGGCGCAAGGGCAATGGCCGCACGAAGGGGTACGGGTTGGAGGCAGCAGGATTACGACCTGACTAACGCCATTCAGATGCTTTTCATTGTTGAATATGCCACACTCAATTCTCAGTCAATCATGTCGGGCATTACCAATGTCACTTATTGGGATGCTTATAACAATTATTATCCAATTGTGGCTACGGGCCTCGGAGACAGTATCGGCAATGCAACCG
>SESH01004164.1_pt1 | contig 10437 bp, 10 predicted proteins | sample 3171561 | NCBI WGS metagenome assembly SESH01 (sample SAMN10866947, study PRJNA518727) | freshwater metagenome | biome: subpolar coniferous forest; feature: holomictic lake; material: water; isolation source: holomictic Lake 442 2011 16.5 m and 2014 13 m | place: Canada: near Kenora, Ontario
GCTTGTCGTGGCAGGTGCACTCTTTGGTGAACCAATATGCGTTGTCGAGCTTGGCGAGGTCGGCGTAGTTGGTGTCGGCAATGACGAGGTTGAGTTCGGTGTTCGCCCCGGTGTCTTCGTTGTGCTGAACCACAAGCACGCCGTCTTTGGTGAGCTGCACATCGAAGTCGAGCATGTCGACACCCGCCTTCACACTGTCGGCATAGGCGTAGGGAGTGGAGTGCGGGTGCTCGTCGTTGCCGCCAGCGTGTGCAAGCACGATGGGGCGACCAATCGAGATGAGCTCATCGATGGTGAGTGGCTCTGCGGGTGGTGCCTCGGTGGGTGGCGTGGTGTCGGCCGGCAACGTAGTTGCAGATGCATCTATCGACGCTGCGGTGGAACCCGATGTTGATGAGGGGCTTGAACTACATGCCATCAAACTGATGGACAACACGGCTATGGCGCAGAGGGACTTCATGTGGGTCACCGTAGTTGGAGTATCGGCGGTGGCCCTACACGGCGCTGATAATGCCGCTCGGGTTCGGCAGTTTCGCGATCGACTCGAAGCGGCCACACCTCAACGACTTGAGAGTGCAACGGCCTGCTTGAGGGCCTCGATCATTGACCGCTCATCGGCAACGCCGGTGCCCGCGATGTCGAACGCTGTGCCGTGATCTACCGAGGTGCGCACCACGGGCAGACCAATGGTGATGTTGACGCCGGCTTCGAGGCCGAGCACTTTCACCGGGCCGTGGCCCTGGTCGTGATACATCGCGACGACACAATCGAACTCGCCTCGGCGAGCGCGATAGAAAAGCGTGTCGGCCGGTAGCGGACCGACGACATCGATGCCTTCAGATCGCAACTGGGTTACGGCTGGCACGATCTTGTCGGCCTCTTCGCCGCGACCGAACAACCCGTTTTCACCCGCATGCGGGTTGATGCCGCAGACCGCGAAACGTGGAATATCGATGCCAGCGCAAAGCAAGGTGCTGTGGGTACGGCGAACCGTGCGTTCGATGAGCGCCGGATTGATGCGATCGATGGCGTCGAGAATGCCGATGTGCGTTGTCACGTGCACCACGCGCAGTCCGGGGGCTTCGAGCATCATCGACACTTCGTCGGTGCCGGTGAGATGCGCGAGTAGTTCGGTGTGGCCGGGGAACTGATGACCAGCGGCGTGGAGCGCTTCTTTGTTGAGCGGAGCGGTGCAGATGGCCTGCACGAGGCCAGCGATGGCCAACTGTGCTGCGATGGCCACATAGCGGTAGGCGGCTTCGCCCGCAAGCGCAGATACAACGCCCCACTCAAGTGCGGCGGGAACGACTTGGGGATCGATCACGTTGATGGTCGATGGGTCTCTGGCCGTACTGAGTTCGGATGGCTCGGCGACCACGCGGATCTGGGGCGAGAGGCCGCACAGTTGAGCGGCGAGAGTGAGCCGACTTGCATCGCCAATAACCACCGTCTGGCACATCGCCGCGACCTCTGGGTGGCTTAATGCTTTGACGATGACCTCGGCGCCGACACCGGCGGGGTCGCCCATCGTGATCGCGATGATGGGACGGTTGGTCATTGGCACGACGTCATTATGACCGCGAGAGGAAGTCGGCGGCGCGTTGCAGCGCGAGCGTGTTGCCGAATCCGCCAGCCTTGGTGACCACGGTGATGTCTCCGGAACGGCTGCGTGCGGTGGACCACGCGATGCCGGGTTCGACCTCACCGCGAACATCGAGTGATCGCACCTCAAGGAGGTCGAGCACAATTCTGGCTGTAGCGCCGCCGGTGAGCACGAGGCCATCGGCGCCGCGAGCGGCCTGATCAGCGCGGGCGCTGAACTGGGGATCGAGTGGATGTAACGCAGCGATGTTTGTCGACGGGTTGAGCGCGTCGATTTGTTCGAGAGTGCTCGGGTGTTGCGAGCCAGCGATGACAACAACTCTCGAGCATGGTCGCCGAGCGGCTGCGATCGTTTCGCCGTCGTGCAGCGCCGCATCGTTCGCAGCGATGGATGCACCGACGTGACGGGCGAGCCCCGCCGAACCCACCCACAACGTGGTGCCGAGAGCAGAGCCGACAGCGATGGCGAGGTCGTGGTCGGTCTGCACGTCGGGGATTTCTACACGGCCTTTGGTGCGTAACCCATCGAAGAGCTCGCACAGGTCGGCGCCGTCGAGTGGCACGCCGTGCACGTGCACGCGACCATTCACGACGGTTCGTCCAAGTTGCGGAAATGCGGGACAGATCAGAATTCGATCGGGCTCTCTCTTCAGCGCCGACAACGTCGACACCGTGGCCTCAACGGTGGCGCGGATATTGCCGCGCAGCGTGGAGTCGATCTTGATGAAGAGCTCAGTAGGCGAGTGTCGGCTGATCGCTGCGGACGTTACGGCGAACGCGTCGGAGGCATGCATGTCGCGGCTGTCGGTGTCGATGACCACGATGGTGTCGGGTGGTCTGTCGCTACGAGTGATCAAACCATCGAGCGAGACGACGCAGCGATGTCCGCTTGCTGTGAACGCAGCGGCTGAGTCGGCGGCACCCGTGATGTCGTCGGCGATTACGAGCATGACGGCGAGCAATTCATCGCGACATTCTGTCAGCCGCACGTGACCAGTAATCGCGAGCTGGCTGCATGCCGACTTTGTCGGGTTCAGTACTTGTTGCTTCGGTGGGACTTGTCGGGACTTTTGGCCCTATTTGGCCAGCGTGTGCCTTGTTATGAATGAGGCACCTACAACAAGGAGTGTTCATATGCGTCGAGGTATACGGCTGGCTGCCACGGTAGCCATTGGTCTGGCGACTCTCGCTGGTTGTTCCAGCGACAAGAAGGTCACCACCGCCACAGATGCGCCATCCGGTGTCACTGTTCCAGCAGGCGACACAGGTACTGCAGTAGCCGTGACAGCTGGTGACACGAATGACACTACGCAATTCCTCAAGGTTGAACCCGTCACAGTGGCTGCTGGCCCAACCACGTTCACGCTCACCAACTCGGGTACCAAAAAGCATGAGATGGTTGTCTTGAAGACCGACGAGGCGATCGACGCGTTGGCCGTAGACACGGCCACCAACAAGGTCAGCGAAGCCACAACGGTTGGCGAAGTCGGCGAGACCGACATCGGCAAAATTGGCACGGTCACGCTCGACTTAAAGCCGGGCAAGTACATCCTCGTCTGCAACATTGAGAAGCATTACGCACAGGGCATGCGCGCTGCCTTCACGGTTACCGGATGACCTGGCTGCGAGCCATTGTCAGTGGCGTTGTCATCGTTGGCATCGCCTTCGCGTTGCTCGTGGTTGTTCCTGATCTCATTCTTTCGCAGGTCACGAGCTTCGAGCGTGGCGGCCGTGTCGCCCTCGCAACTGGCTGGTTTGCGGCTTCATTAACGGGACTGCTCTGGGGGCTTCGTCGCCTTCAGAGCAGTCGCATCATTTGATGGCGCTTCCACCACCTATTCCAGATGCCGCGTGGCTTTGGGAGAACGAACCGTGCCGGGCAGCGTGCCCAGTGCACACCGACGCCGGCGCATATGTGACCGCAATCGCTGAGGGCCGGTTTCGCGATGCGTACATGATTGCTCGGGGTCCCAACCCCTTCCCTTCGATCTGTGGACGGGTGTGTGCGGCGCCGTGTGAGGCGGCTTGCCGACGCGGCAACCTCGATTCGCCCGTGTCGATCCGAGCGTTGAAGCGTTTCGTGAGCGAGCGGTACGGCGTCGAAAGTTTTGCGGGCGCGGCAGCATGGCACGACGGCCACGGCCCCGTGCCCGCAGTAAGTGGCTCGTCAGTAGCAATCATCGGTGGAGGCCCTGGCGGCCTCGCCGCAGCGCATGATCTCCGGCTCGCCGGTCATGCAGTCACCATCTACGAAGCCGAATCGCGGCTTGGTGGAATGATGGTGCTTGGCATTCCCGAGTACCGCCTGCCGCGTCCGTTGATCGAGCGCGAGATCGACGCGGTGATCGACCTCGGAGTCGACGTTCGATTGAACTGTCGCATCGGTCGCGACGTCAGCTTCGACGAACTCCTTGCGCAGCACGAAGCAGTCTTCGTGTGCGTTGGAACGGCGCGCGGCCGGAGCCTCGACATCCCGGGCAACGACCTTGATGGTGTGTTCAAAGCTGTTGAGTTCTTGCTGAACGTGAACCAAGGGTTCCGCGTGCAGCTGGGCTCGCGAGTGGTGGTCGTGGGTGGAGGCAATGTTGCGTTCGATGCGGCTCGCACAGCGCTTCGTGCGTCGGCGCACGACGAGGCCGCCCCTGCGCCCGTTGTGCTTGGCCAGAGCGCAGGCGACGATGCGCGGCGAGGCCTCACGACAACGCTTGATGCGGCCCGTGCTGCGCTGCGCGCCGGAGTTTCGCACGTCACCGTCGTGGCCCTCGAGTCGTTTGCCGAGATGCCCGCAGCCCTTGAAGAGATTGAAGAAGCTGAAGCTGAAGGTATCCACATCGTCTACCGACGCGGACCGCATCGCATCGTGGGCGAGGGTCGTGTGGCTGGCCTTGAGACGATCGAGGTTGTGTCGGTATTCGACGAACAACATCGCTTCGCTCCCGTGTTTGCGCCGGGAACCGAATCGATCATCGAGGCCGACACAGTGATCTTGGCGGTGGGCCAATCACCCGACGTCGTCTTCCTTGGAGACGGCAACATCGATCGCAATCGATTCGGTGGCATAGCGGTCGATGCGAACATGCGCTCGAGTAATCCTCGTGTTTGGGCCGGCGGCGATGTTGCGTTCGGGCCACGAAACCTCATCGATGCAATCGCTGATGGACGTAAGGCGGCCGCCTCGGTTCATGCAGCGTTGTCTGGCATCGATCAGGTCGCCGATGGTGCACATCGCCATGCAAATGTGGTGCGCATCGAGTTGATCTCGAAGCCCAACTTCAGGCGCATGGCCACCGGTTACGACGCCATTGCTCGCGTGGTTGTGCCGAGCGTTCCGAACGATCGTCGCATCGGTTTTGCCGAAGTTGAGACCGGCTATGACGAGGGCCATGCGGTTCTCGAAGGGTTGCGTTGTCTGCGTTGCTTCGAGAACGTGATGCTCAAAGCTGAGCTGTGCATCTTGTGTGGGTTGTGCGTCGATGTTTGCCCTACCAATTGCATCTCGATTGTGCGTGCCGATAACGCCGGCCACGGAACCTCAGCCCAGTCGGCGCTGTTGCTCGATGAAGAGATTTGTATTCGCTGCGGGTTGTGCGTCAACCGATGCCCGCCCGGTGCCCTGTTGATGGTTCACGCCAGAGAGGTTGTTGCATGATTGACCAAGAAGCCGGAAGTGGCGAGCAGTTGCGAGACGCGCTTGAGCCCGATGTGTATCCGGTTCCAGAAAGTCGGTGGCAGCGAGTCACTCATACCGATGCATGGCGCTCGGTGTTCCGGCATCCGCAACTCGACACCCCGCGCGGTCGCGCATTGCAGGGGTTCTCAAACGTGTTCCTGCACGTGTATCCGGTGAAGGTGCCACGCCGCGTGCTGCGGCTGCGTTACTCGTGGCGCTTGGGCTATGTCGCCACGGTGCTCTTCACCATTTTGATCGTGACGGGCGTGTACCTGATGTTCTTCTACACACCGTCGGTTACGTCTGCCTACGGCGACATGCAGCAGCTGCGCACCGGAGTCGGCTTCGGCCAACTCATCCGCAACGTGCATCGCTGGTCTGCGCACCTGATGGTGCTGGTGGTCGTGTTGCACCTCATCCGGGTGTTCTTTGCCGGGTCATACAAGCGGCCCCGACAGTTCAACTGGGTCATCGGGATGGTGTTGTTTGCGATCACCCTCGGGTTCTCGTTTACCGGCTACCTGCTGCCGTGGGACCAACTGAGCTACTGGGCGGTCACCGTTGGCACCAACCTTGTGGGCTACGTGCCCGTGGTTGGCGGCGTCCTCACCGACCTGCTCATCGGCGGCCCACAGATTGGTCAGGCCACGCTGCAGCGGTTCTATGCGCTGCATGTTGCGGTGCTGCCGCTGGCCCTGGCGATGATGTTGATGGTTCACATCTGGCGAGTTCGCAAGGATGGCTTTGCAGTGAAACGTGGCAGCGCTGGTGCGTTCGCTGAGGGCGCAACTGAGGCCGTTGATGAGTCCGCGGCTCGTACGCCGTCGTTACCGATGTGTACTGCTCGAGCAATCGACAATGGCGATCGGGTGCGTCTGCTTGGTGTGGTTGATCGCGAGTCGGTGACCGCCGAAGAACGTCTTACCGATGACACGGTGTTTGCGTGGCCGCATCTGTTGGTGCGTCACGCTGTGGTGGGGCTCGGCACGGTAGCTACGGTGATTGCCCTTGGTGTGGCGTTTGCTGCGCCACTTCGTGACATTGCGAATCCAAACCTGACCCCTGAACCGGCGAAGGCGCCGTGGTACTTCGTTGGGCTTCAAGAGTTGTTGTCGCACTTTGACCCACTCATCGCCGGCATCTTCGTGCCAGCAGGCGTGTTGCTGGTGTTGGCGTTACTGCCGTATTTCGATCGGAATCCAGCCACTGAATCACGGAATCGAAAAGTGGCGGTATGCGTCTTCGCAACGATCTTGATTATTGCGGTCACGCTCACCGTGATCGGTGCTCTGTTTAGAGGCCCCGGCTGGGAGTTCGTGCCGCCATGGCAGCACTCGTATTTGGAGATGTGAGGAACGATCATGGCCACAACACGTAGAAACCTGCTTCGTGCAGGATGGAGACTTGGCGGCAGCTTGCTTGCTCTCGCCGCCGGATGGACATCGTGGGAGCTGCTTCGGCCGCTCACCGCAGTAGGTGCCACCGGCAAGATGAAGCTGGGCAATCCAGCGAACTTCAAGCCGGGAACCGCAACCTTCGTGAACCAGGGGCGGCTCTGGGTGGCCAACGCGGACGGCCATTTGTTTGCGCTGTCGCAAAAGTGTCCGCACCTTGGGTGTCGTGTTCCATTCTGCGAAAGCTCCGGGCAGTTCGAGTGCCCATGTCACGGCTCGGTGTTTGATATCGGCGGCGAGTGGGTCACTGGGCCGTCACCGCGAGGCATGGATCAACATCCACTCACGATCGAGAACAATGAGTTAGTCGTCGATACGAGCAAGCGCATCGACGGTCCCGACCGCGGTGCTTCAGCGTTTCGTACCGAGCCGAAGGGCCCGGCTTGTGCCGGGAACGGGTGACGGCGATGCCAGATCGTGGTCGCAAACCCCAGCTCGAAGAACCAGCGTGGTTGCAGCGCAGCCTTGATCGCTACCTCACATGGGGCTTGGTGTTCATGGTGGTATTGCTCGTGGCGTTCCCGCTGTATCACCTTCGTGAACCAACGCTGCGCGCCGATGCGAAAGCCGAGCAGCAGCAGAACTATGAAAAGACCGGTGGCGAGTTGTTCTCGACGAATTGCGCCTCGTGTCACGGCAAGCAGGCCACGGGCGGTACAGCACCAACGTTGAACTCGAAGCAGTTCTTGAGCACCACTACCGATAACCAGATCGCGTTGATCGTCACCGGTGGAGTATCGGGTTCATCGATGTCGGCGTGGAGTCTTGACTACGGCGGTTCGTTAACCGACGAACAGATTCGCCAGATGGTGACCTACCTGCGAACGCTTGAGCCGAAGGCGCCAAGCATTCCTGATTGGCGAACCGGAGCCAGGGCGCCCTGATCGCTAGCGGTGCAACTGGTCTGCCGGCGCCCAACAACTGTGTGTACCACTCGAGATGCGCTCGGGGAGCAACACGCTGGCAATGGGCCCACCGGCGATGTCTTGCGCTGCAAAAATCTGGCACTGCGATTGGTCGTTGTTCATGTCGGTGGTGAACGTGACGACATAACCATCGTCCTCGGCGGTTGACCCAATGCGGGGCGCCATTGGGGCTTCGCTGGCGTAGACGCCATCGGGAAACTTGTACTCATCGACAGCGCCGGTGTGAGTGTCGAACTTGGTGAGCCCGTTGAACAAGAACCAACCAGGCTTACCGGTGACCGCGTAGGTGTATCGATACGGCTGGCCGCCGAAGCCACCGTTGATGGTGCCGAACTCAAGGATGCGATCGTCGAGTCGCTCCTCGGTGGTGCGACCGGTGCGCATATTGAACCGCCACCGGTGCGGATGGGGTTGCATGCGGGCGAGATCGAGGAACCGAAACATCTGCTCGAACTCGGTGTCGTCGGGCGCGGCTTTGGGACTGGGATGCGTTTGGTAGAAACCATCGAGCACGATCTCATCGCCGTCTTCGAATGCGTTGATCCAATGCAACACATAGGTGGGATCGGCCTCAAACCAGCGAACATCTCCGGCGTTACCGCGGCGCGGAATGATCGCGAAGCGGGTGGGCATTTCGGGGTAGTAGCGCACGGCGTAGATGTCGCGTTCGAGGAGTCGAGGGTCCCAGAACATCGGGCAGTCGTTGAGAATCGCATAGTTCTCGGTGAAGGCCATGTCGTGCGGCAGGCGTGGGCCGGGCAGCGGAATGGGTGTGTAGTGAACCAAGTTGTTGCTTGCGTCGACGACGCCGTAATGCATGTACGGCGCTTGGGTCGAGTAGTTGAAGAACAGCATCTCGCCGGTGCGCTCGTCGACCTTGGTGTGCGCCGAAACGCCTTCGGCTGGGAAGCGGCCGTCCCATGTTTCGCTCCCGAGATCGGCCAACGAGATGGGGTCGTGGCGATAGAGATCGCCGCATTGATAGAAGCTGGTTTTCGCCACGCCTGCATGAACCACGACGTCGGTGCTCGATGCGTCTTTCAGTCGCGCCCGAGCGCCCCACCCGTCGGTGCGAACCGAGCGTTGTGGGCTCTCGGCGAGTCCGGCCCACAGCGCATGGCCGGCCTCGTTCTCGGCTGCGAGCCCAGCGGTACGGACAAAGCGGTTGGCATAGGTGGCGCGCCCATCGGCGAAGTTGATCGAGTGCAACATGCCATCGCCGTCGAACGGGTGATAGCGCCCGATGGACTCGTGCACCGGGTTCTCGGTATTGCGCAAATAGACGCCAGCAAGGTCACGGGGGATCGAGCCTTTGATGCGGAGATCGCCGATGTCATAGGCAGCGTCGTACTCAGTGCGGTTGGGCCGCCATGGTCCGGATCGATACGGGTGCGCGTCGTTCGGGTCGAGCGAGCCAACCGCGGTGCTCACGATTCTGCTTGTCATCGTGTCCCCATGACTGCTCAGAGTACCTGCGATGAAGAGTTGGCCCGAACGCAGGTGCGACACTGAGCCGATGGCGAGGGTGGTCGGCTCTCGTGAGGTGTCGCTCGGTACATGTATTTTTTGTGACGGACCGACATGTGCGCTTGAGTTTCGCGCCATACGTGCCGATATTGAGGAATGCTAGCGATCCAACCAACTGCCCTTCCCAAGGGTGTTCTTGACGCAACGGTCCTGTTGGATTGCCTTCCCGATGTGGTGCTCGTGCTCGACGAGGCGGGTTGCTTGCGCTACGCGAACGCCGCTGCGGAACGACAACTGGGTTGGACCCGCGCAACGTGGATTGGCCGCTCAGCGTTTGATCTGCTGCACCCCGATGACCTCGCGGTTGCGGTTGCATCAATGGGCACGATGCAGGGCAAGGAGTATGGAACCCCTGTAGAAGTGCGAGTGTCTGATGCCGATGGTGGTTGGCATCTGATGGAAATTGTTGGGGCGAATCAACATCATCACGCCGACGTTGGGGGCCTTGTGCTGGTGGTGCGCGACATCACCCAGCGGAGAATGTGGGAGATTGCCGGCGGTGACGTGGCTCGATTCCAGCAGGTGATTCAGCACTCGCCGTCGATCACGATGCTGCTCGACGCCGGCGGCATCGTCACCAGTGTGAACGGAGCGTTCACGCGTCTCCTCGGTTTTGACCCGTCGGTCGTAATTGGCCAGTCGCTGTCGGCCTTTGTTGCCAACGAGTCATTGGGCTCATTGGCCAATGTGTTGGGCTCGATGAGTCGGGATCATTGCAATACGTCGATCGAGCTATCGATGAAGCGGCTCGATCGTGACGAGTTGCGACCGATCAGATTCGAGTTTGCAGATCTTCTGAGCGACCCTGTCGTTGCGGGCATCGTGGTGTCGGGATACGACGTGACCGAACTGCAGCGTGTGCGTAATGACCTCGAGCAATTGGCCCGTCACGATGCGCTCACCGGCCTTGCGAATCGCTCGTTGATGCTGTCGTGTCTCGATACGTATCTGGCTATCGGCCGGCCCGTTGCAGTGGTGTTCATCGACCTCGATCGTTTCAAGCCGGTGAATGATTTGTTTGGCCATGAGGCTGGCGATGAACTGCTTGTGCAGGTAGCGGTGCGTCTCGCGCAGGCAGTGCGTCCTGGCGATGTGGTGGCCCGTGTGGGCGGCGACGAGTTCGTTGTCTTGGCCCCTGGTATCTCTGGTTGGACATCGGCCACGTTGCTCGCCGAACGCATAGAGTCGGCCTTGTCGGCGCCGTACGAGCTCGGCGTGGGCCCGGTGAAGGTCGGGGCAAGCGCGGGTGTTGCCATAG
>SESH01010677.1_pt1 | contig 10428 bp, 10 predicted proteins | sample 3171561 | NCBI WGS metagenome assembly SESH01 (sample SAMN10866947, study PRJNA518727) | freshwater metagenome | biome: subpolar coniferous forest; feature: holomictic lake; material: water; isolation source: holomictic Lake 442 2011 16.5 m and 2014 13 m | place: Canada: near Kenora, Ontario
CTTCCGGGTTGCGCCACCTCAACGGCTGCGACCGGGGCGGACGAAGATCTGCGTCTGGGCGGCCAGCAACTCGGCGTCGAGGGGGCGCAGCGATGTGATGACGGCCAGCAACTCGGCGCGTGAGAAGCCGTGCGCCTCCAGCAGGATGCGCGCGCGGGGGTCGGTGCCACCAGCATCCTGGCGATCCAGCGTCACCCGGTAGCCCCTGGCGCGGCCCGGCTCAAGCTGGACGATCCACGCGCCGATGATCAGCTGTTCAGCGGCCGCAATTTGGGCGGTGGCGTTAATGTGCAGGGTGAGCCGCCGGTCAGGCCCAAGGTAGACGAGCGCCTGGGGCGGAAGACGATGTTTAGCCTCCGCTGGCGACCAGATCAGCAGGGCGCGATCTATCCCGGCGGGCGGTGTGGACGGCACCCAGATCGAGGCCAGGTGTGGCCCAGGCACGAGAATGCCGCCGCCAAGGCTCGTCACGGGAATGAGCGGCACGGCCAAGTCCGCGCTGCGGGGCGACGACTCCTCGGGGAACCGGCCCTGGCCGTTCCACGCCTGGCCGATCTCGAAGGGCGATCCGGCCTCGGCGTCGCTGGTAACGCTCTGCTCGTCGAGCAACTTCCAGGTAACCCGACTGGTCTGGACACCGTCGGCGGGGCCGGCCAGTTCAGAAGCGCTGCGCAGGCGACCGTCGGCGGCGTCGAGGGCCAGCAGCACGGTGACGCGCTCGGACGCAGCGCCGGGCGCGTCGGCGGGTCGGCCCATCGGGCTGACGCCAGAGAAGCTGAGGATCTGCACTGTGCGGTCGCCGTCGCGCTGGCGGCCAAGGACGCGCAGGCTCGGGGCGGCCTGGGCCTGGCGCAGGTAAAAGGGCGGGATACCCCAGACGCCGTAGGTGATGCGCTCGGCCAGGGCGCGGGTCTGCGCGGGGGCGTCGGCGACCGCGCTGATCAGGGCGGGCTGATTCGGGGCGACCGAGATGCGCAAGCTGCCGTAGAGTCCGGGGGCGTAGATGGCGTCGAGGGCGTAAAAGAGCCGGTCGGTGCCATTGCCAAGCTGGAGTTCGTAGGGCGCACCGCCGTCGGCGTGGGCGATCTGAAGGCGGTGGCGGGCCGGGTTGGTGCGGTCGAGCCAGATGTCGGCGCGCAGCGGGGCCAGGGTGTGGGTATCGAAGTACCAGAAGGTCTGGTAGCTGGCGTGCCAAATCGGGCCGCCGACCACGGGCGGTTGGGCGTGGATCGCCAGGGCGCGGGCGATCAGAGTCTGAGGATCCACCAGCGCGGCAACCTCGCGTTCTACCACGGTAACAGGTTGCCGGGTGATGCCGGGCAGCACGATGGCGGCGATGAGCAGCAGGATGGCCAGGGGCGGCAGGAGTACGCGCAGCCCGAGGCCGAGGCGGCGGGCTGGGCGAGCCAAGGCCAGCAGGCGGGCCTCCAGTGGCGCGGGCAGGCTACGGTCGCGCAGGGCGGTGCGCAGGGCGCTCTCGACGGCTTGGCCCAGATCACCCCAGGCGTGGTCGAAGGCGCGACAGTGGGCGCAGCCAGCGAGGTGGCCGCGAACCGCTGAGACGCGGCCCTGGCTCCCGATAGAGTCGACCAAAACATCGCGCACCGCGAGGCAGTCATCGCCGCTGGTGCGGTCGGTGAGCGCGATGCCGGTGGCCGGGGCGGCGGCGTGCATGGCGGTGAGGAGCGCAGCACGGGCGGCGGACATATCTACGGCGGTGGCGCGGGCCACGCGGGCGACATCGTAGCCGAGCAGCAGGTGCATGCCGAGGATGAGGCGCTGGTCGGGGGCGAGGCCGAGGAGGCTGCGGTAGATCGGCGGCAGGCCGGCGGGGATACGGAGCGACGTGCGGCGGCGGGCGGCGCGGGCGACGGCAGTTAGGCGAGCGACGAGGTCGGCCTCATCGGGGGCGGCAACCGGCGGGGCGGTGATCAGGTCGGAGACCAGGGCGCGCAGCAGCGCCTCGGCACCCCGGTCGTCGCCAGCGTACAGCAAAGCCACCCGGAAGAGCGCATCGCCGTGGGCCGCCAGCGCCCGCTCGATTAGCTCGTGGGGAGACGCCATAGCGCATCCTCACGCCGATCATCGTCCGGCGCCTCATCGACCTGCCGCTGCTCCAGCATGCGATGCAGGCGCCAGATCGTCTGGGCACGGGCGCGATGCCAGGCCGCACTCTTCGGCCCGGTCTCACGCAGCAGCACCACCGTGCGCAGCGATTGGGTCAGCCGCCCTCGGCGGCTATCATCGGTGTCGGCCATCGTGTTCGCCTCCGGCAAGAGGGACGGCTGCGCCGTCCGGTTTTTTTCATATTATTTTTTATATTATTGATGTTGGTGGCTTTGCCACCAACATCAATATAAAACAATCTAGCGTGCGGCGGTGCGATCATAGCGGCGACCGGCGCGGGCACCGGGCACCGGCACGCCGCTGAGGACGTCCTCGATCACGGAGTCGGCGGTGACGCTGCGGATACGCGCGGAGGGGCTGACGATCACGCGGTGGCCGAGTACCGCATCGGCCAGATCCTTCACATCATCGGGGGCCACGTAATCGCGCCCCTTGATCGCGGCCCATGCCTGGGCGGTGCGGTAGAGGGCCAGGGATCCACGGGTGCTCGCGCCCAGGTAAATATCCTCGTGGTGGCGGGTGGCCGTGGTGATCGCGACGATATACTCCTCGATCATGTCGTCCACGTATACCTCCTTGATCGCCGCCTGGAGCCGCAGCAACTCATCGATCTGGGCCACCGTCGCTAGACTGTCGAGGGGGTGGGACTGGCGCTGGCGCTTGAGGATGGCGATCTCATCGAGGCGGTCAGGGTAGCCGAGGTGCAGCCGCAGCAGGAAGCGGTCGAGCTGGGCCTCGGGCAGCGGGAAGGTACCCTCGTACTCAATCGGGTTCTGGGTGGCCAGCACGATGAAGGGGGCGGGCAGGGCGTAGGTGGTGCCGTCCACCGTGATCTGGCGCTCCTCCATGGCCTCAAGCATCGCGCTCTGGGTTTTCGGGGTAGCGCGGTTGATCTCATCGGCCAGAACGATCTGGGCAAAGATCGGGCCGGGGCGAAACTCAAACTCGCGGCTCTGCTGGTTGAAGATCGAGATCCCGGTGACATCGGATGGCAGCAGATCGGGCGTGAACTGAATGCGCTTGAAGCTGCTGCCGATCGAACGAGCGATGCTCTTCGCCAGCACCGTCTTGCCGGTGCCGGGCACATCCTCCAGCAGCACGTGGCCTCGGCAGAGCAGGGCCACCAGCAGCAACTCGACGGCGTTGCGCTTGCCGATGATCACCTGCTCGACGTTCTGGAAGATGCGCTCGGCAAACTGTTTGACCGTATCCAAAGGGAACCTCGAAATTTTTTGTGCGTGCGAACACGAACGTACGCCCTACCCCGCCAGGATGGCCTCGATCATCGCGAGATCTTCGGCGGCGAACTGCGTGTTGGCAGCCGCCGCCACGCAGTCTTCCACCTGCGCAACCCGGCTGGCCCCGATCAGGGCCGAGGTGACCACCGGATCGCGCAGGGTCCAGGCTAAGGCCAGTTGGGCCAGGCTCTGGCCACGAGCCTTGGCCAACTCGTTGAGCTGGCGCACCTTGGCGATCTTCGCCTCGGTGATGTGGGCGGGCCGCAGGAAGCCGTGGGACTTGGAGGCTCGCGAGCCCTCGGGCACACCGCCCAGGTACCGGTCACTCAACAGACCCTGGGCCAGCGGCGAGAAGACGATGCAGCCCACCCCCTCGTCGCGCAGAGCGTCGAGCAGGCCGCCCTCAATCCAGCGGTTGAACATGTTATAGCTCGGCTGGTGGATCAGGCAAGGCGTGCCCAGACGGCGCAGGATCGCGGTCGCCGCACGGGTTTGCTCGGCCGAGTAGTTCGAGATCCCGGCGTAGAGCGCCTTGCCGCTGCGCACGATCTGGTCGAGGGCGCCCATCGTCTCCTCCAGCGGCGTGTCGGGGTCAGGCCGATGGTGGTAGAAGATGTCCACGTAATCAAGCCCCATGCGGCGCAGACTCTGGTCGAGGCTAGAGACGAGATACTTGCGCGATCCCCACTCGCCGTATGGCCCCGGCCACATAGCGTAGCCGGCCTTGCTAGAGATGATCAGCTCATCGCGATAGACACCCAGATCCTCGCGCATAATCCGCCCGAAGGTCTCCTCGGCCGAGCCGGGCGGCGGGCCGTAGTTGTTGGCGAGATCGAAGTGGGTCACGCCGAGGTCAAAGGCCCGCCGCAGCATCGCCCGTGCGTCCTCCAGGCAGTCGACCCCGCCGAAGTTATGCCAGAGACCAAGCGAGATGGCTGGCAGGCGCAGGCCGCTGCGCCCGCAGCGGTTGTAGGGCATCGTCTGGTAGCGCGTGTCGAGAGCTTGATACATAAAAGCGTCCTTCCGCGTGCGATATAATATCGGAGGCGACGGTCGGGCCGTCGCCATCGGCACTATAGTATAGCCTACCCTAGCCCGCAGCCTCGGAGGTTCCCCGTGCAGCAAGCAGATCGCGAAACCCTGCGCGCCCTGGTCGGCGGCCATCGCCAGGCCGCCCTGGGCAGCTTGGCCGACGGATCGCCCTTCCTCTCGATGGTACTCTACGCGGTCGAGCGCCGGGACGCGGCCGCGCCGGCCTTTCTTATCCACATCAGCCGGCTCGCCCCCCACACCCGCCAGCTCCTCGCCGACCCACGGGCCTCGCTGATGGTGATGCAGCCGGATGTCGACACGGACGACCCCCAAGCGCTGCCGAGGGCCACATTCCAGGCGACGGCCAGGGTGATCCACGTCGACGGCCCCGACTTCGCTGGGGCGCGGGCCTGCTACCTGGCCCGGCTGCCGCAGCAGGCGTATCTCTTCAGCTTCCCCGACTTCCTGCTGGTGCGGCTCACCCCCAGCGCCGCCCGCTTCGTCGGCGGGTTCGCCAGCGCCGTCAGCCTCGACGCGGCGCAGGTGGCCGAGGCGCTGGGTGAGGGGTGAGCAAGGAAGAATATGCAAGAGTCCCTGGCCATTAGCCTCGCTGACGTATACGCGGCGGCCGATAACCTGCGCGGGGTCGCCCACCGCACGCCCGTCCACACCAGCCGCACGCTGGACGCCCTGGCCGGGCGCACGCTGTTCTTGAAGTGTGAGAACTTCCAGCGCGGCGGAGCCTTCAAGTTTCGCGGAGCCTACAACGCGATCAGCCGCCTTGGCCCGGCCGAGCGGGCGGCGGGGGTGGTCGCCTTCAGCAGCGGGAACCACGCCCAGGGCGTGGCCCTGGCATCCCAGATCCTCGGCGTCCCGGCGGTGATCTGCATGCCCGACGACGCCCCGCCGGTGAAGCTGGCCGCCACCCAAGGCTACGGTGCCGAGGTACAGATCTACGCGCGAGCCAGCGCCGACCGCGAGGCATTCGCCCGCGCCATCGCGGTTGCGCGCGGCATGACCCTCATCCCGCCCTACGATCACCCGCTCGTTATGGCCGGGCAGGGCACCGCCGCGCTGGAACTGCTTGAGGATGTGCCCGACCTCGACGCCCTGCTGGCGCCGGTGGGCGGCGGCGGGCTGATCGGCGGCTGCGCGGTGGCCGCCTGCGGCCTGCGCCCGCAGATCCGCATCTTCGGCGTGGAGACTGCGGGGGCCGACGACGTGCGCCAGTCGCTGGAGCGCGGCGAGCGAGTGAGCATCCCCCCGCCGGACACCATCGCCGACGGCATCCGCACCCTCGCCCCCGGACGCCTCACCTTCCCGATCATCCAGCGCCACGTCGAGCGGGTGCTGGTCGTGCGCGACGACGCGGTGCTGGCCGCCCTGCGCCTGCTGCTACTGCGGCTCAAGCTGGTGGTTGAACCCACCGGTGCCGTGGCCCTCGCCGCCGCCCTCGGCGGCCTGCTCCCCGCCGAGTGTCGGCGGGTCGGTGTGATCATCAGCGGCGGCAACCTCGACCCCGCGCTGATGCTGGGCGTGCTGCGTGCTGAATAAGAGGGACGGCCCTGGCGAGCTGTGCAATTCCTTGACGTATGCTCAAGCGACGTGTTAAGATACTTCTATTCCGTAGCGGTCGTCCCCCACCTGATCAGATATACCGGCGGGCTCGGCCGTCCCCCACTCCACGAAAGGCCGGCAGATGATCCGTGTAGTTGTAGACAGCATTCGTGTGAGCCTCCTAACGCAGCACCGCGTTGTGGTACTCCGCGAAACGGATAGCACACGCTATCTGCCCATCTGGATCGGCCCGTTTGAGGCTGAGGCGATCGCCATGGCCATTCAGGGCCACGAGCCGCAGCGGCCGATGACTCACGATCTCCTGAAGTCGATGATAGGCGATCTTGGCGGCCACATTAGCCACATCTTCGTCAGCGATATTCAGGACAGCACGTTCTTTGCGCGGATCGTGATCGAGCAGCAGGGCCGCACGATTGAGGTGGATGCCAGGCCCAGCGATGCGGTCGCCCTCGCCGTTCGTACCGAGGCACCGATCTATGTCGAGGCCCACGTCCTCGACCAGGCCGGCGTCCACTTCGAAGATGACGAGCAGATAGCCCCGCAGGAACCCACCGCCCATCCCGCCGAGCCCGAGCCCGAGGTGAGTGATGAATCGATGTCGATCTTCCGCGACTTCATCAATACCCTCGACCTCGATAACTCTGGCAAAGGTGGGGAGAAGCCCTAAAATCGACCCTACGCGACGTACGCGGGCCGGGTACACTAAGGTGCGCCCGGCCCGCGTGCGTTTGCCCTCACTTTATGCCAGTTTCAACGCGATGCGGCCACGCCTTTTCCTGCCATCTTTCTGCCGCCACCCTAAAAAATGTGGATAAGTCGCGTTCATTTGTGGATAACTTGTATTTATTGTGGATAAGTCTCCACAAAACCCGTGGATAGGCATGGGAGAAACTGCGCAAAGATCCGCGTGATCCGCAGTTCATGTGGAAAGTGGGGATAACCTTCCACAGGTTATCCTCAGTGGATTCATGCCACCACAGCGCGATATTCAGCTACTTTTCCACACTTTCCACATGCCTGCTACGGGTACGGGATTCTCTCTATCTTTTATAAACATGATGACTCATGAGGAGTCATGCGTGACGATCGCGCACGATCGTCACGCACCACACATCACGAAAATCGTGTATAATGCCGCTCGGCACTGAAGAACGGCAGATACTTGCTAAACCCCGCCAGGGCCGAAAGGCAGCAACGGTAGGTGAGTTCCTCTGGGTGTTTGGAGGTGCCACCCACGAATGAATACAGCGGCGGGCGGCGGAATTTTTTCCGCCGCCCGCCGCTGTGATTCTTAGGCAATGGTTCAAACACACGTGACCGTTCCGCGATGCGGCAATGAGGCGATGCCGCGCTTCTATCGCGTCATTGCCTCGTTGCCGCATCGCAGGACGGTCAAGCTGAAATCGCTCGATCTGAACCATGCCTCAGCGGCTCAGTGCCTCAGCGATCTGTGTCGGCCCAAACCCGAAAGGCAGCAGATCCTGCGGTGTCACCAGCCGTCGTAATCCGCGCAGGTTCAGCAGCAGCACGGCGCTGCGCGGGGCCAGCTCGAAGATCACCTGACGGCACGCCCCGCACGGGCTGGCCACGTCGTCAGTCGGCGTCACCACCGCGAGGGCCACAATCTCGCGCTCGCCCGCCGCGTAGGCGCTGAAGATTGCCACCCGTTCGGCGCAGACCGTCATCGGGTAGGCCGCGTTCTCAATATTGCCCCCCAGAAAGATCTTGCCGCTTGCGGTGAGCGCCGCTGCCCCAACGTAGAACTGCGAGTAGGGCGCGTAGGCCCGCTCGCGGGCCGCAATTGCCGCCGCCGCGAGGGCCGCGTAGTCAGGCTGGGTCATGGATACCCCCTTCTGTCGGCTCGCCGCCCGGCAGCGGGCCGTCCACCTCAGGCTGGCGGCGGACGACGCGCAGTTTCTGTGGCCGCACGCCCTTCACCGACAGCACCGTCACCGTCGCGTGTGCGAGTACCAGCTCGTCGCCCACCCTGGGCACGCGCCCGAGTTGCTCGTATACCAGCCCGCCGATCCGGTCGGCGCTGACGGATGTCAGCGTCAGGTTTGCGAAATAGTTGATGTCATCGAGCGACACTCGGCCATCGACCATATACTCATTGTCGCTGATCGGCTGGATCGACGGATCCTCGGTGTCGTACTCGTCCTGGATCTCGCCGACAATCTGCTCGATCAGATCCTCGATGGTGGCTAGGCCAGCGGTGTTGCCGTACTCGTCGACGATGACCGCCATATGCACCTTGCGCCGCTGGAGATCTTCAAGCAGCGCATTGACCCGCATTGTCTCGGGCACAAAGTGGGCCGGACGCAGCAGGCTGTTGATCGGCATATCGCGCTCGCCGTGGCGCAGGGCCGGGATGAGATCTTTCGCGTAGAGGATGCCTACCACTTGGTTGATCGTGGCGTTATATACGGGGATGCGCGAGTGGCCACGGGCGATCACCACATCGAGCGCCTGGCTGAGCGGCGTGTCCACCTCAATGGCCACAATATCCACCTGGGGCACCATGATCTCGCGCAGCAGGGTGTTGCCGAAGGCGATCACGCCCTCGATCATCGCGCGCTCCTCATGCTCGATCAGACCCTCCTCCTCGCCGACGTTCACCAGCAGCCGCAGCTCTTCCTCCGTCACCAGCGGCGAAGGATACGAGCTGCGCCCGCTCACCACCTTAAACAGCGGGCTGGTCAGCAGGTTCAGCAGCGTGATGATCGGCCAGAGGATCTGTGAGACGATCCGCAGCGGGCGGGCCAGGGCCAGGGCGGTGGCGTCGGGGTTGCGGATCGCCAGCGCCTTGGGGAATGCCTCGCTGAAGACCAGGATCGCCAGCAGCAGCAGCAGCAGGCTGCCCGCCTGCAGCCACCCGCTCAGGCCAGCGCTCAGGCGCAGCGTGAGCCCTGTGGCGATCACGGTCATACAGATATTGAGGAAGATGACGGTGGATTTGAAGCGGTAGGGGTCGTCGATCAGGTGCGACACGGCACGCTTGGCGTGTGATCCGTGCTCCGAGAGCAGCAGGTTCAGCCGGTGCCGACTAATAGAGGTGAATGAGGCATCAATTGCTGAGGTGAAGGCGAGTACGACCATGCATAGCCCCACGCCCGCCAGCAACAAACTAGGTTCAGGATCCTCCAACAAGGGTGAATACTCCTGGTGATGAATGCTACATGCGCGCCGTGCGCGATGGCCCGGCCGCGCTGCCGGGCCACCGCGCTCACGCTAGCGCATCTGATGCTCCGAAAAGAGCGCGCTCAGTGAGAGGTCCTTATGGATACGCATAATCGCCTCTGCGAAGAGTGGGGCCACGCTGATCGTTCGCACCCGTGACTCGATGGCGGTGGGGGACTGGGGGATCGTGTTGGTCACGATTGTCTCCACGAGGTCTGAGGCTTTGATGATATTCATGGCCTCATCGGCAAAGACCCCGTGGGTCGCACAGGCATAGACCTTGCGGGCGCCGTGGTCGAGCAGGGTGTGGGCCGTCTCGACGAGAGTACTGCCGGTGGAGATCATATCATCAACGATGATCGCGGTCTTACCCTCAATCTCGCCGACCATCTCGGGCATCTCGTCGATATCCGGCTCGGGGCGCTGCTTGGCGATGATCGCCAGCCCCGCGCCGATACGCTCGCGGAACCGGTTGGCCCGGACGACTCCGCCCGCATCGGGCGAGACCACCACCAAGTTTTGCAGGTTCAGCCCGCGCACATAGTCAGAGAGCATCTGCGCGGCCTGGAGGTGATCCACCGGGATGTCGAAGAAGCCCTCGATGGCCGGCGCGTGGAGATCCATCGTCAGCACGCGGTCGGCGCCGGCGGTGCGGATCAGGTTCGCCACCAGCTTGGCCGAGATCGGCTCGCGCCCGGAGGTCTTCTTCTCCTGCTTGGCGTAGCCGTAGTAGGGAATCACCGCTGTCACCCGTGCGGCCGAGGCGCGGCGCAGGGCGTCGATCAGCAGCAGCAGTTCCATCAGGTGGTGGTCAACCGGTGAGCATGTGGGTTGGACGACGAAGACATCGCAGCCGCGCACGTTATCGTGGATCTTCACCCGCGTTTCGCCATTCTTAAACTGGCCAACCAGCGTTCGGCCCAGGCCGATGCGCAGGTTGGTGGCGATCTCGCGGGCCAGGCCCTCATTGGCGTTTCCGCTAAAGACTAGGAGACGACCGTCCATCGCTGACCTTCACTTCACAAGGCGCTAAAAAAGGCAGTGGAGCCGCGCTTCACTGCGTAGGTGAGACCGGCCTGTGGCCGACGTGATGAGAGAGGGGGCTGATTATATGCGCGTCGCGGCTCGCTGCCATGGCTCGGCACCGTTCGCGTGCGACCTGCCTACGGGGTAGTGGCCTGTGGCTGCCGGGCCAGGACTCGAACCTGGACAGACGGATTCAAAGTCCGTCGTGCTGCCATTACACAACCCGGCAACGCTCGGCCATTATAGC
>SESH01043127.1_pt1 | contig 10427 bp, 10 predicted proteins | sample 3171561 | NCBI WGS metagenome assembly SESH01 (sample SAMN10866947, study PRJNA518727) | freshwater metagenome | biome: subpolar coniferous forest; feature: holomictic lake; material: water; isolation source: holomictic Lake 442 2011 16.5 m and 2014 13 m | place: Canada: near Kenora, Ontario
TAAAAAAACCAAAGAGTGGGATGCTTCTCGCAAGCCCACTCTAAAAACCTCAGATCGCGCCCTTTTGAGCGCAATGTGAGCCGCTTATTTGTGCTACTTGACCTCTTTCCAGTAGACCGCGTTGAGTCGCCAAGCGCAGAAAGTAAAGACCGCGAGGAACAGCAAGACCCAAACACCGACACGAACGCGGGTATTTTGAACCGGTTCACCCATCCATTGCAAATAGGCCACCAGATCACCGACAGCCTGATCATATTGCGGGCCTGTCATGGTGCCCGGTTTGACCTGTTCCCAGCCCTTGAAATGGCCTGTCGCAGCACCGTGCTCCTTGACCTCATCGAACACCGGCCGGCGCTCGCCCTGCAGTTCCCACAGTACATGCGGCATCGCCACATTCGGGAAGACCAGATTATTCCAACCGGTTGGCTTGGTGTCGTCCTTGTAGAACGAGCGCATGTAGGTATACAGATAATCAGCACCGGTCCCACCCGCGCCGGCACGCGAGCGTGCAATCACCGTCAGATCAGGCGGGTTGACGCCAAACCAGGCCTTGGCCTGCTGCGGGTCGATGGCCGCCTTCATGGTGTCGCCGATCTTGCCATTGGTCACCAGCAGGTTGGACTTGATCTGTTCCGGCGTCAGACCGATGTCCCGCAAGCGGTTGTAGCGCATGAAGGCCGCCGAGTGGCAGTTGAGGCAATAGTTGACAAACAGCTTTGCACCACTTTGCAGCGCCGCCATGTCGCTGGTCTTGTTCGGCGCCTTATCCCAGGCCGGACCGCCCACATTGGCCTGCGCACCCAGCGTGAAACCGCAGGAAAGCAGCAGGCCGAGAACGACTTTTTGAATGAATGTCATGGTTTTCATGATGGTGTCTCCCCCTCAATGCGCCGTGTAGGTGACACGATCGGGCACCGGCTTGGTCTTGCCAATCTGGCTCCACCAAGGCATCAGGATGAAGAAGGCAAAGTAGAACAAAGTGCCCACTTGTGCGACCCGGCTGTAAATGGGTGACACGGGTTGCGTGCCCAGGTAGCCCAGGATCAGGAAGTCGACTACAAAAACCGCGTACAGGTATTTGTGCCAATCAGGCCGATAGCGAATCGACTTGACCGCGCAGTTGTCCAACCAGGGCAGAAAGAACAGGATAACGACGCCGCCACCCATGGCAACCACGCCCCAGAACTTGGCATCAATGGCCATCATCATCGCCACTACGGCCACGGCGCCAAGCGCGATGGCGCCCTTGAACAGGGCCGGCATCCTGATTTTGAACACCGCCAGACCCGCACCGAGTACGGTACAGGCAATCAGCGCGTACATCATTTCAGTGGTCACGGCGCGCAGCAGCGAGTAAAAGGGCGTGAAATACCATACTGGCGCAATGTGCAAAGGCGTCTGGAACGGGTCGGCCGGGATGAAGTTGTTGTACTCCAGAAAGTAACCGCCCATCTCGGGGGCAAAGAAGACGATAGCGGAGAACACCATCAGGAAGACGCCAACGGCAAAGATGTCATGCACCGAGTAGTAGGGGTGGAAAGGAATACCGTCCAGGGGGATGCCCTTGGCGTCCTTCTTTTCCTTGATTTCGATGCCGTCCGGGTTATTGGAGCCGACTTCGTGCAGGGCAATGATGTGAGCCACGACCAAACCCAGCAACACCAGCGGCACGGCGATCACATGGAAGCTGAAGAAGCGATTCAGGGTGGCATCGCCCACCACGTAGTCACCACGAATCCAGAGTGACAGGTCCGGCCCGATAAAGGGAATGGCAGAAAACAGGTTGACGATCACCTGGGCGCCCCAGTAGCTCATCTGGCCCCAGGGCAGCAGGTAACCCATGAAAGCCTCGGCCATCAGCGCCAGAAAAATGCCGCAACCAAACAGCCAAGTCAATTCGCGCGGCTTGCGATAACTGCCGTAAAGCAGTCCGCGGTACATGTGCAGGTACACCACCGCAAAGAAAGCGGAGGCGCCGGTAGAGTGCATGTAGCGGATCAGCCAGCCCCAGGGCACATCGCGCATGATGTACTCGACCGAACCGAAGGCCAGCGCGGCATCCGGCTTGTAATGCATGACCAGAAAAATGCCAGTGACGAGTTGAATCACCAGCACCAGCAGGGAGAGCACGCCAAACACATACCAGATGTTGAAGTTCTTGGGAGCGTAGTACTCGCTCATGTGCTCCTTGAAGAGCTTGGACAGGGGAAACCGGTTATCAATCCAGTTCAGCAGCTTTTCACCCGCTGCGGCATTGGGGGAAATCTCGTGAAATTCAGCCATGATGTGCGTCCTTAGGCTCTGCGGTCTTCACCGATGAGCAGCTTGGTCTCGGAGAGATACATATGGGCCGGCACTTCCAGGTTGTCAGGTGCCGGCTTGTTCTTGAAGACTCGACCGGCCAGGTCGAAGGTGGAACCGTGGCATGGACAAAAGAAACCGCCCTGCCAGTCGTCCGGTAGCGAGGGCTGAGCGCCGGTCTGAAACTTTTCGGACGGTGAGCAGCCCAGATGCGTACAGATGCCAACAGCGACAAAATACTCCGGCTTGATGGAACGGTGCGCGTTGCGCGCGTAATCCGGTGCTTGCTCGGTGGGCTTGCGCTCGGATTTTGGATCGGCCAGTTGAGCGTCAATCTTGGGCAAGGCAGCCAGTTGTTCCGGGGTGCGACGCACAATCCAGACCGGCTTGCCGCGCCACTCCACTGTCATTTTTTCACCCGGTTTGAGAGCTGAGATGTCGGCCTCGACTGCTGCACCCGCAGCCAGAGCCCGCTCGGAGGGCTGCATGCTGGTAATGAAAGGAACGGCTGCGGCCATGCCGCCGGCTGCTCCAACACAGCTGGTGGCAATCAACCAGGTCCGCTTGCTGGCATCGTGGCCGCTATCGGCAAGGCTTTCACTCATGGGAATCCTCAATGAAAAAACGCTATCGGGGTTAACCACTAATTGTAGCTGAGCGCCCCGCCCGGCATCAGGGGCATTGCTGCACTGGGGCGTGCCAGCAGATCAAGCGTTTTTGCCCGATACTGCGCCCCTGCAACTGAAAAATGGAGATATTTCAAATGAGAATGATGCAAGAATTCAAGGAATTTGCGGTCAAGGGCAATGTCATGGACTTGGCGGTCGGTGTGATCATTGGCGGAGCCTTTGGCAAAATCGTCGACTCGGTGGTGGGGGACCTGATCATGCCGCTGGTCGGCGCGCTGATCGGGAGACTTGATTTTTCAAACCTTTTTGTCGTGCTCGGCACGGTGCCGCCAGGCAGTGCCATGACCATCGACGCCCTGAAAAAGGCCGGTGTTCCGGTATTTGCCTACGGCAGTTTCATCACCGTGGCGGTCAATTTCGCAATTCTGGCCTTCATCATCTTCATGATGGTCAAGCAAATCAACCGCCTGAAGAAGGCCGCACCAGCGGCACCCGCAGCGGCCCCGGTGACACCGGAAGATGTGCTGCTGCTGCGCGAAATTCGCGACAACCTGAAGAAGTGAGACCTCAGCAGTGTGACAGTTGGCGTGCCATGCGAATGGCCGCAAGCAAGCTGGACGGGTCGGCCTGACCGGTGCCGGCAATATCGAATGCGGTACCGTGGTCCGGACTGGTGCGTACCAGGGGCAGGCCCAGCGTGACGTTGACGCCCTGCTCCAGGCCCAGATACTTCACCGGAATCAAACCCTGGTCGTGGTACATGGCGACCACCACGTCGAATTCGCTCGACTGTCCGGGCCTGGACCTGGCACTCATGAACACAGTGTCGGGAGCGTAAGGGCCACTGACCTGGACGCCCTGCTCGCGCGCCTGCCTGATGCCCGGAGCAATGATCTCAAGCTCCTCGCGCCCAAACAAGCCGCCCTCGCCAGCGTGCGGATTGACGCCTGCAACCGCAATGCGCGGCGAGCGCCCCAGAATGGCTTTGAGCGACTCGTGCGTGATCAGCAGGGTCTGCAGCACATTGGTTGCAGTCACGGCATCCAGTGCCTCCCGCAGCGACACGTGAATACTGACCAGCACGACCCGCAATTCATCGTTGGCCAGCATCATGCGCACCGGCATCTGCGCCAGCGCCTTGCCTGCGTAAGCGGCGGCTTGCGCCTGCAACAGTTCCGTATGCCCGGGGAAACCGCAATAGGGCGCGCCAGCCAGCGAGAGCGCCTCCTTGTTGAGCGGTGCGGTCACCAGCGCCGCAATTTCGCCGCGCAAAGCCGCCTGCGCCGCCCACACCACACACTGGGCCGCCAGCAAGCCGGCAGCCGCGTCGAGGCGTCCGAACGCAGGCGGTGCCGCCAAAGCACCAAGCTGCAACAGCGGCAAGCAGCCTGGCGGCAGGTCGAACACCTCCGACGCAGCCTCAAGCACCGTCAGTGGCATGGGGATGCCACCGTCGCTGATCAACTGGGTGGCCCGACGCAGGGTCGGCGCGTCGCCGACAACAAAGCAGCCTTGCAGCAGCTCGGGCGCCTGGCGGTACGCCTTGGCAATGATTTCCGGTCCGATGCCGGCGGCGTCTCCCAGAGTGATCGCGATCGGCTTGTTCATGCTCAGGCCGGGTTGTCAATGTCAATAAACTGATGCTCCAGGCCTAAGCGCGCCGCCACATGGGCCGCCACCGCAGGAGCGCCAAAACGCTCGCTGGCATGGTGGCCGCAGGCCAGGTAGGCCACACCCATTTCACGCGCATAGTGCGCTTGCGGCTCCGAAATCTCCCCGGTGATGAAAGCCTCTGCACCCGCTGCAATGGCCGCCTCAAAGTAGCCCTGTGCGCCACCGCTGCACCAGGCGACTCTGTGAATCGCTCGCGCAGCCCCATTGACCAGGGCCACTGGCCTGCGCAACTGCAGTTCGATGTGCTGGGCCAGCGCCTGGGCCGACTCAAAACCGCCTGCTTGCACGCGCTCACCGAGAAACCCCAGGTCCTGCTCGCCAAAGCGCCCGCTGGCTTGCAAACCGAGTTTCAGACCGAGTTGCGCGTTGTTGCCCAGTTCCGGATGGGCGTCCAGCGGCAAATGGTAGGCATACAGATTGATGTCATGCGCCAGCAGCAGGGCCAGGCGCTGCTTCATCCAGCCCGTGACGCGCCCATCCTGCGAGCGCCAGAACAAGCCGTGGTGCACAAAAATCGCATCTGCCTGCGCTGCAATGGCGGCCTCAATCAGCGAGCGGCTGGCGCTGACGCCGGAAACAATTTTGCGCACGTCTACGCCGCCTTCAACCTGCAAGCCGTTCGGGCCATAGTCGCGAAAGCGCTCAGGTTGCAGCAACGTATCGAAGGTCTGTAAGAGCTGGGTTCGATCAATCATGTCGGCGATGAAAAGGGGTGCTGTGCCGCATTGTCGGGCAATTCCCCGGGCTGGCGTGCAGAGCATCGGCACGGCGCCTACAATTTGCGCTCATGAAACGTCTCTGGTTACTTTTTTCTCAAACCGCCACCGTATTGCTGGCGTTGTATTTTGTTGTTGCTACCCTGAAACCGGACTGGCTGGGCAAGAGCTTTTCGCGCAGCGGGCCGGTGGCGCTGCTGGAGGCGCCCGCGGCGTTGTCCGGTGTCGCGCCCGCTGGCAGCTTCAGGCTGGCAGCGCAAAAGGCCTCGGCTGCGGTGGTCAGCATCAACACCAGCAAGGCGGCCCGGAACCGGCCACGCAGCAATGATCCATGGTTCAATTTCTTCTTTGGCGAACAGGGCAATGAACCGCAAGTGGGACTGGGCAGTGGCGTCATCGTCAGCGCCAGTGGTTACATCCTGACCAACAACCACGTGGTCGAGGGTGCAGACGAAATCGAGGTCATCCTGAACGACAGCCGGCACGCCCGTGGCAAGGTCATAGGCACTGACCCGGACAGCGATCTGGCGGTGCTGAAAATTGAGCTTGAGCGCTTGCCGGTGATCGTGCTGGGCAACTCCGACTCCCTGCAGGTAGGAGACCAGGTGCTGGCCATCGGCAACCCCTTTGGTGTTGGTCAGACAGTCACTGGCGGCATTGTCAGCGCACTCGGACGCAACCAGCTCGGCATCAACACTTTCGAGAATTTCATTCAGACTGACGCTGCCATCAATCCCGGCAATTCGGGGGGCGCCCTGGTTGACACCGCCGGCCATTTGCTGGGCATCAACACCGCGATCTATTCACGCTCGGGCGGCAGCATGGGTATAGGCTTTGCCATACCCGTGGCCACCGCCAGGCTGGTGCTCGAAGGCATTGTCAAGGATGGGCAAGTGACGCGCGGCTGGATCGGCGTTGAGCCCAACGAACTGTCGCCGGAACTGGCGGAAACCTTTGGCGTCAAGGCGCAGGCTGGCGTCATCATCACCGGCGTGATGCAAAGCGCCCCGGCGGCGCAGGCTGGCATTCGCCCGGGCGATGTGATCGTTGCAGCGGCGGGAAGGCCGATCAACAACGTTGCTGAATTGCTCAGCGCCGTGGCTGCGCTCAAACCCGGCACAGCGACCAAATTCAGCCTGTTGCGCCGCGAGGAGAAAATTGAGCTCATGGTGACACCGGGGACACGACCCAAAGCAAGGCGGGTTGTGCAATAAGGCCTCTTGAAAGCAGGGCCATCGCCCATAATTAGAGCGTTGCCGATTTCATTCCCGATCGTTCCAATCCAAAATGACCAAACAGACACTTTCCTTCCAGGCCGAAGTGGCCCAACTGCTGCATCTTGTCACGCATTCTCTTTACTCCAACAAGGAAATTTTCCTGCGCGAGCTGATCTCCAACGCGTCTGACGCCTGCGACAAATTGCGCTTTGAAGCGCTCGACAGCAGCACGCTTTATGAAGACGCTCCAAATCTCGAGGTACGCGTGTCCTTTGACAAGGACGCCAAAACATTGACGATTTCGGACAACGGCATCGGCATGAGCCAGCAAGAGGCAATTGAGCATCTGGGCACCATCGCCAAGAGCGGCACCAAGGACTTCATGTCCAGGTTAACCGGCGACCAGAAGAGCAACGTTTCCGAACAAGGGCAACTGATTGGTCAGTTTGGTGTTGGTTTTTACTCCGGTTTCATCGTTGCCGACAAGATCACTGTCGAGTCACGCCGCGCCGGCCTGAAGGCCGACGAGGGCGTGCGCTGGATCAGCGGCGGCGCCGGCGACTTTGAGGTCGAAACCATCAGCCGTGCCCAGCGCGGCACCAGCGTCGTCCTGCATCTGCGCGAAGACGCCATGGACTACGCCAGCGCCTGGAAGCTCAAGAGCATCATCGCCAAGTACTCTGACCACATCAGCTTGCCGATCTTGATGGAAAAGGAAGAGTGGAAAGACGGCGAACTGATCAACCCGAGTGACGAAAAAGGCGGCCGCCAACCCGGCGCCATGGTCAAGACCGGCGACTGGGAAACAGTGAACAAGGCCAACGCCATCTGGGCGCGCGCCAAGAAGGACATCTCAGCCGAGCAGTACGACGAGTTCTACAAGCAGATCAGTCACGACGCTGATGCGCCGCTGGCGCACACGCACAACCGGGTCGAGGGAAGTACCGAGTACACGCAACTGCTCTACATTCCCGGCAAGGCGCCGTTTGACCTGTGGAACCGGGAAAAGTCGGCTGGCGTCAAACTCTACGTCAAGCGCGTCTTCATCATGGACGATGCCGAGGCCTTGCTGCCAACTTACCTGCGCTTTGTCAAAGGCGTGGTCGACTCGGCCGATTTGCCGCTCAATGTGAGCCGAGAGTTGCTGCAGGAAAGCCGTGACGTAAAGGCGATCCGCGAAGGCTGCACCAAACGTGTGCTGGGCATGCTCGAAGATCTGGCCAAGAACGACCAGGCGCCCGCACCCGTCGAAGGCGTCACCGATGTGCTGAGCGAAGAAGACAAGGCCCTGCAAGGCAAGTACAGCAAGTTCTACGCGGAATTCGGTGCCGTGCTGAAGGAGGGCCTGGGCGAAGACTACGCCAACAAGGACCGTCTGGCCAAGCTGCTGCGCTTTGCCTCCAGCACCACCGACAGCATCAGCGTGTCGCTGGATGCCTACAAGGCACGCATGAAAGAGGGCCAGGAAGCCATCTACTACATCACTGCCGACACCCCGGCGGCTGCAAAGAACAGTCCGCAGCTCGAAGTGTTCAAGAAGAAGGGCATCGAGGTGCTCCTGATGACCGACCGTGTTGACGAGTGGGCGCTGAACTACCTGCACGACTTTGACGGCACGCCCATGCAAAGCGTGGCAAAGGGTGCCGTCGATCTGGGCAAACTGCAGGACGAGACTGAAAAGAAGGCGGCTGAAGAAGCAGCCGAAACCTTCAAACCCTTGCTGGCCAAACTGAAGGAAGCGCTCAAGGACAAGGCTGAAGACGTGCGTGTCACGACCCGGCTGGTCGACTCGCCCGCCTGTCTGGTGGTGCAGGATCACGGCATGAGCACGCAACTCGCGCGCATGCTCAAGCAGGCCGGCCAGAGCGCGCCCGAAGTCAAGCCGGTACTGGAAGTCAACGCCGACCACCCCCTGGTCAAGAAGCTCGATGGCTCGGTGCATTTCAACGACCTGGCGCACATCCTGTTCGATCAGGCACTGCTGGCCGAAGGCGGCTTGCCGGCCGACCCAGCCGCTTATGTGAAACGCGTCAATGCGCTGCTGGTGTGAGTGTCATCGCGAGGCCAAGTTGACTGCTTCATTGCGAACCTCCTCCCTGCCATTGCAAGCATCCCCCCGTCATTGCAAGCATCCCCCCGTCATTGCGAACGAAGTGAAGCAATCCATGACTTCTGACTGCATGGACTGCCGCGCTACGCTCGCAGTGACGAAGTCCCGGTTCAAGGTCCGTGTGCGGCATCGGGCCGGATTCGGGAGGCTCGCAATGACAAGACTCTTTTACGTTAATCCGAGGTATTCCCAATGAAGAAGGTTCTCCGTAACGCGGCCGTCGTCGCATCTGTTCTCAGCGCATCCCTGAGTTCGTCATGGGCGGCTGATGCGGTTGCCGCAGCCGCCGCCAAGGAAGCCGGCGCCGTGGTCACCGCCAGCGGTCTTGTTTACCGTTCACTGAAAGACGGGACCGGCGCCAGCCCGGTTGCCACCGACAAAGTCAAGGTGCATTACCGTGGCACCTTTCCCGACGGCAAGGAATTCGACAGTTCCTACAAACGCAATGAAGCGATCGAGTTCCCTCTGAATGGCGTCATCAAGTGCTGGACGGAAGGCGTGCAACGCATGAAGGTGGGAGGCAAAGCCAAGCTGACCTGCCCGGCGTCCATCGCCTACGGTGAACGCGGCGCCGGCGGCGTCATTCCACCCAACGCGACGCTGCTGTTTGAAGTCGAACTGCTGGCCATCAACGGCAAGTAGCCGATTAGCAGATTGCTTTCGAAAGCCCGACTCTCAAACTTGTGTGGGCCGAAGGCGACGCAATGGGTGACTCCGGGAATGTCACCCGCCCTTCGGGCTCCTTCTTTATTTCGCTGCGCCACCCACTGCATCGCCCTCGGCGGCGTGCGTCGATGGTTCGCGTACCTCGAATACAAGCACCACATCATTTCGGGAAAGTTGCATAGTTGCGGGCTCACCTTTAGCAATCAATGGCATGCCAAGCAAATGGAACGTAAGGTGAGCCAAGTTATAGTGTGGACGCGGCCTGTGTTGCAGCAACTTACCAACGTTACAGCACCGATGCTTCCCGCCCCGTGGTTGTCGATTGCCGCCGCAGAGACTGGCGTCTGCACTTTCCCGCCGGGCGCCAGCAACCCCAGAATCACCGAGTACCACGCGCATACCAACATCCCTGGCTACGACGACAAAGCGTCCTGGTGTTCCTCGTTTGTCAATTGGGCGCTGTCTCAGGCGGGCATCAAAGGCACCGGCTCGGCGTTGGCCCGTTCCTGGCTGGCGTGGGGCGAGCCGTTGAGCGAGCCGGTACCCGGCTGCATCGTTGTCCTGTCGCGCGACGATCCGGGTGGCTGGAAGGGTCATGTCGGCTTCTTCCTGCGCTCCGACCCCCAGTACGTCCATCTGCTTGGCGGCAATCAACTGGAACAGGTGCGCGAGCACTTTTACCCACTGTCATCGGTGCTGGGGTATCGCTGGCCAGCGCAAGTGGCACTCTAGCCGAAGATTTTTCAGTTCCCGCCCACATCACCTCATTACCAGCCACACAACCAGAGTGAAACCCCATGAGCGACATCAAATGGTCACAGTCTGAGAAGAAGGCGGCACGGGCGGTGTTCGACGCAGCCCTGCAACGGGAGTGCGCGGCGATCCTGTCGAGGCTCAAGGAATTGGCGACAAGCGCAAAGACGCCGCAAGACATGTGGGCAATTGAAGAATACATCGCCGAACAGCGTCGCCAGATCGACTCGAAATATGACTTTCGGTATTCACAGCTGATTCGGGTATTCGGCAGGCTGCTGCGTGAGAACTGGATCCAAGAAGAGGAACTGCAAGCTCTTTCAGCAGAAAAACTCGCCTGGATTCAAAGCATCGCTATGTT
>SESH01019025.1_pt1 | contig 10420 bp, 7 predicted proteins | sample 3171561 | NCBI WGS metagenome assembly SESH01 (sample SAMN10866947, study PRJNA518727) | freshwater metagenome | biome: subpolar coniferous forest; feature: holomictic lake; material: water; isolation source: holomictic Lake 442 2011 16.5 m and 2014 13 m | place: Canada: near Kenora, Ontario
CCTCGAAAAGTGCTTGGATGCAGAACACCGCACGAGGTATTCTTCGGAGTGGAAATACGCTACACCAAGCAACCAGCGGCTGTTGCACTTCGAACTTGAATGCGCGATATCATTAAATTCTTACAAATATATTTATGCACGTCCAGTTTCCAGCTGCTTTAACAATACTTCAAAGGCATCCACCGGCACCGGCTTGCTGAATAAATAGCCCTGAAAACGCGCGCATCCGCACTGCTTGAGCAACGCCAGTTGCACGTCCGTTTCAACCCCTTCTGCGATCACGTCCATCTCGAAGTTAACCCCAAGATCGACGATTGTTTTGACCATCACCAGATCAGTTTTGTCGGTCGCGATATCCCGCACAAAAGACTGGTCAATCTTGATTTGATCGAGCGGGAGTTGCTTCAAATAGGACAGCGAAGAATAACCCGTACCGAAGTCATCCATCGAGAAGCTCACGCCAAATGCTTTCAGCGCCTTCATTTTGGCGATCGTATCTTCAATATTATCGAGCACCAGGCTCTCGGTCAGTTCCAGTTTCAGTAAGGACGGTGAAATGTGATGACGCCCGATGATCTGCTGCACCAGTGCTACAAAATTACTCTGGCGAAATTGCTTGGCGCTGACATTCACCGCAATCACCAGATTGCGCTGTTCGCCTTGCCATTGTGCGATTTGCGCGCAGACCGTCTCGAGTACCCACTCGCCGATCGGTACGATCAGTCCGGTATCTTCAGCTAACGGAATAAATTGTGCGGGAGACACCAGACCGCGCTGCGGGTGGCGCCAGCGTAACAAGACCTCAGCGCCTTCAGCTTCCCCGTCCATACCCACCTGAATCTGGTAAAAAAGCTCGAATTGACGCTCATCTAAGGCTGTATGTAAATCGCTCTCCAGCGCCGCTCTCGACTCAATCGCAGTCTGCATGACAGGATCAAAAAAACGGATGACGTTGCGCCCGGCATCCTTGGCGTGATACATCGCCATGTCGGTCCATTTAAGCAGTTGCTCAATATTTTCCTTATGATCGCGAAACAGCGTCACTCCGATACTGGACGAGCAGTGATGCGAGATCACCTCTTCACCGCGTTTGAGCAGATAGGGCGCGGCCAGCGCACAGCGGATTTTTTCCGCCACCGAGTCCGCCTGATTGACCGCATCGCTCAGATTTTCCGACAGATCCTCGAGCATCACCACAAATTCATCACCGCCAAAGCGCGCGGCACTGTCCTGCTCACGGATACAGCCCAAAATACGGTTAGCCACTTCGACTAACAGCTGATCTCCGATATCGTGCCCGTGCAGATCGTTGAGCACCTTGAAATGATCCAGATCGAGAAACATCAGCGCACAGTGGCGCCGGCTGCGAACCCCGGATATCAGCGCCTTCTCCAGACGGTCAAGCAACAAACGCCTGTTGGGGAGTTTCGTTAACGAATCGTAAAAGGCCAGGTCGTGCATCTGTGCCTCGAGATGACGCCGATCGGTGATATCGTGCACGATAAAAAACAACAGCGGACGGCTATCCACCTCAACGGGCGATGAATGCACCTCAACCTGCCTCACCTCACCGGACGCCAGTTGATGGGAGAAAAAGAAGCAATTCCCTTTGCCCTGCTGAGGACGTGTTTCCTCTTCGATCTGCACATTGATCTGCGCGATATTCATCGACTGCATCCCGGAGATGCTGTAGCCGTAAAATTCTGCAGCGGCCTGATTGGCATCCACCACTGCCCCGCCCAGCGGATCAATCAACAACATCGGCGAGGCGTGATGTTCGAACATCTGACGGAAACGCGTCTCGCTGATCTGCAACTCGCGGGTACGCGTGGCGACTTTTTCCTCAAGGTTCGCATTAGCCTGCTGCAACTGATTATCTAGCCGTTCGCGTTCACGGTAACTGCCTTGCAAGCGCCGGTTATTGCGCGCCAGATAAATCGCGGCAATCAGCATCAGCAGCAAACCCAGCAAGCTACCACCCACCAGTTCGAGCACATATTTACGTGCGACATCCCGCAGACTAAATTCCTGCGCCATTTCAGGATTCACCTTTAAACGCTGCATCATCGCTTCGACGGGAGCGTAATTGCCGGGTGGTGAGAAACCAAAGTAATTACCCTTTTGAGCGGCCATATCCTGTGGCTGAATACTCAGCAGCACGAGTGTCACTTGCTTTAGCAAAGCATCCGAAACACTGGGCATCGCAGCAAAGGGCCATTCCGGATACAAATCTGTGGAGAGCAACTGGGGAAATTTTCCGGCGGGCTGACGATCGAGCACCTTAAACTGGTCGAGGCGTATCTTGCCCTCACGCGCCATACTCTCCAGTATTCCTGTACGCACAAACGCCACATCGGCAGCACCTGAACCCACTTCGAGCAAAGCCTTGTCGTGCGGCATCCCGGTAAAACGGACGGCAGACAGCTCACTGATGCCGATTCCCTGTTTATACAATGCCCAGCGTTGCATCAGATAGCCGCCCAGTGACTGCTCGGCAGGCGAGGCAACAATCTTGCCGCGCAAATCCTGCAGCGTATTGATATCCGATCTATCCGCTCGCGTCAGGATAACGCCGCCAAACATCGTAACCGGATGCCCGTCGGCCAGCGGCATCATGGTGGCAATCGCGGACAAACCGTGATCACGGCGAACCGATACATAATGCTCAGGATTGGTCACAATGAAGTCGAACTCATGGCGATTAGCCGCCAAATCGAGGTCATTGTAATACAGGGCCGTGAGATTAAAGTGAACACCCGGTACATGGGCATTGAGATAGTCGGCGGTAGGCTGCCACTGCATACGGGTCTGTTCCAGAGGACGGAACGACAATACGGCTATGCTTACTTCCTGATTTTTCGCCTGTACACAGGGAACGCTCACCAGCAAGATGACCGTAATAAAAATATGCAGCAGGGCGTTAAGGCAGCTTTTCACCGGGATATCCCCTAGCAACGAGTTAAACAATAACGCGCATCATACAACACTCAGCGTTCACGGCGCAGCTTGTCGAGGCGCGCTTTGAGCTCCGGTAGAATTGCCGCCACCGCCTTTTCACCCTCCAGAATCGCCAAGTGCCGGTCATCGAGATTACCTTGAGCAATTTCGCGGGTCACCGGACGTATCACGATATCGGCGTTGGCCAGTTCATAACGATTGATGGTCTGGCTCATGATATCAAAAGTCTGCATCAGCACGTCAACGGTTGACTCTGTTTTATTATTTTGCGGCTGATTGGAAATATTCACCGCAATGACAAAATCCGCACCCAGCGCACGGGCCTCGGAGACGGGAACGGGCTTAACCAGCCCGCCATCCACATAGCTCCTTCCATTGATCACCACCGGCTGAAATACGCCCGGTACAGCGCAGGAGGCGCTGACCGCAACACCGGTATTGCCGGTGCGAAAAACAATTTTTTCGCCGGTTGCTAGGTCGGTCGCAACCACCGCAAAGGGTCGACGCAGTTTTTCCAGCGGCACTTGTTTGACGGCCTGATTGATGAAGGTCTGCAGCGGTTTTCCGGTGAATAGACCCCGATTGGGCCAGGACCAGTCAACTACCCGCTCCTCTTTCATCGGAATAGACATTTCCTGCAATTGAAAGCCGCTATAACCTGCCGCATACAGGGCGCCGATTGCCGATCCCACACTGGTGCCGACGATGATATCGGGCACAATACCCTGCGCTTCGAGCGCCTTGATGACGCCCACATGTGCAAAACCGCGCGTTCCACCACCGCCCAGCACCAGCGCGATTTTCGGCGCTGAACGGACCGCCGTAACTGTTTTTGATTCAGGGGCGACCGGTTTTTGTTCTGACAGCGTGCTGCACGCAGCCAACTGGATTACAGCAGCACCGAGCGCGATCAGAAAAAACAGCCGCTTTGATGTCAACTTAGTCCTCAGCCTCAACGGGTTTGCGTCGCATGAACAGCGCAGGAATCTGGCTGGCAGGCCGCGCAATCTGAATCACGGGTGGCGCTTCGACCGGCTTTCCAGGGGATGGCTCGTAAGGCTTATTGAACCAGGCATCATGCACCGGTCGTCTGGGCTGCGGCGTATGCTGCGCACGTATCTGCACATGGTGTTCAGTACGCGGCGGGGCTGCAGACTCAGCGCGCGGTGCGCGTGCGGCCGGTTTTTCTCGGGCGGGCAGTTCGACGCGCTGGATATTGCATTTGATCAGTTTCTCAATCTCAACCAGATATTTTTCTTCTTCCGGTGACACTAAGGAGATCGCCACCCCAAACGCGCCAGCGCGTCCGGTGCGACCAATGCGATGTACATAGTCTTCCGCCGCCGAGGGGATCTCGTAATTGATCACCACCGGCAACTGATCAATATCCAGACCGCGTGCGGCGACGTCCGTTGCAATTAACACGGTGATCTTGCCGGATTTAAACGCATCGAGCGCCTGCATACGCTCCAACTGGCTTTTATCACCGTGAATTGCATCGGCGGCAAAGCCTTCGCGCTGTAACTGACGCGCAATGCGACTGGCCGTCAACTTGGTTTTGGTAAACACCAGCGCCTGAGTCGCATCAGTTCCGCGCAACAAATGTGCCAAGAGCGCATGTTTTTCTTCATGGCCGACCAGATACACTTTTTGCGTGACATTTTCAGAGGTCGCATTGCTGCGCGCCACTTCGATCAGTTTAGGGGCTACCAGAAATTCTGCCGAGAGTTTCTTAATTTCCGCCGAGAAGGTCGCCGAAAACATCAGATTCTGCCGCTGCTTCGGCAACAAAGCTAGAATGCGTTTCAAATCAGGCATGAAGCCCATATCCAGCATGCGATCAGCTTCATCGAGAACCAGCATTTGCACCTGATTGAGCTGCACAGATTTTTGCTCGATATGATCGAGCAGCCGGCCGGGTGTTGCTACCAGAATTTCAATGCCGGCTCGCAAATGCGGCGTCTGCGTCTTAATATCGACACCACCAAAAACCACTAGCGAACGCAAATGACTATACTTGGCATAGGCCTTGACACTCGCCTCTACCTGTATGGCGAGTTCGCGTGTAGGCACCAGAATCAGCGCGCGCACCGCATGACGTGCAGGAGACGGGCTGGAACTGGCGTATGGCATCAGTTTTTGTAGCACCGGCAGCGCAAAGGCCGCGGTTTTGCCGGTTCCGGTTTGCGCACCGGCCATCAAGTCGCATCCTTCGAGCACCAGTGGAATGGCCTGCGCCTGGATCGGTGTCGGTGTGGTGTAGCCGGATTCGGTGAGCGCCCGTAAAAGTTCAGGGGCCAGATTCAAGTCTGCGAAATTATTCAATATGTGATCTCTTTACATTGCCGGACACGGAAAATAGCCCGCATTATACGCTGACCACATCAAACCAAACAGAGCTGCTCGCTCAGTCACGCAAGATCAGGCCTTAAAATGAAAATTCTGCTCACGAAACACCCGCACACAGGCATCCACCACCACGGCATCAAACAGTCGTCCTTTATTGCTTTCGATTTCCGCGAGCGCTGCCTCCAGTCCGAGCCCCACACGGTAAGGGCGATGGGAAATCATCGACTCCACCACATCGGCCACCGTTACAATTCTCGATTCGAGTAAAATTTTCTCGCCGTCTAAGCCGTTCGGGTAACCTGAGCCATCCATGCGTTCATGATGTTGCAAAACGATTTGTGCAATTGACCAGGGAAACTCGATCGTTTTGAGGATTTCAAAGCCATTTTGCGCATGCTCTTTGATCAATCCGAACTCAAGTACAGTGAGTTTGCCGGGCTTGCTCAATATTTCTGCCGGTACGCGAATCTTGCCCACGTCATGCACCACGCTGGCCAGATGTATCCCTTCAACCAATTCGCCAGGCAGCCTCATTTCAGTGGCAATCGCCACCGCCAACTCCGCAACGCGGCGCTGATGACCCGCCGTATACGGATCGCGCATTTCAACAATGGCGGCGAGCGCGGTAATCGACTCGAGTAAACTGACACGCAATTTACGCTCGCTTTCGCGCAACTCGGCCGTGCGCTCATCCACCAGATCTTCCAGATGATGGCGCAGACGGTTCAATTCAAGATGGGTCCGTACGCGCGCGAGCAATTCGTCGCGCTGATAAGGTTTCGTGACAAAATCGACCGCGCCCAGTTCAAATCCGCGCAGTTTTTCTTCAGTTTCCGAGGCTGCGCTGACGAAAATGACCGGCACATCGGTAGCGGGGGACGCCTTCAGGCGACGGCACACCTCAAAGCCATCCATTTCGGGCATGCGGATATCGAGCAGTATCAAATCGGGCGGATTGGCTATCGCCGCACGCAGCGCCAACTCGCCGCTAATGGCGGCACGCACCTCGTACCCTTCATCTTTGAGAATATCCGTGAGCAGTCGCAACGACGTTGGCGTGTCATCGACTGCGAGGATTTTTCCTGAGTTACTCATATCAACTTTTCCATTGTGTCCGGCGGCAACGCCTTCAGTATCGCCGGATAATCAAAATTCCCCGCCAGATGCATCAAGCTGTTTTGCAGTTTAACATCGCTAACCTGTCGAATGACCGCCTCAACGCGATCAACCTCCAGACTCTCCAGAGCAGCTCGCAACTCGCCGCAAAGCTCGCCTGATAAAGTTGAAAGCATTTTATCAGTCAACACCTCACCTGCCGCAGATTTTTCGTCCACCTCCGCATAACGGTACTGCACGCCCAGATGACGGGACAGGCATTCGTAAATTTCATTGAACCGGTAAGGCTTGCGAACAAATTCATCCATGCCTGCCTCGAGCATTTCAGCACGCTGCTCCATAAAGGCCGATGCGGTGACCGCGATAATTTTCACCCCTCCCCCGCCGGGCAACGCACGAATGCGGCGAGTCGCCTCAATCCCGTCCATGACCGGCATACGCCTATCCATCCAGATCAAATCAGGATGCCAGTTTAAAAACTGCTCCACTCCCAATTGTCCGTTCTCAGCCACTTTAACCTCAAACCCCAACTGATCCATCAATTTGGTCAACAACAACTGATTCTCCAGTTGATCCTCGACGATCAAGATACGGTAGACAGGCTGCCCGGCACACAGCCCGACAATCTCGCCTTGCACGATTTTTTCCGGTTTGGTCACATCGCTTGCATTGACTTTTTCCACCGGCAACTCGACGCGAAAAATAGACCCCCTACCGGCCTGACTCTCCAAGCTGATCTCCCCCCCCATCATTTGTATAAACTGCCGGGTAAGGGTGAGGCCCAGCCCCGTGCCTTTTTGTGTCGACGGCTCGCCCACCTGAACGAAGGGTTCAAAGATACGCTGCTGATCCTCCGGATTAATGCCGATGCCAGAATCCTCAATTTCAATCAACAACCGCTCAGGCAGCACCATCGGCTTTATCCCAAAGCGTATGGTAATCCCACCATGCGAGGTAAATTTCACCGCATTCCCCACCAGATTGATCAGCACCTGACGCAGGCGCGCTTCGTCTCCCATGATGTAACGGGGAAATTCGGACGACTGATCAACCAGCAGTTGCAGTCCCTTTTCACTCGCCCGTAGCGCCATCATATCGTTCACATCGCGCAGCAGTGCGCCCAGATCGACAGGCTCACGTTCAACCTGCACACGCCCGGCTTCGATCTTGGCCACTTCCAGCACATCATTGATCAAACTCAGCAGGTGTTCGCCACTGCGATTGATGATATCGAGGTTTTCTCGCTGCGCCTTCGATAACATTTCGTCACGGCACATTAAGCCTGAAAAACCCAATATTGCATTGAGGGGCGTACGCAATTCATGGCTCATGCTCGACAGGAATATACTCTTGGCACGATTTGCCGCTTCAGCCGCATCCCTTGCCAGCACCAGATCCGCTGTTCGCTGCTGCACTTGTTCTTCCAGATGATCTTTGTAACGTTTGAGCTCATTTTCCGCCTTTTTACGTTCACTCAAATCAAGCACGGCACTGATTAAAAACTGAGGCTCCCCACGACCGTCTCTTTGCAAACTGACGGAAAGGTTAACCCATACCAGGCTGCCATCCCGGCGAACATAGCGTTTTTCCAGCGTGTAGCTTTGCTCGTTACCTGCCAGTAGCTGCTGAATACACGCATGATCCACCGCAATATCGTCTGGATATGTGATGCGTTCGAAGGTAAAGTTCTGCGTTAACACCTCTTCCTGCGTATAACCGATGATCTTGCAAAATTCCTGATTAATCCTTATAAATTGTCCGGTGAGGGCCACCTGGGCCAGCCCGATGGCGGCATTATTGAAAACGACGCTATAACGCGCTTCACTGTCCAGCCGGGCTTGTTCTTCTTCAGCTCTTGCATCAAGCATTTTGTAAATATGGCGTGCCAGAATACCGAGTTCATCCTGTCGTTCGCTGTCATCGCGTCCGAAGTTGCGGCCATGCTCCGCGTTATCCGCGACCGCCGACAAACGCTGCAACCCGCGGGTGAATCGGCCCGCCAGCCAGTTGGCGATCAGAATGATCACCAATACCAGCAAGCCTGCGATCGCAAAACCTGCTGCTGCCATTTGATGCAAATTGATATTCGCCCTGTCACGCGTCATTTCAACTCGCACCCAGCCGATCAGACGATTGCCTGTCAAAACCGGCACGGCCACATCAATCAAATCCGGATTATTTTGTAGAATTTTGGGTTGAGCGAGGTTGCCCAGCATGCGCTGACTGACCGCATCGCTAAAATACCGGTTGATATATTCAGGCCGTGTGGAGGCCTGCACCTCCCCGTCGAAGGAAACCACCACGGCAAATTTAATATCGGTGACCTGAGCGGCCTCCCTGAGCACTTCTTGCAAACCGACCAGATCGTTAGCCAACACCCAGGAGGTGCTGCTGGATGACAATGCCTGCGCCAGTTCCAGCGCGCTTTGCGTACCCAGTTCATATTGAAAATTCCGCTGATAGGAATAGAGCAAATAACCAAAGCTTAACGAAACCAGTAGAGAGGCCAGCGAAAACGACCAGACGAGCTGACGGCGAATAGAGCGCCCCCATTCTCGCTGTAGTGGATGCATCAAGGACATGAGGGCGTTCATTTGATCTCTAGCGGTCTGACCGTACTGGAGAATTTTTTCAAAAACTCGCGTACCGGACGGTAGGTTTCCTCACTGGCCGGCTCAAAACTTGAAATCGGTAATTTGGCCAGCATCGCCCGCCCTAGCTCACTTTGATGTAGACCGAACAGCTGCTGTGCAAATTGGTCGGCCAGCGCCTTTGGAATATCCGCACGCACCACCCAGCCATTATTAGGCAGGCTGTCGGTTTCCCATTTGGACTCCAATTGTGCGGCCAAATCCGGATGCTCCGCGATAAAGGCACGCCAGGGCACAGGCCAGGTCGCACCGGCGGCCACATCGCCACGCAAGACATTCATGATCGAGGATTCCTGCGATCCGACATAGCGGTTTTCAATATCACGATTGACATTGATCCCGTGCGTGTGCAGATAGTATTGCGGCATCATGGTCGCGGCCAGCGCGGTAACCGCCGGGTAGGATACGGCATGCCCCTTCAAATCCGTCACGTCCTTGATTGTGCTATCGCGACGAATCAGGATGATGCCGCGAAAAAGGTCATCATCGCCCATTTTGCCGAAGACACGATACCCGTGTTCCAGCGACTTAATGGTTTGATACGGATTGGGCATCGCAAAAGCAAACTGCCCGGCATAGAGCTTTTTCTCAAATTCTTCGTAATTCCGCGAGGCTTCGAGTTTAAAGCGTGCCTCAGGAATACGGCTATTCAGATAATCAACAATTGGCCCATACAGCTCCATCAGTCGCTGCGGATTGTGCAGAGGATGGATCCCGACCACATATTCTGTCACCGGATGTGAGGGCGTATTCCCCAGTTCCGGCTGGTAGCTGTGTTCAGACTGTCCGCAGCCTGCCAGCATCAAAACAAGGCACAGTACCTGGCCAATTCGGGTATTTAATAATGACGTCAACATGTGATCACTCCATATTAATAATCAATGTTTGGATACCGAGCGGAATCATACACCCGCTGCCTGTCGTAATGTTATGTGCAACACATGGCAAGGTACTGCGCAACACGCTGCTGGCCAAAGATTCACCTTGGGCAAAAAGTGAGCGCACTGGTGAGTGAAATGGTGGTGGAGGATAAAACGGCGAGTATCAGCGGCAGCTACACGGCTTGGGCAGATGCGATGTTACAAATAAAAACGGGCAGCTTGAATAATCAAGTGCCCGGTTTTAGTGCAATCTGGCGTCCCCAAGGGGTCCTGTCGAAATCCCGACCATTAAAATCACGAGCAGCTGCAAAATTCTTCGAAAACGGGTCGCCGTATGAAATTTTCATTAATGAAGTGAGCACTGAGGCGGTGTAACGGGGAATGGCAATTCCATTAATCAACATCCGCTTTCGAGCAAGCATTTAGTAACCCTGTCCATCAGGTATCGAGACGAAGCGGAAGCTC
>SESH01090925.1_pt1 | contig 10419 bp, 7 predicted proteins | sample 3171561 | NCBI WGS metagenome assembly SESH01 (sample SAMN10866947, study PRJNA518727) | freshwater metagenome | biome: subpolar coniferous forest; feature: holomictic lake; material: water; isolation source: holomictic Lake 442 2011 16.5 m and 2014 13 m | place: Canada: near Kenora, Ontario
GGACCGCTGACATGATTGTAGTTTGCCGGTTGTACGTGCACATCTATGTTTTGTTACGCCATGCGACGTGTGCTGGAGATGATTCCCACAACTCTGGGCATCCTGCTGCTGACATTTGTTTTGTTTCATGTGGTGGGCGGCTCTCCGGCGCAGACGATCAAGGGTAAAAACGCTACGGCTGAATCGCTGGCGGCTTTTGATGCCAAGTATGGCTATGACAAGCCGCTTTTTTTCGGTAACTGGGCGCGGTTGCGGGCGCTGGAAGACCGTTCGACGAAAGACGACAGACGGAAGGCGGAAGGCGGAACGCGTGATGCGGAGAAGGGCGGTTGCGTGCCGCTGGCGTATGCTCTGCCGACCGGTTCCTATCGGCTGCTGTTTTCCGCTCCCTCCGGCGCGGGCACTCCGTCTGCGGCTTTTGTCATGCAGCCCGTGTCGGGCGGAGATCTGCGCACCAACGTGAGCGCCGGTGTGCGTGCCGGGGATAGCTGGCAGGTCTTGTTTACCGTGCCGGATGAACAGCGCGCCGTCGCCATTGTGCTGGCGGGCGCAGCGCCGGAAGGCGCGCGCCTACGGAGGCGCACCCGTCATTTATTTGATTCTCAATTGTGCCATTTTCTTTACGGGTTGCTGCGTGGTGAACTGGGACGGTCAGCGGAATACGACACTTCGGTGGGACAGGTGCTGCGGCAAGGTGTCGGCCCATCGCTGGCGATCACGGTGCCGATTTTGGTGGGCGGATCCATCCTGGCCGTCATGCTGGGCCTTTTCTGTGCCATGTGTCGGGGAGGGGTGGGGGACCGCTCGATCCTGCTGGTCTCAACGGTGTTGATGAGCGTCAACTACGTGGTCTGGGTGTTGGCCGGACAATACTTTCTGGCCTTCCGGCTCAAGCTGTTCCCCATCTGGGGGTTTGAGAACTGGACCTATATCCTGCTGCCGGTGCTGATCGGCGTGCTGGGTGGTCTGGGCCGTGATATCCGGTTTTATCGTGCGGTGATCCTGGACGAGATCTACAAGCCGTACGTGCGCACCGCATGGGCCAAGGGGCTGACGGGCACACAGGTGATGATGCGGCACGTGCTGCGCAACAGCCTGATCCCGATTGTTACGTATATCAGTCTATCCATCCCCTTTCTGTTTACCGGCAGTCTCCTGCTCGAAAGCTTCTACGGCATCCCCGGGCTCGGTTGTGTCAGCCTGAACGCGATGCACTCCTCGGATATGACCGTGGTGCGGGCGGTGGTGATCGTCGGCGCGCTGCTGTACCAGCTGGTGAACCTGCTGACGGACGTCTGCTATGCATGGCTGGATCCACGCGTGCGGGTGGCGTAGCGAGCCGGCGGCCATAATGCGGTATGGCTATGTCAGATCAATTCCGCTAACATAGTTGTTATTCATGAGCAAGCAGCCGACACAATTTGATTTCTGGTACGCGGTAAACAACACCGAAGTGCTTTTGATGCCCCGCCGGCACCTTGAGACTTTCGGCAATACACTGATCAACTACCACATGGTCTGTGAACTCATGGACTCCACCAACCAGGTGCGTGTGCGCGAGGGTCGCATGCAGGCGATGCGGCCGCAGATTGTTACGCCAACCGCCTACAGCAGCATGGTGCTGGATGGATTTGGCGAGCAGGCGGAAAAGTATCTTGAGTGGCTGCGCGAGCACGAAGACCAGGTGCGGATTCTGCGCTACGGTTATACGCTCCGGCAGGAGTCGTTCAGCGAGCACATCGTCACCGACAAGATCGGCACGGTAATCGAGCGCGTGCAGAAAGATGTGGCCGGGCGCAACGACCCGTTCAGCGCCATTGTCAAGGGAGTGGATGAGCCGTGGGATGTTTGTCTGGTTCGTCTTTTCTGGCAGGTTATCCAGAACTCGGCGCAGGCCAATTTCCGCGAAATGGCTGCCAAGCGGATGTTCGAAATCCAGGATGGCCTGCCGCAGGGGGTGCGTGACGAAATTGAGCTGGCCTTTGTGGCTGCCGGCCGGGACGCCAACCTGGTCAAGCCGCTGGGACGCCTGCTGCAGCAGCACAATGTTTTCGATCAGTATCAGGACCGGTTTTTTGCGCTCGTCAAGGGAAGAAGCTGAAAATCATGGCGTATTCCAAAAAAACACGTGTCGTCGCCGTTGCCAACCAGAAGGGTGGCGTGGGAAAAACGACAACGGTGGTCAATCTGGCAGCAGCCCTGGCGCAACTGAAGCAGACCGTGCTGGTCATTGATCTGGATCCGCAGGCGAATGCAACCAGCGGACTGGGGTTGACGCAGCAGCAGGGGGTCAGCCTGTATCCGGCGCTGACCGGTGCGGCCGACATTGCGGATATGATCCAGGCGACGCCGTACGAAAACGTGAATATCATTCCGGCGGAGCTGGATCTGGCCGGTGCAGAGATCGAAATTGCGCGGCAGGTGGATCATCTGCACGCCGTGAAGAAGGTGATTGACCGGCTGCTCGAGGCGTCGGTCTTTGATTTTGTCATCATGGACTGCCCGCCTTCGCTGGGCATCCTGATGACATCCGCGCTGGCGGCATCGCACAGTGTGGTGGTGACCATGCAGTGCGAGTATTTCGCCATGGAGGGGCTGAGCGTGATCACGCATCTGGTGGAGAAGATGCGCGTAAGCGGTGTCAATCCCGCGCTGCAACTGGAGGGAATTCTGATGACCATGTTCGACGCCCGCACCAAGCTGGGTCCGGATGTGGTTAGCGAAGTCCGGTCACACTTCGGCGAGATGGTATACAACACGATTATTCCCCGCAACGTGCGCATCAGCGAGGCGCCGAGTTTCGGTAAGCCTGTAATTGCCTACGATCCGAGCAGCAAGGGTGCGGAAGCCTACCGTCTGTTCGCCAAGGAATTTTTGAAGCGGTCCAACCAGCGGCGCGCCTTGCAGCGCGCGGCCGCGCTCGCCGCCGCACAGGCCGCTGCGCCGGCCCCTGTGGCCAGTGCTTGAGCGTTACACCAACCTTCATGATTCATGATTCCGTATTCGATATTCGATATTTCTCCCGAAAGTCCGACAGGTTCCTAGGGCTACCGGTCACACTGCCTGGCATCCGCCTGCAGACGTTTGAGTTGTCCGGCCACGGCCAGGCGCTGGATGGCGCTCATGCGGTCCACGAGCAGCACGCCGGACAGGTGATCCGTCTCATGCAGGATGGCGCGCGCCAGCAGCCCCTGTGCCGTGGCGGTTTGCGGCATGCCGTTGAGGTCGAGATAGTTCACGGTCACCTGCATGGGGCGCGTGATGGGCGCGCTGATGTCCGGGAAACTGAGGCAGCCTTCATCGTTGCGCTGCTTTCCGGTGGTGGCGGTGATCACCGGGTTGACCAATATCAGAGGCATGGGGATCGCGGCGTTGTCTTTTACGAACGCTGGATTCTCCGATTCCGCCGGCACGTCGATCACGCAGATGGCTTCCTCCCGCCCGATCTGTTCGGCAGCCAGGCCAACGCCGCGTGCCGCGTACATGGAATCGAGCAGATCCCGGGCCAGCGTTTTGATTTCTTTTGTGATAGCTGGCACGGGCTGCGCCTTGTGTCGCAGCACTTCCTGCCCGTAGGTAACAATCTCGTGAATCACGCGCAGCTCCCCATTTGCCGATGATCGATGTGCAAAACAACCCCCTCCGGATACGAAAAACATAGTATGCCCGATTTTATGCGGTGAAGAAAGCACACTTCACCATCTGGCCGCGGGAGCATCAAATGCCGGATTGACGCATTGCTCGTGATGCTCTATTAATGGAAGTCTAAATGTCAATTATTATGCTGCGTTGGTTTGGGGGTACGTGCGATGCATGATATTCAGGTTTTGTTTGTGGATGATGAGCGCAACGTCTTGAATGCGCTGGAGCGCAATCTGATTCGAGAACCGTACCGGAGGCGCTTTGTCGGCAGCGGACTGGAGGCGCTGGAAAGCATGGCACAAGATCCGGCGCAGGTGGTTGTTTCCGACATGCGCATGCCGGGCATGGACGGTTTGTCCCTGCTGCGTCAGATCAAGGAGTTATATCCCGAGACTATTCGCATGATTTTGAGCGGCCACACCGAGGTGGCGCAGATTTTAGCGTCGATCAATAGCGGGGAGGTGTTTCGTTATATCACCAAACCTTTAGAGGAGGCTGTTGCCTTTCAGATGACGATTCTCCAGGCCATTGAGCTGTACCAAATCCGCGCGGAGCGTCGGCAGTTGATGGAGTCGTTGGAGCGTCGGAATCTTGAACTGGAGGCCACCCTGGGCCAGATCAAGCGCTTGGAAGGGATGCTTCCGATTTGTGCGTCGTGCAAGAAGATCCGCGATGACAAAGGATATTGGCAGCAGATCGAGATCTACATTAGCGAGCGCACCCAGGCTGTCTTCTCGCATGGCCTTTGCCCCTCGTGTGTCAAGACACTATATCCGGATCTGTTTCAGGAGGAGGAGGCCGGCGCGGACCGGTGCGGGCATGTTTCGCCCGGGCCAACACCGGACGCGCGCTGATCAACAGCACGGCGGGGTTAGTTTCCATCGAGGCCTTCCCGTCGTGCGCCGGGCGGGTGGTGTGGCAGCGTAATGCGGAAGCAGGCGCCGCCGGACGGCTGATTGTACGCGGTGATTGTGCCGCCATGGTTGTTCACGATGATTGCATAGGAGATGCTCAGCCCCAGCCCGGTTCCCTCCCCGGGTGGCTTGGTGGTGAAGAACGGGTCGAAGATCTGGCGCTCAAGGCCGGCCGGAATGCCCGGGCCATTGTCAGCCACTTCGCACACCGCCTGCTCCGCCTCGTCCCAGGTCCGGATGGTGATTCGGCCGTTCACGGCGGGGTTCGCTGGCGTGTTTGTCAAGGACTGAGCGGCGTTGACAATCAGATTCAGCAGCACTTGATTGATCTGGCCGGGGACGCAGGGGAGGTCGGGAACGTGACCGGTTTCCAAATTGACCTCGGCGCGGTACTTGTAGGCGTTGCGCGTAATGACGAGTGTATCCTCCACGCCCTTGTTCAGATTATAAGGGGTGAATTCACGGACTTCGTCCTTGCGGGCAAAGTTACGCACGCTGTTGATGATGGCCGTGACCCGGCGGAACCCCTCGCGGGATTCCTCGAAGAGGTTTGGCAGGTCGCGGAGAATGAACTCCATGGCCAGGCTCTCCTCCTGCCGTCGGACTTCCGCGAAACGGGGCGCCAGCATCGGGGCCACGGCGACCGCCTCGAACATCAGGGACCGATAGGCGTTCAGCATCTCATTGAAGATGCGTACGTCCTCCTCAAGTGTGGCAAAATTGGTGGCGACGAAGCTGACGGGATTGTTGATCTCGTGGGCCAACCCGGCGGCTAACTGGCCAATCGAGGCCATCTTGTCCTGCAGGTAGAGGCGGGATTGCACTTCCTGCAGCTGGCGGGTACGTTCCACGACACGCCCTTCGAGCGTCGCGTTGAGATCGCGCAGGGAGTGCTGGGTGGCTTGCAGGTTTTGTTCCGACTGCTTGCGCTTCAGTGCGTTGATGATGGTGCTGGCCAGCAGTTCGAGCGTTGTGATGTCGTCCTGGTTCCATTGGTGCTGCTCGCGAACCGCATCGAATCCAATAAAGCCTTCCAGGTGTCCAGCCCATACCATGGGTACGACGAGGAGCGATTGTATGCCTTGCGCGCTCAGCAGTTCCTGCTCCGCGGCGGCCTCCGGTGGCATCTGTTTCACGTCCGGGATGATGATGCTGTCAAAGTGTTGCATGCGGGCACTCCACCAGGGGAGTGCGTCGGATGGCACTTCCTGTAGATTCTCGCGCTGCGGCACCGTGCCATCCGAATACCATTCGTGGGTGTTGGAGCAGGTGGACAGGTCTGGTGTATACATGAACACGTAGACCCGATCTACGTGTACGAGGTGTCCGACCTCGCCAAGGCTTTCCTGAATGGCACGGTCAATCTCGGATGCGGCGAGGCTGATAAAGCGGGTGGAGATGCTGGCCAGCAGGGCTTCGAGTGTCCCGTGGGTGCGCAGCTGGTTCTCCAGCTCTTTTTGGGCGGTCACGTCAAAGTTAACGCCGATCAAGCGGGTGCTCGTGGACGGCTCGTCGGCAAAGAGGCGCGCGAAGGCGCGCAGATAGCGCACGTTGCCATCGGGCCGGCAGATGCGGAACGTCGCATGGAATGGCGCCTCGCCGCGCAGGGTGGACTGTATCGAGCTCACGGCTGCCGCACGGTCGTCCGGGTGCAGCGCGTTCTCCCAGAGGGCAAAGGAGGGGGTGACAGAGGCGGAGACCCCGTACAGCTCGTACATGCGCGCGTCCCACACCAGGCTCTGTTCGTTGAGCGCCAGATCCCAGACGCCGATTCCGGCCGCCTGATTGGCCAGTTCCATGCGTTCGTTCAAGAGGCGGATGGCATCTTCAGCCTCCTTGCGCACCGTGATGTCCTGATGCGTGCCAGCCATGAGCAGGGGGCGCCCATCCGCGCTCCACTGGAAGACACAGCCGCGGTCGAGCACCCAGACCCAGCGACCGTCCCGGTGGCGCATCCGGCACTCACATTCATAATAGTCCAGCGCCTTCTTGAAATGCCGCTCCAGCAGCTCTCCGCTGGTCTTCAAGTCGTCCGGGTGCGTCAAGTGCCCCCAGGTCTCGATTGAGATCGGCGCCAGATCTGACAGGGAGTAGCCGAGGATTTCCGCCCAGCGTTCGTTGAAGACGGTTTCGCCGGTCTGGATGTTCCACTCCCAGGTGCCTGCATTGGTGCCGATGATAATGCCGCTCAGGCGCTGACGCTCCGCCTGCAAGTCGGCCTCCGCGCGCTTAAGCTCTGTGATATCGGTAAACGTTTCCAGGAGTTTTTCACGGCCCTGGATGAGGATCCGGCGCACCGATTTCAGAATCGGCGTCTGGCGCCCGTCGGCCCGCAGCAGCTTGCATTCCCCGGTTGTGAAGCTCGAGTCTTGATCCGAGATGTGGCTGCAGCCGGAGAAACATGCGCTCTGCATGCCACAGCAGACGCGCCCGAGAATACGGTCGGCCGGGCTGCCGAACAGATCGATTCCCTTTCGGTTCACCATTTCAATCACATGTGTGTTGGTGTCAATGATGATGACACCCGTGTCAATGTTTTCCAGCAGCTGGTGTTGCAGGTTTTCGCTATCGCTCAGTGACGCCGTGCGTGCGGCGACCATCCGCTGCAGTTCTTCGCGGCCGCGCAGGATCAAGGCGATGGTCAGCGCCAGAACACCGGACAGGACCAAACCCGCCAACAAGGTCAGCCAGCCAGCGCTTTTCGCATAGAGCGGCATGAAATGAGGTCCGGTGTAGGCGTTGATGGCAAAGGTCTTGCCGAAAGCAAAAACCGGGCGCGTCAGCGCCAATCGCGGGGCCGGATAAGAAGGCGGCTGCCATGAGGTGGCCAGGATTTCGTGGGGGCGATCCGGCTGAAGCAAGACGAGCTCCAGCATGATCGGATTGTCCGGCGTAACCATGTGCAGGAAGTCACCCATGCGTAACGCCGCCAGAGCGAAGCCACGCAAGACCGGTGGCGTGGCCGGGCGGAATACCGGATACAAGAGGAGCAGCCCCTTCTGCTGGCCCGTTTCTTGTATCAGGGTGATGGGGTCGGTGGCGGTGGACAGGCCGCTACGCGCAGCCTCCTCGAGGGCGGTTCGTCGCATGAGCTCGGATCCCAGGTCAAAGCCCTGAGCACGTTCGTTCCCCGCGAGCGGCGCCACCAGAGAAACGGGATAGTAGACGTCGCGTCCGGCGGCAGTGGCCCGCTGCCCGGACGCGTCGCGCTGCCAGATGCCGTCGCCGGGTGGCCACCCCTGTTCGTCCGCAAACCGGGCGGCCTCTGTGGCCGGCACGACCGGTATCCATTCCCACGCTTGCACGCTGGGGTCCCGCGTCAGATATTGTGAAAATGTCCGAAACCGTTCGGCCGACAGCGATTCGTTCACTTCGCAAAACCGCGCCAAGCTCTCCAGTTCTGTGTCGCGGACGCGTGCGAGGGTCATGCGGATGGAATCGGTCCGGCTCACTGCCAGATGTTGAAACGCTTCTTTCCAGATGCGCGCCTCATGTTTCTGCACGATCCAAGCTGTAAAAAAGGCGAGCACGCTGCCGACCGCAATGATCACTGCGGGCGCTACATACGTGCGCCAGCGCGAACCAGCGTCCGTGCGCAGAAGGCGCCAGCCCAGCAGCAGTATCAGCGCCAGCGCCAGCGCAAAGATCATGGGCTGAAAAGAGCTCCAGATCAACATGCTCTTCCAGTCCCGGGCGTCGACGTCCATGCCCAACACAGCCGTCAGTCGCCCTGTGGCGGGATCTGACAGCGGCACAAACGCGCTGAACCAGTTGCCCCAGCGATCGGTAATCGGCCCTGCCGTGACGGCCATGCGGGTGTCGAAGACACGCCGGCACTCCTCCGGGACCTCACGATAGATCTGGCCTGCCGGCGAACAGTCTTTGGAGTCAGCCGGTTCGGAGTCCACATAGAAGAATACGGAGCCGTCCGGCTTGCGCCCCATGAGGTAGAGGAAGCGACAGGACCGGCTGTAATTGCGGGTCAGCAGGAGCTGCTGCTTCAGCCGCAAGTATCGCGGCGTAAGCAGGTCAGCCTCCGTACCGGTCAAGGCGTACAGATGATCTGGATTAACCGCCTGCGCGACGAGGGAGGCCTGCCGCAGCAGATCTTGCCGCTGCGCCTGATTGGTTAGCGCAATCAGGAAGGCGGAACCGAGTGCGCCCAAGGCCAGCACACCGGCCAGCAGGGCCACGATCCCGCGCCGCTTCGCTCCCGCGGCATGCGGCGTGACTGAATTCTCCGGTTGCAGATGGTCCCTCGTATTTCGTGTGCTGGATTGCATTTCAGCGCTGCGTGCGCAAAGAGCCCGCATGCGGCACGGCACCGCCATGGAAGAACCGCGCGCCACCCCCGGCGATTCGGGAAGCCCGGGCGTGACGCCTGCAAATAAGATCTTCGCTCTTTCGGCCGCCCACGCCAAGCACAAACCAGCAAGGAGCACGCATTATTCACATTTTCGCCGTGCCCACCTGTTGCACATTTTCGCTGAATGGGCTAGCATGAGTCCCTGATTTACAGAGGGGAACAGCCATGCTTGATATCAAACGTATTCGCGAAAAGACTGATGAAGTTCGCCAGGGACTCAGCCGCCGTGGCGCGGAGCCGGCGCTGCTGGATGCCGTGCTTGAACTCGACCGTCAGCGCCGCGCGCTGCTGGCCTCGGCCGAAGAGATGAAGAACCGCCGCAACGCCACATCCAAGGAGATTGGTGCCGCCCGCAAGCGCGGCGAGGATACGGCCGCGGTACAGGCCGAGGTGCGGACGCTGGGCGACCAGATTACTGCGCAGGACGAGCAGATCCGCACCATCGAAGCGGAGTTGCAAACCGCCGTGCTGCGCGTGCCGAATATTCCGTGCGCCAGCATTCCGACGGGACCGGACGCCTCTGCCAACCGCGTGGCACGTGTCGTGGGGCAGCCGAGCGTCTTTGCGTTTCAGCCGCAGGACCACGTGACGCTGGGAGAAAGACTCGGCATTCTGGATCTTCCCCGCGCCACGCGCATGAGCGGAACGGGTTTTCCGCTGCTCCTGGGCGATGGCGCTCGTCTGCAGCGCGCCCTGATCCAGTACATGCTCGATATGCACACAAGCCGGCATGGCTATACCGAAATGCTGCCGCCCTTTGTCGTCAACTCCGCCTCCATGTGCGGCACTGGACAGTTGCCGAAGATGGCTGAGGACATGTACCACTGCGAGAAAGATGACCTCTGGCTGATCCCCACGGCGGAAGTCCCGGTGACCAACTATTTCCGCGAGGAGATTCTGGACCGTCCGCTGCCGGTGTATCTTACGGCCTACACGCCGTGCTTCCGTCGTGAGGCCGGTTCGGCGGGCAAGGAGACGCGCGGCATCCTGCGCGTGCACCAGTTCGACAAGGTTGAGATGGTCAAGTTTGTCGCCCCGGAGACATCTTACGCCGAACTTGAGACGCTGGTCGGCAACGCCGAGGACGTGCTACAGGGGCTGGGTCTTCACTACCGTGTCCTCGAGCTGTGCTCGGGTGACATCAGCTTCGCGGCGGCGAAGTGCTACGACATCGAGCTCTGGGCGCCGGCGCACCAGGCCTGGCTCGAAGTTTCGTCCTGCAGCAACTTCGAGGACTTTCAGGCGCGGCGCGCCAACATTCGCTATCGCGACGCGGAAGGCAAGACGCGCTTCGTGCATACGCTCAACGGATCGGGCGTAGCCCTGCCGCGTTTGATGATTGCGCTGCTGGAGAACTACCAGCAGGAAGACGGCAGCGTCCTGCTCCCGCCCGCCATCGTGCCGTACATGAACGGCGTAACCCGACTATCCGCCTGTCGGACTTAGCCTGCGCTGGAGACACGGAGGCACGGAGCTGGCGTAGCGTTTCAGTGCCCT
>SESH01040078.1_pt1 | contig 10418 bp, 8 predicted proteins | sample 3171561 | NCBI WGS metagenome assembly SESH01 (sample SAMN10866947, study PRJNA518727) | freshwater metagenome | biome: subpolar coniferous forest; feature: holomictic lake; material: water; isolation source: holomictic Lake 442 2011 16.5 m and 2014 13 m | place: Canada: near Kenora, Ontario
CCCCAAGGTCTTTGGCGCTGCAGCCAACGAAGCGCTGGATGGCGATGTGGTGCGGGAAAAGTTTGCCGCACTGGCGGCGCAGACCGGTCGCGCGGCAGAGGATGTGGCAGAGGGTTTTATCAGCATCGCCGTGCAGCAGATGGCCAATGCCATCAAGAAAATTTCAGTGGCGCGCGGCTATGACGTGACGCGTTACACGCTGCAGTGTTTTGGTGGTGCCGGCGGCCAGCACGCCTGTCTGGTGGCAGACGCACTGGGCATGACGCGCGTCTTTGTACACCCGCTGGCGGGCGTGCTGTCAGCCTACGGTATGGGACTGGCAGACCAGAACGTGATTCGCGAACAGGCGGTGGAACTCAAGCTCAGCGCGCAGGCGCTGCCAAAAATTGAGGCGCAGTTGGACCATCTGGCGGCGCAGGCACAGGACGAGTTGCTGCGCCAGCAGGTGAGTCAGGGCTTTGTTGCCGTACACCGGCGTGTGCATGTGCGCTACGAAGGCAGCGACGCCGCGCTGGTGGTGCCCTGTGCGCCGCTTGCCGGTGACGCGCCGGAGCTGGTTCTGGCATCGATCCAATCGGCTTTTGAGGTGGCCTACCGGCAGCGCTTCTCTTTTCTGATGCAAGGCAAAGCGTTGGTGGTGGAGGCGGTGTCCGTCGAAGCGGTGGTGGCGGGCGATGCCCCGACCGAGCCGCGTCAGCCACTGCACCCTGTGCGCGACCTGCAGGCCTGTGGCTCGGTGCGCGAGACCGTTGCCATGTACAGCGGTGGTCAATGGGTGGCGGCTGCGCTGCTGTTGCGCGAGGACCTGCGTCCGGGTGACATGGTGATGGGTCCGGCCATCATCGCCGAGCAGAACGCAACCACCGTGATCGAGCCGGGTTGGCAGGCCAGCGTGACCGAGTTGGATCACCTCGCGCTGCTGCGCCATGTCCCGCGCAATGTGAAATTTGCCGCCGGCACCAGCGTCGATCCGGTCTTGCTGGAGGTCTTCAACAACCTGTTCATGAACATTGCCGAGCAGATGGGGCTGCAACTGCAGAACACCGCGTACTCGGTCAATATCAAGGAGCGGCTTGACTTCAGTTGTGCGCTGTTTGATGCGGCCGGCAACCTGATTGCCAACGCACCGCACATGCCGGTGCACTTGGGCTCGATGGGCGAGAGCATCAAGACCGTGATTCGTGAAAACGCCGGAGCTATGAATCCCGGCGATGTCTATGTGCTCAACGACCCGTATCACGGCGGCACGCACCTGCCTGACATTACCGTGATCACGCCGGTGTACCTTGAGGACAAGCCGACCTTTTATGTGGGCTCGCGAGGTCATCACGCAGATATCGGTGGCATCACGCCGGGCTCCATGCCACCGTTTTCCACGCGCATCGAAGAAGAGGGTGTGCAGATCAACAACGTCAAGCTGGTGGACCGCGGCGTGCTGCAGGAGGCCCAAATCATCGCGCTGTTGCAAAGCGGTGAATACCCTTCACGCAATCCGCAGCAGAATCTGGCCGACTTGAAGGCGCAGATTGCCGCCAACGAGAAAGGCGTGCAGGAACTGCGCAAAATGGTCGAGCATTTTGGTCTTGACATGGTGCAGGCCTATATGCGTCATGTGCAGGACAATGCCGAGGAGTCGGTGCGGCGCGTCATTAAATTAATTGGGGTCAGACACCAATTATTGGAAGAGGAACATCAAGCGGCGAAAATGGCTGGGAATAATTGGAGTCTGACCCCAATTAATTCCTTTACCTTGCCGCTGGACAATGGCGCGCAGATCCAGGTGGCGATCCGTGTCAATGCTCAGGAACGCAGCGCTGTGATCGACTTCACCGGTACTTCTAGGCAGCAGAGCAATAACTTCAATGCGCCGACGGCGGTCTGCATGGCCGCTGTTCTGTATGTGTTTCGCACGCTGGTGGATGACGACATTCCGCTCAATGCGGGTTGCCTCAAACCCCTGTCGGTGATCATTCCAGAAGGCTGCATGCTTAACCCCAATGCGCCGGCCTCGGTGGTGGCGGGCAATGTGGAAACATCGAGTTGCATCACCAACGCGCTGTACGGCGCACTGGGCGAAATGGCAGCCAGCCAGTGCACCATGAACAACTTCACTTTTGGCAATGCGCGCTACCAGTACTACGAGACGATCTCCGGTGGCTCTGGTGCCGGGGCCGGCTTCAACGGCACGGATGTCGTGCAAACGCACATGACCAATTCGCGCATGACCGATCCCGAGGTGCTGGAGTTCCGTTTCCCGGTGCGCCTGGAGAGCTACCAGATTCGACAGGGCTCGGGTGGCGCTGGTCAATGGCGTGGTGGCAACGGCGGTGTGCGCCGGGTGCGGTTTCTGGAACCCATGACCGCCAGCATTCTCTCCAACGGCCGCGTTCACCCGGCCTTCGGCATCGCTGGCGGGCAGGCCGGGCAGCCGGGCTTGAATCGGGTGCTGCGTGCCGATGGACGGGTGCAAGAGCTGGCGCATATCGGGCAGGCCGAGATGCTGCCTGGCGACGTGTTCGAGATCTGTACCCCGGGCGGGGGAGGTTATGGCGGGGCTGGAAATCCGGGATAGACCCATAGAATGCACTAGACTTTCACATTGCTCCATTCCCTGATTGGAGCGCCCACTCTTCACACTTCATCATGAGCTCTTGCACCCTCTACAGCACCCTAGGCAGACTGCTGTTTGCCTGCGCTGCTGCTACGTGCTTGCCGACATTTGCCGCCGATTCAAGCGAGGTGGACGCGAACAAAGCGCTCTCCAATTCTGTGGTGAAGATTTTTGCTACACGCCTCAATCCAGACCCGTTCAAACCATGGAACAAACAGTCGCCGGCGAGTGTGACCGGCTCAGGCGTGGTGATAGAGGGCAGGCGGATATTGACCAATGCGCATGTCGCCTTGTATGCCAGCGAAATCCAGATACAGGCAAACGAGTCTGGTGACAAAATGGCCGCAACGGTGGAGTTCATTGCACCGGGCATCGACTTGGCCATTCTGAAGCTGGAAGATGAGAGCTTCTTCATAACCCACAGCCCCTTGCCCCGGGCCAGCTCGTTGCCGAGCATCAAGGATGCCGTGCTGGCGTATGGTTTCCCGGCTGGTGGGGACTCGCAATCGATCACCAAAGGCATTGTTTCGCGGATTGAGTTTGTCGGCTACAAACATCAGGTTTCGGGTTTGCGAATTCAGGTGGATGCGGCGATCAATCCAGGAAACAGTGGCGGACCCGTGGTGGCGGGCGAGAAGATGATCGGATTGATCTTCTCCAATATTCCCAACGCACAGAACATCGGCTATATCATTCCGAACGAAGAAATTGAGCTGTTCCTGAAAGACATTGCTGACGGCCGTTTTGATGGAAAGCCGGCGATCTTTGACAGCTTTCAGACCCTGGAAAACCCGGCGCTACGCGCATTCTTGAAACTCGATAAAGACGCGAAGGGATTGGTCGTCTATCAACCCGTGCGGTCGGATTCAGACTACCCGCTCAGGAAGTGGGATGTGGTGACTCATATTGGCGACACCCCCGTGGATGCACAGGGCATGGTCACTGTGAGCGGCGGTCTGCGCGTCAGGATGCACTATCTGGCGCAAAAAGTGGCGAAGAACGGGTTCGTGCCCATGACGGTGTTGCGCGCAGGCGAGGTGGTATCGATTCAGCTACCGGTGCTGAGTAGCGTTTCCAAATTGATACCTGAACTCGTAGGCACCTATCCGCCTTATTTTATTTACGGCCCCATGGTTCTGACCAAGGCCACGGCGGACATGCTGCCTGGGTATCAGAGTGCAGTGCCATCCAACGCCTCCGTGATCAACGCCATGGTCAACTGGAGCTTGACTGGCAACCCCTTGGTGACACGACGTGGCGACAATGCGACCAAAGAAAAAGAAGAGTTGGTTGTCATCTCTGCTCCATTCTTCCCGCACAAAGTAGCGACTGGCTACAGCAACTTGTCATCTCGCGTCATCAAATCGGTCAATGGCACTTCCGTGCGAAGCCTCGCGCACCTGGTGGCCTTGCTGCGAGACATGAAAGATGAGTTTGTTGCATTTGACATCGAAATGACAGGTGGTGAAAGCGTCGTTTTCCGTCACAAGGACATGCTGGCCGCCACCGAAGAAATTCTGACCAGCAACAGCATCCGGTCGCAAGGGTCGGAACTCCTGATGAAAGTGTGGCGCGCCAAGGATAAGTAGATGAAGTCAGCGCCACAATGCCGGTCGTCGACTTTCCGAAGTCAATGTCGGCGTCGGGGTAATCCAACATCACGATTGGGTCTGCCTGTCATCCCTGTCGCCGCGCAGATCGTCGTGCTGCCCGACCGAACCGCTCAATCCAGACGCTTGCGCCGGCCGCCGCTCCGATCACAGCGGCGACAAACGGCATGGTGAGCGAAAGATCTGATCCCATCTGGTCATAAAGCCATGGCACAAGCAAGCTCGCGCAGACGCCTGCGGCGAAGGTGCTTGCGATGACGACGGCCAGGCTGTGACGCCGCAATTGAACATAGCCTGACTGGAGCCGCTGGATCTCCCTTTGATACTCAACTTCCAGGTAAAAACGGCGTGCTTCCAGGTCAGGATCATCGTTGCGGATGATCGCCATCAGCATTGACCTCAATTCTGGCGGCACCGATGGTGGCACGATGCTCCGGCGCAGGGCGCGGTCCAGAGAATCAGGATCGGGTGAAGTAGTGGAAGCGTCCGTCGGCATAGACATGTCATCAGACATAGTGCGTTTTCCTTATGACCACAGTGTGAAATCAGCCAGACCGTGCTGCTTCAAGGCCTGGTGCATCATGCTGCGCGCGCGATGCAGGTGGGTTTTGACCGTGCCCTCGGGTACTCCAAGCAAGCTCGCTACCTCTGACACAGAGCACTCCTCAAAATAGTAGAGGGTCAGCGTGGTCCGATACCTTGATGGCAAGGCGTCCACCAGACTGCGAAGCCAGATCAGCGAGGCAGTATCGTTTGCAGCAGAGGGAACCGGTATTTGTGCTGCCTGTTGCCATACTTCGGACTCGTCAAGCGGGACCTCGCAGGCATGCGGCCTGTTCAAGGCCGACAGACACTGGTTGCGTGCAATTGCAAAAATCCAGGTCGAAAAGGCGCCGATACGCGCGTCGTAGTGGGACAGGAATCGCCAGACTCGAAGAAAGACCTCCTGAGCGATATCCTGCGCCAGCGCTGAGTCCCGCAACATGGACATGCACAGTCGAAATACCTTTGCCTCGTAACGATCAAGCAGCACGGCAAACGCTTCGGAGGTCTGGCCTGCCTGCAGTGCCGCTTGAATATCAGCATCGCGCAGAGCGGCGTCGCTTGGCACTGGATCCGATCTGAATGGCGAAGCGGCTTGCATAGGTATTGGTACCTCAGGGACTCCAATCGGTTTCGGCAATTTGCAGAAATATTTTTCAGTTCATCTGAAACCATCTCACTGTGTGGCAAGTATCAAGCTTGATCACTCACTCCACAAGGAAATTGATATGTCTGAATTTCGTCACGTTATGCCCTTTCTCGTTCCGCTGGTTGCCATCATCATGGGCATCGGTGTCGGGATGCTGGCGCTCTGGCTGGACCACCAAAAGAAGATTCACATATTTGAATTGCACCATAAGGAGCGGCTGATGGCAATTGAGCGGGGCATGGAGGTGCCGCCCTTGCCGGCTGAGTTCTTTCAGGGACGAAGCAGGTCAGAGAGCTCACTCGTCAGCAACTTGCGCTGGGGCTTGATCTGGCTGTTGTTGGGATTGGCCATCGCGGCAGCCATGATGATCAATGGTGATAGCAGCAAAGCCGCTTGGGGCTTGATCCCAATCGCAATTGGTTTGGCGCAGTTGATCTTCTATTCAATCGGTCGCCGGCAGCAGCCAGGCGTCGATGCTCCGGACACTGGAGCGAACACAAATGCGGCGTCCAGGGGGTGAGATCAGTTCAGTTGCCTTGGCTTCGAAAGGTTGGCAAACGCTGCGGTGATCAGTCCGGTGATGGTGTTCTAGGATCGACCCGACTCCGCGGCGCTGCCGGTGGCGCCGCGAATCTTGTCGCGGAACCGCGCATACACACGCGCGGCGCCGATCAGGTTCCATTCCAGCCAGAGGCAGGAAGCCGCGAACGCCAGGCCGGCAGGCAGTGCCAGTGCGGGCCACAACACTGCCGCCAGCAGCAATCCCAGCGCGGCGAAATGCAGTCGCATCTGGCCGCGCATCGCGTTTTCTGGAATCATCTGCTTCATATTTGGTGCCGTCATCACCGTGCCGCCCTGCTGCTGCAAATGCAACCAGTTGAGAAACGGCATGATCTTGTACAGCATGCCCGTGATCACCGAGAGAAACAGACCGGGAATGGCCAGGACGCCGAGCCAAAGCGGCGCGTTCAGCCTGCCGCCCAACTGCGGCATTGCTTCGAACACGATCCAGGACAAGGCGAAAGCGAGCAGCGACACCATCGCGCCGCGCCAGAAAACCAATGTGGGATCGGCGTGGCGGCGCCGGCGGCGCGATTGCAGCCAAAGCGTCGTCGCGGCATAAAAAATCGCCAGCAACATCCCGACCAGCGCCACGCCGGGCTGCAATGCCTGCATCAACTTGCTGGGAGCGACCAACTGCAGCGACCACAGACAGAGCACGAGAAACAATCCGGCCGGCACGAGGCGCGTCAGCCACACCGGATAGGACGGCGTCAATTGAAACATCGGCACCACCAGATACGAAACACCGATCACCAGCATCAAGGCCCAGCCACCGAGTCCCCAGGCGACATGAACGTTGATGAGCGCAAGCAGCGACCAGTCGGTTTGCAGATGCTCCTCCAGGCCCAGCGTGAGCGCCAGCGTCGCGCCGAGTGCCACCGTTACCAGCAGGCCGAGCACGGCCAGGCGCAGGACGTGGATTGACATGCCGCGCGCTGGAGTGCGCAGCAGCGCGATGGCCATGACGGTGAGGAACAGACCCAGAGCCGTTATGAATACCGCCGCGGCCACCAGGAACAGCACCTGCTGCCCCAGCAGGAATGCCGAAGCGAGGAATATCGCCCCCGCGGTGATCAGAGGATGGACGATGCGAGCGACCAGGCGTGGACGCCAGATGTTGGCGCCGGCTACCACCGCGACGAATTGCAGCAGGGAACCGCACATCGCCTGCAGCATGAAATCGACGACGATCAAATGGGTCATCGCCAGCGCGCCGGAGGACCAGCGCGACTGAAGGGTTGGCGGCCCGAGCACCGCCAGCACCAGCCCGGCGACGGCGCCAAACATTGGTGCGGTGAGGAAAAACCGGTAGGGCACCGATATCGGTGGCGCCTGTTCGAACGACAGGGCGGGCTGCATTGAAGTTCTAGCCATTTTGTATGTGAACCTCGTTGCTGCCGTCGGCCCGACGCTCGGTGCGGTAGCGGTAACCGCTGCGATCAAGAATCGCGTACAGCGGCAAGGGCTCGCAATTCAGTAACATCACAAGTTCCTCGCCGAAGGCCAGGGTAGCCAGTTCGACCAGCGCCCGCTCGAGCGGCTCCGGCGGCTCCATATCGCGGCCGTCGATCACCCGGGGTTCAGGCATGCCCTTTTTCTAGCGTCGCGCCGATTTTTGCAGCAAGGCTTTGCGCCTGTGCTCCGAGGGCCTGATCGCACATGGGATAAAGGATGTTTTCTTCCTTCATGTTGTGCTGTTGCATCAGCATCAGCAAAGTTTCGCCGACACCGTCGTAGCTGTCGCCGTCGTGGGCGTCGCAGGCCGCGGCGAGCTGCGACAGCAAAGAGCGCATCTGTTCATGCTCGTGGCGCATCATCTGGGTCGGGCCTGCGCTCATGCCGGTAGCGGCTTCGAACGCCGGGAACAGCAACTCCTCCTCGGCCGCAAAGTGCGCTGTCATCTGGTCCTGGAAACGCTTGAAAGCCGGTGCGGCAGCTGCCCAGTCGCCGCGCTGAGCGGATTCTTCGGCCGCAACGAACAGATCGTCGCAATGCCGGTGATGATCAGGAAGAACTTGCGTGGGAATGCTCATGGGGGTGCCCTAAGTTGAAATGAGTGGTGCGGATACGGAAAGGCATTTCAACCACTTCAAGCCAAGTATCGCACCTTTGTGCACCGGTCCGGGGAGCTGACTCGAGCGACCTGTGGGCCGGTAGTCCACAATAGAGACTGATGAACTCCACGCCCTCTCATCATCAGCCGCTGGCAGAGCGGCTGCGCCCAGAGACACTGGCCGAGGTGATCGGCCAGCAACACCTGCTGGGTGAGGGTATGGCGCTGCGTGTCGCCTTTGAGTCGGGTCAGCCGCACAGTTGCATTTTGTGGGGACCACCGGGCACCGGCAAGACCACTATCGCGCGGCTGATGGCCGACGCTTTCGACGCACAGTTCATCAGTATTGCAGCCGTGCTGGGTGGCGTGAAGGACATTCGCGAAGCGGTCGAGAAGGCGCTGCAGACGCAGGAGCAGGGTCGGCGCACCATCGTCTTTGTCGATGAGGTGCACCGTTTCAACAAGAGCCAGCAGGACGCCTTTTTGCCGCACGTCGAGAGTGGCCTCTTCACCTTCATCGGTGCCACCACCGAAAACCCCTCGTTTGAAGTCAACTCGGCTCTGTTGTCGCGCGCAGCGGTGTACGTGCTGCAGCCTTTGTCGCATGTGGATCTGATGCAGATCATCGAAAGGGCGCAGGCCGCCGGCGCCCTGCCCAAAATCGAGACTGCGGCAGCCGAACGTCTGGTGGCCTACGCCGACGGCGACGCCCGGCGCTTGCTCAACACTCTGGAGACACTGGCGGTTGCGGCGACGCAGCAAGAATTGCCCGAAGTGAGCGATGCCTGGCTGCTCAAGGTGCTGGGCGAGCGAATGCGCCGCTATGACAAGGGCGGCGAACAGTTCTACGACACGATCTCCGCCCTGCACAAATCGGTGCGCGGCTCCGATCCGGACGCGGCGTTGTACTGGCTGGTGCGCATGCTCGATGGCGGTGTCGATCCGCGCTACCTTGGGCGGCGCCTGATACGCATGGCGAGCGAAGACATTGGCCTGGCCGATCCGAGAGCTTTGCGATTGGCTCTTGACGCAACGGAGGTGTTTGAGCGTCTGGGCAGCCCCGAGGGTGAATTGGCGCTGGCCGAATGCGTGGTCTATCTGGCCGTCGCGGCCAAGTCCAATGCGGTTTACAAAGCGTTCAAGGAGGTCAAGGCTTTTGTCAAAGACGACGGCACACGACCGGTACCGATGCACTTGCGCAACGCCCCGACCCGGCTCATGAAAGATCTCGACTACGGTAAGGGCTATCGCTACGCGCATGACGAGGAAGGCGGTTTCGCCGCCGGCGAGAGCTACCTGCCCGACGGCATGACGACGCCGGGCTTTTATCGTCCGGTGGAGAGGGGCCTTGAGATCCGGATTGCAGAAAAGCTGCGGCAATTGCGGCAACTCAACATGGACTCAGTTAGAGCCTCCAAGCCTCCGGTTGCCTAGCCTTGAGTCGTCATAATGGCGCCTTGACCAGCATTCACATTGACTATTGAGGAGAACGATTGTGCGTTTTTGCAAAACCCTTTCTCTGTTTGTTCTGACGGCTCTGGTGGGGCTTGTCTCCAGCGCTGCCAGTGCGGAGCAAAAACTGTTTGTCTACACCTCGATGAAGGAGTCGATGATTGGCGACCTGAAAACCGCTTTTGTCAAGAAGCACCCTGACGTCAAGGTCGATTTTCAGTCTGCCGGCGCCGGTAAGTTGATGGCCAAGATTGCCGCCGAGCGGGAATCGGGCAAGATCATGGCTGATGTGCTGTGGACCAGCGAGGTGCCCGACTTCTATCAGCTCAAGGCGCAGGGCATCCTGCTGCCCTACATTCCTCAGGACATCAAGGCCATACTCAATCCGCTGCCTGATTACGATGGTTCTTTTACGGCAGTGCGCCTGGGCACGCTCGGCATTGCCTACAACACGCGACTGATCAAGGAGGCGCCCAAGACCTGGGCCGACCTGCAGAAGCCAGCATTCAAGGGTGCCTACGGCATTGCCAATCCGGCCCTTTCCGGCACCGCCTACATGAGTGTGGCGGTTCTGTCCAAGGCCTTCGGCTGGCCCTACTTTGAAGCGCTGCGCGCCAACGGTGCCAAGATGGGCAAAGGCTCCGGGCAGGTGGTTGATGACACCGCATCAGGCGATCTGGTGGCCAGTCTGGCCGTGGACTACATCACGCTGGACAAGGTCGACAAGGGCGCGACGCTGGCGCTGGTTTATCCGCCGGAGATGCTGGTCATTCCCAGCCCGATCGCGATTTTCCGCAACAGCCCGAACGTGGATGCGGCGAAGAAGTTCGTTGACTTTGTTCTGTCCAAAGACGGCCAGATCATTATTGCCAATGAAGGAACACTGCCGGTGCGCGCTGACGTCAAGGTGCCGGAGCGCTACAAGATGCCACCAGT
>SESH01055255.1_pt1 | contig 10406 bp, 4 predicted proteins | sample 3171561 | NCBI WGS metagenome assembly SESH01 (sample SAMN10866947, study PRJNA518727) | freshwater metagenome | biome: subpolar coniferous forest; feature: holomictic lake; material: water; isolation source: holomictic Lake 442 2011 16.5 m and 2014 13 m | place: Canada: near Kenora, Ontario
CCATATTGTTTATAAGTTCATTGAAAAGGAAATTGCATTATGGTTCCATTACGACCACGGCATAAACGTCCAGAAAATCAAAAACTACCTGCGTGGATTTCCCCTCGCGGATAAGCCGCCATTTCGGGGGCGTATCGGTCGGCGGGAACAGGACTTGGATGTCGCGGACTTCCAGCGGCAAATTAATCGTCAATCTGCAATCGTGCTGTGGTACCGGACACAAGTTCACCAGATGAATCAACTGACGTTTCGGTTGGTCCTGCTCCATGAATTCCGCCAGCAAACCTCGCTGTCCGCGCACTCGGATCGCTTCACGTCCATTCATCAGCCAGTCAAGCGACTGGTTGAACTCGTCGGCCCGGTCCGGAACTACCCAGTTGGTATAGTCAAGACCACAGTTTAATGCGCCGTGAACTGTCATGAGCGACGGCTGCGACGCCGGATCGACAACCAGCGGGGCGTAAACAGCCCGGCCTTTGCCGTAGCTGGCCTGCGTCATCTGATCGCATGACACGGCGGATTGGGCCTCGACGAAAACGCCGGCAACACCGACGGCGACGGCATCGGCGACCACGTTCCTGGCGGAAGCGTCACCGAAAAGCGCGCTCCACGGGTTCTCGATGCGACTGCGGTGCCAGATGTCGAACTTCGCGCTGTCCTGTCCAACGAAGATACTGCCGCCGTTCCGCACGTAGTCGAGTAGGCCGGTAATCTGGTCGAGGCTCATGCACTCGATGTTGGGCAGGATGACGAGGTCGTACCGCGACAACGCGGCAGGTGACTCGTCGAACACAATGTCGAATCCCCGGCACGTCTCGATCAGCAACTGTTCCATGCGCATGGTGGCGGCATAGGCCATCTTGCCCGACATGGCCAGGTTTTCCCGCGCCCGCCACACAGCAATCCGCGCTACGCTACGAGTGCCGCGGAAGTATTGACGCTCGGAGTTGAGCCAGCGCATGAATTTGCATTTGGTATCAAAGCGAACGTTGTAGCGGTTGCTGAAATTCATGTGCGGCGGAAAGCCGATGCAACCGATATTGCCTAGGTTGAACGCCGCCGTGTGCGCGAGGTTCTGGCGCAGTTGGCGTTCGTCCGTCTGATCCATATAGGTAAGAGCAAAGGTGTTCGCGGCGCGGCACAGCTTGAACTGCCTCACCCTCTGAATCAATTTGCCGTCAGCATGCAATTTAGGCGGATACCCGTCCTCGCTCCAACTGGCATCGGTATAATGCCCTACACCCATGACATCCGTTCCCATGAGTAGCGCTGCATTTTCCCTGACCGCCGGCAACGCATTGTTGATCTCGATCATTACCTCCGGATTCAACTCCTGCGCCCACGCCGCCACTTGTGCAAGAATCCGTGATGTCGATTGACAGCTGAACGCCACCCACTCGCACCAAAGGGGCTTGACTGGTCCGCCATCGAAGGGGGTGGTGCCTAGCGGTGGCTCCATCCTCTCCAGAAAGGGATGTCCGAAGCGTTTCGTCGCCAACTCACGGTCATGGCCGTAACGCTCCACCAGGAACTTTCGAAAGTCCGCCACACAGTTTGGGCAACGGCAGGGGGTGTCGCCCTCTGCGCCGCCAATGATCATGCCGTCAAGATGAAGTATGTCGGTTTTTAATTCAATGATCGCGCGTTGCACGTGCCGCCTGAAACGCGCCATGACACCGGGGTGATGGTGGCAGATCATTCGGACAGCAGCTTCGAAGCCGCCTTGAACGAAGCGGCCATTCCGATCGATCTGAAAACCGTCTTTGATTTCAGCCCGTTCCGTATCGTCGAGCGTCTCGATCCACGCAATGTCCGGGCGAAAGTAGGTTCCAACCTTTAACCCGTTCTCATGCGCAAGAACAATGAACTTCCTGGTCAGCTCGACTTCTGGCTCGTTGAAGGCCTCGCCATGGCCGCAGTCGTAGGGGACGACAACAGCGTTGCAGCCAAGTTTCTTAATATCGTCGATGAATGCCTGGCTGTGCTCGAAAGCGTAGTCGTCCTCCGCCCAAGTCGTGGCGATACCCGCGTAACGGCGCCAGGCCATGATCTCCCAGCAGCCGATAAAACAGAGGCCTTCCTTCTCCAGCCATGATGGTTTGCGTCGATGACCGGGTTGAAGGGCCATCCGGCTGTAGTCCACAAAGTGGATTTTCGCCTTATCGGCGGCAGAAGGACGAATGGCGATGGAATGAGTCGCTTTGGTATTCATCATGGTTTCTCTCCGTTCTTCTTCCTGTTGAGACGCTTTCTTGTGGTCGGTCAAGTTAATCATCCTTTTGTGTTATTAGTAGAGCTTCCCGATACCTTCAAAGGTGTTGTCGCCTTCAGGTCTCGCAACACCGATCTCCTCCAGTCCCATCACGTAATTTCCCAGCCAGTCCGCTTCGTATAGACAGGGATGGTATTCAATATGGTAGCGTTTCTTTTCTTTGCGGAGCGGGTAACGTAATTCCGCCCGATCGCCAGTTGTCAGACGACCGATCCGGACGTAATCACTGAAGGGGGTCTTAAACTCTACCTTGTCCCGCTGTTTGCCATTGATGCTAACTTCCACGCGCCCATGTTCCACCCAATCGGGAATACGAACCAACAAATCAACCGGTTTGCGGGCCGTAACTTCGATGCGCCCTTCGAACGGAAGCTGACTTTTGACTTCCACTTTTTCCGTCGTACGATTGAACGGCAAGTTGACTTCCACGCGGTCGCCGACTTCTTTTACCGCATTTTTTAACAGCAGGCCGAGGGTACGGGCGCCCCATCCGGGGCAGCAGACGGTATGAACGTTGTAATAATCCTTTTCACATACCCCTTCACGGCCATCGGGGAGGTAGTTACCGCCGTAAATCTGCCGGACAAACATACTGGTTGGGGTGGAAGTGATCGAAAACGCCCCCTTCAGGGTTTCACGCACGTTCTCGAATGTCGCTCCGATCATCTCGCGCGGATGATTCTTTTCTCGATCAAGCAGCATGGCGGTATCGGTGATTTGCGCCCGGAAGAGATGATTGACCATCCGTTCCGCCACATCCCAATAATGTTCATAGCCGCCATCGGCCAGCACCATCGCCGCGTCAATGGCATCGGCGGTGACGCAGATCTCACAGGTATCCCAGCCAGCCCTCGGCCGGGCGAAATGAGAAAAATTCACAGTCTTTCCATCGCCGAGAACCCACGGCTGATAGATGTGCCCCGTATCGCTGCCGGCTCCACAATTGCAGTAGACATGCCGTTCCGGCAGATAACCGAATTCCGTACCCCACTGGAGGTTGGCGGCAAGCAATCTTTCCGCCGCAGCCAGGTAATCAGTCCGCCCCGTTAGCTTGGCGTAGCGGGCGAATCCGGCGATGCCTCCCATCCGGCAATGCAGATGGCCCACTCCATCACCATGGGCATGCAAGCCGTCCGGAAAATATTTCAAATAAACATTACGCACAAAGTCCTCGGCCAGTTCATCAAGATACTTTTTGGCGGCCTTATCGCCGGTGACCTCGAGGTAGAGCGCGATGGGAGTCATCATACTGGGGAGAACCATCCCTTTCCCAGCCAAAATCTCAGGACTCTTCGGGTCGCTGATCCGCCCGACGATCGCCCGGTCGATAGCAGCCTTGGCTATTTTATCCCCCGTCAGCAGATACCAACGAATCAAACCTTCCATCAGGATGGACAAGTGTCCGTTGTATTCGACCCCTGCCTTTCCGTACCAACCGGCTTTGATTTTCAAAATTTCTTCGGTCGTTCTATCCGGACGGGCGGGATCGGCAAATATCTCGTCGGGAGAACTGATGCCGTCCAATTCTTCCTGCGTGGTTATGAATTGCCCCTGAGCATTAATTTTACTGCAGATGTATGCTGCCTGTCGCTCCGCGGCCGCAACCCCCGAGACGCCATTGCAGGAATAATCGGGAGTTCTTTCCAGCAGGAGCGCCAAGGCTGTCAGTATACGTCCAGGCGACTCCATCAGATCGGGATAGTTGTGCGTCATCAACAGATGACGCCCCATGTAGGCATTGCAGTAAGGCAACCCTTCCAGGCCTGTGCCTCTGGCGATTGGCCGCCAGTCCAACGCCCGCGTCAAATGGCCGAGAGCAAATTCAATACGTTCATCGAGTGAAAGCCATTTCTGTTTCATCAAATATCTCCTTGTAATATAAATCCAACCATCCGTTATCCTGTGGGATGAATCTGTAATGATCACTAAGCATACGACCCCAGTTCCTTGGACAGGCGGACGAACTCACGGAAGGTCTCCAGACTAACAGTCGGAGGAACGGAATGATCCGAGCTGATCCAGTATCCGCCGCCATGTTTCATGACGGGGATTATACGGCGCATTTCCGCCCAGAGCTGCTCCGGATGATTGTACAACGCCGCGTTGAGTCCGCCATGCAACCCCAGGCGATCACCGTACTTCCGTTTCAATTCGATGGGATCCATACCCGCTTTCACTTCTATCGGGTTTAGCATATCGATGCCGATCTCGATCAGATCCGGTATGAGTGTGCGAATATCACCGCAGGAATGCAGCCGCGCTTTCATCCCCTTGGAGTGCGCCCACTCCACGGCACGCCGATGAACCGGTTTGAGCAGCTCCCGATACATGTCCAGCGAGAAAAAAGCTGTCCCCTTGTAGCCCATGTCGTCGCACCAATTGATGTCATCGAACTGATACCCCTCGGCCAGCACCATCTCGCCCAAGGCGATGTCCACATCCAGCAAGTGATTGAACATGTCCGCAACCCATTCTGGCTGCTCAGCCATCGCCATCAGGGTGCGCTCAGTGCCGACCATGACAGAAAGGACTACTTGGAATCCGAAACATAACCCCAGCGAGGTCCATGTCCCGGTTTCTTGCCAACGCCGGTAGTCGGTCTTCAGCCTGGCCCAGTCAATCCGGTCGCGGCTCGGTGTGATCCGCTCCTTTGTCTTGCGCCATGAATCCGGACTTATAACGGTAAAATCCAGTTCTTCTTGCCCGCCCGACTCGTGTTTAAAGGTTTTTACCGTAGCGCCCCATGACGTGGTGTTAATTTTCCAGGCATCTGTTTCCTGGATCAACCGCTCCGCGTAACGAGGCGAGATATTGAGTCCCAGACCATCAGCCCTGTCCAGATCGAAATAGTCCACATAGCTGATGTCCCTCGGCAGCCCTTCGCGACGCCAACGCTCCAGCGTCGCCGACCAGGGATTATCGAGCACCGGGACGCGGTCCGCTTCACGGTGTTCAAGCATACATTTGATTCTTTCATGCGAAGTCATAATTTTCATGTGTTATCAACTCCTCCCGTATAGTCCGTAGTTTCCGACATAGGCGGTTCCACCCCGTCTTCGAGTGGAACAATTCTTGATTTCGTGTTACTTCGAAGTCTCCTTCAGTTTCAAGACCCGGAAGTCATGTCCTTCAACGGACAGTGGGTAGACATCGCCTTCCGATTTGATCTCCTGTTGGTTCTCGCCATCCAGAAGCTGCCCGTTGGCAATACCGAATTTCGTGAAATCCAGCTTGATTTTGACGGATCGCGGTTCACGGGCAAAATTGGCGACATAGATCAGTGCGCCCTTACCGGGTCTGACATAAAAGCTGGACTTCACATCCACCGGAAGGCCGGCGACCGCACCGGCATCCTTTTCCCAGTAGCCGACAAAACGACAGTCCTTTTCAGTCGTGCCGAAGGTTTTCTCAAGGTCGGTAAACTTTTGCACCAGGGGAATGTTGCAGTAGTTCATCCAGATAAACATGTCATAAAGCTTGAGAGCGGCCAGCAAAGTGCGCGTCGGCTTGATCTCCCTTTCCATACCATGGAGTTTGGGTAGCCAGCCCGGGTTGAGGCCCCAGGCACCTGCACCGAAGACTTCCAGATAAGGCAGCGTAAAAAAGTCCATGAAATCTTTGCCATCATGGCCCCATTCGCCGTCAATGCAGATATCCGCAAAGCTGAAACATGATGCCACCATGGCGCTGGTCGAGTGAATGGCCCACCAAGGCCAGTTGCTGTGATGTTGGTAACTCAGGGTGGCGCTGCGCTTGATCAGGTCGCGCGTCTCGAAGAGATGCCAGCCGGCCTGCACCTGGCCATCTTCCCGAACATAGCCACAGTTTTCATGTTGAATGTTGACACAGGGAACAGGGCACGAATTATCCATGTAGACGCCGTCCAGGGCGCCTTCCCGCATACAACGGTCGAGGCCTGCGATCTGATAATCCACGCGACTGCCCTCGGCACAAACCAGTCGTGAATCGTAATCCTCCTGATTTGAGCCATACATTTTCAACGGGAACATGCCCATATGCTGGTCGGCGGAGGCAGGCGTGCGCGCCCACTCATCCTTCAGGGAGCGCATTACCGGATCGTTGGCATTGAAAAGGTCGTTGGCGATATAGATCAGAGCCGACCCAGTTGTCGCGTTCCTTTTCTGCTTGAGATTCTTCGCCAGAAAATAGTCGGCAAAACTGACACTGCTCCAACGTTCCATGAACTGCATGCCAAAACCCATGGCGGCCACCTTGATGGCGTTGTTCCCGCCGGTTACACGCGGTTTGACTGGAGTCGCCATCAGACCGAAGACAAACTTGCGCGGAGCGGTCAACTTAACCGGCTTGGCGATGAAATGTACCCGTAACGTCGTTACCACGCCCTTGCGAACGAGTTCCAGGCAGGTGGAGTCCACATCATGGTTCCATCCGCGGTCATTGTCCGCAAACCAAGTCACTCCATAGCGCGCATTGCCAATCCAGATATACGGCATGAAATTGCCATAGACTTTCCGCGTTGAGACGCCGTGACTCGACCAGATGACGCCGTCGTCCGTCGGCAGGTAGAGGGTGAACGGATCAAAGGTAGATTTATAAACATGGTCCGGTGACCAGAGTGGCACACGAGTATCCCGATACTCACCGGCTACAGGCGCCGTCATGGCAAAGATGGTCGTGGTAATCCGCATGCCGCTGACTGCGTGCATGTATTTAACATCGTTGACCGGCACATCCAGCGAAAAGGACTTCACGGAGAGTTCGGACTTGGGCAGAAGCTCCACTTCGTAGCGCAGGACGCCATCGTATTCCGCCCATCCCTTGATATTCACGTCCATCCCAGTAAAGTGCATCTGCCCCTGGAAGGTAATGCGATCCTCCGCGCAATCCAGCAGTTTTCCGCCGCTCATCTTCCCGCTTTGTTTGCCGTTTTCATCCACCAGTTCGAACATTGCCGGCGCAGCCAAGGCTTGTTCACCATTGGCCGTGATCACCGCCGGCAAACCCGACGCGTCAAGTTTATAATCGCGCCCCAAACAGGAAATCGTCTGTCCCTTGGTCTTCATGGGCGTGAAAGGCGGCACGATAACTGCTCCCTTTCCAAGGCTGTTGCCCAGCCAGGGCATCGGCTGTTTCTCGATGCTGCCCGAAACGAAATCCATGCAGTCGCCCTTCTCGTCACAGATCATGGCACGTACGAAGTAAACACCGTCCTCCTTCGGCAAAAATGGCACGGTGACATGGCCTTCATCCGCCACGATCAGCGGCTTGTCCACAGTCTTTTCAAGGATCAACTGGTCATTCCTATAGATGGATACCAGCGTTTGGCCAAAACGTTTGCCCAACTGGAGGTCGCAGCGGTTGCTGAGCGCCAAGATCCGAATATTGATTTTCCCCTGAACCGGAAAGTATTCCAGACGCCACCTTTGTTGTTCCGCAGGGGCAGCAGCAGCCTTTTTGCTTGCGGCTTTTATTTCCTGCCGGTCAAAGGGGAGGGCCTCGCTAAACCAGACCTTGCCTTTCGCGTCGACAATCTGGATGTTTACCTGCCCTTTGTCGAGTTTCTGGTCATCGCCCTCAACGATCACTTGCTGAAAAGCGGCGGGCGCCACGTTTACCGTTTGTACTTGTTTGCGATCCGGTTGACCATTGCCGCCAATGTCAATACCAACCTGATACGCTTGGTGTGTGGCTGAAAGATTGCCAATCGTGACCGTTGCGCCCAAGCCGCCTTCCTTGAGATTACCAGTATATCCCCATGCGACAATCGGCGCATCTGCGTCCAGGCTACAGGCCACCATGCGTTTCCAATCCTGGTAGCGGCCTCCGGTGAGCGAGGTGTTTTCGCCCGGATTCTTTAACGTCCGGCAGAGATTCAGCCCCCACTGTTTCCCCGGCACGAGGCCGACTTCGCTCAAGGGAATCGCCAGCATTACAACCCAGTCCTTGCCCACCATCTCGCTTTTGACCTCCAGGTTCTTGCAGTTCCAGCTGGCGTCCGGAGGTTGGCCGATGGAAACCTCTACAGAGTGGTCGTAAACTGCGCCATTGGAATTGACAACGAACTGGTAAACGCGTGCCGGGGATTTTTCCCGATCATAGAACGGGTTGATATATACCTCCACCGAATCGTCCTCCCAGACATTACCGTCGCGCTGCCGCACAACAGCCTTGAGTTCGCCATCCATGCGGCATTTTGTGGAGATAAAGAGCTTTTTGCCGTCGGTTGCCAGGCGGCAGGCCGTCTGGCGGAGGACACTGTTGCCTGTCTGCATATTCATGAAACCATTGCGGATTTCCAGCGCGTCCTTCCATTGTTCCTCGGAAAAACCGCCCGTCAATTTCGGTCCTTCTTTCAGAATCGGGATTGACATGATCGGCTGGAAGACCTCCTTTTTGTCGGCATTGGCTTTTCCCGAAACGACCACCCGCAGGTTGTCGATCACCACTCCCTGACCGATCACCTCCAGGCGGGCACCATAAATGTTGTTGCCATGGGCCAGCATCGTCCCGGAGTATTCCTTCCACGCCCCATCGGAGTTCACCATCATCACCCGCCCCAGCTGGCCTGCATCTTCAGGTTTTGCGGTAGGAGAGCTATAAAGCCGGACGCGCAAGTCAACGTGCCCGCCTTCGCCGCGTGCCCAGAAAGAAATCAGCAGTTCCTTGTTAAGAACATCGCCGAGGAAATATTCGGAAACAATCCGGCCATTTAGAAGGAGGCTGTAGTTGCCAAAAGACTTGCGATCCTCGCCGTTGTTGACCATGCGCCGCAGGCTCCCCTTCTCATCGGGCCGTTTCTCCGTCAGCCATTTGCATGGAAACGAGCCGGCGTTGAGATCCCAGTTCTCGGGAGCTGGGGTCAGAGTTTGCCAGTCGTCAAAGTCGCCATTGAACACCGATAGGGTTTTCTTGGTATTGTCGGCCTGGGAAATGACCAGATCAATCTGAGCAACCTTGTTCACCAGCACCTCAACATCATCAAATAAGGCGCCGGTACTGCTTCGCACAACCGGCACCACCGTGGTTACAATGCTCCCGTCGAGCTGGTCGGGAATCTCGAAAGTATGGCTGTATTTTGCCCAGTTCTCACTGACGGATTCCGTTTGCTGGAAAGCATCACGACTTATGGGATAGACATAGAAACACGCAGTGACCTTGCCCGGAGTCGGTGACTTGGCCCAGAACTGGATCGTCACCTTGTCGCCTGGCTTGACAGCGATATGTTCATCCCCCGTTAGATCGCCTTTGAGGGAAACACAGATTTCACCGGAATGAGCCTGGGCTTTGTCCCGGATGATCTGGAATTCGCCCTGTTTTCCAACAGGATTGGGTGTCCATCCCTTGGGGCGGAGAATCGGCGTATCGAGTGCCCATCCGCCTTCTCGCATGGTCTTGGCGTAGGGCTGACTTTCAGGGAACACGACGGTATCCTCAAAGCCTCCATTAATGGCTCGATTGTCACGTATTTCGGTTCCAAATATGGCGGTGGCCGCCAAGGTCATGCCAAGTGCGATTAGATAAAGTTTCATAGTATCTCCTTGTTATAGTGTCCGTTACCTAATAACATGTTCATCAAAATTCCCTTCATTATTTCCATTTGCGTCCTCCCGTCCAAAACATCCGTTCCTCGTCATTAAGAAATGGATAAGACGGAGTGGCAGAGTGATACACGGGAATGCTCTCGTGCAGGCTCCATGTTCCATGACCGTCAACGAAAAAGATATTGGCGCCTTTCGAGTGACGTGAAAAAAGCGCTCCGTATCCAATACTTGGATCCTGGGGTATATTCCAAACGTGAGACACCCATTGATAACTAGCATCACCGAGAATCCATACCTTGGCTGGACTAGTGAGCATGGAGACTTTTGCCGCCGGCCATGACCAACCCGCTTGACCAGACATCACAGCGTTGATACCATAGGAGACAGGGATCCACCCCTTGACGGTACACCACTGCCCACCATACCCAGCCCTGTTAGCTCCGCCAACTCCCGGGAGGAGGTTGTCTTCAGCACACCGGTATACTGCCTCGTTTTTTACGGTACCACCGGGGACACCACTATCTTCAATCCACGCCCCGACCTGATCGCCAATTCCGCCATTGGTACGGCTACTTTGGTAGGTCCAACATGGAGAGGGAAACCATTCGTTA
>SESH01056429.1_pt1 | contig 10398 bp, 10 predicted proteins | sample 3171561 | NCBI WGS metagenome assembly SESH01 (sample SAMN10866947, study PRJNA518727) | freshwater metagenome | biome: subpolar coniferous forest; feature: holomictic lake; material: water; isolation source: holomictic Lake 442 2011 16.5 m and 2014 13 m | place: Canada: near Kenora, Ontario
TTGCCCTAGGGCATATTTTCGGAACGGCGATTAGCGTCATTGGCCGTAATCCTGGAAGTAAAGACCAGGTTTTCCCGGTCATGATTCTGTCCTTCGCTTTGACCGAGGCTATCGCGCTGTTCGCGCTTCTGATCTCGTTCCTGATCCTGTTCATCTGATCGGTACGCCAGACAATCACCGGCAATGGTGCCGTCATGCATAGGCGTGACGGCGCCTTTTTTTTTGCGTTCACATGACAGAGGGAACCGCCCCCCGACTCGAGCCGTTTTATTTGCCCGCGCACGGAGCAAAAATCGCCATGGCCTGATCACTGCTGAATGAGGGCACAGCGAAACAGGCACCGAACGAGATGGCCCAAAAAAAAAATCACTGCCTGCGACATTTCAGCCCCTAGCATAAGGGGCCAAACATAAGAAATAATACGCAGGACTGTAGTGCGCCTTAGCGTATGCTCACCGTCAGGGTGGTCCCGAACGAGGGGGGCCGGTGGAACTGGAAAGCCGGTGGTAGGGCCGGCGTTGTTGATCCCAGGATTGGTGGAGTCGATGGTGATGACTGAAGGATACCGACCTCTTCCCAATGTTGATAGCGCCGAACCGGAGACGGAGGGTGTAACCACGGATGTGGCCGAGGTGGCCCCGACGGCGTTTTGGCAGCGCGACCTTGGCATTGCTTCCAGTTTGGGCCAGTTAACGGCGTCCCTGTTCGGGACGCGCGCTGCCTCGTCGGCACGTCAGTCGACTCGGACGGAGGCGCCGGTGCTCAACGGTCGCCTGATCTTTGCCATGGATGCCACGGCTAGCCGTGAAGACAGTTGGGATCGGGCCTGCCACATCCAGTCGGAAATGTTCGACGCGGTGTCGGAACTGGGCTCGCTTGATGTTCAACTCGTCCACTTTCGCGGCCTGTGCGGCTTTTCTGCCAGCCCCTGGTATCACGACTCGAAGGCGTTGCGGGCTCGCATGGTTGGCGTGACCTGCCAGTCGGGACGAACTCAGTTGCGCCGCGTACTTACCCATGCGACCAAGGAGACTCGTCACCACCGTATCGCTGGCATCATCTATGTTGGCGACACTGTGGAAGAGGAGGCCGGGCCGTTGCGTGAATTAGCGGGCGTACTCGGTATGTTGGGCACTCCAATTTTTGTTTTTCATGAAATCGCCTGCGACTCCAAGGGTAATCAAACCGACCCTAAGGGGCCGCAGACCGAGGCGACGTTGCGTGACATCGCACAGTTATCCGGGGGGGCCTATTGTCCTTTCGATCCGGCCAGCGCTGATCAATTGCGGAGCCTGTTGCGGGCCATTGCCGTTTACGCGGTGGGTGGTCGGCTGGCGCTGCCCGACCTGAGGCCGAACCGGGGCGGCAAGGCCGACGGCCGCATCGTTGATCTGGCCGGTATGCTTTATCAACAAATGCGCTGGCGCCGAAGCGTGTAGATACGTTAGCCTGGCAGCTCGACCAAAGACCATCGAGCCTTCACTTCGGTAGGTAGTGTGTTTTTTTTGTCAACCGCAATAGCTGACGTGAATTGGCTGTGTCTTTATCCTCACTTTACCTACCGTACATGTTGATCGTCGGTGGCGGCGTGACGTACTTCATGGTACGTGGCTTAGTTCTTGGCAGCGCCGACAGCTTCGCCAAGGGCGTGACTGTGTTTGGACTTGGGCTTGGCGGTTTTATGGTGGTGGCCTTGGCCAACAACGGCCACACTGCCGGTGCCGTCGCCGCCGGCGCGGTGATCGTGCCCATGGTTGTCGGTGGCTTTGCCCTGTGGTTTTTTATGTTCCGCAAAGCGTCAGCACGAACCGAAACGGCAGCTTCCTCGGTGGCGATTTTGCCAAGTCACCGACTGCGAACGCTGGCGCCGGTCTTGTTCGGGTTCGGCGCTGCGGTGCCTGGGCTTTTTTTTGCAACTGGCTTGATCACGCATCACCACGCCAAGGCAGGCATCGCCACCGCCGTCATTATGCTCCTTCTTATCTCGGCAATTCTGACGGTGCGTCAGATCATCATCATGTCCGAGCAGGAAAGCGCAAAAAGGGCGGCCGCACGGGCGGCGCGGCAGCAGGCAAAACCCGACGAGTGTGAATCGCACGCGCCGTTAGGCAAGGCCAAGGCCAAAGCCAAGACCTGGACGACGACTGGTGTTTACGCTTCGCCCGACCCCGTCCCGGAACCGGTCGCGCGACGCTCTCAGGTTGAAACCCGTTTCGTCCGCATGACCTTGGACCATGCCGCCGGCACTATGACGGGGGAGATAATCGCCGGTTTGGGACGTGGGTTCCGACTCGACGCCCTTGAACCTGACCGCCTGCTCGATTTGTTAGAACGCTGGCGCAAGGAGGATGCGACGACGGCTGTGGTAGTAGAGTCTTGGCTGGATCGAAACCGGCCGGACTGGCGGGACAGTCGTGAAACCGGCAAGCCGGAACGCCACGCCACCATGGGGCGCGAGGAGGCCTTGGCCGTTCTTGGCCTGAAGCCCGATGCGGAACCGTCGGCGGTCAAGGATTGTCACCGCCGGTTGATGGCCCGCATCCACCCCGATCAGGGCGGTTCGACCTGGCTCGCCTCCAAGGTCAATGAAGCCCGCGACACCCTGCTTGCTCGCGACACCCCGCTCGATTGACGCTTGCCCCCAGTCATACAATTAACCCTGTCGCGCAATGCGACTATCGGCTAATATCGGCCTAGCAATCCGATTTTCCTAGCGGCCTTGGAGTCCCTCCTATGAGCACCGAAAAATTTCGTCTGGTAACACGTTCCGATTTCGACGGTCTGGTATGCGCTGTTTTGCTGCGTGAGCTGGGAATGGTGGATGAGATCACCTTCGTTCATCCCAAGGACATGCAGGACGGAAAAATCGCGATCACCAGTCGCGACATAACCACTAATCTGCCCTATGTCGAAAATGCGCATCTGGTGTTCGACCATCATGCCAGCGAAGTAGAGCGGGTGGGCAGCCATTCCAACCATATTATCGACGCGACGGCTCCATCGGCCGCCCGGGTGGTCTTTCGCCATTATGGCGGCAAGGAGCGTTTTCCTAACGTCTCGGACGAAATGATGCTCGCCGTTGACCAGGCTGACTCCGCCCAGTTCAGCCGGGCCGACATTCTGGCCCCGGTTGGGTGGTCATTGCTCAATTTTATCATGGACGCCCGAACCGGACTTGGCCGCTTCAGTAGTTTCCGTATCTCCAACTACAACCTGATGATGGAGTTGATCGACTATTGTCGCAACCACACTATTGAGGAAATCTTGGCGCTACCCGATGTGGCGGAGCGTACCGGGCTGTACTGGAGTCAACAGCACGTATTTATTGAGCAACTGGAAAGATGTTCGCGGACCTTCGGCAATGTCGTCGTCCTTGATCTGCGCGGCCAGGATCCGATCTTCGCCGGCAACCGCTTCATGATTTACGCCCTTTTTCCCGCCTCGACCGTGTCCATCCATGTGCTGAACGGATTAAGACACCAAAATACAGTGTTGGCCATTGGCAAGTCGATCGTCAACCGCGCATCCAAGGCTGACATTGGTTCGATGATGCTGAAATACAGTGGCGGCGGTCATCTCGCTGCTGGAACTTGCCAAGTTGATAACGACGGTGCCGACAAAATACTGACCACCATCATCGAAAAGTTAAACGCCGCCGGATGAGTGGTCCGCTCCGAAACCATGGTTTCATTATTTCGGAGTGTCACCTAGGCATGGGGCGGGTTGGTTGTATTTAACGCTTGTGTTTAACGCTTGGGGAGTTCGCACGATGCGGGGTCGCAATCTGGTCTTGGTCTGGTTTGTGTTTGTAATCTTTACCTATTTTGGGGCAAGCACGACGAGTGACGCGGCAGAGGTTTACCACCTTACCGGGTTTCGCTCGGCGGAGTTCGGGATGACCGAGGCTCAGGTGCAGAAGGCGATCGAGAAGGATTTCAACGTCGGCTCAAAGGAAGTGATCAGGGGTGATAATCCAGGCGAGAAGACCTCATATCTCGACGTGCCGGTCATGAATCTGCTGCCTTCTGGCGGCGAGGCCCACGTTTCCTATATATTTGGCTATCAAACCCACAAGCTGATCCAGATCAATGTCGGTTGGGGCGCGGCAGCCGGCACCGATGGCGTCCCGGCCACCCTCAAAACTTTGGCCGAAGCGGCCAACCAGCTCCGGGTCTATCTATTGGGCGTAGGCTACCGCCCGGACAGCATCATGGCCAACAGGCGGATGCCGGACGGAAGGATTGTCGTTTTTCGCGGTTTGGATGCCGACAACCGGGGCGCAGCCTTATTGCTAACCGGCGGGGCACCAGAAAAGCCGGCCGAGGCCAAAGCGCCGGACATTAAGGCCGAATTGCCTAAACCAGGCTTGGAACTTAGCTACATTGTCGATATCAAGAATCCCGACGTTTTCCACGCCCCGTCCGCCGGCCCCGATAAAGCGACTCCCAGTAAACCGTAATAGTCAGTGCTTGACCCTACCCGTTAGATGCCTAGGATACCACCAGCGATGACTAGCAATGTTTCACCCGCCCCCTCGCTTACGGTCGATCAGGCGCTTGCGAACGCGATTGTTCACCACCAAGCCGGCCGGCTGGCTGAGGCCGAACAACTTTACCGCGCGGCACTGGTATTGCCCAACCATCCCGATGCAAATCACAATTTAGGGGTGTTGGCGGTACAGGTAAAGCAAGTCGATGCCGCTTTGCCCTATTTCAAGACGGCGCTGGAAGCCAACCCAACTCAAAGCCAATACTGGTTCAGTTATATTGATGCGCTGATCCAAGCCGGTCAAACCGATGATGCAAGGGTGGTATTGGCCCAAGGAAGGCAAAGAGGATTGCAAGGGCAGGCAATAGATGATGCAACCGAACGCCTGAAGCTTTCTGGACAGCAGGTGGCCAATAAGGGAGGTCAACCGCTGCATCTCGGCATCGGCCAGCATGAGATAGAAAACCTGACTTCATTGCTCGCCTCTGGTCGTTATGCGGCTGCGGTGCCCTTGGCGCGCACAATGACCGAGCGTTTCCCGTATAATGGGTTCGGTTGGAAGGTTTTGGGCGCAGCATTAAAAGCAATGGGGCGGGTTGCTGATGCATTGCCTGCCAACCAAATGGCGGCCATACTCTCGCCGGGTGATGCGGAGGTTCTGGGCAACCTCGCCGCGACCTTTCATGATCTGGGCCGACTGGTAGATGCCGAGGCAAGTTATAAACAAGCGCTGGAAATTAAGCCGGATTACGTCGACGCGCTCAACAATTATACTTTGCTCCTTAATGCGCAGGGCAAGCCGATTGATGCCCTGAATATGATTAAAAAGTCACTATTGGTCAATGAAACGGGACAAGCAAAAGGCATTTTCGTAGATTGCGTCAAAGCGCTTCGCTGGAACCAAGATGCTGGCGAGATCCGAACACTTATGGTTCGCGCCTTGACCGAGCCTTGGACCCGGCCAAGCGTTCTGGCCCGTAGTTGCCTCAGCCTCGTCAAGACCAACCCGAGCATCGGTGGCTGCATCACACGAGCCGCCAACGCATGGCCCAAGAGGTTATCGGCACAAGATTTGTTCACCTCAAATGGCTTGGAGAAGATTTCAGCCGATACATTGTTATGTACCCTACTCAAGTCGGCACCAAATACTGATGGCGGGATGGAGCGTTTTCTGACCATGTCGCGACATGCCATGCTTGCCGCTGCCACGAAGAAAATGCCCTCCGATGTTCAACTTCGCAAGGTGTTGAATTTTTACTGTGCATTGGCATACCAGTGTTTCATCAATGAATATGTTTTCCCTTGCACTGATGATGAAATCGTCTGTGCGGGCAAATTGCGGGATTCCCTGGTTGCAGCACTAGAAGCAAAGACTAATGTTCCAATTCTTTGGCTGGTGACGGTTGCAGCATACTTCCCGCTTGGCTCACTCCCTCTTGCTGCCAGATTATTGGATGCACAATGGGGCCTGATGGGGCCAGAGGCGGTAATGCCTTTGCTAATACAACAGATTTACGAGCCGGCAGAAGAACTACTTGAGCGTGCGGGGGGGGGAGTTACTCAACTTACCCAGATCAACGACGAAGTGTCGCTATTGGTTCAGGAGCAGTACGAGGAGAATCCCTATCCGCGTTGGATCAAGGCGGCGCCGTCAGGGCAACCAAGGCATATTGCGGAACTATTGGGTCAGAAGTTTCCCCTTTCATCGGTTTACTGGCGAGGCAGGACTGATCGCACGGATGTACTAGTTGCCGGTTGTGGCACCGGGCAGCATTCAATTGATGTGGCTAAGGGTTATTCAGGATCGCATGTGCTGGCCGTTGACTTGAGCATAACCAGCTTGGCATACGCCAAAAGAAAGATACGTGAGCTTGGTATAACCTCAATTGAAACCGCCCATGCCGATCTGATGCTGCTTGGCTCGCTTGGTCGAAGCTTTGACGTTATTGAGGCTGTCGGGGTGCTGCACCATCTAGCTGACCCGTTTGCGGGATGGCGGGTTCTTTTGTCACTGCTTCGCCCCGGCGGTTTCATGAGGCTGGGCTTTTATAGCGAGGTTGCCCGGCGAAGCATAGTCAAGGCCAGAGGATTTATTGCCGAACGTGGTTATCTGGCGAACAGCGACGATATCAGGCGCTGCCGACAGGACATCATGAATTTGGACAATGAATGGTGGGTGGGAACCATTATGCAGATCTCAGATTTTTTCACTACAAGCGAATGCCGCGACCTATTGTTTCACGTTCAGGAGCATCGCATGACGCTTAGCAGCATCAAGGCATTCCTTGGAGAAAACAATCTGAATTTTCTCGGTTTCGACATTGATCCTCAGTCGCTCAAGGCCTACCGCAAGCGCTTTCCTGACGATATGGCCGCGACCAACCTTGATAGTTGGGAGGTTTTCGAAAACGTAAACTCCGGCACATTTGCAGGCATGTACCAGTTTTGGGTTCAGAGGCTTGGTTAGGCTCCACTGATGTTGCTTGGGCGGCCGCAATCGCAACGCTGGGGCTACTCGAATGCAGCGACCGCGAGACGCCCATTCAGTGGAGTTGGCAAAGATGCGCTAACTCCAGCATCGACCGCATACATGAAGCCAAGGTGCGGCAACTCGACGAACATCGCGCCCGCTTCCTTGAGCTTCATGCCAACAATGCCCCTTGGCGTAACTGATCGGGATAGCCAGGCCAGTATTGCCTCCCGCGTTGCTCGCGTTGAGGGACTGTCACAAGATGGTAAGGCAGTCAGCTCTTGCCCGCCATTCGCGTAAAGCGTGCAACGTGTTGAGACGGCGCACTTAACGCTAGCCTCGTCGAGACCGACAATAAATGTGTGGAGCGTCCGGTTGACTGTTGCCAGCGAATAGCAAGCCTCGGGGTTTGCTCTAACGGTGCTCTGCACTTTGTTGCTAGCGGTATCGGCAGCCATGGCGGCAGATGAATGGCAACCTATAACAGCTGAACACGATGCGAACATAGCCGCGATGAAAAGATTTGTTTTTCTCATGTCGGTCTCCGTTACATGGAGATAGGGGGGTATTTGTTATGTCTAATTTGATTTGGCAGCGTGGCCTCTGCGACCATATATTTCAGTCATGGGGTATTATCTCCCTGGTGCAGTCGGAATTCAGTGATGATTGTCATAGGATACAGTTATAATTTGGGCCTGATGTGTGCGTTGGCGGCCACGTCGCGCTTGACTCGATCAAATTCGCATGTCAAAGTGAACGGGTGTAAATATGCGACAGCAAAATATGATACAGCAACAGATGCCTTGTCGCACAAACGCCGTGTTAAATTCGCCTTTCACTTTTGACATTCTGGAGACTACATATAATGCGCTTTACCATCAAAGCCCGGTTGGCTGTGGCTTTCGCGGCGGTTCTGTTGCTCTCAGCGATTTCCGCGTATCTAGGGATCAGCAGTCTCGGATCCGTCAACAGTCAGGTAAAAGCGATCGTTGATGGCCCCGCAGCCAGATCCATAATGACGCTTGAAATGGGAGCCATTCTATCGATGGCGGCTCGTACCGAAAAGAACCTGATCTTGGAGGATGACGAGCAAGGGAAAAAAGCATATGTCGAGCGCCTGGGCAAGGAACGCAAAAAGTTTCAGGAAACCTTTGAGCGCCGCAGAAAGCTCGCTAAGGGTGATGATGCAAAAAAGCTTGACGATCTGTATTCTGTTTACTTGGAATACAACAATTCACAAGATGAGGTTGTTCGCCTTGCGTTGCTTGGCTCCAAATATACATTCCAATAATCTTTCTGAAGGGCGCGCAAAAGAGGTTTTTGATAACACCCTTAAAATACTTCTCGGCATTAAATTGGAGGGAACCGATACGCAGTATTCATCTGATATTGCTGCGATTTCCTATGCTATGCTGCGGATTAATCGCAACGAGAAGGAAATGCTTCTTGCCGATACCGTAGAAAAAATGCGTGAGAAGGTGCAGCATAATGTTGCACGGTTCCAAGAAGTACAAACTAAACTTACATCCCTGCATGAACACGGGGCGCCGGCACTGCGTGCCGAAATTCAGCGATTTGTCGCCGGCTGGGACGCCTATGTTCAGCTGCACCAACAGGTGGTTGCGCTAGCGTTAGAAAACAGTGACAGACGCGCAACTGCGATTTCCTTTGGCAAGAACCGGGAATTGCTTAGAAAAATTGACGCTGCGGTTGAAGACATAGTAAACTTCGACGAAGCGCGGATGAAGGCGAGGTTTGAGGAAAGCGAGCATCTTTTTGAGGAATCGCGGGTTACGCTTGTTATCATGGTCGCGGTTTCTTTAGTCGTCGGCATCGGCGCGGCTTTGTGGATTTCTCTTATGATTAGCAGAGGCCTTGCCCGCGCTGGTAATCTGGCACAGGCGGTAGCGCTGGGGGATGTGGGTCAAACCATCGAATATCAAGGCCGTGAGGAAATCGGTGATTTGATCCAGGCTATGAACGCCATGTGCGTCAACCTGCGAGCGACCGCCGGACTCGCGGAAACGATATCGCGGGGGGACATCTCGGTCCAGGTCAAGCGCCTTTCTGAAAAGGATGTTTTGGGAATTGCCCTTGAAGCTATGGTGACCAACCTGCAGACCACGGCTGCAATCGCTGAGGAAATCGGCCGGGGCAATCTAGCTGTTCATGCCAAGCGTCTGTCCGACAAGGACGTCATGGGCATCGCGCTCGAAACAATGATCGAGCGTCTGCGTGAGGTGGTCACGGATGTCAACGCCGCCGCCGAAAACGTCGCCGCCGGTAGCGAGCAGCTCAGCGCCAGTGCGGAGACCCTGTCGCAAGGCGTGTCCGAACAGGCGGCGTCGAGCGAAGAGGCCTCCAGCTCGATGGAGCAAATGGCCGCCAACATCCGCCAGAACGCTGAAAACGCCAGCGAAACCGAGAAGATCGCTCGCCAGTCCTCGGCGGACGCGGCTAAGAGCGGCGATGCGGTGACCAAGGCGGTCATCGCTATGAAAACCATTGCTGAAAGGATCAACATAGTCCAGGAAATCGCCCGTCAGACCGATCTTTTGGCGCTGAACGCCGCGATCGAGGCGGCACGGGCGGGTGAGCACGGCAAGGGCTTCGCGGTGGTGGCCTCCGAAGTACGCAAGCTGGCTGAACGTAGCCAAGTCGCCGCCGCCGAGATCAGCTTACTGTACATCCCAGACTGTTACGGCTTCGGAGGATGCCGGCCAGATGTTGATCAAGCTGGTTCCCGACATCCAGCGCACCGCCAATCTGGTGTTGGAAATTTCAGCGGCCTCGCGGGAACAGAACACCGGCGCCGAGCAGATCAATGTCGCAATCCAGCAGCTCGATACGGTAACTCAGCAAAACTCGGCCGCCGCAGAACAAATGTCTTCGACCTCGGAGGAACTATCCAGTCAGGCTCAGCAACTTCAAGAAACCATTTCGTTCTTTTCACTCGAAGCAGACTCCCAGGCCGGACAACGACACGCAGCACCAGTGACGCGACACCAAGCCAAAGCCCCACCGCCGCCGCCGCAACGCGCCGCCCCGCCCGTGGTTAAGCGCGCAACTGTTGGCACCAAGCATCCAACCACCGCCGGCAGCAAAGGCTATGCCTTGAAACTTGAGCACAAGGGTAAAGCGGGCATGGAAGATGACGGTTTCGAGCGCTATTAATGCCACAGTATAATGAGCGGGAGGTACCCTATCATGCCGACAATTTTTGACCTGCTCTTTAGCTATACCCCGATTCGGTGGGTAGCCGAAAATGCTCGCGTTTGGGACTGAAATGGTTTCCCTTCTATTCATGATTCGCGCCGGATTTTTGACACCAGAGGATCGGAAAGACCTTGTTGAGTTGGCTCGTGACGGGTCGGCTGAGCATCGTCTTGGCCGCAGTGCGAATGCGCTGGTGCTTTTAGACGACGGCTGGAGTTGCTAAG
>SESH01007189.1_pt1 | contig 10390 bp, 8 predicted proteins | sample 3171561 | NCBI WGS metagenome assembly SESH01 (sample SAMN10866947, study PRJNA518727) | freshwater metagenome | biome: subpolar coniferous forest; feature: holomictic lake; material: water; isolation source: holomictic Lake 442 2011 16.5 m and 2014 13 m | place: Canada: near Kenora, Ontario
TGTAAATGCCCGGCACATGATCAATCTCACTTGGGTTTCCAGGCCGATTAAACCCAGAGTGCTCAATGAAAATCAGCTCTTTGAAAGTCATTGGAAAAAATATAACCGTTAACGGTTTGATCATATTCTTATTGCTTCTGCACAGTATGTTGAAATAAAAAACCAGCGCTCATTTTCATCGAAAGCCACTAAAAATAAGGTTAAGCAATGCCTGTCTATATTATCAAATGTCCTGATTGCGAACATCAATTTAAAGGTCTGGTTATGGCTACTACTCAAGAACCTAAAGAATGGGTTTGTTCCCAGTGCGGCAGTCATTTGGCCAGGCCGATCTTTCAATACAACAGCGAACACCCCCTCGAAAATCCCCACGGAGCCAGCTGTTCGTGTTGCGGAGGCATTAGAAAATAATAAAAATTATGCCTAATTTAGTCCATTTATTAATAATTTACATTGCTTAATAACCGTGTTAATGTTAGTTGAGACTTGTTGGTAAGGTCTGTTTGTGTTGGCCAGAGCCTCAAAAAATCTGGAACGGTTGCGTTATAGTTTTAAGCCTATTCACGTGGTCATTTCCGGTGTCGACAAAGCTGTCAAGCTATAATGGTGAGGGGTATTAAAAATGAACAACGTTTTGATTCCGACAAGCATGGTAGGCAATTATCCCAATCCAAGGTGGTGGGATGCAGATTTTGCAAGATATTTTAAGGGTGACCAGCAGCCGCCTGACGCAATGTTTAGGGAAGCGTTGGAGGATGCAACGGCGGCTATCGTCACCGATCAGCAAAATGCAGGTCTCGATATTATCGCTGATGGGCGACTCCATGGCGATAATTACGCCGATGCAGCCGTCTATTATTATTTTAACCGCTTAGGTTATGACCTGACGGGCGGACACTTGGGTTTTCCTATCTATAGTCGATTGCATTCCGGCACGGTAACGCAAGAAATCAAACGCCGTGGCCAAATAATGGTCGAACAGGCCCGCGCACTCAGACGGGCAACCAACAAACCGGTCAAAGTGCAGTACACCGGAGTTCAGGTATTGGCACAATGTACCAACGACCTGCATTATTCCAATAGCCGCGATCGCGCTATGGCCATTGCCGCCGCCATCAACGAAGATATTCTGGCGGTTGATGCATTGGGCGTCGACTACATTCAGCTGGATGAATTTACCTGGCCTTATTTTTATGAAGACTGGGCCATTGAAGCCTTTAACCGCGCCGTTCAAGGAGTTAAACATGCCAAGATTGTCTGCCATATCTGTTGGGGAAACTGGGGCGGCACACCGGCATATTATCCAGATGACACTGCCGCTGCCGGTGAGATTTTCGATTTAACCAAACGTGCCGGTGATGCTAAAAAGCCCAATCCGACTTCCTCCGTTATCCCCAAATCTTACGAAGCCAAGATTGATGTCTTCAACATTGAAGGCATAGGCCGCTTGGCTTTTGAAGATTCCGGACTGGAACTTCTAAAAACCCATCCGATCCCTAAAAATATGATGTTCTGGGCAGGTGTTATTGATGTCAAGAGCACTGTTACAGAAACTGCGGAGCAAGTTGCTGCGAAGATTCGTCAATTGCTGACAGTCGTACCGGCAGAACAACTAGGCGTAACTACAGATTGCGGACTGATTTTGCTGCAACGCTATATCTGTCAGGATAAGCTTCATGCCTTGGTTGAAGGCGCTAAGATTGTTCGTAGCGAACTGGCGAAATAAACGTGTTACAAGTTGACTTGGCTGTATTAGCCAAGTCAACAAAATCGGTATCACTAATGTGCTTGACGGGATTAATGGCTTCCAGCACATAAATCGGATATTGATCCCGATTTAACCGTTCGCCTGAACCCTTCGGCTTAACCTTAAACAGTCCCGTTTTAAACTGAAAGCCGAATTAACTGACTTGCAAGAAAACGGTAATTCAAACTAACCGGCGGCATATTTTAAGGCAACAGCAATGGACGTATGGGGAAACCAATTCACCATAGAAAAATGGCAACGCTTGGTCACCGAGTTTCTGGAAGGTGGCAATAGCGCCCCCATTATCAACATTAACCCAACTGATCCCCGTGAATTCGATGCTATTTTTCTGGGGGGTGGGGCGGCCGGTCGCTTTGGCGCTGCTTACTGCCGGGCACTAGGCGGGCGCGTTCTCATTATTGATCGATGGCCGTTTCTGGGCGGCTCCTGTCCACATCAAGCCTGTGTTCCGCATCATCTATTTTCAGACTGTGCCGCGCAACTCATGTTGGAACGCACCTTTTCCGGCAAACTCTGGTTTCAAAATCTCAACGACAAAATTGTATCTATCAAGTCCATCGTTGAACTGTTTCGCATTGGCAGGGTTGGGCCTCATGCCGTGATGAACTATCAAAGCAAAGAAATGCTCGGTCTTGAATTTGTATTGAATGCAGAGGCCAAAATTATTAATGCTCACAGTGTCCAGGTAGGTGATCTTAAGTTCCACGCAAAAAATCTAGTGTTAGCGCTAGGTGCCAGACCTGCGGTATCAACGCTGCCAGGTGCACAGTTAAAAGGGATATTCAATTATCAGAGTTTGGTTGAAACGCTGGACTATGAGCCAGGCAACACAGTCGTTGTTGTCGGAGGCGGAAAAACAGCAATCGAATATGGCTGTTTTTTTAATGCCACAGGGCGGCGAACTATTATAGTAGCAAGACATCAAGTGATGCCCATACTTAAGGATGCCGAATCCCGTAGTTACACGCTAAAAATGATGGTAGAGCAAGGCATGGAGTTTTTAGAAAACGCTGAGCTAATTAATATCCAAGGCGATGAACTGGGTAAAGTGCAAGCTGTATCTATTCAGACTCCGGAGGGTGTGATGAAAGTAGATAGCGATTTTGTGTTCATGGCCTTGGGTGAACGTGCCAATACCGAATTGGTTTCTCAAACAATCTATCCGGACCTGGATGACAAAGGTTTCATCAAAGTTAATCACCGTATGCAAACCTCTATACCCGGTATTTATGCTGTCGGTGACGTGACAGGACCGCCCATGGAAATGTTTAAGGCCAGAAAAGAAGGTGTATGTGCCGCCAAAAATATCATGGGCAAAGTCAGCGAATATAAAGCAACAGACTACCCCGATTTTATGCACACGCATTACGAAGTCAGCTGGTTGGGTTTAGGTGAAGAAGAAGCCCGGCAGCGCTATGCTAACGTGAAAATAATGAAACTTCCGCCGGAAAACCCAAATGGTCTTGATGTGGGTCTACCGGCAGGCGATCGAATGATGCTTTATTTAATGATGAAACCGCGCATGTCGGGATTTCAAAAATTAATAATTGACGGCGACACACGTAAAATTCTGGGGGCTTTTCATATCGGTTGCGGTGCAAAAGATGGTTTTCAATACCTCAACTATCTGGTGAAACGGGGCCTCACTATTGATGAACTGGCAGATATGGACGAATTATTTATCAGTCCCAGTTATTTTATACAACTTTGCCGGTTGCGCGCAGGCGATATCAATTTCAAGGATTTATAACTAACCATGAACGATTGAGGCTTAACACTCTGATGAGCAATAGATTTACAGGCAAACATGCTGCAATTACCGGTGGTGCAAACGGCATGGGCTTTCAGATAGCCAGACGCTTGGGCCTTGAAGGTGCCTGTGTTGCGATCATGGACATTGACGAGGCGGCATTAACCAATGCGACAAATATCCTCAGAGCCGATGCTATCGATGTCAAAGCCTATCTTCTTGACGTCACCGATCCTGACAACGTTGCTCTTATCTTCGCACAGCTCATTGAGCATTTTTCAGGAACACTTGATATCTTGGTGAATAATGCCGGAATTGCAGATTTTGGCAGTGTTGAAAACACTGAAACCGAAGCATGGAATAGAGTCTTGGCGGTTAATCTGACCGGCACCTATCTGTGTTCAAAGTCAGCTATTCCGGCTATGAAAAAAACCGGCGGCACCATTATTAACTTTGCTTCGGTAGCAGGTGTTGTGGGTATACCCAATATGGCTGCCTACTGCGCTTCCAAGGCGGCGGTTATCGGGTTAACCAAACAAATGGCTGTCGATTACATAAGACAGGGAATAAGGGTAAATTGCATATGTCCCGGAATGATTGCCGATACCGATATGGGGCGACAAATTCTCGGCACGGATAGCTCTGACCTAGCGATGAACTTACGCTTAAGTAAATATCCGATAGGACGATTCGGTAAATCCGAAGAGATTACTGCCGCCGTGTTGTTTCTGGCATCCGATGAAGCCAGTTTTGTCTGTGGTTCTGCGTTTACTGTAGACGGTGGTATGACAGCACTATGAGCCCTTAACAAAATGTATACACAAGACGATAAACGATGCGCTCTGGGCGATCTAATTTCGCATGTACAGCGTGGAGACTGCGTTGCTATTGGCGGCGGCTTATCATGGCGCGAGCCGATGGCAGCTCTACGGGAACTGATCCGGCAAGATATTAGAGCCCTCACACTGGTTGGCTCGGCGCATGGCATCGATATTGATTTATTGTGTGGCGCTGGTGTTGTTGCAGTCAGTGCGGAATCGTATGTTGGCTTCGAACAGGATTTCGGCATGGCGATTAACTACCGGCGGGCTTGCGAAGCAGGCGTTGTCAAAGTTGAGGATAACTGCTGCTATACCTTGGTGCAGCAACTGAGAGCCGCCATTAGCGGCCTGCCATTCATGCCGATTCGCTCTGTTCAGGGGACGGATTTCATGCACTTGCATCCCGAATTTAAAAGCATGATTTGCCCGTTCACCGGCGAGCAGCTGGTGCTGGTTCCTGCGCTCAAACCCGATGTGGCAATCCTGCACGCTCACTATGCCGATCAGCATGGTAATCTGCATATCGAAGGTCCACCGGTTGCTGATATTCTTTTTGCCAAAGCGTCTGCAAAAGTCATTGTGACGGTAGAAGAGATTATCTCTCACGAAGAGCTTGCTCAAAAGGGCGTGACCATTCCGTATTTTTATGTCACCTCTATCAGCGAAGTCCCCTACGGAGCGCATCCGACATCCTGTTATCCACGCTACGCCTATGACCGTAAACATACAGCCTGTTATTACCAGGCAGCCAAACACAGTGCGGACGGTTTTCGTGAAGACTATCTGAAGCCATTTGTTTATGACTGTAAGGATAACGATGCTTATATTGAGGCAATCGGCGGCAAGGCGAGACTGGCTAGCCTGGAGCAATGGAATGCCGGTAGGGAACAGTGGATGAAACTTTATGAATAATAAAAATAAAATTCAGACCTGCACGCTTGGCGAATTGATGATCTATCAAATAGCTCTAACGATTGAAGACGGTATTTTGGCTTTTCACGGCTTTGGTTCGCCATTGGTGCAGTTGGCTTTGCATTTGGCCAAACACACCCATGCCCCCCACTTAATCCTGGTGGCGGGCGCAACTTACGGCGTCAATCCGGCACCCGCATTTTTAACGCCAACGTCTAACGATTTTGCGATGAATCGGGGCGCCGAATGCCATTTGAATATTGAAGAATTATTTGATCTTGCCGCCAGCGGCCGTCTGGGGCGAATGTTTTTATCCGGTTTGCAAATTGACCGTTGGGGCAATCTGAATGTTACCCGTTTGGGAAACGATGACAGGCTCACCTTAAAACTGCCGGGTGGCGGTGGCGGGTGTAATTTATCCTGCGACGCCGCTCATGTCACGATCTGGACGGCAGCACACAGGGTTGTGCCTGATCATCAAGGCCGACGTCGATACCGCTTGGTTGGACAGTGTGATTTTGTTACCAGTATCGGGCATCGCACTACTGAGGGTATTTTTCGTTCCAGTTTGCCGCTGCGAGGTCAGGGCCCCGATTGTATGATTACCGATCTTGGCGTTTTTGATTTTAATGGTGATGGACACCTTCAACTAAGGGCCGTTTACCCGGATACCAGCGTGGAACTGGTTGCCGAAAACACCGGATTTGACTTTCCTGTCACTGAAAATCTGACCACAGCAGACTTGCCGGATGTTGCTTTGATTAAGTTTATCCGCAACCTGGATCCGATGAATATTCATCAACGAGAACTTAGTCAGGCTGATCGTGAGCGCACTTTTCAATTGAACGGAGCCTAGCAGATGAACGGCGCAATTCTGAAAGTCGGGGATTTAAAACAGCAGCAAAACTTCGTGCCCTTGCCCTACCGTTGCGTAAGCTTTCAACCCTATGACGGAGCAATGGATGCCGCTGTGATAGAAAGTTATTTGCTGGATCGGGAAGTCTATCGACGTACGGATATTATTATTTTGCATAATTCCAGACAAGAATATGCCGTTGCCGCCGTGCAACGGGCTGGTTCTGAGTCCTTATTCGGTTCAGTTGAAAAAGTGGAAATATTGGCACTGCCTGAGGACTGCATTTTTATTGCCGACCCCGAGACGGATCCCGCCAACCGGTCGGCATTAGCCAAATTAGCCATAAGCAATAATGTTTCTGCGGATCAGACGGCAATAGTGCTCGGCGCCTTTGACCATATCAATATCATTCATCATCCCAATCCTTTGGTGTTGCGCGTCATTGAAGTGATTCCCCCCGAACCGCCCAAGCTTTATCACATGGTTGAACAAGTATTAAGTTACGCTGATCTGCCACCCATCATCCTGGAATTGGAGACTATTGATCTGCGCTATCTTGCCGACACGGTGACCCCTGAAGCTTATTTAGTACCCTGTCGCTCCGGGGGACTCACGCATATGAGCGCACCGGTTTATTTTCTCGATGAAAGGCCAAAACAGCGCCAAAACTGGACCCTGCTGGGCTGTGAACGCAGTTTGCAATTTCATCGCCATTACTACGGAGACGAACCTCCGCGTGTGGAAATGTGTCCTCGCAAACTGCTAAAACCTGATGAAAAAGCAAGCATCCTGAAATGTTGCCTGCTTGAATATGAGTTTGAGCAGCAGGATCAGGTCATGACAGTACCCTGGGGTACCGATTTGAACATGATTGAAAAGGCCTTACGTCAACTATCGAGAGGTGTAGTGTATGTCTGAACTTGCATGGGAAAATATTATAAAAAGTCAGCGTAATTCACGGGTAGCAAAACCACGTAAGGTCGGCTGCACGATGGTTATGGATGTCGGGAAAGGCCTGGAAGAGACCAAAAGTATCTTGCAGATAGCCTCTAACTATATTGATCACTGGAAGTTTGGTTTTGGCACCTCTGTGTTCATGGACAAAGCCTTGTTGCAAGAAAAGCTGCAATTATTAGCCGCTCATAATGTCCTGACCTTTCCGGGTGGCACATTGCTTGAAGTGGCGCTACTTGAACACCATTGTCGTGTTTATATGACTCATGCCAAGGAGCTGGGCTTTAGCGCAGTGGAAATTTCTGACGGAACCTTGCCTATCCCTCGTTTCAGACGCAAAAAAATTATCGAATGCGCATTAAATGCGGGACTCATTCCAATCACCGAAGTCGGCAAAAAAGACCCCAAACGACAACCCACAGCCGATCAAATCGCTGAAGAGGCTTTGGAAGATCTTCAGTGGGGTGCGGCCTGGGTCATTATTGAAGGCCGGGAAAGCGGGCAAGGTATAGGGGTTTTTGATGAATGCGGAAATGTAGATGGTTTTGAGGTAGACAGAATCGTTGAAGTGGTAGGCTCTAAAATCAGTTCCCTGATATGGGAAGCGCCGCTCAAATCCCAACAGGTATTTTTTATAGAAAAGTTTGGCGCTAATGTCGGACTTGGCAACATAAATTTGGATCAAATTCTCGCTTTAGAGGCTTTACGCAATGGCTTGCGTTTCGATACGTTAAGCCGTGTTACTGATAAGTTATTACGCGGTGGACATTGGGATCCCAATAAAGTTGAACAAGCTGTCGGAACTGTTAATGATATTTCGAACCCTGCAATTGTGAAAACGTAATGGCTACTCCAGAACAGTCCAAGGCTATGCAAGATAGAGTGCTGGAGATCGGGACGAGGTTGAAGACAGCACCGTCAGATCTGTTAATCAACTTTGTTTTTGCCCCTGAATTAAGCCATCAGGCCCACTTGTTTGAAGCGATGGGTCTGGTTGATATTGCCCATACCTTGTGTGCCATCGAACTGCGTACCATCCCGGAAACAGCCGGCTATCAATTACTGGCACACTTGCTCAAACTACAAGAAAAACCGGATACTTTTGTCTCTACGCCAGCACTAGGCGATCTTTATACGAATCGTGAAGCCTGGTTGGCAGAACGAACCGACGCGGTGGGCTGGCTGGGTGCGGGTCGCGCCCGGCGTGAAGCGACAACCACAGCCTTTGTCCTAGTTATGCGGCAACGGATACTTGAACTCAATGGAACACTCATCGCTTTGGGGCAGGTACTGATACAGCAGGCAGACTGCCACATGCTGTCCATCATGCCGGACTACACCTACTTGCAGGCGGCCCAGCCGACTACTTTCGGCCACTATTTATTGGGCTTTACTTATCCTCTGCTCCGCGATCTGGAGAGACTGGAATTATTATTGGCGCGGCTCAATCTTAGCCCTATGGGTTGCGGTAGCAGCAATGGCTCCACCTTATTACAGGGACGGCAACACACGCGGGATTTATTGGGGTTTAACGGCTTGATTTCCCATGCTCGCGATGCCATGTGGCAAGCGGATTTATTCATAGAAGCCACGTCAATACTGACAACGTGCAGTATCACTATCAGTCGTCTGGCGGAAGATTTACAGGTCTATAGTACTCAGGAATTTGCTCTGGTTGAACTGGATGACCGGCATGCCCGCGCTAGCAAAATCATGCCGCAAAAAAAGAATCCGTTTGCGTTAACGCATATTAGGGGCGTTGCCAATAAAATGATCGGCGTATTGGCCTCGGTCACCGCCGCCTCCAGAACGCCGTCCGGTCAGCCTGACAATAGACTGTTGATATACGGTGAATTGCCAGAGGCTATGCAAACCGTCGATAACGCCGTGGCATTGATGACAGAAGTGCTACAACAAATCAGTTTCAATGCCGATAGAGGGAAGGCATTGGTGGAATCCGGCTGGATACTGGCGACCGACTTGACTGAAACGCTGGTACAAAAATGCGGACTTGATTTTCGAAGCGCGCACCAATTGGTGGCTTTTCTGGCTAGCGATTATCAGGGTAAAAGCATACTGGAACTCGATGATAAGACCTTAATGCAGGCCGCCGAGAAGGTTCTTGGACAGCGGATTGCAATCACTAAAGCGCAGCTCAACAGCGCTTTGGATGCTAGCCATGCCATACAGGCACGAACAGAACCTGGCGGCACAGCGACCTGTAGTATGAAGAACATGCTAACTGAATGCCGCGAACAACTGGAAAACTATCATGAAAAAAATTTGGCCAAACAAGGTTATTTTGCAAGCAAACAACATGATTTGCTGGAACGTGCAATAAAGGAAGTTGGCTAATGATAAGGACTCATTCCAGATACGCGCACGAGGAATTTAGCAATGCCCAGACCGAGCGTTGATTATATTATTGTTGGCGCAGGCTCGGCCGGTTGCGTCCTTGCCAACCGGCTGAGCGAAGACCCTAACTGCCGGGTCTTATTGCTTGAGGCAGGCGGTGAAGACGATGCCGCCGCCATCCGCACACCGGCATTGTTTTCACAGTTGCAGGACAGCCCCCAAGATTGGAGCGACCGGACCTTGCCGCAAACGCATCTGCACGGGCGTCGCATTTATATACCGCAAGGAAAAGTTTTGGGTGGCTCAAGCTCCATCAATTACATGATCTACATGCGCGGCAACCGCGCCGATTACGACCATTGGGCGAATCTTGGCAACACCGGTTGGAGTTATGACGAAGTGCTTCCCTTTTTCATCAAAGCTGAAGCGAATGAAACCTTTGCCGATAGCTATCACGGCCGTTCGGGACCGCTGGTGGTTTCAAGCCACCAAGAATTAAGCTCAGTGACCCAGCGTTATCTCGCCGCAGCACAAGTAGCGGGTATTGCCTACAATCCGGATTTTAACGGCAAACAGCAGGAAGGCTGCGGGCCTATGCAAAGGACTATTGCTGACGGTTCGCGATGCAGCGCCGCTATTGCCTATCTGCACCCGGCGCGAATTCGCCCCAATCTGACCGTTATCAGCCATGCCCAGGCCACCAAGCTGCTGTTTGACAAAAATCGAGTGATCGGTGTGCAATATTTGCGTTTCGGCGTGGTCGAACAAGCCTATGCCGCTGCCGAAATAATCTTGTCCGCCGGTGCCTTCCGTTCGCCGCAAGTGCTGATGCTGTCGGGTTTGGGCATGGCCTCTGAGCTTGAAAAGCTGGGTATCGACGTGCGCCTGGATTTACCGGAAGTCGGCAAAAACCTGCAAGATCACATTCATGCCCGTGTGCGCTGCGAGCTGACACAGCCTTTGACCTTTGCGCC
>SESH01016764.1_pt1 | contig 10388 bp, 7 predicted proteins | sample 3171561 | NCBI WGS metagenome assembly SESH01 (sample SAMN10866947, study PRJNA518727) | freshwater metagenome | biome: subpolar coniferous forest; feature: holomictic lake; material: water; isolation source: holomictic Lake 442 2011 16.5 m and 2014 13 m | place: Canada: near Kenora, Ontario
TGGGTTTCTCGCCTTTATTCAGCTTAAAGGTTTGCTTCACCGTTTTGCCCCCGGCTTGCGCGGTGACGGTGTAGTCGCCGTGGAAACCACGAAATGCCATTTTGCCATTCACAGCGCTGTTGGTTTCGAATCTGGTTTTCCAATCATGGTTGATCAACTGATCCAGGGCTTTATAGGCCAGCTTGGGGGTGAAGTCCCGGTGCACGAGGCCGGCGAGCATTTTGTCCTCCCCCTTGGCGGCGGTTTCATCCACGAGGTTCCACCAACTGATGGCGGCAACATGCGGATGGCTGAACCAGAGCCGGTAGAAGTTGCGCGCCACAGTTGCCTGTGTCTGCTCACCGGCGGGCGTGTTTGGCAGCGTGGGAAGGGTGATTTCGGTGATCGCGAGGGGGCGGCCAAAGTCGCTGTATCGGTCGAGCACTTTGAACAGGTCTGCCGGCGCGAACTGTTTGCCGGCCAGCACCGGTTGCCAACTTTTTTCGGAGAAGAAGTGCATCTGCATCCCGATCTCGTCCACCCGCATCCCGCGATCGAGCAGTTCACGGATGAGACGATAATAAGGGCTTTCGACGCCATCGAACTTTACCCATGAATAAGTGGTCGCCTCATTCAGCGCCAGCCGGTCGCTGGCGGGAAAACATTTCGCCGACTTGTCAAAGGAACGGAACACATAATCTCCCGGCAGGTTAAACCATTTATCAGCGTAATGTTGGCGCTCGCAAGGTTCGTTGACAACTTCCCAACGTTTGATCAAATGGCCGTAGCGGGTGGCGATTTCGGCAATGCGCTGTTCGTTGCGCACCATGGCTTCCAACGGATTCTCGGGGCGCCACTTGGGATACCATTGATGCCACACCAGCGGATGCCCTTTCATCTCCAGCCCCTGCTTCTGGCAAAAGTCGATCACGGAATCCGGCGGCGGACGGCGGTAAATCACCGGGCTGTCCTTGGTAAACCGCGGCTTGCCCGCTTCCGGTTCAAGGTCCGACCAGTAGAACGGCACGGTCGCGTAGTTGAAGATGGAGGTATAGGTCTGCTCAAACTTGCGGTTTTCTTCCGGAGTCGGAAAACCGCCGAGCATGAAGATATTTGCGCCGAACAGAAAATCGTGACGGGTCTGCTCGACCTTGACGGTCACGTTGGTCAGTGGAACGCCATTGGCGCCGGTGATTTTCAATACGACCGCATCCATCCGGTTGGTGCGAATGCCGTCGGCGATGCGCTGTTCCACAGCGGGATTTTGCCACAACTCATCGAGCGTTGCCGCGTTGAGGCCCAGCGCCGACATCAGAATCAATCCGGGAATTAGAAGGTGACGTTTCATATTTTTAGGAGCAAATGCTTTTCAACCGACCATCAAAACCTGACGATCCACTCGTTGGGTTTCTCGCCTTTATTCAGCTTAAAGGTTTGCTTCACCGTTTTGCCCCCGGCTTGCGCGGTGACGGTGTAGTCGCCGTGGAAACCACGGAAGTGCGCGCGGCCCAGCACGTCAGTTTGGTCTTTGGCGTGAGTGGTCCATTGCTGGTTGATGAGTTCGTCCAGGGCACGATAAGCCGGTTTCGGCTTGAACTCCGCGTCGAGCAATCCCCCTTGCGCCTCGTTCTCGCCCTTGACGGCGGTGCAATCGCCGAGGTTCCACCAGGTGATGCCCGCCATGTTCGGCGCGGCGAACCACAGGCGGTAATGGTCGCGGACGACTTCGGCCTGTAATTCGGCGCCACCTTCGTCCGCAGAGGCAATGGTGATTTCAGTAATATACAGTGGCAGCTTGAACTCGCTGAATTTCTCGTAGAGATCGAGCAGATTGTTCGGGTTGGCATTGGTGCCGGCGAGATAGGTATCGAGCGCGTTGCGCCGGAAGAAATGATATTGCAGCCCGATGCCGCGAATTTGCGCGCCTTGCTCGAGCAGATTCCTGATCTGCGCGACGTAAGGATTCGCCGCGAAAGGTTTGAAGTTAAAAGAGGTCACCTCGTTGATCATGGTCATTGTGGTCGCGGGAAACAGCGGCACGGCCTCCTTGAAGGCCCAGCGCACATAATCGCGGTCTGTCGTCAGCAGCGGATATTGCTTGTCGCAAACGAGTGATTCATTGACCACTTCGAAGACGGGAATCCTGCTGCCGAACCGGCTGGCGATTTCGCGGAACCGTTTGCGATATAGTTCGCGCAGTTGGTCGGCGTCCTTGGGCAGCCAGGTCGGGTTGTGGGCATGCCAGAGCAACGGATGGCCCTTGAGCGTGATGTTGTTTGTGGTGGCCCACGCCAGGAACCGCTCCGGCGGTGGCCGGCGCCAAATGTCGCGCGCGGGTTCTGAATAACGCAGTTCGCCCTGCACCGGCTCGGTGCCTGCCCAATAGAATGGCACCGTGGCGAAGTTGAACAGTTTCACGAACGCCTCTTCGTAGCGCCGCTCTTTCTCTGGTGTTTCGAGTTGGCCGAGGACAAATGCGTTGCAGCCAAACAGGAACTCATGGCTCGTCTGCCGCAGCTCAATTTTTGCGCCGCTGACCGGCTTGCCGGCAGCATCCAGCACTTTGATGCGGGCGTCGCTCTTGCGATATTTTTCAATATTGCGCCCGATGCGCTCATTCAACGCCGGGTCGCGCCAAAGTTTGCGGTAAGATTCCGGTGCCGCCGCCAGCGCCGAAGTGGCCAGCAGGCTCCACAACAAACAACCTACGATGATCTTAATGGTTTTCATGTGATTCGTGTGGTTGTTTCTATCGGTTAGGTGCCGCCAACAATTGGATACCACTCTGGCCGACGCGGGTCTTGATGGAACCGCGCATAGTAATCACCCTTCTCTTCAAAATATTTCTCGTAGCGCTTCATTTTTTCCTCGTCCAGTTTCACGCCGAGGCCGGGGCCGGTGGGCACGGCGATGGCGCCGTCCTTGTATTTCATCAAGCCGCCCTCGATGATGTCATCGGTGAGGTAGTGATAATGTGCGTCGCCGGCAAAGTGCATTTCGGGAATGGTCGCCGCCGTGTGCAGCATCGCGGCCAGCTCAATGCCGAATTCCGCGCCGCTGTGCATCGCCACCCCAAGATTGAAGGTACGACAAACCGCCGCGAGATCTTTCACCCCGCGCGGTCCTTCCCAGTAGTGGATATCCGTCAAGACGATGTCCACGGCGCCGAGGCGAATTGCCGGCCCCAGATCGTCAAACTTGTTTGGATACATGTTGGTGGCAATCGGGGTGCGGATGGCCTTGCGCACCGCGGCATTCCCCTCCAAGCCCCAGGCCGGATCCTCAAAATACTCCATGTTCATCGGTTCCAACCGGCGGCCGATGCGCGTCGCCGTGGCCACCGACCAGGTGCCGTTGGGATCAATCCGCAGACCGAACGACGGGCCAAGCCGCTCGCGGCAAAGTTCGATGACGCGCGCCTCTTCGTCCGGCGGCATCACGCCGGCTTTGAGCTTCATCGAATTGACGCCCAGCGTCTCGTGCAATTCCTGGCAGTGATCCGCCAGGTCTTCGGCGCATTGGTCGTCGCCGCCTTGCGGCCGGTCATAACGCCAGAAAAGATAGGCAATCATCGGCACAGCATCGCGGACGCGACCGCCGATCAAATCAGACAGCGGGCGATTGAGCGCCTTGCCCTGAATGTCCAGACAGGCCATTTCAATGGCGGCATAGAGCCGGGAATTGGAAAGGTAATAGATGCTCCGCAGCACCTTGAGCTTGATGAGTTCGAGCTGAAACGGATCGAGGCCGATGATCCGGGACTTGAGTTTCAGCAAGGCGCCGCGCTGGTCGCCGCCGCCGACTTCGCCCAAGCCAATCAAACCCTCATCGGTGATGAGCTCCAGAATGGTGCGCAAAAAATATCCCGGATGAACGCCGGTGTTGTGACGCAGTTGTGAATTCAACGGAATGGCTACCGTGCGAACTTTTAGATCAATGATTTTCATGGATGGCTTAAGGATTTTCGTTTTTTTGAACTCTTAACAGGGTGAATTGGTTCAGTTCCTGAGCTTTCCGGACAACCAGGTCGCGCCATTTTTTTAATTGCAACAGGTTATGCCCATGGCGCAGGCCGGCTATTGATAGGGCGCCTTGGATCGCCCCATCCGCCGCCAGCAAAGGCGCGGAAATGCCAAAAATATCCGGCCGATAGGCACCCGTATTGATCACGGCCTTCCGTTGGCGTGCTTCCTGAATACGATTCCAGACCTCGGCCGGCTTCTGCAACTGCCAGCAACTGTCCGGTGCCGTCTGGATAATCTCCTTGATCTCCGCGTCCTCCAGGCCGCTTAAGAGCACCGCTCCCGCTGCCCCGCCCATCACCAGATGAAACCGCCCGCCCGGATGCATGGCCAGTTCCATCGGCTCCTTCGAGGCAACCCGCACCACGGTCACGCAGTCATTGCCTTCCCGGATTGAGACCTTGCTGGAAATGCCGGTGATGGAGGTCAGTTCTTCCAGGGCGGCCAATATTTTCTGATCCAGCAGTTCATGGCGTTGGAGCCGCTGCAACAGCGGGAAAAGCCCGACACTTAATTCGCAGCGCCCATGTTTGAGCACCCGAATCCAGCCGGCGTGTTCCAAAGTTTGGATGATGCGGTAGCAGGTGGCCGGAGAAATCTTGAGCGAACGGGCGAGCGAACTTGTCGTCAAGTCGCCATCCTCGGTGGCCAAGGCGTCAAGCACCTGGATGGCTTTTCGGAGAACTGGAATTTGGTTGGCTAATTTCATTAGAGAAAATAGATATTCAAAAGATAAATAAAATACCAGCACGCTGTCAACGGGAAAAATATTTTTTTGACCGGTTATTATCGATTGCCGAAAAACCTTGGTGAAGAAACCGCCGGCTTATGGAACCAGAACAATTTTTCCGCCCGCCCCGGATTGCATCACGGCGATATGAGCTTGCGCCGCCTCGGCTAGTGCAAATTCGCGGGCAATGACCGGGCGCAGCGAGCCATTCTTTAATCCCTCGATTAGTGCGGTGTGAATCTGCTTAAGTTCAGCCGGTGGCGTATTGAAAAGCACCATGCCGCGAATATCCGACTCCCGAACCATCGTCTCGCGCGGGTCAATCTCCACCCGCCCGCGACTGCCGATCACCACCACGCGCCCGCCGGGTGCGAGCAGCGTTAGATCCTTGGCCAGATTCTGGTTCGCCAGCATTTCCAGAATCATATCCACTCCGCGATTTCCGGTCGCCCTCAGGATTTTTCCGGGAATATCCGCCGCGCCATGATCGAACACCTGATGCGCGCCTTGCTGCATGACCAGTTGCCGTCCGGCTTCCGTACTGGCCGTTCCCAAAACTTTCAAACCGTGAGCGCGCGCCAACTGCACCCCGGCGATGCCAACCCCGCCGCTCGCGCCATGGATCAGCACGCTTTCACCTGACCGCGCCTGGCCTCGCTGGATGAGCGCACGATAGGCGGTGGCATACGGCACGCCAATGGCGGCGCCCTGCGCGAAACTCACATTGTCTGGCAGGGGATGAACTTGGGATACATCACACAAGGTAAACTCAGCGTAACTGCCGGTGAGGGAGCCGGCGGTATAAACCCGGTCGCCCAGCTTGAACGCCGTCACCTCGCCGCCAACCGCCTCAACGATGCCCGCCGCATCACTGCCCGGAGTGTATGGCAACGCCGGTTTGCGGGCGTAGTTCCCGGAGCGGGTGTAAGTCTCGACCGGATTCACGCCGATGGCATGCACGCGAACGAGAACTTGTCCGACGGTTGGCTGCGGAGCTGGCAACTCCACCAGACGCAACACGTCAGGTTCGCCGAATTGGTCAACGCGGATGGCTTTCATGCTTTGCTGATTTGTTTGTGCATGCGGAAACGACGCAGGCGAGCGCCCCGACACTCAACCAACTCTTCCGCGTCGAGGTGGAATCTGAGATGCTCGAAGAATGGCCGAGCCGCCAGACTCGCCTCGGTAAAAATTTCCGGGATGCCGGCAGTTCGCAATACGGATTCAATTTTTAAGTAGAGCTGTGTGGCAACGCCGCGCCGCGCAAATTCGGGATGGGTAAACAGAAGGTCGAGATGGCCGTTCTTTTCATAGGAAGCAAAGCCTGCAAGAACGCCATTATCCTCAGCAACGATAGTATGAAGCGAATCCAGTCGCTGCTGCCAAGGCGCCACGTCAGGCTTAGTGGGAGCCCAAGCGGCAATCTGGTCAGCCGTGTAATAAGCCGCCGCCAAGCATCGAATCGAAGTGCTGTAAACCTCGATGACTCGCGACAAATCGGCTGGCTCGTATGGTCTGAAATTCATGGCGCAGTTGTCTGGCTTGGTTCTAATTCAGCCTTAACAATACGAAATTGGAATTGCTGTAAAACATTTTTCATTGCCGCATGACTAACGCAAGGCCGCCCGCAGAATCTGCGCCGGATGCAGAGCGGTGCGACCCGTGCCGTCGTGGATTTGATGCCGGCAGCTCGTGCCCGGCGCGGCGATGAGCACCTCCGCCGCCAGCTGGCGCAAGGCGGGGAAAAGCACCAGTTCGCCCACTTTCATCGAGACTTCGTAGTGTTCTTGCTCGTAGCCGAAACTTCCCGCCATGCCGCAGCAGCCCGAAGGGATTACTTCCACCGAATAATTTCGCGGCAGCCGCAGCATCCGCACCGTTGGCTCGACCGAGGCCAGGGCCTTCTGATGACAATGCCCGTGTAGCCGGATGGCGCGGGTTTCCTCCGTGAACTGGCTGGCGTCGATCCGTCCGCGCCCGGCTTCGCGGGCGATGAATTCGTCCACCATCAGGCAATGCGGTGCGAGCGAGCGGGCGGCGGCGCGCCACGGCGCCGAAACCAGCGCGGGATATTCATCGCGAAAGCCAAGGATGGCTGATGGCTCGATGCCCAGCAGTGGCTCATCGGCGCTCACGATGTCCGCGAGCCGCCGCACATTTTCTTCGGCAAATTCACGCCCGCGCCGCACCAGACCTTTCGACAGCGAGGCGCGTCCGCTCTCGACGTGGTCGGGCAAATTCACCGTGTAGCCGAGCAGTTCCAGCAGTTCCACTGTGGCGATGCCGGCACCGAGGTCGTTGTAATTCGTGAATTCATCACAGAACAAATGCACGCGGCCCTTCGGTTCTGTCTTTGGCGTCAAAGGCTTCCGGCTGGCAAACCAGTTTCGCAGCGTCACCGGGTTCAGGCGCGGCAACGAGCGGTCGGGATGAAATTCAAAAACACGGTTTAGTCCCCGCCGCAGCCACGGCGTCTGAAAAACACAGTTGTAAAGTGCGGGGGAAACCGAAGCCAGCCGCGCGCTCTCCGCAAAGCGCGACACTATCCATGACCGCAACGACACGCCATGTGCGTCCTGATAGTGCTGGAGAAATTCCGCCTTCAGCCGCGCGATGTCCACGCTGGAGGGACATTCCGATTTGCACGCTTTACACGAAAGACAGAGATCCATGACCTCCTTGATTTCGTGGCTGTCAAACGGACGCGTGGCGTCGGCTGGATTGGTCAAAATGTGGCGAAGGATATTCGCCCGCGCGCGGGTAGTGTGCTTTTCTTCGCGCGTGGCCATGTAGCTCGGGCACATCGTGCCGCCCGCGAGCTGCGTTTTGCGGCAGTCACCCGAACCATTGCATTTTTCGGCAGCGCGAACGACTCCGCCAACTTCGCTGAAATCAAACAGCGTCGGATAATCCGGCGTGGCGTGGCCCGGCTCGTGTCGCAGATGCGTGTCCATCGGCGGGGTGTCCACGATTTTGCCCGGATTGAAAATGCCTTGGGGATCAAACGCGCGCTTCACCTCCCGCATCAACGCATAGCAATGCTCGCCCACCATCAGCGGAATGAATTCCCCGCGCAATCGCCCGTCGCCGTGTTCACCGCTCAACGAGCCGCGATATTTTTTCACCAGCAACGCGATATCCGTAGCCACGTCGCGGAACATCTTCAAGCCCGCCGGCGTTTTCAGGTCGAACAGCGGGCGCGTGTGTAGTTCACCGGAGCCTGCGTGCGCGTAATAAACGCAATCAATGCCGTATTTCTTTCGCAGCAGCTCGTCGAACTCCGTGATGTAATTCGGCAGATCGCGCACGTCCACCGCCGTGTCTTCCACCACTTCGCGCGGTTTGGCGTCGCCCGTCACGTTGCTCATCAGGCCTTGGCCGGCGCGCCGGAGTTCCCAGACTTTGTTGCCCTCGTCGCCCCGCAACACGGGATAGGCATACCCCAAACCGGCCGCTCGCCAGTCACGTTCCACGGCGGCGATGGCGGCCTCGGTTTCCTCGCGCTGGTCGCGGCGGATTTCCACCACCAGCACCGCGCCGGGATCGCCTTGCACGAAGTCGCGGTTGCGCTGCTGCTCCAGATTGTGCCGGGTGCATTCCAGAATGTTCCGGTCAATGAGTTCGCAGGCGCTGGGACGATGCGGCAGCGCGAGCAGGTTCGCACGCAACGCCTCGTTCACGGAAGTGAAGTGACCGCAGATGAGCGCCGCCATGGGTGGCGGGAGCGGGTCGCAATCCAGCTCGAATTCCACCGCCAAAAACAGCGTCCCTTCCGATCCGGCGATAAGCCGGCACAGGTTGAATGGCTGGGATGAAGCCGAATTGAACACCTGCGCATCCATCAGCAGGTCGAGCGCGTAGCCAGTGTTGCGGCGTGGAATGGAGGCGAGCGGGAAGTTTTCGCGGATGGCCGCGCGGTTCTTTTCATCGCCCAACAGTTCGCGCACCTTGCGATAAATTCTTGTCTCCAATGTTTCCGGCCCGGCACACTTCGCGGCAAACTCTGGTGAAGTCAGCGGCCCGAAGACGGCTTCCGTGCCGTCGCTCAAAAAGCCGCGCACGGAAACGAGATGATCGCGCGTGTTGCCATAGACGATGGAATTTGAGCCGCAGGAATTGTTGCCCACCATGCCGCCGATCATCGCGCGATTGGCGGTGGAAGTTTCCGGCGCAAAGAACATCCCGTGCGGCTTAAGCGCGTGGTTGAGCTCGTTCCGCACCACGCCGGGTTGCACACGCACACGGCGACGTGCGGCATCCACAGATAAAATTTTTTCGAAGTGCCGCGAGACGTCCACCACGATGCCGCTGCCGACACATTGACCGGCCAATGAAGTTCCTGCCGTTCGCGGAATTAGGCCGATACCTTCCGCTGCCGCGAACCGGATGAGTTCGCGCACGTCGTTTTCATCCGCTGGAATTGCCGCCGCCAGCGGCAGCTCCTGGTATTCCGAGGAATCCGTGGCGTAAAGCCGGCGCATCACCAGCCCCGTGTGCAGCTCGCCGCGCAGGCGGGCGCTCAACTTTTCGAGGCGTTGCGGTTTGGCGGCTGGAATCATAATTGTGCTAAAGCGACACAATTTATATGTGAAACAAATATTTTCACAATTGAATTGTGTTGAAAGGTGGCTTGGCTAAGTTATCCGCGATGAAACCAACCCCGGCCGCCAGCGAAAAGCACACGATTCCCGCTGTGAACAAAGCGGTGGAGTTGCTTCGGGTGCTGGCGGAAGAACCCGGCGAGACCACCACCAAATCGCTGGCCATGCTGTTGGGCATACCGCGCACCACCTGCTACCGGATTTTGCGTTCACTGGTGGCGCGGGATTGGGTTCGGCCGGTGGAGGGTGGCCGGCATGTGCTTTCGCTGGGCTTGCTGCCGTTGCTCAAGCCGCTGCGGCAAGTGGAGCACCTGGGCGAAATGCTGCAGCCGGTGTTGGAAGATTTGACGGACCGGGCGCAGATGAGCTCGAAAATCACGGTTCAACAGAGTGATTCCGCCGTGACCATTGCGCGGTGCGAATCTCCGCGACGAACTTCGGTGGCCGCAAAGCTCGGCGCTTCTTTTCATCTGGTTTACGGGTCATCGGGAGCAGTTTTGCTCAGCGATTTGAAAACAGAAGAGGTTCAATCCATTATCAAACGCGCGCCGAGAGAATGCTGGGAGCGGGAGCAGCCGGCAGATGTTTTCAAGCGGATCAAGGATGTCCAAACGAAGGGCTGGTGTGCTGATTTGGGAACGTGGAATAAAAGCGTTCATGCGATATCCGCCCCGCTGCATGACGGGAAAGGCGGCATCGCGGCGGCGATCACCCTGCTGGGTTTTCCCGAAGAATTGCCGCCGAGCCGTCTGGCTGGTCCGGCAAAGCTATTGTTGGAAGCGGTGCGGCAAGGCGAAAAATATTTGAGGGCGACCGGCAAGGCATCGGGGAATAAATAGCAGAAATGAAAACGACCAATATCACGGCATTGGAATTAGTTGAGCCCGTTCCCCCAAAAAAAGGCCGGAGCTGGTATAAGTGGGAAATGTTGCTTCTGCTGTGGGTGGCTTTTTTTCTGCATCAGGGCTGCCGCCAGATTTACAATTCCGTCATCCCGCTGATCAAAAGCGAGCTGGGGCTGACCAATATCCAGGCGGGTCTGGTGAGCTCCATCTT
>SESH01006079.1_pt1 | contig 10380 bp, 8 predicted proteins | sample 3171561 | NCBI WGS metagenome assembly SESH01 (sample SAMN10866947, study PRJNA518727) | freshwater metagenome | biome: subpolar coniferous forest; feature: holomictic lake; material: water; isolation source: holomictic Lake 442 2011 16.5 m and 2014 13 m | place: Canada: near Kenora, Ontario
CGATGCGGAGATTAAAGATCGTCAAGAGTTTGCTTTTGAAGCAAGCATCCGGATGCGTGACCGCTTCTTGCAACAGGAAGTGTGGGAGCGCATGGGCGTCAAGCCACGCGATGTTGTGCCAATCGCGATCAATGACCCAACCCGCAAATTCTTTCAGCAATTGTTGTTTGCCAAGATTGTTCCTAACTGTAAAAAGTTGGGCTTGCTCGATCGCAACGACAAGTGGCTGCGTCATCGCTTTGAAGAAATGGACGTCATCCAATTTGAAGATCATGAGGACACAGGCGAAGAGTTCACCAAATTTGAAATTGGTGCGCCACTTGCCACTGTTGGCGAATAGTCTCTAACGCATGGCAAGGTTTGGTCGAGTACTAACAGCAATGGTTACTCCGTTCGATAAGAACGGAGCACTCAATCTGGATGGTGCAAGACGGCTTGCAAAATGGTTGCAAGACAATGGCAACGACGGTCTCGTAATTGCGGGTACGACAGGTGAGTCGCCTGTGCTCACCGACGATGAGCGCTTAAGTTTATTTGCTGCTGTTGTTGAGGCAGTCACAATTCCGGTCATTGCAGGCACGGGCACTAACGACACAGCGCATTCGGTTCACTTGACGAAGGAAGCCACCAAGCTGGGTGTTGCTGGCATCTTGGCCGTGACTCCGTATTACAACCGTCCATCACAAGCTGGCATCGAAGCGCATATGCGCGCGATGTGTGCAGCAACATCACTGCCTGTCGTTGTGTACGACATACCAGTGCGCACGGGTCGCAAGATCTCGACGCAGTTATTGCTCAAGTTGGCGCGCGAAGTAAAAAATGTCGCTGCGGTCAAGGACGCTGCAGGTAACCCGGCCGAGTCTGCAGTGTTGATGTCGCAAGCGCCTGCTGATTTCGAGTTGTACAGCGGCGATGACGGGCTCACACTTCCGTTTATGGCGATTGGCGGTTGCGGCGTAATTGGCGTGGCTACACATTGGACTGGGCTTGATCATCAAGAGATGTTTGATTGTTGGGCCAAGGGCGATGTTGATGGTGCGCGTCGTGTCAACGCTCGCATGCTCGAGAGTTTTGCGTTCGAGACGGGTGACGACAATCCAAACCCATTACCAAGCAAGGTGATGATGAATTTGCTCGGTCTTGAAGTGGGCGAGGCGAGGTTGCCAATGGGTCCACCGCCAGCAGGACTCGAAGAGCGCGGTAAAAAAGTGCTCGAAAACTTGCGCGCTGCTCGCTTGGCACAAAAATAATGGCGGCGCCAGTCCGAATTATTTTTCTTGGTGGTCTCGGCGAAATAGGTCGCAACTGTATGGTGATCGAGCAAGACGATCGACTGTTGTTGATTGACTGCGGATTGATGTTTCCAGATGCAGACATGCACGGCATCGACTTGGTGTTGCCCGACTTTACCTATTTGCGTGAAAATGCGCATCGTATTGAAGCATGCGTGGCTACTCATGGTCACGAAGATCACGTGGGCGGGTTGCAATTTTTGTTGCGCGAGCTTTCATTTCCTATATATGGTTCGCCGGTCACGCTTGGTCTCGCTCGCAACCGCATCGAAGAAGCTGGGCTGTTGGGCAAAACCGAACTGATTCCTGTTGTCGACAACGAGCGCCGTCGCATTGGGCCATTTGATGTCGAGTTCATTCCTGTTACTCACTCAGTGCCATTTGCTCACGCCATTGCATTGCATACACCGCAGGGAGTGATCATTCACTCTGGTGACTTCAAGATCGATCTGACTCCTGTAGACGATCGTCGTACTGACTTGGCTCGACTTGGTGCGTTGGCCGCTGGCGACGGCATTCGATTGTTGATGCTCGACAGCACCAATGCAGAAGAGCGCGGTTCGGCGCCAAGCGAGCGCAGTGTTGGTGTGGTGTTGCGACAGTTGTTTGCTGAACACAAGACAGAGCGCATCATCACTGCGAGTTTTGCCAGTCACATTCACCGCGTGCAGCAAATTGCCGAAGCGGCCATTGACGCGGGCAGAGTAGTGGCCACACTTGGCAGGTCAATGATCAACAATGTGCGCATGGCGCGCGACCTCGGCATCATCAAGTTGCCCGATCATGCGTTTGTCAACATCGAAGATATTGACAACTATCCACCAGAAAAAGTGTGTGTCATTTCGACTGGTTCGCAGGGCGAGCCGATGGCCGCACTTTCATTGTTGGCGCGCGGTGATAACAAGTTTGTCAAGATTGGTCCCAAAGACCTGGTGATTTTTTCGAGCCATGCAATTCCTGGCAACGAAAGCAACGTCAATCGCGTGATTGATGGCTTGCTGCGCGCTGGCGCCGACGTGGTGCACTCGGGCATTGCCGACGTGCACGCAACGGGTCATGCACAAGCCGAAGACCTCAAGATGTACTTGTCGATTACTGAACCCGAATGGTTTGTGCCAATTCATGGCGAGTACCACCATATGGTTGCTAACACCCGCCACGCCCGCACAATGGGCGTACCAGAGTCGCGCATCGTGCTATGCGAAGACGGCGACGTTATTGAGATCACCGACAACGGCATTGAACTTGCAGGCAGGGTGCCGGCGGGAATGTTGTATGTAGACGGCATAGTTGGCGATGTTGGTCAGGGTGTGTTACGCGACCGCAAGGTGCTTGCCGAAGAGGGCGTAGTTGTTGTTGTAGTCACCGTTGATATCGACGCTGGGCGCGTGCTTGTTGGCCCAGAAATCATTACGCGCGGATGGGTGTATGCGCCAGAAGCAGAAGACTTGATTGATGAGGCAGTTGCAACAGTGTCAAAGGCTGTTGAGAAGGCTCTCAAAGCGGGCACTCGGGACGTGGATGCACTCGAAAAAGAAGTGCGCCGTGCTGCGGGCAAGTTTGTGTCGGAGCGCACCAAGCGTCGTCCGATGATCGTGCCGATCGTGATGGAGACATAGGCCCAATTTGGGTATGCCCCAATTGAGTAGTACCCCATTGGTAAGTTTGTTGCATGGCAACCAAGCCCCGTAAGGGGTCTCAACGGGGGCGCGCCCAATCGCGACCCGCATCACGCGGCGACGCCCAGATCAGGCCGTTGCGCAGCCATAAACCGGTTGACCCCGACGAGATGCAATTTAGACGCGCTCGGCGTCCATCGGTATTGAAGTCGATCCTTGAGGGTCGCGGCCATGAATTTGGTGGCATCGCCTTGGTGTGTCTTGGCATCTTGCTCTTTATGTCGGTGTATGCGCGCATGGCAGGGCCGGTTGGTCGCGGTCTCAACACGTTGTTGTCTTCAACAATCGGCGTTGGGCGATTCGTTATTCCGGTGCTGGTCATCGGCGCCGGAGTTGCCTTTATTAAGCGCACCGAAGTGCAGCATCGTGTACGACTCGCATTGGGTTGGACTGTGTTATCGATTGCGGTGTTGAGCGAAATTCATATTCTTAAGGGTGGCGGCTCAATACATGCCGAAATGAATGCGCTCTCGAGTGCTGGCGGATGGATGGGTTGGTTGATCGGAGAGCCGCTGCGACAAAGCATCGGCGGTATTGCCACAACAATTTTGTTGCTCGGATCGATGCTTGGTGGAGTGTTGTTGATTACTGGTAACACGCTGCCAGAGTTGTATCGCCGCATCTCGGCGTGGGTAAACGGTGTGTCAATGCCGCATGGCCGCCGTGATGCCAGTCGTGATACGCATTTTGACGATGAGTCTGACGAACCACAGTTTTATGACATCGCGCTTGATGACGACGACGTAGCAGGGCGAGATGATGTTGAAGAAGATGCGGTTGACGCAGAAGAAGAATACGAAGAAGTAGTAAAGCCTCGTCGCGAACGCAAAAAGCGCAAGCCAAAACTTTCGCAAACCGATGTTCCTGTTTCGACACCTTCGCCTACGGCTGCGGCAATTGTGAAGGGTATCGCTCAACAGATGCCGCTTGGGCCAGGTGCAAACCCAAGCAGTTGGTCATTGCCCACACTCGACATGTTGACTGTGACTCGACACGAGAAGGCCGATGAGCGTGCAACTCAAGAGCGTGGTATGAAACTGGTTGAAGCGCTCAAGGAGCACAGCGTCGAAACCGATCTAGTTGGATACACGCGCGGCCCAACAGTTACACGATTTGAGTTGTCGTTGGGTGGTGGCGTCAAAGTTGCCAAAGTGACTTCGTTGTCGCGCGACATCGCGTACACAATGGCTGCAACTGATGTGCGCATCTTGGCCCCAATTCCTGGCAAGTCGGCCATTGGCATTGAAGTACCAAACGCGCAACGCGAGTTGGTGTCACTTGGCGACTTGATGATGTCGCAAGAAGCGCGAGCCGCAGGACATCCACTCGATGTTGCAGTGGGCAAAGACATTGCTGGTCGCGCAGTCTTTCTCAATATCTCTACAACTCCACACATGTTGATTGCAGGTACCACGGGTGCTGGTAAGTCAAGTGCGATTAACTGCATCATCACGTCGGTGCTGATGCGTTCGACTCCGGATCAAGTGAAGATGATTTTGATTGACCCAAAGCAAGTCGAAATGGCGCAGTACGCGCGGTTGCCACACTTGCTCACGCCGCCAGTAACAAACCCAAAGAAGGCTGCCAATGCGCTGGGTTGGGCAGTCAAAGAGATGGAGCGACGCTACGACTTGTTGGTCGAGGCGGGCTTCCGAGACATCGTCGGCTACAACGCTGCGTACGACCGTGGCGATTTGTCGGAAGAACAAAACACTGATCAGAGTTTTGATCGCATTCCGTACATCTTGATTGTGGTTGATGAGTTGAATGACTTGATGATGGTTGCGGCTCGCGACGTAGAAGACTGCATCACTCGCATTGCGCAAAAGGCTCGTGCGGTCGGTATTCACTTGATCGTTGCAACACAGCGCCCAAGCGTCAACGTCATCACGGGTGTTATCAAAGCCAACATTCCTGCGCGTATGGCATTTGCGGTATCGAGCCTTACTGACAGTCGCGTGATCTTGGACCAGCCCGGCGCGGAAAAACTGATTGGTAAGGGCGACATGTTGTTGTTGCCTGGAAACACATCCGTGTCGCAGCGAATTCAGTCGGCTTGGGTCGACGAAGCCGAAGTACGCAAGGTTGTGGGTCATTGGCGCCGCCAAGCACCAGAAGTTGTGTATGTGTCTGGTGTTGACGGTGAAAAGAGTGGTGGCAGCGGTGCAGATCTGTTTGGTGGCACCACTGGCGATAGCGATGACGATGAATTGTTGCGTCAGGCAATGGACTTAGTTGTGCGCACTCGTCAGGGCTCAACCTCGATGCTGCAACGAAAACTCAAGATCGGTTTCGCCCGTGCTGGCCGCATCATGGACTTGCTCGAAAGCCGCGGCATCGTAGGCCCAAGCGATGGCTCAAAGCCTCGAGAAGTTCTGATGACATTGGAAGAACTCGAGCAATTGCAACAAGCCAGCTAGCAAGATTTGTACCGCTTGCATGGCGGATCAGTTGGAGATCTAAGGTCTCGCCATGACCGAATTTGTAGAAATCGCATCAGGACTCCGTTTCCCTGAAGGACCAATCGCCATGCCCGACGGCAGTGTGATGTTGGTGGAGATGTTTGGCAAAGTGATTACGCGAGTGTTGCCCGATGGAACTAAACAAAAAGTCGCGGACACACCTGGTGGCCCAAACGGAATTGCAATTGGACCTGACGGAGCAATCTATTTGTGCAACAACGGTGGATCATTTTCGGAAACTGATTTTCTTGGCCTCACATTTCCTGGACCATTTAATCCAGACAACTACATCGGTGGCCGCATTCAACGCGTGGATATTGCAACGGGCAAAGTGACCGATCTCTATACAGAGTGCGACGGCATCAAGTTGCGCGGACCAAACGACTTGGTGTTCGATAAGCACGGTGGCATGTGGTTTACCGACTATGGCATTCGTCAGCGCCGTACGGCTGACTTCACGGGTATTTATTACGCAAAGACCGATGGGTCGATGATCAAGGAAGTTGTTTTTCCTGCGGAGTCTCCAAACGGAGTCGGCTTGTCTCCAGACGGCACCAAGTTGTATTGGGCCGAGACCTACACGGGTCGTGTCTATCAAGCAACGGTTACTGCGCCAGGCGAGACAACACCATTTTCGTCGATTGATCCTTCTTGCGTGCTGTGTGGACTACCGGGCTTGCAATTTCTTGATTCGCTTGCGGTCGACGGCGACGGCAATGTCTGTGTTGCAACTATTGGCCTGCAAACTGCTGGCATCACGGTGATCTCGCCAGAAGGCTTAGTGCTCGAGCAAATTTTGACAGGCGACCCACTCACAACCAACATCTGCTTCGGTGGTCCAGATTATAAAACTGCGTATATCACGCTGTCTGGTACGGGCAGATTGGTGTCGATGCCGTGGCCATATAAGGGGCTCAAACTCAATTACTAAACGGGCGAGCAGTAGGATTGCATGCTGTGCAGCAACGTTTTTATGTCCAGACGCTTGGCTGTCCAAAGAACGATGTTGACTCAGACAAAATTGTCGGCACCTTGCTTGCTGATGGCTTAATCGCCACCGATGACCCTTCACTTGCAGACTTGGTTGTTGTCAACACTTGCGCATTCATTGAAGATGCGCGCAAAGAAAGTATCGACACAGTGCTTGCGCTTGGTGCGCAGCGCAAAGATGGGGCAAGGCTCGTTGTAACTGGCTGTATGGCCGAGCGCTATGGGGCCGAACTCGCCGAGGCGCTGCCCGAGGTAGATCAAGTTGCTGGCTTTGGTGTGCCGGTGCAGATGGGTCGTAAACCAATTTCCATCTCGTCTGCGCCTATCCCGTCATTCGACCTGCTCAACTTGCCGCGGCCAAAGAGCTCTGCACCATGGGCGTATGTAAAAATTGCTGAAGGCTGCGACCGCAATTGCGGTTTTTGTGCGATCCCAAGTTTCAGGGGCCCGCAACGCAGTCGCGATATTTCTCAGATCTTGCATGAGGTAGACGAGCTCGGCGCAAAAGAGATCGTGTTGATAGCGCAGGATCTCGCAAGTTATGGCAAGGACCGCCCGAGTGAACTTGGTGCTGGTTCCATTGTTCCACTTGTGCGCGCTGTAACAGCCAAAGTTAAGCGCACTCGATTGCTCTATCTGTACCCAAGCGACTTGAGCGACGAATTGATCGCAGCAATTCTTGATACTGGTGTGCCGTATTTTGATTTGTCGTTGCAGCATGTAAGCAAGACTCATTTGCGTCGCATGCGCAGGTGGGGTGATGGAGAGCGATTCTTGAAGCGCATCAACGACATTCGCGCATTGTCACCTGATGCAGCTTTTCGTAGCAACTTCATTGTTGGATACCCGGGGGAGACCGAAGAAGACCACGATCAGTTGTTGCAGTTTGTTGAAGACGCGCAATTGGATTGGTGCGGATTCTTTACGTTTAGCCCAGAAGAAGGCACGCATGCAATGACGTTGCCTGATCATGTGCCAGCCGAACTCATGAACGAGCGAATTGCCGAGTTGCGAGAGATGCAAGACAACATCACGGCAAATCGGCGTGACGCACTGATTGGTCGCACGGTCGAGGTGCTTGTCGACGAAGTGGGTATTGGTCGCACGCACTGGGAAGCACCGTCTATTGATGGCATTGTGCACGTAAGTCGAGACTTGCCAGTTGGCGAGTTTGCAACGGTGCTCATCGTGGATGCAATGGGGCCAGATTTGGTCGCAGAGGGAAGCTCCGTAGAAGATAGTGATGATGAAGAAGGGGATTTTTAGCCATGCCCGTTGATCCAAGCGCGATTCGCACATGGGCTAACGCTGTAACGGTTGGTCGATTACTGATTTCGCCGTTGATGTTTGCAATTATCCCCGCAGACAATGTGGGTTCTTGGGCGGCAACAGGGTTGTGGTTTTTGTTGTGCCTCAGCGATCTTGTGGATGGCCAACTTGCGCGCAAACACGGCACTACTCGTAGCGGGGCATTTCTTGACCCGCTAGCAGACAAAGTGTGCGTGCTCGGGGCCATGTTTATCTTGGTCAGCCGCGGCATGTTTAGCCCTTGGCTTGTGGGGCTTATTGCAGCACGCGAAATTGCGATCAGTTTGTATCGCGTTTTTGCCGGTGCCAAGGGTGTGAGCGTGCCTGCAAGCAAAGCAGCGAAATTCAAAACATTTGCACAGCAGGTATCGGTTGGGTTTGCGGTATTGCCGTTGAGTGCTGCCGACTACAACTATCTCGCCAAAGGTTCGCTTGCAATCGCCACCGTGCTCACGTTGTATAGCGGCTTGCAGTACGGCGCTGTCGCATTTAAAGCACGTAAGCAGGCCTGAGCAATGCGTTGTGATGTTGTTGCTATCGGCACCGAACTATTGCTCGGACAAATTGTCGACACCAACTCTGCTTGGCTAGGAGAACAACTGTCGGCTGCCGGCATCGACTCGTGCTTGCAAGTCAAAGTGGGCGACAACCTTGAGCGCATGGTCAAAGCAATTCGCACGACACTTGCCGATGCCGACGCGGTCATTATCTGTGGCGGACTTGGGCCAACACACGATGACATCACGCGTGAAGCAATAGCCGAAATCATGGGCGTCACTCTCGAGTTTGACGACGCAGTGGGCATGGCAATTTCCGAGATGTTTGCCTCACGCAATCGTCGTATGCCAGAGATCAATATGCGCCAGGCGATGGTGCCAAAAGGCGCTGCGATTATCGAGCAACGCCGTGGCACTGCGCCAGGCTTGATTTGCCCAGTAGGTGACAAGGTGATCTATGCAGTGCCTGGCGTGCCGTATGAGTTGTATGAAATGTTTGAGCGTGCAATCCTTCCCGATTTACTGACGCGTTCTGGTTCTGCATCGGTGATCTCTAGTCGTGTGTTGCGCACGTGGGGCGAGAGCGAGAGTGGATTGAATGAGCGCCTCTTCGGCGTGATCGAACAACTCGAGAGTGTTGGTAATCCAACCCTTGCGTTTTTGGCGAGTGGATGGGAAGGCATCAAGGTGCGATTGACCGCAAAATCTTCCACTCAAGCCGAAGTTGGTGCGATTTTGGACAAGTGGGAAGAGACAGTCCGCGGTGCCATCGGTGACATTGTGTTTGGCATTGACTCTGACACCATGGAGTCGGTTGTGTTGCACATGTTGCGAGAGCGCGGGCTCACACTTGGACTTGCCGAGTCGGTAACAGGCGGGCTTGTCGCGGGACGCCTCACTGGCATTGAAGGTGCAAGCGAAGTGTTTCGCGGCGGAGTCGTCTCATATGCAACCGAGGTCAAGCACTCGGTACTCGGTGTACAAAGCGACATGGTTGTTAATGAAGAAGCCGCGATTGAGATGGCTGTTGGTGCGTGCAAAGTACTTGGCGCAAGTGTCGGGCTTGCACTGACAGGCGTCGCAGGGCCTGCTTCGCAAGAAGGCGTCAAGCCGGGAACATTGTGTGTCGGCGTATGTTTGCCAGATGGGACCACTGCTTCAACAACGTTTGCTCTACCTGCAGTGCGCGATCAAATGCGCCAACTCTCAGTGATTAGTGCACTCGACTTTTTGCGTCGACACATTCGCGAGTTGTAAAAACTCGCTAGATAACTAGCGTTAAACCGCCGTCAACCACAAAGATTTGACCTGTTGCATATTTCGTGCGTAGCAAGCCAAGTGTTGCTTGCACGCAATCTTCCATGGTGGCCGAGCGGTGAAGTGGGGCAACTGCCTTCACTGATTCGTGTTGATTTTGCCAATCTTTTGTCCACGGTGTTTCGACAAGACCTGGTGCAACTGCATTGACACGCACTGGGCCACATGACTTGGCGAGCAAGACCGTCATTTGATTGAGTGCCGCCTTGGTCATCGAATAAGCCATCGAACTACCAATTGGTCGCACACCTGCAACAGATGTGATGTTGACAACATTGCCATCATCACTTTTCTTGAGGTGGGGCATTGCGGCTTTAGTGAGCATCCAGGTGCCGGTCACGTTGACATCAAATGTGCGTGTAAAAATTTCGTCAGTCAAGGCTTCCAGGTCATGATGAGCGATGAGTTTTGTCCATCCAGCGTTGTTGATCAAGATGTCGAGTTGACCAAACTGTTTGAGTGTTTCATCAATGAGTCGTTGACCCGATGCCTTGTCGCTGATGTCGGCCTGCACGTAGATTGCATTGTCTCCAAGAGATGTAGCAATCTGTTGGCCAGCCTCAACCGATGAAGATGAGTTGATCACCACTGATGCGCCAAGCGCATGCAATGTGCGGGCAATGGCTTCCCCAATACCGCTAGAAGAACCCGTAACTATTGCAACCTTGCCGCTGAACTCAGACATGTAACTCAGACATTGCTTGTTATCCGAAGCAGCGGAGCGGTGAGACATGTTGGGCCACCGTCGCCTTTGACTGCCACATTGTCGCCATTGAAAAGGTGCACTTCAACGCCTGCTGCCCGCAACTGAGCCTCGATGACTGGGTTGCCGGCT
>SESH01020889.1_pt1 | contig 10379 bp, 5 predicted proteins | sample 3171561 | NCBI WGS metagenome assembly SESH01 (sample SAMN10866947, study PRJNA518727) | freshwater metagenome | biome: subpolar coniferous forest; feature: holomictic lake; material: water; isolation source: holomictic Lake 442 2011 16.5 m and 2014 13 m | place: Canada: near Kenora, Ontario
TCAGCGGCCAGCCAAGCCAGGCTTTCGGGAAATCTCCCGCCGCGATGTAATCGTGATGTCGCTGCGGCTTCGGGCCATCCCAGCCTTCCCGCGGGCTGGAGAGGTGAAACAACGGCTCGCGACGCCCCCAGGTCTGGCGGGCGGCTTCGGTCGTCCCTTCCACCGTTGAGCCATCCGGGCAGCACCGGTGATGATGCACGTCATACACCAGTGGCACGCCCGTCCCGCAGCAAACGGGCAGCAGATCATTGGGCGTGTAAACCTTGTCGTCATTCTCCAGTGTCAGCCGCGAGCGCACCGCCTCCGACAGGCGCTCGAGGCGCATGCGCAGCGCGCGCAGGGCGGAGGGCTTGTCGCCATACGCGCCCCCACCGTGGACGTTAATGGTATCCGCGCCGATCCATTCGGCGACCTCGGCCTGGTAATCCAGTTCGGCCAGCGAATGCTCCAGCGTCCGCAGGTTGGGTGAGTTCAGCACCACGAACTGGTCGGGATGCAGGGAAAGCCGCAGCCCGTGCCTGCGGGCAAACGCGCCGCATTCCCGGTAGCGTGCGACCAGGGCTTTGCTCCCCGGCAAGTCCTCCACCGCGTAGCCGGCCGTCGGGTGCGTCTTGATGGGGAGAATCTGGCTGTTTACCCGGAATGCGCCGATATCATGCGCCGCGCAGTAGCTGAGCGCGGACAACAGCGAGTCTGCATTGGCAAGGCAGAGTTCCGCCAGCCGGGCCAGCCGCTCGCGCTTGCCGAGCCGCAGCATCGCTGTGGCCGTCGTGGTGCGGAACTTGATCGGCTCGCGCGCGAACAGGCAGCACAGCCCGAGACGGAGAGGGTTGAGTTTGGGCTGGATCATGGGTTCAGTGCGATGGCCAACCACAGCAGGAGGATTTCCGCGAACGCCACGCCCGGCCGGTGTAGTCAACGAGTTCATCGAGAGGGTTTGCTCATAGTGCAGTTGATAATATCATGAAGGGGCGTAACCCCAAGCCGGTTTCTATGGGAGTTTCGGGGGTGCTGATGCCGGAAGACACCCCGACGCCCAACCGCGCGGGAAGAAATGCAGGGGTACCGTGTGCGCTGGGGTAAGCCCCGGGCACCCCGGGCACCTGAGTATCTTTTCCTTGGCGGCGGAAACTTGTCTGGAGTATGCTTCATGCGTGAAAAATAAACCTGAGCTCATTGTTCGAAACGCAGGCTTTACCGACGCCGAGGGGATCTACAGCCTGATCAAGGCCTATCCGAAGGAACTTCTAGCCAGACCGCTGTCCGATATTGCCCAGAACATTGACCGCTTTCTCGTCTGTGAAAAGGATGGAAAGATTGTCGGCGTGGTTTCCTGGTCGATTCTGCCGGAGATCGGCCATGCCCGGCATCCCTCGGTCGAAGTCAAATCACTGGCGGTCCATAAGTCTTTGAAGAAGCATGGGGTGGGCGGGGGGTTGGTCAAGGCGGTCATTGAGCGGATCAAGTTGCTGCATCCGTCCCAGATCATTGTACTGACGTTTACTCCGGAGTTCTTCCGAAAGATGGGATTCCATGAGGTTCCCAAGGCCTCGCTGATGCATAAGCTCTACATGGGGTGTATCAACTGCGCGAAATACGATTCGCCGTTCACATGCCCCGAAGTGGCGATGGCGATGGATATGTGATGAAGTTTTCCGATCTGATTGTTGGGCCGGTCTTGTCATGACGCCTTTTGTTCACCTACACGTTCACACCGAATACAGCATGCTGGACGGTGCCTGCCGAATTGCCGACATGACCGATGCGGCGGTGGCCCAGAAGATGCCGGCCGTGGCCATTACGGATCACGGGGTCATGTATGGGGTCATTCCCTTCTACAAGGCAGCCAAGGACAAGGGCATCAAGCCGATCATCGGCTGTGAGGTCTACATGGCGGAAGGCAGCCGGTTCGATCGGAAAACGGAGCACTCCTCGAAATCGCACAGCAACCACCTGGTGCTTCTGGCTACGAATGAGGCGGGGTACCGGAACCTGGTGCGACTCGTCAGTGCCGCCCATCTCGAGGGCTTTTACTACAAGCCGCGCATCGACAAGGAGATTCTCGCCCGGCATGCGCAGGGCCTGATCGCCCTGTCCTCCTGCCTCAAGGGGGAGATCCCCCAGCGACTGGTGGAGGATGACGGGGAGGGTGCGGTCAAGGCCGCGCGCCAGTACATGGACATCATGGGACCCGGGAACTTCTTCCTGGAGGTGCAGGATCACATGATTCCCGAGCAGCGCAAGGCCAACAAGGGGGTGGTGGCGCTGGCCAAGAAGATGGGCCTCGGCATCGTGGCGACCAACGATGTGCATTACCTGAAGCAGGAACACGCGGAGGCGCATGAGGTGCTGCTGTGTCTCCAGACGCAAACCGTGCTGAGCGATCCCAAGCGGATGCGTTATCATTCCTCGGAGTTCTTTTTCAAAAGCGGCGATCAGATGGCCGCCCTGTTCCGGGAGATCCCGGAGTCCATCACCAACACGTTGCGTATCGCCGAGCGCTGCGACGTGGGGTTCTCTTTCAACGAGCTTCATTTCCCGATTTTTCAGGTTCCCCAGCCTTTCTCGCAGAAGGACTACCTCGTCAAGTTGTGTCATGACGGGTTGCGCCAGATTTATGGCGTGGAAAATCCCGACCAGCCCAGGGATGGCCGGGAGAAGGAACTGGTGGACCGGTACCGGTATGAACTCGGTGTCATTGATAAGACGGGCTTCATCAACTACTTCCTCGTGGTCTGGGATTTTATTCATTTCGCCAAGACGCACGGGATTCCGGTGGGTCCGGGCCGCGGGTCCGGCGCGGGGAGCCTGGTGGCCTATCTGTTGGGCATTACGGGCATCGACCCCCTGAGGTATGGCCTGATCTTTGAGCGTTTTCTAAACCCGGAACGCGTTTCGCCGCCCGACTTTGACATCGACTTCTGCCAGACGCGGCGCGGTGAGGTGATCGAGTACGTCAAGGAAAAGTACGGGCGGGAGAATTGTGCCCAGATCATCACGTTCGGGTCGTTGGGCGCCAAGACCGTGATTCGGGACGTGGGCCGGGTGCTGGAACTCCCCTTCTCAGAGTGCGATCGCCTGGCCAAACTGGTGCCGGAGGATCCGAAGATCACGCTGAAGAAAGCGTTGGAGATCAACCCGGATTTCAAGAAGGCCTACGAAACGAACGAGAACTGCAAACGGATTCTTGACTATGGCTTTGTGCTGGAGGGCTTGTTCCGGAACGCGGGGACCCATGCGGCCGGGGTCGTGATCGGGGAAAAGCCGCTGATTGAGATCGTTCCGCTCACCCGTGATAAGGAAGGTCAGATTATCACGCAGTATTCCATGGACCCGATCGGCAAGATCGGTCTCCTTAAGATGGATTTCCTGGGGTTGAAGACCTTGACGGTGATTCAGGAAGCGGTGAATCTGGTCCGCCAGACCCGGGGTGAAACGGTGGACATCGACAGGATCCCGGTGGACGACAAGCTCACGTTTGAGTTGTTGCAGCGGGGTGACGCGGTCGGGGTATTCCAGTTTGAAAGCGGAGGGATGCGCGATCTTCTGAGCAAACTGGGGCCTACGATGATTGAGGAACTGATCGCGATGAATGCCCTCTATCGTCCGGGCGCCATGCAATTCATCGACAGTTTCATCAACCGCAAACACGGCCGCGAGCCGATCGAGTATGCTCATCCTTTGCAGGAACCTATTCTGAAGGAAACCTACGGATACATGGTTTACCAGGAGCAGGTTCAGCGTGTGGCCAATGTGCTGGCCGGCTTTTCCCTGGGCATGGGCGATCTGCTTCGGCGTGCCATCGGCAAGAAGAAGGCCGATGAAATGGCGAGTATGAGGGCCCAGTTTGTAGCGGGATGCGCCAAGACGAGCCAGATTCCCGCCAAGAAATCCGAAGAAATATTCGATATGATCGAGAAGTTTGCCGGGTATGGCTTCAACAAGTCGCACAGTGCGGCCTACAGTGTTGTCGCCTTCCAGACGGCTTACCTGAAGGCTCACTATCCCGAGGAGTTCATGGCGGCGCTACTCTCCTGTGAAATGGGCAACCTCGACAAAATCCCCGTTTTTATCAACGAATGCCGAGCCATGGGTCTGGAGATTCTGCCCCCGCACATCAACGAGGCCGATACGCGTTTCAAGCCGGTGAAAGGGGGCATCCGCTATGGGCTGGCAGGCGTCAAGAATGTGGGCGAGGGGGCGGCCCGGGAGCTGGTCGCCGAGCGGGAACGCTCAGGCCCCTACAAGGGGCTGATGGACTTCTGCGCCCGCGTCCAGAGCCAGCAGGTGAATAAGAAGACCCTGGAGAGCCTGATCCGGTGCGGCGCCTTTGATTTTCCAGGGATGCATCGGAGCCGGCTTTTCGGGGGGATCGATTTCGCCATGAATCGCGCGTCCGCCGCCCAGCGGGACAAGCAGTCGGGCCAGGCCAGTCTGTTCGACATGCTTGACGCAGGCGACACCCGGACGCTCTCCGACAGCCAACTACCGGAGGCCCAGCCGTGGCATGAGAGCGATCTGCTTGTGGGGGAGCGCGAACTGCTGGGGGTCTACATGAGTGGGCACCCGCTGAGCCAGTATGAGAAGTTGCTGGCCCGTTACCAGTTGACGGATGTCCAGGGCTTGAGCGAAATCGAGGATGGCAAGTCGACGCGCCTGGGCGGGCTGATCTCCTCGCTGACCCAGCGCTTTACCAAGAAAAAGGATCCCATGGCGGTGTTGCGGCTGGAGGATCTGGACGGCAATGTCGAAGTCGTCGTCTATCCGGAGGCGTATCAGGAGTATAAGGGCGTCCTGCAGGCGGATAAGGCGGTGCTCCTGTGCGGCGATGTGAAGCACGAGGAGAACGAGGTTAAGCTCATCGCCAGCGAGGTCTACCCGCTGGAGGATGCGCCCAAACTGTTTGCCGAGCGGTTGAGCATTCATTTGCCAGTCGGTCATCTCAGCGACGCGTTGATGCTGGAATTGCGCGGTGTGCTGGAGGCGCATCCGGGGCGGACGACCGTCGTTGTGTGTCTGCAATTCGCCAGTGGCGAGAAGGTGTTTCTGGATACGGACAACACGTACAAGGTTACGTGTGATGAGGCGCTCATTTCCAAAATCGAGCATCTGGTCGGCGTGGACAGCGTCTATGTGGCGGTTAATCCGGCCCCGTGCCGGAAGCCGCGCCGACAGCGGTTTAAGGGCGGTGGCGAGAACAGTGCTTTTGAGCGACCGGAAGGGTGATCATTTGAGTTATGGACGGTACCGGGAATAGTGTGGGGCTGTTGTTCATGCGGACTCCCGACGGAGCGGTCTACGGCCCCGTCGATATGGCCACCCTGTGTGCCTGGGCCACCGACGCGCGCATCATTCCAGGCTGCGCGCTGTCGACAGATAAGGCCGATTGGCGGCCGGTGGATGCGTTCCCGGAATTACGCCTGAACTGGATGGTGCAGTTGCCGGAGGGCGCCGCGTACGGTCCGCTGAACCTTCTCGCCCTATGGGCACTGGCGGAGGAATCCTCCATCCAGCGCGGATCGACGCTGATCGAGCGTTCCACGGGGCGCAGGGCCCTGCTGGATGAGTCCTCATTACCCCTGATCATCGAGGAGTCACGGCTGATGCTGGCCGCCGGGGGGGGCCAGGTGGCCGGTGTCCATGCGGTGTTGAAAGCCCGCAACGAACAGATTCTTGCCTTACGGGCGAGACTCGAGGGAATGGAACGCGAACTCACGGCCAATCTGGCGCTCGTCGCCGAGACGCAGCGTTACCTGGTCAAGCAGGAGGACACCTCCCGGACAGCGTCGGCACACGTACGCGAGGTGGAGGCAATGCGGGCCGAACGTGACGCCCTGCGAGGGAAAGTGGCGGAAATCGGACTGAGCCTGCAGGCCACGGAGAAGACGCTCAAGGAGAACCAGGAGCGATGCGGTGCATCGGAAGGGAAACTGGCGGAGTCTGAACGGAAGCTGGCGGAGGCTGAAGGGAAGCTGGCGGAGGCTGAACGGGAGTTGGCGGAGTCGGGAGGGAAGCTGGCGGAGGCTGGCGCGAAACTCGTGACGGCCGAGGCGCTGCGGGTCGATCTGATCGGTCGTTTGGGCGCTGCGGAACGGGATTCCGGCCGGGTGGAACTCGAACTCAACAAGGCCCTGATTCGGGAAAAGGACCAAAAGCGGTTGCACACGGAAGAGGTGGACCGCCTGACGGCCGCCATTGTACGTGCAACCGGAGAACTTGACTCGGAGCGTGCCGCCAGACTTTCCGGAGAGCAGTCGCGGGACGCCGAGATTGCGACCCTGAGACGCGAGGGCGAACAGTGGGACGCCAAGTGTCAATCGGCTCTGGCCGGCGTGCAGAAACTGGAGGCAGATCTCCTGGGCCGGGAGGAAGAACTGGCCACGTTGCACCGTCGGTCCGAACGTCTGGAGGCGGACCTGACGGCGAAGATCGCCATCCTGCGCCGGGAGGCCGGGGCGCTTGGGCGGCGGGTTCAGGAGTCAAGCGAGTTGCAAGAGCAGGCCCAACATGAGATGGTCCGGGTGCGGGAGGAAGGAGAGGCCAGGGTTCAGGCGCTGAAGGCGGAACTGGCGGCCGTACAGGGCGACCTTGAGGGTTTGCTGATGGCCAGTGACTGCGTGCGGCAGGCTGAAGGGGACCGGGGGGACGGAACCCCGTCTTCGATCGACTGGTTGAATCACAACCGGAAGGACGGTGGCGGGCCGCGCTTGTCGGCTGCCGAACAACTGGAAAAATTGACTCGCAAGATGCGCGACTCCGCGGAGGAGAACGAAACGCTGCGCCGCAGCCTCGATGGGCTTCGTGTGAGTGGCGACGCCGCGCGCCGCGAGGCTCAGGAGAAAATCTGCCAGTGGCAGCAGCAGGTGAAGGCCTCATCAGGCATGCTTCAGCAGGCCCTCGAGGAGATTGAGCAACGTGAGGCCCAGATACGTCTCATGCGCAAAAAGAATGAGGACCGAGAGCGGGAATTGCTGGCGCGAATCGATGCGATGGAAGTGGCGGAGCGGGAAACGATCGTGGTGGAGCCTGAGGTGATTTCCCCGCGGGTCGCGGATCGTCCTGTCGAGGTTGAAGAAGAGGCGCAAGACGCGGGGGGCGCGGTTCCGCCGGACGGTCACGGTCTGCTTAAATCTGTGGAAGCTCAGCTCCGTTCCGAATTGAAGACGTGGGAAACACTCGGTCGCAAGCGGGATGGGGCTGAGGGGGTGGCAAAGAAATGGTTCGTACGGAAGAAATCATAAGGGACGATACTAAAATGAGCGATGACGACCACAAAGAATCGGCCAGCCTTGGCGAAGTGATACGGTTACAGGCTATGGCTTTGGCCCGGATGTCGGAGCGGATGACGAACCAGGAGGGCGTTCAACCGGGCTCGTTACCGGCGCCGCGCCCGCTGCGCGAGGAGGGAAATCTTCCCGTCCCGGCGGGTGACGCTGCCCTCTCGGAGGAGTCTCTTCCGGTGCTGAACAGTTTCAAGAAGTTTCTTGCGGCAGAGCGCCGCCGGGCCCGCCGCCGGGTGATCTGGGTATCGGTCGCCTTGGGCGCCGGACTCATGATCGTGGTGGGGGTCGGCGCCTGGGCCGGGCGCGAGCGGATTGCCGCCCTCAGGGATGATATTGCCGCCGCCAATGTCCGGTCTGAAGAAGCCCGGTTGAAAGCGGCCGCCGAAATCAAGAAGTCGACCGACTCGGCCGCTGCCGCAGCCGCCTTGCTGCGTCAGGATTTGCGCCGGAACGTGCAGTCTTCCCATTCAATCCTGTCCTCCAATCTGACGACCCAGCTGGTGGGACGGGAGACCGAGCTTGAGCAGTTAAAGGAGAAACTTTCGACGCTGGAGATCGAGAATGCGATGCTGGCGAGCCAGCTGAAGGAACTCGCCGAGACCAGCCGGCAGTTGCAGGAGAACTATGCGGCCTGGATCCAGAGCGGGCCCGCCATGGCGACTCCCGAAGAGGAGCCGGCGGATATTCCGGCGGAGGCCAAAACGCTTCCACTGCTGATCCAGTCGCGCGGGCAGAAGCGGGCTGTGCAGTTGCGGGTTCCGATGACGCCGTGAGCCCGTCGGTTGAGGCGGGGCCGGGTTGCCTCATGGAGGCGCTCATAAAAAAACGGGAGGAGACAGAGTCTCACTCCCGTTGCAACCTGGTGATGGGGCGTTCAGGCCGGGTTGGCGCCATCCTTTTCGGTCATGGCCGCGCGGCGGCTTAGCTTGACGCGTCCTTTTTCATCCACGCCAATACACTTGACCCACATCTGGTCCCCGACCTTGCAGACGTCCTCCACGGTGCGTACGTGGCAATCGGCCAACTCACTGATGTGAACCAAGCCGTCACGGCCCGGGAAGATCTCGACAAAGGCGCCGAACTTGGTGATACCCGTCACGGTGCCATTGTAGATGGTGCCTTCCTCGGGTTCCGCGGTGATCATGCTGATCTCCCGGACGGCGATCGTCATGCCTTCTTCCTTGGAACTGAAGATCTTGACGGTGCCGTCGTCATTGATGTCGATCTGGGCGCCGCTGATGTCGACGATGCGCCGGATGTTCTTTCCTCCGGGGCCAATCAGCTCGCCGATCTTGTCGACCGGGATATTAACCACGGTGATGCGGGGGGCGTACGGGGACAGGTCCGACCTTGGGGCCGCGATCACGGTCTCCATGTAGTCAAGAATCTTAAGGCGCGCCGTACGGCACTTTTCGAACGCCTCCTCGACCAGGTTCCACGCCAGGCCCCGGATTTTGAGGTCCAGTTGGAATCCGGTGATCCCCTGACGGGTCCCGGCGACCTTGTAATCCATATCGCCGCAGTGGTCTTCATCGCCAAGGATATCAACGACCACCCGTGCCTTTCCGGGGGCCGAGAACAGGCCGCATGAGATTCCCGCGACGGGGCGGGTAATGGGGATACCGGCATCCATCATCGCGAGGGTCCCGACGCAGATGCTGGCCATGGAGCTCGATCCGTTCGAGCTCATGATGTCCGAGACCAGTCGGACCGTGTAGGGATAGTCCTTGGGGAGCACTTCGGCCAGTGAACGCTCAGCGAGGTTGCCGTGTCCGATTTCCCGGCGACCGGGGGATCCGAACCGTCCGGTTTCGCCCACGCTATAGTGCGGGAAGTTGTAATGCAGCATGAAAGACTTGGACGTCGGGCCGCCGGTGATGGCGTCCATGTCCTGCGCATCGGAGTTGGTTCCGAGCGTGATGGTGCCGAGGGCATGCGTCTCTCCGCGCGCGAAGAAGGCCGAGCCGTGAACACGAGGGAGCACGCCAACCTTACCCACGAGGGGGCGGATATCGTCCGAGCCGCGACCATCGATGCGTTTTCCGCGCTCAAGAACGTTTTCACGGACCACCGCGATTCCGAGGGCGTCAAAAGTCGCCCGGAGCTGTTCCTTGGTGGCGGCGGGGAATTTCTCGATCATCTTGGCCTTCAGGCCTTCCTGAATTCTGGCAATCGTGCTGCGGCGCTCGGCCTTGCCGGGGATCAGGTAGGCGGCGCTCATTTCGGCTCCCGCGAGTTCACGGGCCGCGCTCAGCAGGGAGGCGTCGGCTTCCGGCTCGGTGACGACCTTGTCGCCGAGGCCCATTTTGCGCCGGAGTTCGATTTGGGCGTCGATTTGCTTGACGACCTGTTCGTGTGCAAAACGCATGGCAGCCACGATATCGGCTTCCGAAAGCTCCTTTGAGTCGCCTTCGATCATCGTCGGGAAGTTCCGATTACCCGCATAGACGAGATCCAAGTCGCTCTGGGCACGCTCCGTAACGGTGGGGTTGGCAATGAGCTTACCGTCAATACGACCCACACGAACGCCCCCGATAGGTCCCATGAAGGGGAGATCCGAGAGAGTCAGAGCCGTGCTGGCCCCGACGATGGAAAGGATATCGGCCGAGGTGTCGCCATCCGCGGACAGGAGGGTTACCACCAACTGCACGTCGTTCCGGTAGTTTTCAGCGAAGAGCGGACGGATGGGGCGATCCGTGAAGCGGGCGGCCAGGATCTCATTCTCAGACGGCCGGCTTTCACGCTTGAAGAATCCTCCGGGAAACTTTCCGGCGGCCGAGAAACGCTCGCGGTACTCGACCTGCAGGGGAAAATAGTCGATTCCCTCACGCGGCGCATCGGATGCGCAAGCGGTGGCGAGGATCATGGTGTCGTGTTGACGAACAGTCGCGGCGCCGCGCGCCTGGGGGGCGAAAAGCCCCGATTCGAGGGTTAAGGTCTTGTCACCAATGGTGACGGTTACGGATACGGATTCGTTCATGTGTTTCTATTCCTCTATGGGGGGGGGTATTGAAGTGAGAACCCCGGCCTGTGAACAACATAGGTCGGGAGTCGTTTCGCGGAGAGTCGCCCTGGCGACAAGCTAGCGACGGAGCT
>SESH01029830.1_pt1 | contig 10378 bp, 10 predicted proteins | sample 3171561 | NCBI WGS metagenome assembly SESH01 (sample SAMN10866947, study PRJNA518727) | freshwater metagenome | biome: subpolar coniferous forest; feature: holomictic lake; material: water; isolation source: holomictic Lake 442 2011 16.5 m and 2014 13 m | place: Canada: near Kenora, Ontario
CTTTCAACTTCGCACCGGCCGCCTTTTCGGTTTTTGCGTTGATCGCCTGGTCGAGTGTGCCCATGATTTTCCGCATCAATGGTATGTCATCTTCGCTACTGTGATTTCCGGATGCGATTGCCCGCTCAAACAGATCTTCTGCCAGGCAGGGCTCATCAGACTGCTCGTCCCAATCCGCACGGCACAGCAAATCGCTAAAACAAGTAAAAATAAACACATATCGTAGAAAAGCAGCAGCCTCATTTGCCGATGGCGCCCAGTTCCACCCCTGATAACCAATATAATGTTCGTTCTTGCTCACCCTCAAAAACCACGATCCCGCTACAGGAACGTGATCGTTGAATGGGGAATCCAGGCTGCCGGAATCTAACTGGCTCAACCAATACTCAGGTTTCAAATTCATAGAACAATCCTTTCGGTTCATGATTGTTGTACCCTATAGGCCATCAGACTGACAACGTCCTTGGTTTTCTTTGATTGAGTTCTAAGATATGCGCCCTCATCGCATCCAGTTGCAGATCCTTTTCGCGCAACATGATCTGGCACTGGTTGGTTGTCATGGCGGCCGCCTTTTCCCAGGCCTGCTTCCGCTCAGCCTCTGCCTGGAGCGCTATTTTCAGATCGAATTTTTGCTGATGCAACCCCAGATCCAGGCGGCTGAGTTCCCTTCTCTCTCTTCGCAGCGCCTGCTTCAACCGGCTGTACTCGGCCACATGGGCTCGCACCTTCGCCAGCTCGTGCGCCAGCGCCTCTGTGAACGGGATTTTGCAACCGCACTTCGGACATTTGACTTTTCGAACCTGCATAGCAGTGATCCTTGTTGCGTCGTTTTAGTGCTTTTTCAAGAGATTATTCCAGTGCTCCCAGATCATCACCATGGCCATGGTGTCCAGTTCGCAGTAGCGGAGGAGGGCAGATTCCAGATCCCGACGTTCAGCGTCTGGTATGTGCGTGAACTGGAGGCGGGCATAAGCAATCATCGCGGCCGCGCCGTTGGCCAGCCGCTCCTGATGTTCTTCGGCGTATTCCAGTTGTTCGGCCGTAATGCCGGCGGTCACGCTGGGCAACAGGTGGTACGGATCAATGATCTGTCCTTGCGCGTCACGCTGGATCCACGTCCAATTCTGGTAGTTCAAGCTAGGGATGCCGCCTTTTGCTCCGTAGATGGATTGGCCGTACTTCGCCTGCAGGAAGGCCGAGGAGTTCAGGACAGCCGGCAACACCCACTTGATGGAATTGGATCCCTTGGTGTACGGGTCGTAGTAGAACCGCTTTTCCAGGTCCCAAAGATCTACCATGTTCCGATCACCCTCCCACTGCGTGGCCGAATCCTTGGTCGAACGGGTGATGGTCTTGATCCAGGCGCAGAGTTCATCGCGATCCGGGACGTTCTCGTGCGACTCTTCCTGCAACTGAGTCAGGATGTGGTTCAGGTAGGTGTTCTCATGCGGAGCGTAGCGGAAGATCGTGCCATCGTCATCCTGTAATTGTCGCTTCAGTTCGCGGACAAAGTTGTAGTTGGGGAAGACGCCTGGCATGGCGTTCAGGTATTGACCAGCATGCTCGATGCGGCTGTCCTCATGCACAACATGGTGGGAGAACTGGAAGGCGATCCCCTCATACGGGCGGCGACCGCGGTTGAACGGGATCGCCACGGCTGAGGTTTCGAAATCAATGAAGTGCAGGGGGTATCGCCAAAAGGCCATTTCCCCGGCAAATCCGTCGCGATCAAAGTAGGCCGTCCGGTCGCCCCACTGTTCCTTATCAACCTGCATCCACTGGCGTGCTGCGGCGGAGAGACCGACTGCTGGAGCCTGCTTCTCCGTCTTTCCGCTGAGGATGTCATCCGGCGTCACGTCGCGCATGAAGAAACGCCTGCGTTCGAGCAGGGCGGCTTTCCCACGGAAGTTCCAGATGTTGAACACGTTGGGTTGTGCAAGTTCCTGCTCGGTCAGGTTCCACTGTTCGCGCCAGCACTCGCAGAAACCGGACAACAACCCCTTCTGCCGTTGTTCCGGGCTTGTCTTGAACTCGCATCCCTGGCACTGGGTTCCGACAGGCCAGGCGATTTTTTCGTCATTCCGGTAGTGACCTGCCAACCAGTCGATATAATCCGCAAACGTGCGCCCGGCGGTCTTCTCCCGTCGGCCATCGGATATGTGTTTCAGGACGTCGTCAACCGGCACCTGAACCAGTATCTTGTCGCCAAGGCCGGCCGGTGTGCAATCGCCATGCGGCACGACGGTCGTCCGTCCGTTCTTCTCCTGCAAGACGAACCGCTGGTTCAAACCATCCACGGTTGCCACCGAACACTTATCCGCCAGCATGAGATAGGCCCGGACAATGGCCTTCGGGAATGCCCGTTGTAGCACCTGCTTCTGGAAGGCTATGTCATAGACGTAGGGCACCCATTCGCTGGTGACACCGTCGGACTTCTTCTTGAGGAACCCATCTGCCGTTTTTTGGTCGTAGGACTTCGCCTTGACCTCGATCAGGTCGATGCAGATGCCATCCTTGATCAGTATGTCTGCCCTGAAGAAGCAGCCGCCGTGCTGGATGGCCGCCTCGAAAATCGTCACGCGTTCCTGTCTCAGCAATTCGTTCGTGCGCGCAAGGGCGGCCGCTTTGCCCGGCACATCCACGAGGACACCATCGGGAAAGTAACACCGCGCCAGGGCGCCGACCTGGATGCCGCCTTCGGCCAGCGACTCCAGAAATTCGTCATCCAGGGAGTTGTCGGCGTACTGGGGCTTCCCGGCGTAGTACAACTTCCGCGGGCAGTCCAATGCGCGAACGAACAGGCTTTTTGTCAGGTAACGGTCGGACATCGTAAAACACCTTGTTCAATGACCGAGGCCCAGAAACTTCGGGACGGACCACACCAGAACGGAGTATATGGCGCCAAGCATGAAGCCTCCGCCCCATTTGACGATAACGCCTTCTTTAGGGACGCACCCATGAAGATAGACAATTCCACCTACAATGCTAACCAACAAACTGAAAATACCGATTGTAGAGGACGGCTCGGCAGTAAATGCCATCACACCCGTAATGCCGAGAAGCAGAAGTCCTGCAGTTTTTGCGCGGGAACGAGGTTTGCGTCCCGTCTCTGCGGGCATTGGTTCCGGATTTGCTTGTTGTGGTAGTGTAGATGTTGGGGCCGAGGCAGGGGCTGATACAGCGGCACCGACATTACTGGAGGCGAAGGGGAGATCCCGTTTGAATAGAGGGGCGCCAGCAGGTACGGCGCCTTCGCGAACCAAATCCGACATGGCTTCTTGATGAATTGGTCCGTAGAAGCATCCGGAAGTAACTTCGGCGAGACAATCCATCTCAAGCTCGGACAGACTCGTCACGGGACACCATGTGCACCCGTCTTCGGAGATCTGGTGCATGGGGGCGAGGCGACCATTCTTAGCCCACACTTTTAGGGTCGCGATGTCAGCAGGGCCGAAAATGTCGCCCTTATCCGTGCGAATGCGCCAGTGGCGATCATCCGCCGATATGGAACTACTGCGCCGGGCACTGCCCACACTCAATTGGCGATCATTGGCTCCGACGCGCTTAAATCGAGAGGCGTTGACTGGAATGGAACCTTCGCGCACCAAATCCGCAAAGACTTCTTGATGAATCGGCCCGTAGAAGGATCCAGGCGTAACTTCAGCAACCCAGTCCATCTCAAGTTCGGACAGACTCGTCACGGGGCTCCAGGTGCATCCATCATTGGAGATCTGGTACGTGGGGGCAAAGCGACCGTTCTTATCCCACACTTTTAGGGTCGCAACGTCAGCAGGGCCGAAAAGGTCGCCCTTATCAGTGCGAATGCGCCATTTGTTTGTTTGCTTGCAGCCGACAGCAGAATTCTGCGCGGTTGTATCGTTCAGATGACTTTCAGATCTTGGTGATCCAGCACATTCCGCATTTACAGTCGCTGGCTTGCTTTCCGTGCTGACAAAACTAGGACAACCAAGCGCCGATCCCCAACTCGCTACCGCCCATCGTGCGTCTTCTTCGGAAATCAGAGGATTGTCTCGCAACCTAGTGATTGCTTGGCTGAATCCAGTCACGCCGACCTGGCATCTTAGAAGTTCAGGAACACCCTTCTCTACAGCTTCGACAAGCAACACCACATCTTTGGAATTCCCTTGGTAGTAATCCAACAGCAACGCACGCAATCGCCGTGGATCTCTTGCGAGATCGTCGCCGTACTTCTCCACGATGGAGGCAAGCTTTGTTGACAGGGGGCGCTGCATTAATACCGAATCTTTCCAATGTTCCCGAATGAATCCTGTTGTCAGCAATTATCCGCCAGATTCTTGGTTACCGGTCTGTTCCCGCATCAAGACTCGTGATTTCCCCGGTCAACGGTGTCTTTGTGTTGCACCATGGACACGTAACGGTCCGATCCTCCCCGTTCCAACAACCCAACTTCCCGCATGCACCACATTTGAAGAATGCCTTGGCCCTGCAATGTGGGCATCCCGGGAAAGCCTCTGCCATTGACATACTGCCCATGACGCGGGTTTGATCGTACCCTTCCTTCTTTGCCGCTTGCTCCTTGATGGCAAAAGCCCATGTCACTGCCCAGTTAGAAAGGGAAACTCTTTCCAGCCGAAGGCCATACATTCCAAGTTTACTGCTGCACCTTGCCGTAGCAATAACAATGCTTCTCTCGGCCATCTTTCCGCCCTCCAGTTGCCTGCATCGAACGGCCACACACAGCGGCTCATCAGTACAGAATCTCACCTTCGACCTTACCGAAATGAATTTTATTGCCAGCAACTAACGGCGCACTTCGCCCAGGCTCCACGTCCTTCATTTCGCCATTCGTCGTTTTGAGAGTCCATCGGTCAGGTGTCAGGTTCTTTAACCCCCACACCTTCGGATCTTGCGGATGAGGCACCACCTCGGCGACCGCATTCTGGAAACCAATGTCCGACAAAGATCCGCCGATATGATGCGCGTGAAGTTTAGTTTCTGCATTCAGCATGACACATGATTTGCGCACATGCAGTCGATATGGAAGGGGAGGCGTGCTGCCACAGTGCCAGCAAGGCTTCGTACTGCCCTTTCCGTACTGTTCTCCGGCCTCAAAGTAATTCGGTGTGCCACAATTACAAGGAAACATGGAATCGCGCACTGCCGACAACACCTCAATCCACTCGCTGTCTGTTACTCTGCCATCAGGCCTTAACCCACTTGTAAAAGCCTTTGTAAAGGTGTCTCTTAATCGAGTCGGATAGATGTTCCAGCGGAGCAAGGCGTTTCCGCCAGCTTCGAGATCATCTGGAACAGCCTCATTTTGCTGATTGTTCGGGTCAAAAATAAAAACGGGTTCCTTGCCAAACAGTAATTCGCGTGCAGAGCCGTCCCAGCAATGAATATTCAGCAACTTTTTCCCCATAAAAGGGTGCCCAAGAAAGAAGACATGAAACAACAGGACCGCCAAGGAATGATAATCCGTGTCACGACTTGGCGCAGCATCTCCCCTGACAATCTCAGGTGCCATAAAATCCGCCGTGCCAAGGATCGAAGGAGTGGAACGATTTACGCACACGTTATCGTTGTCACAAATAAGGACCCGTCCGGTCTTTGGGTGAAAGAATGCGTTTCCAAAGGAGATGTCGCAGTAACTCATCCCTTTGATATGGAGACTGCGCATTGCCTTGGCCAATTCGATCCCCATCGTGACCAAGGCCTGAGCACTGGGGTGGACCCTGCCACTTACATAGTCTGCCAAACCCTTAAAGTCAGGCGGCCGCAAGCCCATAACGTAACCGAAACTGGGCATCGATGAGTTAGTGACAAGATCGATGGGCCACAAGAAGTTGTCGGCGGGCTGTCCCGCCTTAATTAAGGCGTCAAGTGTTGCTAGTTGAACTTTGGTAGCCGCCTGTTGGTAATACCATTTCAGCGCGAACGTCTCGCTGCCACGGCTTACCTGATAGACTTCGCCCTGCCCGCCACCACCCAAGCATTTTCCCACCACATACTCCAAGCCATAGGCCGACTTCAATACTTGTCCCGTCTTCAACAACTCATTCATGGCGGTCCTCGCTTTTAACAGGCGTTGCAATAGATCTTGCCGCAGAGTTGCGCCCAAGGATATCTCCACGGCACAATATGGCTAAGGTGACATCGTCGCCGCTTCCATCTTCGGAGGCCCTGTTCAGCCATGTTTCCATATCAGTCGGGACTGGCAACCCATCGCATCGGGCCAACTGCAATATGTCCTGCCCAACCTTGTGAAAACCTGCGACATCTTCAAACGCATTCTTGTAACCGTCGGTGGACGCAAGGATGAGAGCGGGCGGATCCTTGTCCGGGCCAATGTGGTGATACCCGAAGCGAAAGTATGCGACGGGATTTGGCAAGCATAATGACGGGGTTTCGTTCGCAATGAGCGCCGGGTCATCTGCTATCGGTGCCTCCACCTCACCGGCGGAGGAAACGGCCAAGATATCCCCATCGCCTATCTGCATATACAACACAGCATTATCCGTCACGATAACAACTATTGCAGTAGCACCGTACAGCAGATAGAAGTGATCTTCACCTTCCCGCAAAGCGCCACCAACTGCACCAGCAAAAGCCGGTTTTGTTTTGCCGGCGTTTGCCAGCAACTCCAATTCTTCCGCTGACGGTGGTTCCCTCTGAACATGTTCGAAAACCGCAGCCCGCCAACTTGAGACTAAAGCACCAGGTATAGCACGCTCAAGGGAACGCTTGTTCAAGCCGATCCCTTCAGCGCCAGAAGCAAACAGCTTTTCAACCGTCTCAATGGCGCAACGCACGGCCAGAGCCGCCCCTATATGACTGCGGGTACACTTGGCGTCACTATGCCCATCAGCAACGGCCACAACAGTTCGCAATCCACAAATAGCGGGGCAGTAAACGTTTCCGTCAACGGCGTCCTGATTCGGCTTGCCGTTTCGCTTGTGCGAAGCGCCCCGAACGGTCGCTGCAGAAATGCGCCACTCGTATCCTCCACTTTCGGCCATGCTAAAATCCCTAAGGGTTGCTTTCAAAATACGTCATTGGCGGTGATGGGACTTACATCTGCGGGCGGCGCTGGAATTTGGACGTTGTTCGTGTTGCCGGAGGCAGTCGCAACCCGCGAAGCAGGATTCGAGGCGGCCTTGAGCGGAACAGTAGAGGCCCATCGGATCTTGTTACAAAGATCTTGAACATTATGCGCCACGAGTGGTTTTACTTCGGGGTTTCCAATGAAGGCCTGCAGAACGTCAAGATCCGCGTCTTCGCCAATCGCGACGGCAATTCGAACAGCCTTTGTGCCCCACGGCTGTGCCATGAGTTTTGCCAGTCCGCCTTTAAAATCATCGGTTGGTTGTCCGTCGCTGATCAAAACCAACACGGGCGAAAGGCCGCGTGCGGGCATGTTCTCGGTTTTCAGCGCGTCTGACACCAATTCAAGCGCTTTTCCCATGTCTGTAACACCGCTGGCACTTAAATCTGGCCACTTGAATGAGTGAATCTCTGTCGGCGCGGAGACATGCCATTGAGCACCATCGGAAAACTTGACGGCGCGAACGAAAACTTCGGCATTCGGATTATCATCGGCCACATCCTGCATCGGCTTGATGCATTCGCGAATGGCGGTGTTTAAAGTCTCGACTTTCTGACCACCCATCGAACCTGAACAGTCTGCAATCCAAATGAACTGCAGTGGCCGCTTGGCCAATTTACCGCCTGGAAGCTCTGGCATGACTTTGCTCCTTTTGTTTGTTGCGCGACCGAATCGCGGATCCTTCCGTAGAGATCGCGTGAATCCAATCGACTCTTACTGTGACACGTTGCGTGTTTCTGAGATCATGAGTAACTTATGAGCAGGACGGCGGTTATAATCTGATGCCATTGATCGGGATACGTGCAACGGCACCATGCCAGCAACTTAACGATTCCGACGTACATCAGCACGAAACCAATAACAAGGATGCGCCCCGTCAACAAAGACAACGATTGCTGATTAACCGCATCTAAAGTCGCAATGTAGACAAAAGTCGTCGCTAAAAAACCAATGCCTGAAGCGAATATCACCAACAGGTAATCCTGGAATTCCCATTTTGCAGGTTCTACGATCATTTTACCCTCGCTACAGCATGACTAATCACGACGCGCTTTGGCAACCACCCAAGAATGGTTGCAGTACTTGCAAAAGCGATGCTCGTCAAAGTGGACCAGGAAATATCGGCGTTGTTCTGTTCTTGTTGATCTCCCGATTGTTTCCCCACGCCTGTTCGTGTGTACGGTTTCTACCGGCACGGTCTCGACATGCTCGTGGCGTCCGGTGGTGATCTGTTTTTCAACTTTAGCCACCCATGTGCGTTTGCATTTGGGGCATGACTGCCTTAGTCCGCAGTAGGCCAGGACACCGGAAACCAACGTGATTACCAGGACAATTCCGAAACCACCTGCCAGTATTTGTTGCAAGATATCCGGACCGGCCTGTTTGTGATCAAGAGCGCTCGCCTGGGTCCCACCATTTGGCGCCGGCATGCTATATCTGGCGTCGTCTGCCTTGGCTTCAACATTTGGAGCAAGCGAGTTGTATTTTGCGTAATCCGCCTTGGCCGCATCTTTCTTCCCAAGCTCCTCGAAAACGACACCACGGTTGTGATAGGCTTTGCGATAATTTCGGTCGATTTCAAGCGCTTTGGTGTAATCGGCCACGGCTTCGTTGTATTGGTGCTTTTCTTTGAGCGAAATGCCGCGATGGCTATAGGCTGTTACAAACTTTGGGTCGAGCTCGATGGCCTTTGTATAATCAGCAATAGCGTCCGAGTGTCGGCCCTGTAACGCCAGCGCAACGCCCCGGCGATCATACTCAGCCGCAGTGGTGGGATTCAGATGAATGTCGTCCGCGTCGCCAAACGTTGCGTCAGGGGTGTTCTCTGACAATGCCAGGAAGGCAGAGAGCATCGTCATGATGAGCAGGACCGTTTTTTTCACCAGTGACATGGCATTAACTATGCGGGAATCGCACACCTTTTTCGAGTACAGAATCGAACAGACAGGACCACCTTACGCAGCCTGAAAGCCAACCCCGCCTTCGACATGGGCCAATTCATGGTTCTTGCGACCCGACTCGAACTGCTTTCCGAGCAGGATGGTAGCTTTCCGCAGAATGTCGGGGGTGACGTCCTCCATGCCGCTGCCGTTGGCCAAAATTGCAGACGCCGTACAGAGTTCGTTGAGGTAAGCGTAACTCTAGTTACCGGTACGGCCCGCAAGATCGTCGACGCTTTCGTGGGGAAAATCGGGGAACCGGTGCAAGAGATATCGCTGGCGCAACGCCTTGTCAGGCAAGGGGAAGGTCCAGACGCGGTCGAAACGGCTCGGGCGATGCATGAGCGCCGGGTCAATATCTCCAGGGTTGTTGGATGACCCAATAATCAGGACACCCTTGCTGGTCTTGATGCCGTCAAGCAACGCAAGAAACGAAGCTCGACTGACACAGGATTCCTTGGTGAGACTGTCCACATCGTCCAGCAGCAATATTGACGGTGCCCTGGCCTCAGCCGAGGCAAAAGCTCTCATCAAAGCACCATCATCAAACCGACGGGTTATGTTAATGGAAATCGCGCGGGCTTTGTAGTCGCTGCAAGCCATACGTACGATGCGCCGCATCGTCATGGTTTTACCGGTTCCGGGAGGCCCCACAAAAAGAAAACCACGCTGATGCCTGGCGCCGATTTTTCGGAATAACTCTCGGCCACAGAAAAATGCAGCGACTTGCTGGTCGATGTCATCCAACATGCCATCAGGCAAAATCAGATTCTCAGTCGCAGACGGCTTCCTCGAGATCGCAATGTCTGCCCCATTGGGAACATAGATCTGGAATGTGTTGCGCTTACGTGGCTGGAAGTGACGTACGACGTTGCGGACAAACCGCCGGAGCAGTTGCAAGTCATTCGTGGAGGCGAAGTAATGACTGCAAAACGTGTCGCGGTGAGTAAGGTAGGAGAACAGGATGAAGGATTCTCCTGCCGGCCCATGCAGGCGGATGGCCCCAACCCACGCGCCGAAATCACTCTTCGCGGTGAGATCGCCGCCCCATGCCATGACCGGATATGATGTGGGAACGCGCTCCCAGCGCCACTGGCCGACCTGTCCGGAATCCTTTTCGCCAATGCCACAAATCCGGCTCAAAGGCCACGTATAGTGGGTAGGCTCAAAATGGAGGAACGTCCACAGTTTCACTTCCGGCAGTTCCCGGCCCAGAAATGCGACGGCCTCGACTGGAGTCATCCCCGTAAAGGAGGGAAGTTCAGCAGCCGAAGGAGCATTGCAATTATAGTCCATCATGATCGCACACCTTCGTTGTAGCAAAAACCGACACGAAGTACTGCTTCCCCCT